>JAABUP010010134.1_pt1 | contig 11242 bp, 7 predicted proteins | sample 5559201 | NCBI WGS metagenome assembly JAABUP01 (sample SAMN10711887, study PRJNA513373) | rock metagenome | isolation source: Antarctica rocks | place: Antarctica | reverse complement strand
AGGGGGGAAGTATGGCTTGAGAGGGGGAAAAAAAGGTGGAGTAGAGGAAAAGAAAGGTTGGGAGCCGGGAGTTTGAAGAAATGGGTTCAAATAGTGGTAATTCCACGCCAGCTCATCAGCGCCAGGGTATCTATATTGACAAACGCATCTTAAAAAATCATCGAGGAAAACCCGCTTGACCGGAATATATCGGTCCTTCTTTGAAGGTCCCTTCAACCTATTCAGACCATTCTTATTCGTAATGCGCCAAACTCCATCGCTATGCTGATCCGGTAAATTTACACATATTCGTTTCGTGCCGTTTTTGTTTAGAGGTCCGTTTCCTCGAGAGATTTTGTGGGAAATACTATCGATACCCCATGGAATCGAAAATCTAGTTTCCTTGACCTCCTTTCAAGACGTAATTTTACTCCCTAGGGTTAAGGTTTGAAGACGCCAGAGCCAACCTTTACAAATTCGACAGCGTATTCGCGGGCGACATCCAACCATTGAGCGCTTTCCCCGCCTCTTCTTTCCATTCCGCTACGGTCCATCTTGTCTCAGACCCCTTGACTGCCCCTTCAAGAGCCTTGCTCACCTCCCTATTCTTCAAGATCCGAGACCCCTGTTCCCCGTTTCTCGCAAATTCCAGCGGCTTCCCTTCCCTGCACATGCTCAACTTCTGCACTTCCATTTTTGCGCCTGCATACGGGCTTTCCCCAGTTGCAGATATTATCAATGTTACAGCAAGAGCGTAGATGTCCGAAGCCGGGGTTATGAAGGCCTGGCCGTTAGAGAGGGAGAGGAGTAATTCTGGGGAGGCGTAGGCTGCTGTAATGGCTGACACTTGCTCCGGAGAAGTAATAGAGGAGGTGACAGAGGAGGAAGAGAAATCGGCGTAAAGAGGGGTATAGGCATCTGGGCTGTCAGGGTTGGGAGAAGGCTGGAGCAGGATGTTGGCGGGTTTGATATCGCCGTGGATGCAGGATTTGGAGTGGAGAAAATGAAGCCCATCGATTAGGTGGGTGGCAAGATGAGCCCATTGAGAAGTGCCGATGACGGGGTCGAACATTGTTCTCGTAGAGAAATTCGCACGTGCCGTTTCAGCTGCTGTTTTGGCACGCGACTCCAGACTCAGCGGTACGGGACTCATAAGGATGCAGTGAGCGGGTCCATCGTAGCCGTGGAAAGGAACGAGATGATTCTTTGCGACGGGGGAGGCGTGCAAGTATGTGAGGATGCGGGCTTCGAAGTCAAGGACCTTATGCGCGTCACGGCGAGATGGAGCTTTGATTGCTAGAACGCTTTGGACGTTGTCGGGAGGGGTGGAGGTGATGATTGGGGAGGTTGGAGGGGTGAGGAGGGCCGGTGGGGGAGTTTCTGGTTTGGAGCATTCGAGGGCACGGTAGACGATACTCCAAACGCCGCGGCCGTACTCTTCGTAGCCAGAGGTGGAATCTATGAGCTGGTACATTTTGGTTGGTGGTCGTGGTGTTGTTTCTTCCCAGGAAGGCTCTTTCCCTTGACCATTTTGCGCTTGCTGAGATTCTTCTGTGTCCATTTTTGTTATGCGCGGTCTCCGGTCGGGTACGTCATAAAGACTTGTGCTGCTGAACGAGAGAGCATCTGCACTTGCAGAAGCTCTTCTGTATGGTGGTCTCGATGGCGTCAGGGGGGGCGTAAGTGTCTGACTTGCTCTCGGAGTAGCATGAGTCACTGGCGGTGAAGCTGCCATCATTATAGGGCTTGAGCGCTTGCGTGAAGAGCGTAGAGGCTGTAGTGGAGGTGGTTCGTGACTGATGAAATTGCTGGGCTTGTCGACGTTGCAGGCCGAAGAAGCCATATCGTCCATGAGCGCAATGAATAGAGATTTTAATCCACCGATATAAGCTGAGTGAGCCTTACAGTGTAAATAAGGAAACGGCGCGGTAATCAAAGTTGCATATTGCGGGAACTGAATCTCTTGATTGGAAAACGCTCAGTGGGAGCAGCAGCGGAGAACGTGGAGAGATGTGCGAGATATTAGTGGTCGAGAGAGAACAGCATATATACAAGACAATGGCACACAGGCAATGCAACTTCCCCCCAGTAGATAAAGAAGCCTATGACAATGACCTTGTTGTCTTCTTGTATGTAAATCGTTCTCTTTCTTTTTCTTCTTTTCTTTTTTGGGTGCAAAGATGAGGGGCAATTTCCACCGTCAGTGCCTTCGCTATCTCAATCCAGTAGTTCCGAAATTCGATTCATCTGAAAAGGGAAGTCGCAATAGTCAACGGAAGCAATGGAATTATTTAATTGCGACAGAATGAATGTAGGAAGACGCAACAGCAGTGAAGCGGGTGTTACATATATCGTATACCTGGCACGATAGGGAGCAACAACCATCTCTTTGGGGTGTTATTGGGTGAGCAACCATCCAAGGCCACCTGACATAGGATTCATGCAATTGTTCGGATGACGTCTTTTTGCAAGTCGCGCTCGTTCATTGATTGGGTGGCGAGCGCGGGAGGCAGCACCCGGCTTCGTGCGAGTCATGAGCAAGTTCAAAATCCCTTTCGGGTCGCTGCATGGAATGCATGCTTTACGTTCCAGATCTGGATGTCACGTAGAACGATACGTATGATATTCCGTATATGTATCATTTGTGGGTACCCATTTAGGGTTTCGTAATTTCAAATTCTCTGGTGGATAGCTCTCATTCCACTAACTAACTTCATGCCCAGCTAGACTAGAACACCATAACCCATTTCCATGCTATGCGGAATGCTAAACCTGCGAGAGAGGCACGACGCCACGAAGGACGAACGCCAAGCACGATATATTGGAGTGGAGCGGATATTCAGTAAGTACGTAGAAGAGGTGGTCAACGAGAGCCCAGAAGCATGTATCAGGATCAAGCCCGTCCGCCAGCACCATGCAAGACCGAATGCTGCATCGCCGCCAAAATCACTCAGTGGTATCCGCAAAAGCATCGCCAAAAGCCAAGCCTGCCCATGTAAAGATCGTGAAGTACCAAAAGACAATACCGACACCAAAGGAAGGAGCCCATCGTTGCAACTCAAAAAACCTTCCAAGAACTCCCGCTAGGCCTCCGATAACTCAAAACAGCAACTCTTCTGCGCTTCTTTCATGGGTATCTCATATGCAGCCATGACAGAGTTCTTGCACCGTAGAGCTCGTCACATCATAAATCATCAGTGCAGCCATGCCAACCATCCCTCTTCTTCATTCACAATTCAATCCTCCAAGTAAGTAAAGTTACACACAATTTCGAAGAGAATTCGGTGTACTAGTGGGTTGGAGCTGTAGAAGCTTTTTCACTACTAGTTGCCACGGCGACAAGAACTTCAAGACCACTCATATCGTTTTGCTTTGGTGTAGTATGCTGGGAAGCAGCCAGAGCACTAGCTTCAGATACCAAGGGGTAAGCCGAGGGAGCTTGACCTTGATTGGTATAATTCTAGTGCAGGAATGTCAGATTTACCAACAAGCCTTAGGGCGGCACATACCTGTTGAGCTGCGGCAGCTGCTGTATAGTTAGATTCGATATAACCATTACTATGTACAATCGAAGGATGATACTCGGGTGCGGAGAACAATGGTGTCGGTACCCCGTCGCTACTGCTGGAGTCTTCGGGTGACCGTCGCTGTTGGAGCTGGACTTGTTGAGCGGCTGGTGGAGGCCCAGCGTACCATCCGTGCCGCTTACTCCTGTTTGGCGTTGCGGGCAACAGATACGAAGATTCCGCTGGACGCTTTTGAGATTCCTGATGGATGACTGGAACTGCGCCAGGAGCTTGATGCGTCCGAGAAGGCGAAGGTTTAGCAGCAGCATCCTGAATATCTGCTAATGTTTGCTGGCCCCATATGCCGGCGTCCTTGTTCGGCGACGTGCCATATGCTGCTATGTCGAGTCTTGTTAGATTTTGGTGAAGCGACATGTCCCACGAAGCATGGCCCCTCCTATCATTGGGCCCAGAGGTGTTCTGCACTGAAGGTCCCGGGTAAACGGGCGGTCTGCTTGGAGAATCGACTTGCATCGGACTTGAACCTCGTGCAGGCGTTGCAGGACGATGAGAGATCTGGTCAAATGTTTCAATGCCTGGTAGTCGCTGTGACTGACTGGCCGCCTGAGTAGCCTGCGGAGCAAAAGCTGGCTGGGGCGCATCGGCACTTTGGTAGTAGCTAAGTCCACTAGTCGCTGGACGAGAGTAATTCGAATATGTGCTTGGATGCCACGTACGTCTTCTCCACTCGGCTTCAGCAGCTAGTGCAGAGTCGCGGCGTGTGAAGGAGTACGTTGAGCTTGTAGGACTGCCGTACATACTGCTATTGCTCGACAAAGCTGATGAATTTGAAGGAGCTAGAGGACTGAGGTAAGGAGGTGGAAAGGTACTACCATGTGGTGACTGGAAAGGGTTGACCCCCGATGGAACAGAGAGCCTCCGACCATGAGTTGGGTTGCCGCCCCAGAGACTCATACCACGCGACGCGGCAGACACTGGGGATCCTATTGACGAGCCATATCCAGGACTATTTGGACCGTTGGAGTAGGTTGTTGACGTAGGCGTGCTGATGTCTCCTGAGTTTTCTCTCAACTGCGTATACTGACTAGGTGGAGTCGATGGCTGAATCCTTGTGATATCTAAGCTCAACCTAGTCCGTGAATTTGGGTCGCTTGCCATCATTAGAGGTGGCGGCCTTCTTCGGCCATCGTCTCTGCTTATGGTAGATGTCGTGGATCCGATACTGGAGGTCGATAAATTCCGGCTGTGGCCCCTACCATGGCTCCCTTGACTGCTTGCTGTTGATGCCCGTGATCTGCCGCTTCCTGGCCGTACGCGGTCCGTCCGAATCTGCCGTTGGAAGCGAGTGCCAGTAGCTGCGAGAGAATCTCCAGGGATTTCTTCATTGACGTGCACCGTCTGCGCGTGCTGACGCAGGTTATCAAGTCGGGAAAACCTTCGGGAGCAATGACATTGGAAAGGCCGTTCCCCGGTGTGTTTCCTGGAGTTATTTAGCAAGGTTCAACTGTCGCGGGTATCCCACAACCTACCGAATATGCCTGGCAAGGTGTTCACTCCTCGTAAAGCTCAAATTGCATGGGGGAAAGTCGGTACAGAAGAATCTTTGTCCTTTTTTCTTCTTCATTGGCCTGCCTGTCTCGCCATCTATACTTTCGCCGTCCGAGCCTCCATCTCCATCTCCATCGTCCGAATCATCCATGTCTACGTCCTGCGATCCCACAGTTTGTATGGACCGGTCCGAATTCCCACGACGTAACTCCTCTCGCTGTATCTTGCTGGTAGGTTGAAGTTGGGATGACGGAAAGGAGTTGCTGAAAGGTGACCTCGGTAAAGGTCGTTGGCCTTCAACACCGGCGAAGCTGAGCCTTGTAGGTGTAGTAAGTGCCGACCCTTCAGTCGATGGAACGATGTGGGAGCGATCTGCGGTGGTAGGAAGCGCTCGAGGAGTTGTGGGAGACGTCGCCTCGTTCGAGAAGTCGTTTAGCCCTAGACCTACGTTTACTGAATGAAAGGCGGTCGTCATGGCGAGGCCGATAAACAGACTTGCGGTGAGATGTAACAGCGGGGTGCCTTGGGCTGGCAGATGTCAAGGGACAATGCGCAGCCTCGGGATTGGTCGAAGGTCGGCGTCGTCATGCATCAGTTCGTTAGGTTAACGGCCAGATGTAGAGCATCCATGAGCACGTCAAGTACAGTTGGAGGTAAGTAGTGGTCCAGGCGGCTAGAGCAGAAATTGCGACGCTGATTCCGAATGGGGGTTCCCTGGTAAGTATCCTCTTCAGCCGTAGTTGAGGAGTCTTGCCCTGATACGCCGAGATGGCGGGGGCTCAGGAACAGTGGAGAGGCCCGATAAGCCAGACAAAAAGTGGGATGAGATGATGAAGAACAGACGCTAAAACATGTTAATACAAGTGAGACTGATCAGAATGCCAGTGACCGGACGAAGACTGGGATGGCCAGATGTCGGTGATATGATGAAACATCGAGTGTGAAGAGTGTGTGTGGATGAGAGACCTACCTTACCTTACATAGCGGGGTTGTTCGCAAGTGGGTGCATAAAGGATCTCCTCCAAGTTGACCGACTAGACTAGATAGATACCTTAGGTAGCACAGGGGGGGGGGAAGCCCAGCTAGAACTAAGGGCCAGATAAATGTAGGCCCTGGGTCCGACCTTACGAGCCTGATGCGAAAGCGAAGGGCTTACGAGGCTTCATTTACGGACATTGCCCGATTACTCAGGGTAACAATAGTGCAAAGTACCTTACCCTTACCTTTTCCCTCTTCACCCACTACTACAGTAGCAGTGGAGACTTTGGTTGCCTTGGTAGTCGCAATCACATGCTGACGGCAAGTCTTGAGAGACACTGCTCGTCTGCTCCTCGCGCATGAAGAGTACTACTAAGGCAGGGCGGGCGCAACAACAACAACAGTAAGAACTGTGATACGTCGTCGGATCTTTTTCGCACCAGGGCGTCTCTTGGTGTGAGCCGCGGGAATCGTCCTCAGCTGAGGAAATGCAAATCAGCGGCAACTCGGGTCACAGAGACGCATATGGGGGGTTGGTTCGCCTCGCGAGCCTGCAAGGATGGCTGTCAGGTACATAGGTGTTGCTTGGTACCTTTTCGTCGTCTCAAGGGCACATGGAAAGGACTTTGGTCGCTGAGTCCAAAGATTTGACCATTACCACGCCGTTGTTTCGCGGATGCATCTCCGCTGGTTGTTTCTGCCTACCTAGAATACCAGTAGCCTCACTCTGGAGAAACCTCCTCTGACCATGGTCCATGTCCGCACCACTGATACCACGACTCGGTTTCGCCCTCTTGCGGTCAACTTTCACAGCCTCATCCCACAGTCCTTTTACCCATGATCGAGATTGTTGCCCCGCTTTCTAATGGCCCCCAACCGAGGGAACCATCTGCAATCGATAACAGATAAGCGCCGCCACTTTCCAGATCCAGATCCCACAGCCCTTCTAGGCTTCTTTCGTGGTTGGATTGACAGCCAAGCTTCGGGGATCTACGGCTAAGGATCGTCCATGATTCAATGATCGCCCGCCTAGGGTGTCTCGAAATCATGTGATCTTGAAGCCCTTAACCCCAAAGTCCGATGATCCAGTTTTCCCCTGAAGTTATCAACAAACTCAGATGCTCCTGCTAAAGAAGGACCAGAAAGAACTAGAGTCAACTTAATGTAGTTTCAGGAGAGTATGTTTTACTCTTGTTTGATAAAGTTTTGTAAAATATAATGGTAAATCTATGTAAATATCCATCTGCATCTGGATTTCTTAAACTTCATGATAAAGCTTCAGCAGAACATATAAAAAAAAACACGAAGAATTTTAAAAAAAACACTTTTAAATATGATCGATACTGTGATCCATGATCTAAAGAACAACTAGAATAATGCAGTAGAAGGTATTTAAAAAGGCCAGTCGTGCGGTTGTAATTGAATAGAGTTTCGGATCTTGTCATTTGCTGGATCGACAACTGTCGATCGCAAATGTCCATGCCAGACAAACGCTCGATTATGGTTACAAAGAGCCGCCTGCCGTTGTATAGCTTCTGCTCACCTCCCCAGTGCTCCCACAACACTCCCCACCATAACCGCCGCCTCCCTCTCCCACGCGCCTTCTCGCCCTTTCATTCCCCCTGGCCCCTGACTTCCTCTGAACACGCACTCCCTCATACTTTCCCTTATCTTGTCCCTCTGACTCCTCAGCGTCCTCGAACCAGCCCCTCCTCGTGCCACGAAGTCCAATACCCGCCCGGCCAGTCCTTCCGCCAGACTGCGCCAGAAGTAGGAGGGGAGGGACGAGGTATCCAAGGCTGCCAGAAGTGGCTGTAGTAGATTGGGTGATTGCTCAGCACTCTCTGACATTGTGGAAGGAGAGTCGATGGTGGTATGCACCGGGGGTTTGACGGTTTCCAGCAGAGATTCGAGGGCGACGATGTTCTGGCAGCGGGCCGAGACTTCGAGAAGGGTGCGTTCAAGAGTGGGAAGGGCGGTCAAGGAGCGGGCGATGGAGGCGAGGGACGAGGTAATGGAAGTACGGAGATACGACTGCAAAGCAGAAAGCAGCAGCTGAGGGGAGAGGGCCTCGAGTGTGAGGAGCGCGGAGGTCGTTCTTGATTTGGTTTCCTCGGACTGGGCGTATGTAGTCGGGCCACCGGCAGTAGCGAGAGACGACAAAGAGAACTCGCGAATTATTTGCTGGGAGCGATTGCGGAGGGCGCTGTCCGAAGGGTTGAGCAGCGAGCTTTGAAGGTCGGTGACAAGATCCACACGGGAGAGGTGCTCGCCTTCTTCATCAGGGCCGGAGGCAGAGAGAAGCTGGCGGATGGCCAGGAGGATATGAGAGGCCCGTATCATGGCTTTGTGGTCCTCCTTCTTCGTGGCGGTTCCACCGCCCACCTCTGCCATCTGACCTTCGAGTTGGCGGCCAAGAAGGAGACAGCGTCCGACGGCGCGGCCAATCTTCACCGTCTGCCACAGTCGCTCTACGGCGATGCGGACTTCATTGGCAGCTTCGTAGCGCTGGATGACTTCATTCTTGAGCCTTTGGTAGCCATCCGTCAGGGAAGCAATTTGAGCTTCGACCTCACTGACAATGCGCTGGCCGGCATCTGCTTGGCCTTTGGTGTGCGTTAGCAGTGGTAACGCGGACTTTGTAGTCAAAGTATCTATGTGGGTGTCGATCTCTTGTATATCAAACAAGACTCTAGAGAGAGGTGTTGAGAGATCTAAGGGCGTGTCAGAAGGATTGTTAGTCGCTATGACGAGCGAATTGGCGAAAGACGTGGGGGAGAAGTCTGGGTCGAGGAAAGCCTCATAGTCGATGTAGGACGGCTCGTCAGCCATTTCTCCAACCTTCTTCAAGGCATGGCGACTATCAGAACGGTCATGGTCGGGCCATTGATGCGGTTGTCAATCGTGCAAAAGATCACTTTCCGATTTGTGCTCTTCACCTGCGGATCAAGCATGTTTCAAGCTTCTGAAGGAACAGAAGTTCGTTTCAGGCACGCTTCAAAGTCTCTGAGGCGAATGCAGCAAGTGACTGCTCCCATCTTGTTTTCTCACGCGCATTGATCCATACTGTTAGCGTGACTTGGGTTTAAAAGCGATGCTGCTTGCTTTCCTCCCAGTTTACATTCCTAATGTTTAATGTCTTAGGGCTAGGGCTTACGCATTCTTACACCAGCCATGCGGGCATGAACGTTATGCGGATGCAGGCCTGAATATTTCTTTATAGTGGTCTTCAATATCTCTTCTCTCGACCTGCAGCGCGGGCTGGATGATCGAAAGAGCGCCATGTATCTATCGAACAGTCTCCTCCTGATTTGCCTCCTTTTCACTGTCTCCCCAATCTCAGCGCAGCCGGTAAGACACACAGGCTTGCACTCATTGCATCAGCATCACGCACATCGCCATCATCGATCTTGGTACAACCTTGCCGATGCAATATCGCAGCTTCAGAAACCAATCCAGGACGCAAATCTCGAGGCCGCCCTTCCGTCCAAACTCAACCTAGTAAACACGCCAAGCTCTGAACATTGCAAAGGAGATGCCGGCAATTCCTCGGGTAATGATACATAGTTCAGGTATGTCCTCTCAAGACATCTCTTCCATTGATTACGACTGACACGCGATCAGCGCATCGGAGTCTGCATCCCAAAGAAGTGGACCTTGGGAAAGCCTCGGGGACGATATCCTGGGCTGGTAGAAGCAATGCCGGCATTATCTGGCGTTCGGTCGACGGCAACTGGGTATTTCCCCCTGATCCGTCATCGTAGCGGTGCTCGCTCTTTCAATAAGGTAGCCTCCGGCTTCTTAGACATATAACTTCAGCTCCTCATCCTTGACTTCGTGGGTATCTCCAAGAAAGGTTCTTCAGATATTTTCACACTTGGAATTTTCTCCCTTGGCCATTCCTACCCCCTACCCTTGCTTTTAGATCCTTCATTCATCCCAACCATCTCATACACCCCACCCCCATCCCTCCCTCTCCCACCTCTTCCCCGCCCGTACCCCACATCCCCATCTTCTGCTCCTCCTTCCAATTCCCGAGTATTCTGGGCCTCGCTATCCCTACCTCCTGTACCTCTCCCAAAGTTTATAGGCCGCAACTCCCGCCACTGACAGCTCCATATGCCCAGCGTAGTCATGAAACCGATACTAAAAATCTGCAGAGCCCACCAGAGGCGATTCGTAGGGAATGATCTTGTGTAGAGCGAGGTGACGATGAGATGGATAAAATGAGTTGTGAGGACGAAATCAAGGACGAGTTTTGAGCGGGCGACGAGAAGGAGGAGGAAGATGGCACTGCGAGGGTCGAATGTTAGCCATAGCTCGAAACTGACTATGCAATTCTAGCAAGCTCTATGCCATTTCCCAAAGATGAAGGAATTGCAGTACGACAAGCACCAGAACAAGCCGGAGACGTGCAAATCCGACTTGTTGGCGAACAAGAATCCCAGCGAATAGACCAAACACACGACCAAAACAGCCTTGACGGAAACAAGTACCATTGACATACCCTGCGCAGCGGCATCGCAGGGTCCTGTCCCAGAACGAACAAAACTCCAAACTCACCCCACCATCCCATCCAACGCCCAACACCCCCCCAACATCCACCCCACCGCCGTATCCCCCCTCACGCTCCGCCAGCTCAGCACCACCTCCAGCGAAAACGGTCTCCCAGCCACCAGCACCGTGAACAGGATCAGCACCACCGCGCCGCCGTAGTATGCTGCTTGCAGCAGCAGGATCTGCCTGAGGATTCTGAGGGGGGAGAGGGTGCCGGCGTAGGGGGGACGGGGGCGCATTGTGGGTCCTAGGGGGATGGGAAGGGGGGGAGGTTATTGAAGCAGCATTTGCAGGGCGAGTGCAGCGTGGTGGAATGCTGGAAGAGGAAATTTGGTGGTTGGATGGGGCATTGTTGTGTGATGAAGCTTTGTCAAGTGATGCCTGTGAAAGTTTCCAAAGCATCGGCGGACGAGTCGGGTGATCCCGAGCCGCGCTAGTGCGAAGGGTACTCTAGCTTCGCTTTCCTCTGATTCCATTCCTATCCAAAGACTTTTCCCACACTTGAGCCCGCCAAGTCGATTTCTTCCATACCTTTAACCACGATTCCACCGACCGTCCCCACCAACAACCCCCCCCCCCGCGGCCCCCCGCGCCGCCCCCCCCGCGCCCCGCCCCCGGGGGCGCGGCGCGGCCCCCCCCCGGCCCCCGCGAGG
>JAABUP010010133.1_pt1 | contig 11242 bp, 12 predicted proteins | sample 5559201 | NCBI WGS metagenome assembly JAABUP01 (sample SAMN10711887, study PRJNA513373) | rock metagenome | isolation source: Antarctica rocks | place: Antarctica | reverse complement strand
ATCATTGCCATACCCGTGATTGTTAAGGTAGCTGGTTGGTTGACGATTGTTGTAGCCTGACTGACACATTGTGGACAATCGAGGAACTCCTGGAGAAACACTGAAGACAGAGTGGTGACAGTATCCTTAGCAGCGAGGGTTTTTGTAGACTTCAGGCCGATCATAAATATCCGTACAAGGAGATGGCAGACGCGTTATATATTACGCCGGACTTCTCCGCACAAGGAGGTTCCAAGAGCAAGCCAGGTTGTGGTGCCTCCGAATATCGAGTCATGCGGCCATGAGGAGATTGAGATTGTTTGCGGTGACAAACGAAGGTCGGATCTGGTGCCAATGCGAGGCCCCGAGCCGATCGAGTTTGCTGCATGCACCTCTCCTATTTTCGATACAGTTCCGAGGTTTTGCAGAAAGCAATGATGTGCTGGTCCTCTGGCGGAACGAGCTTTGATGCCGGATGTACACGTCAATCAATGCAAGCGTCCCTCAGCACTCCCGCAAACCATATGACGGTACTTCGGCTCAACCTCTAGCCCTGGAATGTTGAACCAGTCGCTGATGAGGTGCTGAAGTACTTCAGCAGCCCCACCCTTAGCGAGCTGGGATGTCTCGCTTTGACATTCAAGATAGACTACAAGGAAGCTTTTCAGTATTCGAACTACTTCCGACGGCTGGGGGTGAGGAATATCTTACGCTTGACCTTGGGCTCTGTGCCAGATGCCCTCACGGTGAACCTAACTCCATGATCCAGAGCAACGGACTCATCGGTATGAGTGCCTTGACATTTACCAGCAAGCCAGCATGTAATCATGGGGCTATCGCTGGAGACTGAAGGTAGAGTAGGTGTGTAGCTTGGAGGATTAGCTGAATCGAACGGGATTGTCAGATCTCGCCACCTCAGTACCTTCCTGTCACCGACAAAGGCAGGAAATGGTTTCCCAAACTGCCTGATCTTCTCGAACAGCATAGATGTGGTGGTTGTTGGGTCCATAGATCTGAAGTATGTGTTCAAATTGTCGAAGAATCCGTGTCGAGTGTAAAGTTGCTGAAGCTTGCCCCAAGGGGTCAAGTTTTCTTCCTGTCTCCACGTTGCCATGGCCCGTAGAAACACAGCGGCTGCTGTAATGCCGTCCTTATCATAGCATACCGCCGGCCACATGTATCCAAGGGCTTCCTCGAAGGCGAATAAGACGTCTTTACGGTTTATTGCTCTTCCTCCCAGCCATTTGAAGCCTGTTAGAGTCTCCTCGTGAGGGAAACCCTCGTCAAGTGCCATTTGGGCTATCATTCCCGTCGATACTGCGGAACTCAGGATCGCCCTTCTGGCAGGGTCTTCCGTTTCCAGAGCGCACGCAGTCAACGATGCGAACGCAAGGAGTACTCCAATTTGATCGCCAGTGAGCCTAAGCCATTGACCGCTGGACACCAAAATTTGTCAGCAATACTGGCATTCACTTGCAGACATGATGGTCATCGTGAAGAGCAAACACGATTTAGATCACCGTACAATGATGACGCCATTAAACCCTGGCCACAGTACAATGAAACAAAAGTAGAGGCAGTCACCTTGATCTAGATTGTTGGGCAAGAGGAGAACTTACTTTACTTTCTCTGCAACAGCAAAACGATCAGCATCAGGGTCATTCGCCAGTACTAGATCAATGTGGTTTCGATCTGCTGTGGCAAATGCCAGATCAAGAGCACCAGTCTCCTCTGGATTCGGATACTCGACTGTTGGAAAGTTTGCATTTGGATCGGCCTACAATGAATGGATATCAGATCGGCGACAGTTAGGTAGAGCGCAATCCACAATACCTGTGCCTCAACCACCACCATGTCATCATAGTACCCAAGCCTCTGCGCAAGCTCTCTCATGAAAACAAGGCCGGTCCCATGTATCGGCGTGTAAATAAAGCGGGTATGAGCTCGGACATGTTCAGGCCACTTGGCGAGTCTGTACACAGCTTCATAGTAGTTTTCGAAAACATGAGCCATCACGACCTTGAGATTTGGGTCCGTAAGCAAGTCCATCGTATTCCAGGATATCGGCTTAAGGCTGTCATCATGAAGGATGGACTTGGCAATCCCAACATCATGTGGACTATTCATCTGACAGCCCAATGGCCCCCAGTAGACTTTATACCCATTGTCATGCGCTGGATTATGACTGGCAGTAACCATGACTCCTGCTGCAGCGCCTAGGAGCTTTACGGCGAACGGGACTAACGGCGTGTGAACGTAATCTTCATAGAAGAAGACCTTGAAGCTTTTTTTTATGAAGGCAGTAGCTGCCAGCTCTGCAAACTGCTTGGAGTTCTTCCTCACATCGTAGCCAATGACCACGCTTTTGTTCACAGAGGGTTTGTCCAGGTTCCGGATATACTGAGCAAGCCCTTGTGAAGTTTGAATGACTGTCAAGCAGTTCATACGGGAGTAACCTGCTCCCATGCGAGCGCGGAGACCAGCCGTCCCGAATGACATCCTGTGACGAAGGCGCGCCTCAAGTTCCGTTCTGTCATCGTTGCCAAGGAGAGACTGTATCTCCCGTTTCGTATCCGGATCCTTGAAAGGCTTGTCAGAAAGTCTTGAGCTACACATGAAGGTCTACAGTACCTCGTCGAGCCGCAGCCATTCCCTTGCAAGATCCTCTACTTTGCAAACAACCTGTATAAAATGTCAGTCGCTGATCCATGGGGATATGTTGCCCTTTACCCCGACCAAATTAGGCGTTTACTTTTGACTAGAGAGGGCTTCTCTGAATTTGCTCGTCAGGGTCCCAGAAGTGTTTTTCGAGCGGACAGAAGGGAAATAGGAAGTGATGTTGTGAAAGTTGTATACGGACCATATCTTAAGGTAGCAGTCACACTTTGGCAACCCGGAAAGCTCAAGAACACTTTTTCCAAGACAATCATAAAGATCTGGAGGCATCCAGATGTGCAACGACTTCAACCCGGAGCTTGTTTATGCCTCAGATCGTAATCGCCTATCTGGCTTGTCGAACGATTGGCAGCTGTCGAGACGTATGTAGTTGGCGATCTGCACTAGCTCAGGAACAACCTCTTCCGCCAAGCCCCACGCTGCGCTTCTGATCTACCGCATGTCTCTACCGAGCGATTGCATTCGATAGAGCTCTCAGTAACTACTCAGCCATGGAATGGAGGATTGTCTCGCAAGTGCTACCATAATTCGACCATCATACGCAATGTCTTCATTGCGACGACCATCCGCGAACCGCGAGGAAGCCCTCCTGTCCCGGAGACATGTAGAAGGCCTCATCGCGGATGGGCAAACTATTATCATCGTTGAGGGAAAGGTGTTGAAGGTAGATCCGTGGCTCAAATATCACCCTGGAGGTGACAAGGCTATTATGCACATGGTGGGCAGAGATGCTACGGATGAGGTGAACGCGTAGGTCTTTCCACCGGTCTTCTGGGGTACTCTGATCTGACTTTCTGCTTAAACAGGCTACATTCCGCAGAGGCACGTCGTCGAATGAAATCGTATCAAATTGGCAGGATCGAAGGCCGATGGAACAATTTCCTGCCTCCAATACAAGGGGGTAAATTCAGGAGATACGATGAAAATCAGGACATTCTTGGTCAAGAGAAAGAAACGGACACTAGTTATTCCAGTAAGAGCAGCTCGGAGCAATCATCACCGCTCTTCGACCCTGTAGATCATCAGACTGCGGCACTCCGGCGCCGAAGAGGCAGCGACATATCTGAAATTACTTGCGTCTCTTCTGCGTCCTCGTTGTCATGCCTTGACGTCCAGGATGGGGATCACCAACCGAAACTTTCCCATCTCGAGGCCCGTACGCAACAAGAAATCGACCTCGACCTTGCGAAGTATCCTCCACTAGATCCCAAGACACAAGACGGAATCGTACTAAAGTACCGTCAACTGAATGATCGAATACGAGCCGAAGGCCTTTACGAGTGCAACTATCTGTCGTATCTTATCGAGCTGTCTCGATATGCCTTCCTTTTCGCGATGTGCTTGTTATGCTTGGGGTGGGGCTGGTATGGTACAAGCGGGCTGTTTCTGGGAATATTCTGGCATCAACTGGTCTTTACCGCACATGACGCCGGGCATATGGGAATCACACACGACTTTACCATCGACACAGTGATTGGCATAATCATTGCGGACTTCCTAGGCGGTCTGAGCTTGGGCTGGTGGAAGCGCAACCACAACGTTCACCACATCGTCACGAATTCGCCGGAGCATGATCCGGATATTGAGCATATGCCTTTCTTTGCCATCTCTCACCGGTTCTTCGACTCTTTAAGAAGCACATACTACGACCGAATAATGACTTACGACCTTTTCGCCAAGTTCGCGATCCGCTACCAGCAATACCTCTACTATCCAATCCTCACTCTCGGCCGCTTCAACCTTTATCGGCTCAGCTGGGAATACCTCCTGCTCGGTCTTGGCCCCAGAAAGGGACCAGCTTGGTGGCACCGATGGCTCGAGCTTGCCGGGCAAGTCTTCTTCTGGGCTTGGTTCGGCTACGGCATCCTCTATAAAACGATACCTACCGCATGGGGCCGATTTGCATTTGTGATGGTCAGCCACATGATTACAGCGCCGTTGCACGTCCAGATCACACTAAGTCATTTTGCAATGAGCACGGCTGATCTCGGTGTGCACGAGTCGTTTCCCCAAAAAATGTTACGAACGACTATGGATGTGGACTGTCCCGAATGGCTCGATTTCTTCCACGGTGGACTACAGTTCCAGGCAATCCACCATCTCTATCCTCGCATCCCTCGACATAATCTCCGAAGAACACAAAAATTAGTCCAAGAATTCTGCAAAGAGGTGAACATCCCGTATGCACTGTATGGGTTTGTGGATGGTAATAAAGAAGTCATCGGCCGTCTCGGAGACATAGGACGTCAAGCGGCTATCCTGGCGGAGTGTCAAAAGTCACTTGCATCGAAGGGCGATTTTGTTCATCATTAGGTCCATGATTTTACATTAGCATTACACAAGAATAATATAGACAGTGATTCGCGGAGGCATACCTCTCTCTTCTTTTTGTTCGCGAGAGACACTCTTGATCGAAAAGTTCGAGGCTCTCGCCAACGATAGCAGATTCCAAACCAGCTCTCACCAACCGTATTGCCAAACAACTTTCCTGTCCTTCTCTTCTCATCACTCAACGATGCCTCCGACATGAAAAAACAAAGTCTCCCTGCCTCCTGCCCTCCGTCACCCCCCCTCGCCATACATACATAGCATATATCCGATAACTCCTCCATCGCCCTCTACCACCACCGTACCGGCCCATCTCCGTCCCACGAACCCCAATATCACGCCCCCTCCCTTCCACATCACCCCACCCCAACCCCGCTCTCCGTGCCTACCTACCCTGTACTATCCATCTTCCAGCAGTCCGCAGTCTCTTACCACAACTTCGTCCAGTCCACCCATCCACCCATCCATCCACCCATCCACCCAGCCAGCCAGCTCGCCAATATACCCAACCCGCACCCCCCAATAAACGGCGTAAGCCAGCCAGCCAGCCTCCCATCCACAGAAACCCAACAACCAACAACCAGTCGGGTGGGTGGTCCGCCTGAGATGGAAACCCGCGGCCCCTCCGCAGAAACCATCACCGGAGTCGAGATGGAACAGATTGTGATCGTGTGTAGCGGTCTTGCGAGCTTCGAGCTCGAGCTCGAGCTCCTGAGCAATCTGGTATAGATAATCTGTCAATTCATCTGTCCGTCTGTCCGTCCGTCCGTCTGTCTGTCTGGTCGGTACTCTACCTAGTTCTTGTCCTTGTCGTTGTCATTGTCATTGTCATTGGCCTTGTACTCGTACTCGTACTCTACACAACACAAGCCAAGTGAGCAGAACAAAGTGAGCAGAACAAAGTGAAACGGAAAAACATGTCCTGTATCATCAGTCTGTTGCTCCCTCCGCCTCCACCTCCACCTCCACCCTCACCTTCACCTCCACCTCCACCTCCACCTCCGCCTTCACCTCCTTTGAGGGCAACAAACGACGTCATGTGCACAGAAGAAGGTAGCAGCACCGAGCCAAGTCAAGTCAAGTTGATCTTCATCGACAAACAGCACTGTCCTCATACCTACAAGATACATGGTCAGTTCAAACCATCTAGACATGGTATTCTCACCACATCATGACATATCACATCATTAAAATGTAAAATTGATCTCTTCACATTCATCTTCATCTTCACCTCCGCCTTCACCTCCTCTAAGAGCAAGTAAGGACATCATGTGCACAGAAGAAGGTAGCAGCACCAAGCCAAGTCAAGCCAAGCCGATCTCCATCAACAAACAGCACTGTACTCATACCTACAAGATATGTAGCCGGTTCAAACCCATCTAGGCATGATATTCTCACACATCACGACGTACCACATCACAAAAACATAAATCAACTTTTATTCGAACCTCAGTCTAGTGCGAATTACAGTAACATGTTGAAGTGACGCAACGGGAAATTGAAAGAAAAAAAGTCCTCTTTACGTCTGCAAGATGAAAGGATTTTTGGGGGCTTGAGAGGAAAACAGACAATTTATGCTCTCCACCAACAGAAGACACTTTTTGTGTCCGGAATAGCGTACAAGGGGTAGTACACTCTGCAAGCGCTAGATCCACCGGTCTGTAGCTCGTGAGGGCCAAGGCAAGAGTGGAGAAGAGTTGTCGCATGTGCTTTTGGTACCGAAATCCACGCATCAGAAGTTCCTGCAAACCGATGCAGAGATACTAGAGATCAGTGCGTCTACATGATTTGGTCTTGAGTGAGGCCTCCGCTCTGCTCGGTACCTTCCATCGCATCGCCGCTTCCAGCGTTCATATACTTGACGAAGGTAAGACCGAGAGGACGTCCTCCATACTGGTAGCCTGTGAACTTGGCTGAAGGATGTCAGCATGACATGTACCACAATTATGATCTTTACTTCACCGTAGTGGGACTGGAGAAATTGACTTACAAATGGCCGTCTCGGCATTCTCAGCAGTATCAAACTCCACCACACCGGTACCCTTGGAGCGACCATTAGGTTCATATTGGATTTCAGCACGCTCAACCTTGCCAATAGTCGTGAAGAGGTCAACCAGATCTTCATTGCTGGTAGACCATGGAAGCTGTGGAACATTAGTAAAGCTAATAGAGATTTCTCGAGGATGACCTTACATTGCGGACGTAGATGGTTGCGCTACGCTCACCACCAGAAGAGGCGTAATCTGTGAACGGATTCGCGGGAGCGGATGTGGCGGCAGCATCGTAGCCACCAGCAGGAGGTCCACCATACCCACCACCGCCGTAACCTCCTCGCCCACCGCCGCCGTAGCCGCCGCCGAATCCACCGCGTCCACCAAAGCCACCACGGCCGCCGAACCCTCCACGAGCTCCATAACCACCTCCGAAGCCTCCGCGACCAGCAAAGCCACCAGGTCCAGAGCCGGCAAAGCGATCCTCACGGACTTCGAGTGCTCGACCTTGCCAGTCGTAGCCATTGAATTGAGTGATGGCGTTGCGAGCGTCTTCCGGAGTCTCGAAGGCAACGATACCGGAGCCTTTAGGACGGCCATCCGGGCCGATATGGACGTCTGCACGAATGACAGAACCTTGTTGAGCTGTAAGCACTGTTATTAACACTCCGCACTTATCTACGAGAGTATCAAGGTTCGTGTTAGTTCGGATGGGTGATGCATACCAGCTTGACGGAACAAGTCCTTGAGATCTTGCCAGCCCACGGTATAAGGTAGCTAGACCATCTGAAGTCAATCACATTGCCTCCACAAGTATGAAGGCGAAAAGACTGAGGCAACAAACGTTTGACACGTAGATCTGACGTCCACCACCACCGCCACCGCCCTGGGCTCCGCCGTAACCGCCGCCGCCGCCGCCGCCGCCGCCGCCGCCGTAGCCACCGCGGCCTGGACCTGCTTCATAACCACCGCGGGCAGCAGGTGGCCCAGTGAAGCGAGGTTCAGCTTCACGGTCCTATGCACGAAGAACGTGTCAGCCAAACAAGACTTGTACCTCGCACGCATGTGTAGGACAAGTTATTGAAGAGGTATGTCGGCCTACCTCGCGAACGTAAACTAGTCTACCCATGAGGTTTTGGTTGCTGAGCGTATTGACCGCCTGCTGGGCTTGCTCCCTCGTCGCGTATTCCACAATCCTAGTGTACGTTCAGCATGGTAGTTAAACAGAACAGACTCAAGGAGATTGGCTTACCCGCATCCCTACATAACCCACGGACCAACAGTCCAACCCGTCAATCCAACGTCCAACAATAACCAAGAGAAATACCAGCCACATCTACATGTTGGCGCCCACCTTCGACATTCCATTCGGAAGTAACAACACGTCGGCGAAGAGCACCTCTCCAGCTAAAAGGCTTCAGGTCAACAGCGGCCAAAATATGGGTTACCGAGGATGCACTCACCCTGCCTCATGAAATCCTTCAAGTGATGCCACTTCACATCATATGACAAGTTACCAACGTAGACACGACGGTCTTGCTGAGACGAATCGCGGACCGACTGCATCATTTGCTCCTTTGCTTGAGCGCGTTCTTCGAAACTCCGAGCGGGCGGAGCAGGACCACCACGAGCCCCACCGTAATTCGACCCTGAATATCCTCCGGAAGCGCCTGCTGCACCACTCATCGGCGAACGAGATCTTCGGTCACTCCTACGGTAGTCGTCACGGCTTCGAGACCGGCTGCGAGGGGAGTAAGATCGACGGCTACGACGTGGACTACGAGAGCGACGTCTTGGAGAACGGGACCTCTCACGCTGCGACCGATCAGTACTGGCATAATTCATCGATGCCTTTGACACCTAATAGTAGGGATTGACAGCTGCGATGGCGGTGAAGATGTGGCTGTTGTTAGAGAATGTCAAATTTTCGCTGGCTGGGGTTGAAAATGGAAGTCGCTTCGGCTCGCGTCGCAATTGATGATTTAGGGAACGCGTGGTGGCTGCAAAGTTGGTGACTCGAGTTTTGTTTCGGAAGTCTCCATCGACCATCCAGTCACATCATTGGCAATACCATGCTACATCAAGAGCCGGCGTACAGAAGGCCGAGAGCAAAGAGAAAGTCCATAGCAGACCAATGTCACTTACTGCGTGGGGTCGATATACGTCTGCTGAATCTGGTGTTGGATATGTGATGGTTAGAGGAATCCTCACAATGAGCTTGACGGGTAGACAAGAGGATTGAATCGAAGAGGGTAGCTGCAGGTAGTCACTCCGGGAGAGCTAGTCTAGCAGAGGGGAAAAGTAGAACTGTGACCAACCCATGGTTATAACGATTGCCGAGTGGATACGTCCCTTCAGGTCAGGCTGTCAAGGGCACGCTGAGATCCGCAGGTGCTTGCAACAGAATCAGTGTTGGGGGCGGGTGTGGCAGGGATTTCCGCAAAGCACAGACACAGACTGCTCTGCGATTATTGGAGATTGGATCCGGATCAAAAGCAATGAAGACTCCGACCAGTCGAATCGACGGATTGGGTCGGGCTGTAGATGGACGATACGTAGGGTAGTGAGAAGATTGTTCGACAGCGGCTCCGGGAGCGACCTAAGGTGTGGAGACTGCGGCAGGCCAAGTTGCCTACTTTTTGCCTTATGAAGAAATCGACAACTTTTCGCGCTATCAAGCCTCGAATGGAAGAGTAAGCCACGGGAATTCTTCGCTATGGTCGACTGTGGCCAGGCTATCGACGAAACGATCGACCCTGCATGCACACAACTTGTGCACCCAATTCAAGGATAACTTACAGGATCCTGTTGGATAGGGGACCTTTCTGGGGTCAGATCAGCAAGAACGTTTGGTTTGGGAGAAGCCAATCACGATGCGTGACCCTTCAAACCTGAAGAACACCGTTGGAGCGACGAACCTAGACAAGGACAGGCCGTATGCAGAGCAAGATGGAGGTGTGACCAGGTAGTTTGGTGGTGGTGGGTGGTAACACGGAGAATGCAGAAGGGGTGGATTCGAATTCGGATTCGGACTCGGACTTGGACGTTGGAGAGCAGCCTTAGTTAACTAATAACGCAAAGAAGCGAAGGAGGCGTCGAAGATGGGAAATACGGATGCCGGGATGGACAACGTATGAAATCACACGAGTCATACAATTCTTATGATTCAACAATGTTCACTGATCTGTAGTGCGGTAGGGTCCGATTCATCCAATCTTAGCGGTAGAGGTTTCTGTGAAATCTGTAGATTTTACGCATCGACCGGAGCCATATCCAGCCTTTACATCGTCTTCGACTTTTAAAAGCACACCTGTCAACTACGGACCGGAGTACTTTTCAAGCTCTCCCATGGAGGGAAGTACAAGTATACGACCAAACTCTGTACTAATGCCGCTGTGCCTCGATATGGCAAAGTACGAGTACAAGTACCTTAGGTACTTGGGTTTCGCTGCATGTCTAGTCAAGTTTCGCAGCGGTCACCAACCGGGATACTTCCATCATGCGGGCCCGCGGCAGATGCATCGGTCTGTTTTCTTCTGCCGCTGCAATGCCTTGGGCTCGACATCCGTACTTGTACGTTAAGGGGTCAGAGACCTTCGATGCGAACATTTGAAGCAGGCAGCTGAGAAACGGGACATATCTGCGCCTAAGCGCCTCGGCTTCATGCTGATTGTAACACATGTGATTGGCAGATGGAGCGTCCGTCTTCAAGCAACGGGGGCCAATACTTTGATTTTCCCTCATCACAATATTAATCATCCTACCTTAGGATAGGTAGTCCGTTCTCTAACTTAGGCCCACTAGGAGCAAACCCTGGCCATCACGTTATCATGGCAGCAATGCGAGTCATCCCGGTCCGGTTTCTTCCCTGCAAGACACCCCAGATCTTGCACGGCCTCAAGTTAAAGGAATCGGCCGACTCGGCTGAATAGAGGCTTCCCAGTGAGATTGTATCACATCATTTGCATGGAAATTGTGGCGTAACGAAAATGCGCTCCGTAGCACAGATGTATTACACTTTTCTCCGCCTACAAGCGCCATGCACCGTCAACATGCCGTCGTGGCAGCCAAGCCCAAACAGGCAAGCCTCTCAATGAGGCTCTGCATCGAATACCCATCCACCCCAGAATCCAAAATACCACGAAGCATCCTCTCAATCGACAGCACGCAACGATGGCGAAACCACGAATATCACGAACATCCTCTCCCTTAAAACTAGTCCAATCACCCTTCCCCACCCGCAAACCCCACCCCTCAACCCCCCACCA
>JAABUP010010131.1_pt1 | contig 11243 bp, 12 predicted proteins | sample 5559201 | NCBI WGS metagenome assembly JAABUP01 (sample SAMN10711887, study PRJNA513373) | rock metagenome | isolation source: Antarctica rocks | place: Antarctica | reverse complement strand
GAGCCGAGGTCGCCGAACGGCTCGAAGCAGCGGCCGAGGAGCGCGCCACGGCGGCCCGCGCGGCGGGCGAGGTCGCGCGGCTGTACAGGCGCGTGACCGAGGAGCAGGTGGCCTGATGACGCCGATGACGCGGACGTTCGTGGAGGGGCGCTACGTGCCGACCGGGCCGTGGGCCGCCCAGAAGATCGAGGACCAGGTGGACCACCTTAAGGGCAGCTTCCGCCCGGGCGAGACGCGCGAGGAGCGGACGCTGTTCGACGCCCACGGCGACGTGGCCGACCGTGCGACCGCGCGCGCCCTCCTGACAGCCGCGATCGGCCCCAAGGTCGTGTTCCACCGGCTCGTCCTCTCGCCGGGGCGACGCGCGGGCGTGGTGCGCCCCCTCGACCTGCGCACCTGGACGCGGCTGCTCCTGATGGACCTGGGCCACGAGTTGGGTCAGCAGCTTGTGTGGGTGGCCGCCGTCCACCGCAATACCGACGATCCGCACATCCACGTGCTGCTCGCTGGCGCGGCCGTGCGGACCCACTGGCCGCACGAGGGGAAGGTCCTGGGCGTGGAACTGCGCCGCGTCCATTACGTCCCCGGCGGCTTCATACGTCAGCGGGGAGACCTGCGCGCGGCTCAGATCCGCGCACTCAACGGCGACGGGACCGCCGCGTGATGGCCCCAGGGAGTGGACGGACGGGAGGAGCACGCTGATGAAGTCTGTCGAACGTGTGAGAGGCGAGGAGCCGGTAGAGGTCTGCCCGTGGTGCGACGACGCGGCGGAGGCGGAGAGGCTTGTCAATCCGTACGCCACCCACGCGCGGATCGGGGAGGTGCACCACCGCCTCGCGCGCGTCCAGGACGCGACCACCGAGATCCAGATGGCGGTGACAGCCGCCCACGCGCTGCTCCTGCGCGATCGGGCCGCGGCGGCGCGGGCCGCTGCCCTCTCCGAGCGGGTAGGCGCCCTTGCGCGCGACCTGGACGACCTGCGCACTGACGTCACCGCGCACTTCCCGCGGCCCCGCACGCCGCACTGGATCGCGCGTCTGATTGGCCTGTAAGGAGGGACAGCCCGATGGGCAGAACCGCTAGCCGTAGACACAGGGGCCGCGCCCGGCCGGCCAAAGCACCGCTCACGTACACCATTGATGGCCAGGGGCGTGTGCGCGCCGTGCAGGACGCGCCACCCCTTGACACGGCCCTCAGGCGCGCCGACGCCGCGCCGCCCGTCACGCTGCGGACCCTCGTCGCCCCGTTGACGTGGGAGCCGGTGCAGCGCCTGCTCGCCTGGGGCGCGCGGGAGGGCCTGACCGCGGTCGAACTGCTTGATACCTGCCGCGCGGCGACCCGCCCCGCGACGACACGACGACGGAGTGCACGATGACGAACGCAGCCCGCGACGACCGAGAGAGAGACATCACGTCCTATGAGTGGACGCGCGACGGTGACCCCGAAGGGCCGGAGCGCGCGATCGACATGCGACCGCTGGCCCCTGGCCTCGACCAGGGCGACCGGGAGGTGACGTACTACACGCGGGAACCGGACGGCTATGGCCCGGACGACTATCGCTGGCAACCAATCACGGACCCAGCCGAGATCGCCGACATCACCGCGCTGCTGGCCCAGGGTATCGACCCGCCCTATGAGGTGTGGGTGGACCAGGCCCCGGCCGCGCTCGCCCCCGGAGACCTGACCCCGATAGAGGAGGGGCCGACCGTGTACGCCTGGGAGCAGACCGGGCCGGCCGTGGGCGAGGGCCAGCTCTACGAGGTGACCGACCCGGTGGTGATCGCCGCCTATGAGGAGGCGCACCCCGCGCCGTCCGGCGTCGAGATCGCCAACCCGGCTGACTACTATGAGGCGGCGGCGGTCCCCTCCCAGGAGACGACCCCTGCGGTGGACCTCGACCGCGACCTGACGCCGGCCCTCGACCTGTAAGGAGCACCAATGAGATCCAGGATTATAGCGATGGGCCTGCTGTGCGCGACGGACGCGCTCATGGCCCCGGCGCAGGCGCACGCCCTGCCCCCCTGCCACGCGACAACCTCGCCGGTGCGCGCGCTGGTGGCGTTGTGGGACCCGGCCGCGTCGTCGATCGTTGTCACGTTCTACGGCCATCCCGTGTCGTCGTTTGGGCTGCCGCCCGGCAGCGGCCAGGCGGTGGAGATCACCGCGACGCGCGTGGACACGGCCACACGCGGGGCAGCGCACACGGCGCGGGTCGCGGTCCTGGGGACCATGCACGGCCACATCGACCTGGCCACGGACGGGGCGGACACGCGCGGGGTATCGCTCGCGCTGCGCCTCGCGCCGCCGGCGACCGTGGGGGATCACGTGTCCGTCACCGTCGTCCTCTGGCGGGACTGCGCCACGCACGTCACCACTCTACGCGTCGAGAGAGGAGGTCTCGCCTCATGAGCACGCCCGTCGCCCGGACGCCGCTCGCCCCACGCCTGCGGAGCGGCGCCAGCCATCTCGCCCGTCGCCTGCTCGCCCTCGCCCGATCGCGGGTTGTCGTCCTGTTCCGCCTCGTCCGCCGGCTGCTCGCCCGCGCGCTCTGGCTCTTGCGCGGCTGGGCGGGCCTCCTCGCCGGCGTGCTCGCCGCCCTGGCCGTCTGGCTCGGGCCGGCCGCCGGCGCGCGCTGGATCGCCGTCGAGACCACGGCCCTCTATGGGCGCGTCGCCGCGGCCGTGACGCTCTGGTATCAGACGGCCTACGACGCCGTGGCCTGGCCGGCGGCCAACGGGCTGACCGCCCTACATGCGACGCAGGCGTGGGCGCACCACGGCTTCCACGGGCTCGCCCCGACGATCCGCACGACGCCGTGGGCCTCCTGGATGCGCCACGGCGCGGCCTGGCGCTACGCCACCCTCCAGAGCTCGGGTGGGGCGCCCGTGCGCGCGGCGATCCCCCTGGAGATGGGCGGCGCGCTCGCGCTCCTGGCCCTGTGCGCCGCGCTCATCGCCATCGGCCGGAGCAAGCGCGCCCTCGACCCCACACGCCGCAACACCTACGGCGGGGCGCGCTGGCAGACCTGGGACGAACTGAAGCGGCGGCGGGCCACACCGGGCGACCTCGTGTTGGGCACGGCGCGGCGGGGCCTGTGCCGCCTCACCGTCGGCATCCCCCAGGCGCTGCTCGTGGAGGGCGTGGCCATCTGCGCGCCCAACGGCCTGGGCAAGAGCAACGCCATCTACAAGGGGCAGTTGTTGGAGGCCGACCCCGACGTGGACTACGTGGCCACCGACCCCAAGGGCGAGCACTGGGCGCAGACCGCCGCGGCCATGAGCCGCACGCACGACGTCTTCCGCCTCGACATGCAAACGCCCGCCAACAGCGTGACGTGGGCGCCGCTCACGTTGGAGCGCACGCAGGCGCAGGCCGAGGCGTGGGCCGCCGCCTGGCTCCGCAATACCACGCCGGCGGGCAGCGCCCCGGCGGTGGCCTACTTCGAGCAGGCGCTCATCCTGCTCATCGCGGCCGTCGTCGCCCACGTCCACGCCGTCGCCGCGAGCCAGGGCCGCGCCACGGGCACGCTCGGCGAGCTCATCGACCTGCTGCTCCTGCCCAGCATCGAAAAGATCGAGGCGCGCTTGCTCAAGACGCCGGGCGGCATCCCCCCGGCGGCCGGCCAGTTCCTCGGGCTCATCAAGGAGCACAAGGACCTACGCACGTCGATCCCTTCGGGCCTGGCCCCACGCCTCTCCACGCTCACCGACGCGGCCGTGCGCGCCGTCGTCGGCGGCGCCGGCCTGCTCGACCTGGACCGCCTGGGGCGGCGGGGCCGGCGCCCCCTCGCGCTCTACATCGTGACGCCCGTGGGCGACCGCACGCTGCGCCCGCTCGTGGGCGGTCTGTTCACCACCTTGTTCCGCGTGCTGATGGACCGCGCACGCACGCTGCCCGGTGGGGCGTTGGAGCGCGAGGTGCGCCTGCTGCTCGACGAGTTCGGGACGATGGGCGCGGTCCCTGACGCTCCCGACCGCTTCAACGTGCTGCGCCAGGTGCGTGTCTCGCGCGTCCTCTCGTTCCAGATGCGCTCCCAGTTGATCGAGGACTACGAGGAGACCGGGGCCGAGGCCCTCGTGGAGTCGTGCAACGCGCTGGCGTGGTTGGGCGGGACGCGCGGCAAGGATGCGCAGTGGGCCAGCGACACGCTCGGCAAGCGCACGGTGTTGGCCCGCAGCGAGGGCGACTCGGCCGCGCCGGGCGGCCTGTTCGGGCGGCGGCCGGAACGCGACAGCCGCTCGGTCAGTGAGACCGGCGTGCCGCTGCTGTTCCCGGAGGACTTGCACGCCTCCGCGCGCCGGCGCATCGTGGTGAGCGTGCGCGAGGCGCGGCCGATGGACCTGCGCACGCGGCCCTTCTACGATGTCCGCGCGCTCAAACGCCTCTCGAAACTGCCGGCCCCGCCCGCCTGCGTCGAAGCCCCCGTGCCACCGCCATCCACACCGGCGGCCACCGCACCCGCCTCAGTGCCCACGAGCGAGGGGACGACGGCGACTCCGCTCCGCTCGTCACAAGACGTTGCGCCGGCCAAAGCGCCCAGCGCGCCGGTGCGTGTGACGGCGACGGTGCCCACGGCGGAGGCTCCTGCGGCGAAGGCTCCTGCGGCCCCACCCCCCGCGCTAGCGGCAGCGGCGACATCCACACCACCGGCAGTGCCGCCGGCAGCATCCGGCCCGCTGCGACTGCCAACGGCACCGGTGAAGCACGGCACGGCCTACGAGTGGACGGGACTACCATGACCGCACAGACAACGCGCCGGACAGCGCCTGTAGGGGCGAGACAGGGCGTGCGCTCGCGCGCCGCCTTTACGCCAGGGGAGCCGGTGGGCTACAATGCCCATCATGAAGGAGTGCGCCATGTAGCACGATGCGCGGCTGGAGCCGCGGCAAAAGGTAGAGGCCCACCGGTTGGTACCCAGTGAGCCTCTACCTCGCCACAGACTACCTATTTATATTTGCTCGGCGCTGGTGTGATCAACCACCAAAGGAACCACCAGAGCCACCAACCGGAGGCCGTCGCCCGAAGGAGTTAGCAGCTCCGAACCGGGTTGCGGGCCTGCATAGGAGGCTTTTATGCTTCAAAGCACACCCATGCTCTCTCGACAGGATAGCGCGGACCCGCGCGCGTGTCAATGGGATAGCGCACCCCCCGTGTGGACATGCACGGGACTGGTCGATACATCGCCCATCATCGCCGCCGTCGCGCGCGCCTACAACGACGCCCACCCTACGGCCGACGTGACCCCCGACGCGCTCGTGCGCCCGGGGCGTACGCCTCACGTCGCCCAGGCGCGGCATCTGTGCGCCTACATCCTCGTCGAGGACTATCACCTGACTAATATGGCCGCCGCCCAGGCGTTGGGGCGCACCGACCACACCACCGTCGTCAACAGCCGCGCGCGGGTCACGGCCGCCCTGGACCAGGACCGCGCCCTGCGACAGGCCCTCGCCGGCGCGCGGGATATCCTGAGCGGCGGCGTCACGCACGCGCGCCCGCGCCGCCCCCAGGGCATCCGCCGGCCCTTCGCCGGGGCCACGCCCCGCGAGCTAGCCGAGTACCGCTACTGGCGTCTGCGCTCCCTCCGCCCTAACGGCAGCGGGGGCGCGCGATGAGCATGGTTATGACAGACACGGCCCTAGCAGAGGCGTGGACCTTTGGGGGCGTCGCCACGCTCAACGGCACGCAGATCCCCGACGCCTACTTCGACGAGGTGATGGCCCCGCTAGGACCCTCGGCGTTCATGGTCCTCATGTATGTGGCGCGCCGCACCTTCGGGTTCAAGCGCCACAGCGACCAGATCAGCCTCGACCAGATCTGCGACGGGATCGTCACCCGGGATGGCCGTCGCCTCGACCACGGGACCGGCCTGGCCAAGTCCACCGTCGTACTCGCCCTCGACCGCCTGGTCGCGTTCGGGCTCATCCGCAAGGAAAAGAACACCGACGCGCGGGGCGGCCAGCTCGCCAACACGTACCGCATCGTGTTCAAAGACGCGTGCGTGGCGGACCCGTCCCCCCTGTCCGGGACGCGGCCAGCCCCCGTGCGAGAGGCGATCACCCCCTCTGTCCGAGAGGCGGACAGCCCCCGTCCGACAACCGTACAGGCCCCTGTCCGCCATTCGGACAGACAACAAACAGTCGAGACAACAAACAGTCGAAGACACACAGATAACTCGAAACGAGGGGGGCGCGTCGAGCGCATAACCTCCTCTCTCGATTCGACCGATTCGCTGACCGTGACGACAGAAAACACCGTGACACAGATACCGGCTGGCCACGTGGTGTCGCCCGTCGGTGAGCGCGTCGCCCGCTTGTCGGCCGAGTTGGGCGACGACGCGCCGCACGCGAGTCAGACGCGGGCGCTGAACATACAGCGTGCGGCCGGCTTGGGCGACGCGGCCGTGCTGCCCCTGCTCGATGAGGCCGCGGCGATCACCCGGTCGCAGGCGTCGGCGATTACGAAGCGGGGCCGCGGCGGCACGATCATCCGCATGCCCTACCTACTCGCTACACTCCGGGGCCTTGCCGAGACGCCCGACGTGTGTCCTGCTACGGACCTGCCGACGGGCAGCACGTCGGTCAGGCCCTCGGCCCTTGCTGCACGAGACGTGGACGATGCTCCGGCGACCACGGAGGCCGCGGTGGTGTGGCGGGCCGTGCAGGGCGAGGTGCGGCGAGACCTGACGGCGGAGAACTACGCCGCCTGGTTCGCCCCCACGCGAGCCGTCGCGCTGGAAGAAGGCGCGTTGCGGGTCGTGGTGCCAACCCCCTTTCACCGGCAGTGGCTGGAACACAAGCTGCGGGGGTGCGTAGAACGGGCGTTAGGGCACACGGGCTACGCCGGGGTGCGCATCGTGTACGACGTGGCAACATCGGGGGAGGCCTCAGCGGGGGACGACCACGCCGCGTGCGTCGATCCCGTCGATCGCGTTGTGCCCATCCTTCTACCATCCGCCGTCGCCACGCCGCCCCCGGTCGCCGCTGCGCGGCCACCTATCGCGCCGTCCACCCCTCATCCTCATCCGTGTCCGACCACGGCAGCCGTCGCCACGCCGCTCCCGCTGGTGGCGTGCCCCTCCTGCCGTGCCGCGCCGTGCCGCTGCCGCCTGGCGGACCACCTGCGGCGCGTGGTCGCGGCGGGGGTGGCGGTGACCCCCGTGAGAGCCCCGTGACGGGAGGGACCGGGCCCGCGTCGCGCCCGCGCGCCGCGTCGACCGCACCGGGTAGGATACGGAGGATGGTATGCGCGTCGTGTCGGTCGTCGCCGGGAGGGGGGCGACACGTGGGCGCACACGAGAGGCCGGTCACGGACCGGGAGGGCGGGATGGAGGACGAGCGCGGTGCGATGGACGTGACGACGGTCGTGGTGATCGACCACCAGCCACTGTTCCGCGCCGGCGTCCGCCACGCGCTGGAGCGGGGCGCGGGCGCGTGTGCGGTCGTGAGCGAGGTGGGAGACGGTACGACGGGCGTGCAGCGCGCCACGGCGTACGAGCCGTCTGTGGTGGTGCTCACGGTCGAGCCTGGCGGGCTCGCCGGGCTGGAGACGATCCGCGCGCTCAAGCGCGCGGTCCCGGGCGTGGCGGTGGTCGTGCTGACCGGCCGCACGGACGCGGAGACGCTGTTCTACGCCATCCGGTCCGGCGCCGCGGCCTACCTGACCAAGGACGTGGACCCCGCGACGCTCGCCGACGCGGTGCGTCAGGTGGCGCGGGGCCGCTACCTGATCAACGACAGCCTGCTCTCCGCCCCGGCGGCGGCCTCGCGCGTCCTGGACAGTTTCCGCGACCTGGGCACCGGGGCCGACCGCGCGATCGAGCAACTCTACATGCCGATCTCGGCGCGCGAGGTCGAGGTGTTGGAGTGCATCGCCAAGGGCAACAGCAACAAAGAGATCGCCCGGGCGTTGGGCATCAGCGATCAGACGGTCAAGAATCACATCGGTGCGATCTTGCGCAAGCTGGCGGTGAACGACCGCACGCAGGCCGTGGTCCACGCGTTGCGGCACGGCTGGATCGACGCATGATGATGGCCCCGCGATAAAATGGTGGCCCCGCGATAAAGGGGAGCTCATCGCATGGGAGTAGGACGCGTGTTGAGACGGTCGGCCAGTAGCACCCTCAACGCGCGTCGTGGCACCACGATCGGTCGCCCCCGTCGATCGGGGCGCGTACCATCTTCCCGGCGCCGGGAAGATGGTACCATGCGCTCGAAACATGGTGGTCAGCGGTAGGAAGATTCGATGACGCAGGAAGTGGGCAGGAAGATTCGATGACGAAGAAAGTGGACACGCCTGAGGCCGCATCGACCGATGCGCTTGCCGCGGGGAAGACACATTTGATTGACTTCGAGTCGATCAAACATGTCAACCCGTATGGAATGGAATACTGGAGCGCGCGGGAGCTCGCGCCCTTGCTCGGCTACACCAAATGGGAGCGGTTCGAGGGCGCTATCAAGCGCGCCATGACCGCCTGCGCGCAGGTCGGGGGGATCGTGAGCGACCATTTCCCCGCGACCGAGAGGACGGTTCGGCTCGGCTCGGGAGCAGAGCGCGCGCTCAAGGATTACGCCCTCTCTCGCCTCGCCTGCTATCTCATCGCCGAGAATGGTGACCCACGCAAGCGCGAGATCGCCCAAGCTCAGGTCTATTTCGTCGTGTCCACGCGGCAAAACGAGCTGCGGCACCTCGGCGAGCAGCGGGACGAGCGTATCCGCCTGCGCGAGCGCGTGTCGGAGAATAACAAGAAGTTAGCCGAGGCCGCCCATGGGGCGGGCGTCCTCTCGCGCAGCTTCGGCGTCTTCCAGAACGCGGGATACCGCGGGCTCTATGGCGGTCTCGACCTCGGGGCGATAAAGGCCCGTAAAGGGATTGGGGCGCGCGAGGATCTCCTCGATCGGAGCGGTCGGGCGGAGTTGGCGGCCAACGACTTCCGCATCACCCAAACAGAGGAAAGGCTGCGCAAAGAGGGGATCATCGGGCAAACCAAAGCGATGGATACGCATCACGAGGTGGGGCAGACCGTGCGTCGAGCGATCGAAGAGATCGGGGGGACGATGCCGGAGGATCTGCCCCCGGAGCACTCGATCAAGCCTGTGATCGAGGCGCGCCGTCGCAGCCGTAAGAAGATAGACATCCCGCAAGAGGCGGTGAGCGAGACAGAGCCCCATCAAGGAAGTTTATTCGACTAATGTAGTGCACGTCGCACCTATCGGCGTGCTCGACGTGGACGGCTTGCACCTGCCCGACACGCCCCTTGTCCCTATCAGAGGTGCCACCCGGCACGTCGGCGACCTTTACAACGGCGCGCGGCGGCACAAGCTCACGCAACTCTGGCTGACGGACGCCTGGATGCGCGCGGCCGGGCTGCCCGATGCGCTCGACGGGGTGGGGCCGTTCCGCGAAGCGCGCCACCCGTTCGTGAGCGACGGCGTGGCCGAGCTGCACGCCTTCCCCACGGCGCTCACGCCCTGGCTGGACCTGCGCAAGAAAGGCGAGGCCGGATCGAGCGTGTCCATCGTGTTCCCGCTCTACGACGAGCACGCGATCTGGGGTCTCGACACCGACGGCGCGACGCTACTGACGGCGCTCCTGGCCTACGCCAACGCGGTGGGCACGCCGTACTACCGTAGCCCGGGCAGGACGGGGATAGACTTGCTGCAGGAGTTGGGCAAGCGGGGGGCCGATAGCAAGCGAGAGTATCCCGAGCGGCTGCCGGCGCCGGCGGGGCAGGCCGACACGGTGGCGGAACTGAGTTGGCTGCGCACGCTCTCGCCCGCCGAGCGCGCGAAGGCATACCTGCACAGCTACGACAAGAACGCGCAATGGCTCTCGGCCGCCGGCGTGGTCGAACTGGGCTTGTCCGGCATCGAGGAGCGGCACGATCCAGGCGGAAAGCTGCCCTTCGACAAGAAGCTGCCGGGGTACTGGCTCGCCCGGATCGCCGGCAGTGAAGAACGGTGGGCTTGCACGCCGACGGTGGCGTGGGCCAGCGAGCGCGGGCAGGCCGTGGCGATCACCCAGGCGTCCGTGTGGACGCAGCACAGCCGGGCGATGGAAACGTGGTACGAGCGACTGCGCACGGCGCGCACGGCGCTCTACGCGGACACGACGCCGGCGGGGGCGCTGGCTCTGCGCGCGCTCAAGCTGACCTACAGCCTGACGATCAGCGGCTTCAACAGCGTGTGGCAACGCGAACGGCGCAGCCCGCTGTACCGGCCGGACTGGCGGCACCTCATCATCGCCCAGGCCAACGCGAACCTGTCGCGGGCGCTGCACAAGATGGACCGGGACGGCTATACGCCCGTCGCCGTCCACAAGGACGCCGTGTACCTGGTGAGCGACGAGCCCGACCCCGTGACAGCGTGCCCGCCCTCAGTGACGCTGGGGACCGGTCTGGGGCATTTCAAGGTGCAGGACGCGGCGATCCCCCTGGATAGGGTGCTGCCGGCGTTCGACGGGACGCACGGCGGGATCGGAACGCTGCTCAAGCTCTTGAAGCCGCTGCGCGAGCGGACGGCTGCGCCGGTTGACCGGGGGGCGGCGTAGCGTGTCCGACCTGGGGGAGGACCTGGCGCGGGCCTACGAGGCGCGGGTGGCGGCGGCGGACGTGGAGTTGACGCCAGCGGCGATCCGCGCCGTGGTGCGAGAGTTGGGGGGCGGCGAGGGGCGCGCGCAGGTCGCTGCGGGCAACAAGGAGTTGGCCGGCCAGCTCGGCATCAGCGTCAGGACGGTGCAGCGGTGGCAAAAAGAGGGAGGGGAGGCGCGTAGCGTGGCGCGCTCCACGCCGGGGCTGCGGATTAGCGTGCGGGGGATCGCCACGGAGCAGCAGCGGCAGGCCAAAGCGCGGGCGTTCCGGGAGCGGGTGCAGGAGCAGGGGCTGGATGTGGGGGCGTGCCGCGTCATGGTGCTAGTGTACAACGAGGAGCGCGCCCGGCCACGCAGCATCGGGGACATGCACATCGCGGGGACGAACGAGGGGCTCATCGACGCGCTGGACGCGTTGGAGGACGGGAACACGGCGGCGGCGGCCGAGGCGTTCGGCAACGCGTGGCTGGGGACGTATGGGATAGACGTGGACGCCGAGGTGACCGATGTCATGGGGACGTTTGCGCTTGACTACCTACGTTTTGTGCAAACGGGCAAAAGGCAGGGTTAATTGGACGGGTTGTGGTAGTGGAACAAGGGCGGCAATGAGCAGCGCGGCCCACTGGGCCGCGCGCGACGCGCCGGACGCGCCAGCGCGT
>JAABUP010010130.1_pt1 | contig 11244 bp, 9 predicted proteins | sample 5559201 | NCBI WGS metagenome assembly JAABUP01 (sample SAMN10711887, study PRJNA513373) | rock metagenome | isolation source: Antarctica rocks | place: Antarctica | reverse complement strand
GGACCACGTCGGCCTCGAAAAAGTCGCAGGCAAGCGAGACAGTGCGTGCGTCTGAGAGGAAGCGCTTAGTGCGATGAATGGCTGCTTCATGAACACTCCGTTGTTGATGTTGTTGTTGCGCATGGGCCCGTTCCTTGGCACCGACCAACTCCTGAGCATCAGAAACGCAGTTGATGACGCGGGGAAGGATGGTGTGGGAGATGGTTGTGGCATTGAGCTCCCAGATGTCGTAGAAGATGCGTGCGGTGCGGATAAGAGCAGCAACCTCAGCAAAGCTGTCAGCGGACTCTAAGATATCAAGGATGAGCTCTGGTGGTAGGGTTGTGAACAAGCATGTATCCATCTTCGTATGTGCGTGCGTATGGAGTGGGGGAATGGGAAATGATTGAAGGTTACGATGGGATCGAATTGATGCGCGAGTATGTGTAAGTCTAGCCAATCATCGTAAATAGAACGGGTAGATCCTTGGCAAGTCCAACGCCAAACGCTTAAAAATCATGACACGGAGCGAACCAGCCCCGCCAATTCAGAAGCCAGCCTTCCCAAGATCGCCAACTACCATCGATATCACTACGTTACATTGGTTGTGATTCCGCCTTCCAGAGTACATTCCAAGTTATTATTATTGAATTCGTCTTGGTTGTGGATTCTTTTCGTCCTGGACTTCTGTGCGATAACGTCACCTGTTACACAAGGCTGCTTTCCCTGCGAGTGGGCACTACCAATTCCTCCGGAGACCGACCTTTCTTTGATAGATCATACTCCACCTTGCCAAAACCTTACCACATATCAACGTCGGTCACATCTTAAAGTGCCATCTACCCTCGTTTATGTTTCAACATATTACCGAATCTTAGCCTTGTCGTCTCCGTCAACCCAAACTCGTCCTGATAAGGCCCGACATCGATTGCGCTACGCTTTTGCCTGTGGAAACTCAAGTTGATTTCAAAATTCCCTCACTTCCAAAATCGCCAGCATCAGGCAATAACCTCAACGTACCGCCGCAATGGTCGCCGGTCTACTCTTCTCCTTTTGGCGAATGCTGCAGATTCTTACCCTCATTCCTACACTCGGCATGCTGGCATGGTTCGTCCATGGATTCGTCTCGTCAAATGAGTGTAGGTAATGACCGGACTGGATGATGCGCTGTGACAAGGTGCTGACTTCAACCTAGTAACGCCCAACTACATCCTCGTGCTCTTCATAACCTCGGTTCTGGCAGTGGTCTGGAGTATAGCCACTCTTTTCCGCCGCCGGTCAACCCGCGAGTCTGCGATCTTCGTTTCCTTCATCGACCTCTGCTTTGTCGGCACCTTTATTGCGAGCGTTGTCGAGCTCCGGGGCATTGCCAACGCCAGCTGCACGGATTTCACAACTGGGCCCTTCTACCTAAGTCTGGGCCCCTTTGGATATTTTGGGCAGACCTCCAACTCGCCGTTCGCTGTCGATGTCAATAAGACATGCTCGATGTTGAAGGCGTGCTTTGCGTTCGGCATCATGAACTGCATCTTCTTTTTCATCACAAGCATCTTGTTGCTGTTCATGCACAGACAGGAAAGAGATGTGGTGGTGAAAGAGCGCGTTGTGCGTCGACATAGGTATGTAACTGTTCGATCTACCCTGAAGGGGATCGAGGCTGACTATTGCTTCTAGCCACGATCGTCGGAGGGGACACAGCCGATCAGGGCATTCTCGACATAACTCGCGCCGACAGGACTACGTCTAAAAGGGATCACAGGTGGCGCAAGTATATTGGCGTCGACGTATTCGAGCGGGGCAGAAGATGCTTCGGCGAAGGATCAAGCGAATCCTTTTGGCGGGTAACGCCTGGAGCATCAACGCTTTCGTTTCTTCCATGTTATATTCTAACCCCTTTCTGCGTGGAAAGGAATCATGATGAATTTAGCGCAGCGTTTCAGGTCTTGAAGATTGTTCTGGAAGGATTAAGACATAAAGTCACATTTCATATAATTCAGATAGTATTCGAGCCTTGTAACAGTGGCATGCCGTAAGCTGGTGAGACTTGGCAAGGATTGATAACGATACTCTCCAAATTTTGATGATGAACGTCCTGAACTATCACCACTACATCAGCATTGCGGGTATCTTTATCACCCCGCATTAGCTTCTTCAATCCAGCCGCAGTAGTCCGTCCGTAGGTCGAGAGACTGTCTTTCGGGTACGGATCGACATATTCACACCCACGATCAACCAATGAAGCGCGCTTGCCAGCACACGCCGGCAACACCATCAAGGTTACGTGCTTTACCTCAAGCTTGTCATTCCAGTGCCCAATCCCGGCTTTACCACGTGGGGTGCTTTGCAACAGGGCTCGACCCCATTCTACGCTCAAGTGGGGAAACGTGACGCACTTATGGAGATAGTTCGTGACCTCGGCAGGTGTTCTTTCTTTTTTCCTAGCTGTCGCTATACTGACAATTCTGATGTACCTTGCTCCCCATGGCCAGGCCCAAGGTTTCCATTGGTGCTCTTTGTGCTCCCCAGACGTTGGCGACAATTGGTGTTGACCCAGATCCGGCCGCTCAGGATGAGGTCAACTTGGAAAGAGCTCTGTAGAATTCACTACAAAGGAACATGGCAAGCTCATTAGGCATCTCTACTACTGCTCACTTGAAGCTATAACATCCAACATCAATTCAAGATGTTCTATTTTGGTGGCATCAGCGCTATTGTGCTGTCACTCTTGATTGATGCTGTAGTCGGAGCTACCAGTTCTACGCCTCAAGCATTGAACCCGAAACTGACAAACACAATCGGAGACAATGGGGGACCTATTCTGTATTACAATGGATCAGGGCCTGTACCGCCTTACAACATGACATCGCCGCCCCCAGCTCCACTCCCAGCCCTGAACAGGTAAGATCAAACCCATACGTATTTGCAGGAGCTCATGAACACTTCTTTGGCAGCTCCCAGATCGAAGACTCCTTCTACAAAGAGATCGTGGCCGTCGTCAACAGTAGCGGATATCCCAGCAATTGCTCAAAGTGCATCACGACGACGGAAATCATGCATTTAGCAGCGTTGACCCAGTCTCCAACCACGATCACGAACTTGTTGATTCGACATGTACGTAGCCTCTGCGCTCTGGACACGTTTCGCTGGAAACATCCACCGACTGAGGCGTCTAGGCAATGCTTTCAAATTCAAGATCTCCGCCGCGACATGCGAGCAAGAGTTCTCCGGTATAGGTGGAATTGGAAATTACTGGGCACAGCTTTTCCAGAAGATGTCTCTGTCAACGGGAGATATGCAAGCATGGTGCTTCTACAACTGGAACAGCTGTGACCGTCCCCCAGTCATTCAGATAGACGAGAGCAAGTGGTTCAGCCCGAAGCCTGCAAGCGCTATGGTCGCCCCGCCACCCTCAGGTATGTCTGTTGGACGCTTCAGCAAGAGCTTGCTAATTGCTATACCATAGGGAAAACAATCAATGTTCTTCATATGAGCGATACGCATATAGATTCAAGATACGCAATTAGCTCCGAGGCCAATTGCTCACAGTACCTATGCTGCCGGCCTTACAGCACCAATACCCAGCTTCACACCATCGGGCAGAATGCAAGTGTGCCCGCCTCCCGGTTCGGCTACCTGTACTGCGATTCGCCTCCAGATTTGGCTATATCCGCATTCTCAGCGATGCCACAATTCGTCAACAAGTCTGACATTACCTTCACCATCTTTACTGGGGATCTCGTTAGCCATGATAATGCTGATCAGCTCTCTCGTGCTTACGTAGAGTACGAGGAGAACGTCACCTATGCACTCTTCAAGGCGGAGATGGGAAACGCAGTATGTGGCCCGTATTTGCTTCAATTGGCGTATGCTAATATGCTCCAGCCGGTTTACGCAACGCTCGGGAATCATGACAGCTTTCCAGAGGCATACAACACACCGAACAGTATCAACGGCGGAAACGGATCGGCGAATGCGTTCAGCTGGAACTACAATGTGAGTCACTGTACTCTCCGCAGATTGAACGATTCATTAACTTGGACAGCTTCTGTCTTCACTCTGGCAGCAAGACGGATGGATCAACTCTACAGAAGCGAGCTATGCCAGTACCCATTATGGCGCCTATGCACATACTACAGCGCAAGGTCTCCGCATCATCTCACTCAATACTGACTTCTGGTATAAACCTAATGTGTTCAACTATTTCAACTTCACGAACCCAGATCAGTCAGGTATCTTGTCTTTCGTAATATCAGAGCTGCAAGCTTGCGAAAAGGCAGGGCAGAGAGCTTGGATCATTGGCCACGTTCTGAGTGGCTACGATGGCACAAACGCCCTGCCCAACCCTACTGCGTTATTCTACTCTATCGTACGCCGCTTCTCGCCTGCCACCATTGCCGGTGTCTTTTTTGTGAGCGGCAAACGCTCCATAGTAGTACAGCATACTAACAGAACATACAGGGCCACACACACGAAGACCAAATCCAAATCTTTTACGACTATGCTGCTTCCAGCTTAGCTAGCAGCAACCGCACCAATTCCACCAAGAATTCGACTTCTGTGCTTCGAAATACAACCGCTGTCGATTACAGCAAGCCATTGGCTATGGGCTTCATTGGCCCTTCTGTAACCCCTTTGACCGGCAACAATGCTGGCTGGCAGCTATACCAGGTTGACTCGAAGACCTTTGAGATCATGGGCATCCAAACATACTTCGCCAACATCTCCGAAGCTAATAGCTGGACTAGTCCAGTCTGGAAATTCGAGTATGATGCCCGTACGGTCTACGGTAACGGCAGCTGGCCAAAGACGGCACCGTTGAACGCGACCTTCTGGAACCAGGTAGCGCAGAGGATGTTGACGGACCAGACATTGGTGGAGGAATACAATCTGTATGAGACGAAGAGTAGCGTGGTGACGAAGAACTGCACGTCGACTGCATGTGCGCAGCAGAAGGTGTGCTACATCAGATCGGGGAGTACGGCACTTGGGAATCTATGTCCACAGAAGAACGGCCCTTTTTAGATGGACATGGATGCTCGAGAGGCTCACGGCATGGGACTATGTATGAATCAAAATGCAGTTATTTACTATAAGCTACAATACTCGCAACTTTGCAATCTCGGAGGTTGTCCTCGCACACAGCTATGCTACTTTGTATTCCATCAGTTACTTTCCGTAGTATACCCGCTCCGAGTTCCCACAAGAAGGCTGCGCGAGCACGCCCCAACCCCTTTGACTCGCCAGATCACAGCCTTGCCCTAACACCCTGCGTCTTCCCTTGAAACCACAAACTCTCGAACCCCAGAATGCGACAACCTCTCCGTCACTTGCAATCCTCTGCTGCACCCCCACTAAACACGTCTCGCATATGGCCTGCTTCACACGATAAGCCATCGCTCGCGGACATAGGTCACGCGTTCAATGAATCTCATGGATACTCGCGCTCGTTATCACCCGATGACGGCGTCGAAAACGCATTGGCTAGCTATATTGGCGGATTAGCAGAAGCCGAGCGAGAGGTGGAGATTGCAGGTTGGCTGGGGGGGAAGTCGTTGTTGGTGTTGGAGATGGTGGTGCGGAGCGGAGAGGGTTGGGACAGAGGTGTCGAACTGGTCTGTATTGGCGAGCTGTTCGATGGTCGTTTGGAGACTGGATCACAGGCTGTTAAGAGGTGGTTTTCGGTTCGCGGAGAGGCTTGACTGGAATGTAGTGATGGTAAGGTGGCCAGGGGAGAAAATCGTCGGAGTGGTTTGCAGCAGGGCGAGCAAGCTCGCTCAATGCTTAGTATAGATAAGAACGTTCAACATCCATGTGAAACGGCGGGAGCTTATGTGGGCATACATGGAGTCAATAGGCAACGGACCATGTCAGACAGGGTAGAAAATACTTCGTAGATGACTGTTGCAACGGCAGATAGGACGCTGGATGTTGCGAGGAATGATTCGCCTTGTGGCCTTAAGTCAATATATTTTGCGGCGGATCTTGTCGATCTTGGATGTTCTGAGTGGTGGAGCGCTTGTATAGATGTGGGGGAACGTGGGCACTGATGCGCTAGTAAGTAGCTACCGCCGTTAGGGATGCGCCATTCGTCTGTGCTTCCCGCCTCACCTCGGCCGCTGTGAGCATCAAGAATGTATAGAACATGCGGTCACATCAAAAGTGGTGTAACGTCGAACGAGACACGCACATGTCAGAAGCCAGGACATGAAACACCGTTGGGAAGATTGTGGGCACTGGTAGCTCAGGGCTTCTAGTCGCTCATGCATGTATATATGCGCCCATCCAGTCACCATGCAAGGCCCACGCTAGAGGCGATTGCCGCACATGCAGCTTTGATCGGGGTGGTCAGGTAAAATGAGGAAGTTTCTGTCATGGATGTTGCACTCAACACACGTACAATTGCACAGGATCCTTTCTCTAACGCGCCGATATGACCTTGCTCTCCCTTGAAGTCCATGTTCTTGCATCATCACCACCACCACTACACATGTTGTCCACCATATCCCCAATTGCATCAGGAATTGATGGTGCACTCACAAAGCACGTGAGGAGCCGATTACGTCTGCTGATAGTCCATCGTTGTTACGGGTGATCACTTTTGAAGTCTGCAGTCCTGGCTTAGTGACTGCGGTCGTACCCATTGCGGCTCTTGCGCCGCCGTTCAATCTCGAGGCTTGTTTACGAGCCCTATCGCCGCTCCGGTCTGAACGACGCGCCCTACCTAGCACCCACACAATCCTTATGATCTTTGATCTCCGTGTTCGTTCCTTCACTTCTTCCCACCACCATCCCTTCCGGCTCAACATGAGCTTCCTCCACATTCCTTAACGTTCACGTGCCTTTCCAACATCTTGATCAATAGTCATCCATCTTGAGACACGTCTACCGCTCTCATACCACACATCTTGTGTTTCACCCCTTTCACTCATTCACTCATTCACTCACCTCCACCATGTCCGGACGAAGTGCCTACGTTCGCGCGAAGAAGACCGAGCTGGCAGAGAAGAAGACTGGTCATAGATCACGTCACGACATCCGAGAACAAGATGAAGATGACATTGTCTCTGCCTTATCAGTCCTACCTCCGATAGCTCCGATCCCCTCGACATATCACTCGAATGTGTCCCCTACTCCGCATTCAACTTATGGTCCTTTTCGCCGCCACTCCGTCTCTTCTACGACGAGCTGCCACCACCACCACCATCATCATCCTCGGCGCCCTCGTGTACCAGTGATTGAGACTTCTGCTATTGAGAAGAGCGACTTTAGGACTCATCTTGATGGCATGAGCGCTAGTCTTCGCGGCAAGCTGGGTAGGTTCTTGAATGCAAGGACCGAAGACACCTCTCTCGGAGATCTTCAGCGCCCAGGTACAGCTTACGGAAGCTCGAGTTCCGGGTCACGCACTCAGAGCTTCGGTTTTCCTCCAAGTACCGCTCAATCTGTTTCTTCTGGTAAATCTCCCGCGAATGAGATCGGACTCGGCTTCACCTCTGGGGGCGGTGCGCCGCAGCCCCAACAGCAGAAAGCGTTGGTCAGCCGCGTCAGGAAGTTTGAACCCGGCATGGCCATTGGAAGAGCACCGGAGCAGGGATATCAGGCGATTCGTGTGGGTTTTATCTCTTGTCCCCTTCGCAAAGATCAACGCTGATCAACTCCAAGGACACAGAGATGTGGTTTGACGATGGAGATGTGCTCGTCTATCTTATCACGAATGGTGGCAAGACCAAACCTGCACCTTCCATGCGATTGCACTCGCAAATGATCGAAGACTCGGGGTCAAAGGAGTTCATCAAGCAACTTCGTAGCGGTCATGTTCCTGCAGAATTCCCGCAGTTCTTGCCTTCCCACGCTGCGTCATCGTCCCGAGTTACAACTCCAGATGAGACAATGTTGTCATTTGAGTTGGCGAAACACTCTCAAGGCATGAGACACGATACTGACAATCAGACTAACCACGTTCGCCCGCTGAGGGTCAATAAAAAATATGTCCGAGGTCCGAAAGGCGTCCAGTACGAGCTCTACATTCCGTGGCCTGGCCAAGACTCTGGAACCGATCAACTGCTCTGGCACTTGACGACTCGGAATTTCTTTGCCATTCTGCTCAAGAGAAATTCTCTTTGGGGTCAGACGTTCTATAGTTCCTTGTTCCTTGTCTATGAGCGAATTGTCAAGTTCCCGCATTACTTGCCTAGAGACATCGACCGGGGCCAGTGGATTACCGATTACATCTCTCGAAAGCGGTTCGACGACGTTCGCAACAATCCATCCTATGCCGCAGGTCTCTTGGCTTTCAGCGAAATACCAGGCGTCCGGTGGAAAGAGGGATATACCGAAGGGTTCGTCCACTGCTCTGGAATGTTGCGAGTAGGTCTCCAGAACATACCTGAATTCCGCAACATCTCAGCCATATCGAGCATATACATCGAAACGGCGAACAAGGAGATGCTCAAGCGAGTACATCGAGCACAAATCTGGCTCACCGATTTCGATTTTTCTGAGATGTGGCCCATCACTTCCGCCCCAGCACCAGCAGCCAAAGGTTCCTTCGACCGCTTCAGCAAGTGTCTCCGCAAGTTTTACGAGAACGAGTTTGGCCGCTGGCCACCGACGCATGAGAATACCTGGCTCACTCGCGAGATCATCCAACGTCTCAACGCCGACTTCCACACCGTCTATGACTTCTTCGTCGACCGAGACATCATCTTCGAAGCGTCCAACGTCCGCGCGGATTCCCGACCCGTCACCATGACCTCCAAGTCCGGCAGTTTCTTTCGCGCCGACACTTCCGACCTTCCCATCACCGACATCCTCGTCGGTTTTGACAACCGCCAACATTTCCCTCATATACCGCACCCCTACCCTGTCACCCCCCCTTCGGTTCCCGCGCACACCACCTCCGGCAGCACGAAGTCTTCCTTCTTCGGACCCAGATCGAAGAAGCCCATGACTGCTGCCGAGAACTATGACCTGGCCCGCACGAAAAGTCTGAGCTACACTGTAGCCTCGAATTTGTACACCTTGCGCGACCGTTATACCGGCGTCCCCGACGGCATCGTGAAAAAGATTCTCGATTTCGAAGAGGTGGACGGTGTGAGACAACTCGACCCTTTCGACGCGCGCCGTGGACATTGGATCCTCATTTACGGTGTGCTGCAGATCTTGGCGACGGTTGGGGTCGATACTCCGGGCTTGAGGTTTAAGGAGGGTATCGAGTACCACTTGAGTCCGCCGATGACGGGAATTGTGCCTTGGGCGGCGGAGGGTTGGCCAGCAGAACCAGAGGCGACACATGAGCTGAGCTATTGCTGGACCGTGCCGGCGACGTGGGGGCCACCATCTTCAGGACGCACTTTGGGAACGGATCCGAGGATAAATTTAACTATTGGGAGGCAACACATGAACAGTCCTTCTGGCGAGATCACCAAGGAGGACCGTCCCAATGGAGACAAGACTAAGAGGAACGAGGGCAAAGGAAAGGCGAGCGTTGGGGATCGGACGTATGGGCATAGGAGCAGCTCAAGCTTGACTATTACCGGAAACGGCGTTGGTAGTAGTAGACAAGCCGTAGCGTGGAAGCCCGTTGCGATCGCATCTTCTGCAGATGGCAAAACGTGGATTGAAGAAGACGACGGGATCGAAGGCGAAGCAGGACCATCGACCGCTCCAGAACCCGTAGACAAGAGACGGCGAGCGGAAGAGTGGGTCGCTAGTGACGCTAGTGGAGTCGGATTTGGTGGAGACGGGGCCGCCGACTTGAACGAAGCTAGCTTTCAAGATGGGTCTTCCATTGGTAATTCGTATAATTTGCGAGAAGCGTACGAGAATAGAAACGGTGGACACGAGACCCTGATCGTTGGAGTTGGAGTGGCGGACGGAAACCCCCCGAATGGGAGGCTTTCACTGGCCGCGAGGAGACGGAGAGCGCAGATACACGGTTTTAGTACTTTCGAGGCCCCACAGGGCTGGTAGACGGACTGCACGCTCTTCTTCGCGGCTAACATTCAATCCTACAGACACTGGACAACAGTGTCGGTAGCTGGGCATTTTTCCATACGATTCCCCGATCTGCGTGGTTACGGTTCACTCGAGTTCCATTTCTTTCTTCCTCGCGCGGTTTGACATATATTGATCGATCACCAGGTTGGCTGGATATCAGGGGAGCTATCAGCACGGGTCTTGCCTTCTTCAGGTATCCAGGATCTAGCGATCAGTGTCACACTCGCGGAGCACCAATCTAGTACGGACACTGGATAGGACTTTCGATGGTAGCGTATTCCTCATTGATGATTTCCCGATTCCCGTGGTTGTGGTTTAGTCAGTTTCATGTCTCTTCTCTTACGGCGACAGACTCAGGTCTGTCTTATAAGAATCGATCGACAGGGTTGGATGAACATGCTGTCGAAGTTTAGCATTTTGTCTTCACTTCTTCATATATCCACAATCTGACGATCAACGTCGTCACACTTACGTACTTTTCATTCCATTACAGATCCTGGATAGGACTGTCGGCGGTAAGGGTAGTCCTCGTCGATGATTCCCCGAATGGCGAGATTATGATCATCCATTTCGATTTCTTTTCTGTATTCTGACGGCGATGGGGCGCGGGATCTGTCTTATGATGATTGATCAGCAGGGTCGGATGAGCACGTTGCTGAAGCTCAGCATGGCTTCTTCATACAACCACAATTCAGCGATCAGCTTCTATCACACACTAGGGTAGCCAGTCAGTTTATGCTTCGAGACTCCCTAATGCACCCCTTTCATCACTTCGTTTCAGCTGTACCTTTCAGAAGTCCATAGATATCAATGAATTCCAACTCGAAACCACTCGCTTCCTTCCTGAATGGAAGTATTAGAGATTCGGGCTGCAATGAGAGATGGTAGCTGCGTAGCGGGCTCAGCAATCCCGTAGATAGAGTAAGGTATCGTTACAAGAAGGCAACACTCCAATATCCCCATGCATCGCATACCACGAACACCAGATTTCCTTTTCTAACTCTCGGATGAAGAACGGCACAGGCTGTCACATGTCGTCGTGAACTCAAATCTCAACACCGCGATCAAATAGATATGGAATGACACGAGCGATCTTGGCCCCCTACCCCACGACGCACCTGCATAACGTGGGGGGCTCCTTCCCTTCGGACCCTGCATTTAGATCTTCAGAAAACAGACTCAGTATACAAACCTCAATAATGTCACCCTCCAGAACCGCGCGCCGAAAGAACCCCCTCCGACCTCCAGCTCCATCCGTCTCTCCAC
>JAABUP010010129.1_pt1 | contig 11245 bp, 9 predicted proteins | sample 5559201 | NCBI WGS metagenome assembly JAABUP01 (sample SAMN10711887, study PRJNA513373) | rock metagenome | isolation source: Antarctica rocks | place: Antarctica | reverse complement strand
CGCCGGCCACCTGCAAATCGGCGCCCAGGGTGACGTCGTCCCAGGAGGCGATGGTGGACAATTTCGACTTCGGTGAGATGACCCGGGAGATGATCAACGCCAACGCCAGGTCACGCATCCGGCCGGCAGGGCCCAGCAGCTTCACCAGTCCCAGTTGCTGGACCATCGCCCACACCGCGGCGACGTGGCCGTGCGGCACCGACCGGCGGATGCTCACCCCGGCGCCCGCCGGCACCAGCTGCTCTCCGGCCAACGAACGCCGCAACGCATCCACCGCCTGCGCGGGCAGCGATGACAGGTTGGCCACCGTCTCGTTGACCACTTTCCCGCCGTCGCGGAACGATCGGCGCAGAAGCGTTGTCTCGTAGACTTTCTCCACCCCATCACGGCCGGTGTACTGACGACGATGCGTGGTCAGATGCACCGGTCCCTTGGTCGCCATCAGGTAATTCTATCCGTCGACCCGCCGAATGTCCAACAATTTAGTGACTACGCTTCTGTGTCGGTTCAGTCGCAAAACAGCCCGTCACGCATCAGATTCGCGTCGGAAACCGCCGTAAGTTCGGTTTAGGGGCAACAGCGGGCTGGACCGACTTCGTATCGGCGATGTCACGAACCCACTTCGGCGTGACCTGGCCTTCGATCCGATCCAAAGTGACCAGGAGCTTCGCCGCGCCGATCTCGCGGCCAGTGATCACCCGGGTTGATTCCGCAGTGCTCATATCCAGCTCCTCACGAAGATCGGTCGAGTTCGTCGCTTCCAGTATCCGCCTCGTCGGGCGGCGGGTCCAGTGGTTGCAGAACGGCCTGCCCGGCTGCTCGCGCCAACTGCCGGTCCTCTGAACTGGCCAGCTCTGACTGGACGAGCGCAGCCAGGAGCGCGAAGCCGACTTGGGCTTCCGCCTGATTCTCGCTGCCAGCCGCGGTTAGTGCGTAGGTGAGGCGCTTCCAGAACTCCTCCCGGCGGGCCGCGGTCTCGCGCTGCAGGGTGGCTCGCTGTCTCTTGAGCGTTGCGCGTGCCGACCCGGAAGGCCACCGCGATGGTCGCTACGCCGACGACCAGCTGCACCACCTCCGCCAACCACACCATGCGGCGAATGCACCGGCAGTGCAGTGACGTGGTGGCTCCACGGCAATTGTGCAAGCGGCGCTTGATGCAAAACCAGATCAGCACGGTGCTGCAGCCCTGCTCAGCGACAAAGGTTGCCGCCGACAATGCAGCCAAGGCGGCCGTGGCGACCGCGATGGAACGGTCCGCGGTCGAGGGTGAGGACTACGAGCAGAAGGTGGTGCAGATCATCACCGCCATCGCGCGGGCACCGGCCGCACCACCGGCGGCCTGGTCGGCGACATCATCGTCGAGGTCGAGCCGGCGACCACCTATGGTGGCCGCGGCATCTATGTCCTGCAGTGCAAGGACCGCAAGCTGTCGGCGCGGGCCATCCTGGACGAGCTGCAGGAGGCGGCCGCCACCGCGACGCCCAGGCCGCGACCGCCGTATTCTCGCTGCCCGAGTACTGCCCAGTGCCGGACCTGTTCAGGGTCCCGCAGCATGCGGCGGACTCAGACCGGTCCTCGGCCTCTTCTGAGCTAGGCGAGGCGCGGGACAGCGGTCCGGGACGGTGAGAGCAGAAGGCCCTTGTCGGTGATCTGCACGTTGGCGCCCGGGTAGACAATCAGCACTTCGCGCAGTGCCTTGGAGATGTCGGCGCGAAAGTCACGGGCCCGGCTGTACTCGGCGCCGAACTGTTCGGCCAGCAGCGCCCAGGGCACCATGTGAGTCTTGCGGACGTAGCCCAGTCGGTGCGAGAGCCAGACCAGCAGGTCCATTTTCATCGGCGAGCCGGCCAGGGCCGCCAGCGCTCGGGTGTCGACCGGTACCGGCGCGGCGATGATCGACTGGTAGAACTCGTCGCCCAGCGTGATGGTGGAGCCGAACAGTGGGTTGCGGCCGCCACGGTCATCTCCGTCAAACCAGAGCCGGTGGCTTTGCGCCACGCTGAAGTGGGCTCCGGCCAGGCCCCAGCGGGATCCGTCGTCGCGGCTGTCCTCGACGTACATGGAGGAGGTGAGTAGGCGCCGCATCTGGTCGTTGAGGCGGGTGATGTTGCCGCGGACGCCGCCGGTGGCCGAGAGACCAAGTCGGTGGATGAAGTCGCTCAGATTTTTGCCCAGGCGTAGCTCCGGTGACTGCATCCGCACCGCCTCGGTACTCATCCAGGTGAGGATCAGCCGGGGTAGGACACCGAACGGATAGCCGGCGGTCTCGGCGCCCTTCGGCCCGGTCATGCCGGGCATGACCCGCAGGGTAAGCGATCCGTTGCGGCGCACCCACATCTGCGTGTCGGGGGCCGGATTTTTGTAAGGCAGGGTAAGTTGGGCCCACAGTCGGGCGGCATAGCCGATTGTCCCGGCCTCCCGTGCGTCTTCCTGCTCGATCTCGGTGGCGGCATTCAGCAGTTCGCGTTGGCGGGGGCTGATCGTGATCGCTGCCGACTCGCCGAACAGTGCGGGGGCGCTGTTCGGATCCTCGTTCGGTACGTTATGCACGGCTGCGCTCTCTCATGGTGCGGCCCATGCCCCCGGAAGCTTCAAACTTCACGGGGGCTCTCTACGTCTTGGTCTCAAGATGGCACGCCCGGTGGACCCCGGTCGGGGTGACACGCCGCGCCGCAGGTCGATTCATTTGCCGGTACGGGTTACGGACGACGGCTAGCATTCGTGCAGGTCAGGGCGCTGCGTATACGCTGATCTACCCGCGCCAGTAGGTTGTGCACGCTGATGTAGCCGCAGTCGGTTATGGCTCCACGCTGATCTACCCGCGTTTCCCTTGCTATCCACGCTGATGTTCTCGCGCACATGTGGCGGACGCCGCAGTCACGCTGATCTACTCGCGTGGTACCACTCCCCCACCCCCCACCCCCCACTCCGGCCACACACTCGCTCCGCCCGGGCCCGACGGGTTCGGCCGCCGGTCAGTGAACATCTTTTTCGAGGCCGTCGCAGTGCCTCTGCGCTGATCTACCCGCACCTTGACGGCGCCAGCCGCGGGCCGCTCGGGCATTTCCCCGAACCATTTGATGAGGTCGGACAGTTGAAGCGGCCCAGTATGCGCTGATCTACCCGCGCCCGCCTTCGGAAGGAATCGGCCGGAGATGGCCCAGTCGCCCTGGCCCATCTGAATAACGGAGCCACGGTCCACGCTGATCTTGTCGCACTTCCCCAATGGCGGCCCCATCACCCGCGCTGATCCTCCCGCGCTCGCAGCCGATGCCACCGGACGCGCTGATCTACCCGCGCCACAGACCCCATTGCCGCAGGTGACGGCACTGGGCGCTTCTACGACGCCCACCGTTTCATTACCGCCGGCCCCAACAGTGCACGCTGATGTCATCGCATCGGCACGCGCTGATCTTGGCGCGGCCACTCCCCCATCAACGCAGGTCAGGCACGGTGAATCCCCGGCCCCCTGTAGTTGATTTTCCCTATAGAAATCTTCCTTTACTGATTTTGCGGTCGTGACCGAATCCGATCTGACATCGAAGTGTGGACACCAGGGCGCCGCGCCAAGCCTCACGTCACTTCGCCGAGCGGCACGCGCCCGCACCAACTCACGACCATGCAGCGAATCAAGACGCTACGTAGCGTCTCGCGTAGCACCCTGCGTAGCACATAGGTACGACACCATCTGGTGCGCTACGTAGGGGGCGTCTCCGGAGTCGCCAGGTAGCGCTTCAGGGCTTCATTGACCAGCGCAGACCTCGACGGCGCCACCCAATCGCTGACCAGTCCGTCCAGCACGGCCGCGTCAGCTGCCTGGAGGCGGAGTTGTACCTGGGCCGCGGGTTCAGTCCGACGGTTGCCTGGACGCTCCTGGACGGAGCCAAACAGTCCGGTGCGCGCCGGTGCCACGGGCGTGCGCCATAGCTCGGCCAGCTCCCCCGCGTTCGCTTCGATCGCCCGCAATGCGATGGTGGCGAAGGACAGCTCAGTGCGGGTTGCGAATCGCCTCAGCTCCTGATGGACCGTGACGTCGATGTTGGCAGGCACCATCTTGATGGTGGTGTCGCACACCTTTGGCGCTGGTTCATCGCGCCGGGGTCGCGCCGCGGCACTTTGCCTCTCCCCTTGCGTGACCTTGCGGGGCCGGCGGGTCGGGGCTTCGGGCGCGGTTCCTGTGGCGTCGCCGGCCGGTGCCGAATCTGGTGCGGGCTGTACCCGGTCGCTGTCGACCGGATCGCCACTTCCCCGCCCTGCGGCGGTCGGTGCCGCGTCCGCATCGCTCTCGGTGTCTTCGGGGGCCGCTGGCAGGTCGACTTCGGGCATCTTGGGGACCGCGACGGGGCGGGCAGGGACAGGCCGGACGGCGGGCCCCGGAGGCAGTAGCCCGGCGAGGCCTTCGGTCCTGTTGGGGTTTTCGCCGCGGAACACATCGCCCAGCTTGGGACGTCCGCTGGTCATCGGGACACCGCCGCAGTCTTGGCGACCTCGCGCTCAGCGATCGCGGTGAGGACTTCGCGGGCCAGCGCGGTGTAGTCGCTGGCGAGGCCGGAGGCATCCCTGCTCAGCAGATCTTCGTCGGCGCCGGGCTTGGGTGCTCCGCGCAGCCGACGGAGCCGACGTTTCTGCTGGGCCTGCTGACCATGTTCCAGCTCGTGTGGAAGCAGTCCGTGCCGGCGCATGTCGACGGCTGCCGACTCGAGGTAGCGAATGCTGGTCTCGAACACCGGGGCGGCCCCGTCGAGCGTCTCCTCCAGGGCGACCCGGACGGTGTCACGCAGTCGTTTGCTGCCGGCGCGGACACCGAACAGCAGGACCCCGAGCAGCTCGAGCGCCGGATTGGTGCGCCGGGCGGCGGCGAATCGTTGGGCCACGACGACCAGTCCGTCCAGGCTGGCTTCGTCGGATCGGGTGGGAATGATGAGGTAGTCCGCGGCGGCGAAGACGATGTCCTGGATGACGGGTTCGCCGGGTGGTGTGTCGATCAGGACCAGGTCGTAATCTGCGTGCGGCTTCTCGGGGCGGGCCTTGTCCAGCGCCGGACCGAGTCCGGCCAGAGCCTCTCCCCTAGCCGCCCGGGAGATGGCGGCGGTGGGCACGTCATAGAGCGAAGGGCCGCCGGCGATCACGTCCAGTCCTTCTCTGACGTTGTGCTGGATGTGAACGGGCAGCCCGTGCAGGATCGCCAGGGCGAGGCTGTTCGCGTCGTTGGTTGCGTAGCCAAGGTCGCGACGCAGGTTGCCTTGCGGGTCGCTGTCGACGACCAGGACGCGGTAGCCGGCGGCAGCAACGAGGCCGGCCAGTCCAGCTGTAAGGGAGGTCTTGCCGACTCCCCCTTTGCCGTTGGCAATTGCCACGACTCTTCGCATGGGTGCACGCCCTCTTTCGATTCGATGTTCAGTACCGCCCCATCGTGTCGGTCCAGCCGGTGCGACTGCTGTTGCCACGCCGTGTGCGCCATGGGCGGCCTCAGCGGGCGGACGGGGTGAGCAGGCGTCTGCTGCACCCGCTGGCCCGCCCAGATGAGGGACCCGTGATCCGTTAGGTGGCCCGGCCCGCGGTGCCCGTCTCATGGAACCGGCGGCGCCTCACCCGGTTTGCACTGCGCTGCACCGCGTTGCGTACCACCGGGCACACCACCAGGTCGACACCCTGTGCTGTCGCCTGTGGGAATGCCGGGGGGCATGTCGTGCGAACCGCGTAGCGCGGCACGTAGGGGACGGGGTGATACCTCACGTATTGGCTTAGCTGACGGTCCACATGATGCGGGCTGTGGCCCTGCCACGGCGTGCGGGCCACATGACACCATTGGCTACGCCGCGGGCTACAAGCCGCATGGTTCATCACGCAGCACGCGACAAGTAGCGCGGTGTGGTGCAACTGCTAGAAGGCCACGGGGTCTGTAAGCCGGTGCACTTGCTGGTGCACCGCCGTGCAGTATCTACGGTGCATCAGGTCGCGCCGCAGCCAGCGAGCCCGGCGCACCGCATGCTGCCGGGACGCCTTGTGGAGCAGCCGTAGCGGCGCCTGAACCACAACCCATCGCGGCACGCGTCACCGAGGCGGTTGCACCCGGCCAGGCGCTACGTAGCGCACCAGGTGGCGCACACGGGATGGGCCATCCTCCCACCAGGAGGGAGACGCCAGTCAACGGGGCGGCCGTGCCCTGGCGCCTTCAGCCGAACCCCTGCCCAAGTGCACAGACCGCCGGCCAGGCGATGCCAGCCCTGAACGCTGGGTCCTCTGGCGTTGCGCGATGTGGACAGCCGGGGCCTTCGGTCGGGACGGCAGCGAGGGCCCTGCGCACGGCAAGAACCGACGGTGCAGCCGAAAGGCCGGCCGCCGGTGCAGTTGGGGGGTGACGGCGCCGGCTGGGCGAAGGCCCTCAGTTCGTCGCGCCGCGGCGTGGGAATGCGCTTGACCAGTTCGCCGACCGAGGTGGCGGCCAAGAATTGCCCTTACTGGCCGACCGCGTCGGGCCCGGTGGTCGCTGCGAGTTGAACATGTTGAGCGAGATGGCCCCCGGCGCATGCAGATCTGGGTGATCTGCTGGGCGCTGGTGCCCATGATCGCGGCGAGGTCGTCGATTAGGAAGTAGGTCTGGTCGCGGTGGACAATGGTCACCACTCGCTGACCTGCGAAGTTGCGCACCGAGAGGGCGGAGTCGGCCGACGGCGGGGGAGCTGGCGCGGGGCACGCGGCGACCGCGGAGGTTCCTCCGTCGCGTGCTCCGGCGGGGGAGTGACCGAGCTCCGGTGCTCGCACCGCCAGGCCCAGAAGGCCAGCAGCACGATTCAGACCTGCAACGCGATCCCCCAGCAGGCTCAAGCCTGGAATCAGGACCGAGTAGTTGTTGTCGGAGTTGGCCGGTACCCGGGGCGCCCATCAGCATTAGCAGCAGGCAGGATCCCGGTCGCCAGGGCCAGGCCTGCCAGCCCTCAGACGGCGGAGTTGTTCTTGTCGGTATTGTCCGCGATCTCGGTCATTCTGGGTCCTGGGCGGGCCCCAGAATGACCGCATAGGCGAGCGTCGGTGGACCGGACTTTCTGGCGGCGGCAGCATCCCGTGAGCTCTCAGAGCGGTCATGACGCGCTCCGGGCCCCGGTGACCATAAAGGCAGTTATCGCCGGTCACCTGCGGTGCGTCAACCGGTGGGGCGTCACAACCGTTCCGCGGCTCGGGCGAGTAGGGCTCGCCCGGCCCCTCGCCTGCACCAGTGCTTCGCAGGCTGCGCCTGACGTGCCAAAGGACGGCCGCGGCTACCGCGATGGGCGAGAGCCGAGCCCGACCCCGCCCTTGCGTCACGTGACAGAACGAGCCGCTGAAGGACTGGCCCAGCCATATTCCGCAATGTGGACGTTCGCCGCCGCCCGGCTCCTCTTGGTGCAGCTGCGAATCCCTGCCCTGAGGCCATGCCCCTTCTGGTGGGGCAGTTGCGGCCTCCCCTGAGCAGGGTGCGCCGCGCGGTGGGTTCGCACTAGCCGCGCGGGACACCCTCCCGGGGTGGTGAAGCCAGGACCCGTCAACGCTCGAGCACGGCCCAGCCACCTTCCCCGGCCACACCGAGGAGGCCGTCCACGACCTAGGGACGCTGACACCGACCGTGCGGCAACAGGTGCTCGACCGGGTCCTCTCCCGCGACTTCTAACTCCGGGCGGACACGCTCGCCCGGGTCGGGAACTGCACGCACCCGGTCCGGCTCCGCGGCAGCATCGACCGGATCGACCGGGTCACGGGGAGGTGCTGTCGGGCTTCAGCAGCGCTGATCATCCCGTCGGGGTCCTGCACGTGCGGTGTCGCAACCGGTGGGCGTTAGAACCGTTCCGCGGCTCGGGCGAGTAAGGACGCGAGTAGGGCGCTCGCTCCTCGCCGAAGTCGGACCGTCACGTGACGGATTGGCGCATGGAGCGCTCGACAGCACGGCGTCGGAACACTTGCCCAGCCGAAATCGACCTGATCTGCACTCGTCGTGTCTTGGACCTCTGACTAGTATAACGTTCCATTATGCGGGGTAAACCAACAGTAGGGGTAGGTAACTACCCCCTGATCGGGGTACCTTCGGGCAAGATCTTTTTCGACTGGTTCTGGTGGGCTGCGGTGCTGGTCGGACAGGCGCCGCTGAGGCGGGAGGCAATTGATGGAGCCGGTGGGGGAGTGGCCGCCGCTCGTCGCCGTGCCGCTGCCCGTCGATCCTGCCGTCCTCAAGGCCGACCACGCGGATCTGTCGAAGGCGGACCTGGACCGGGTCTGGGCGGCAGTCGACGCGTCAACGTCGGCCAACACGAAGGCCGCGTACCGCTCCGACTGGGCCCGCTTCGAACGCTGGACCACGGAGGCCGGCTACGCCTCGTTGCCGGCCACTGACCTGGTCGTCGCCGCGTACCTGACCGACGCGGCCGCAACGGTCCGAAGCGATGGGCGGGCCCAGTTCAGTCCGGCGACGTTGTCCCGGTGGGCGTCGTCGATCAATCAGATCCACACCGCCGCCGGGCTACCCGCACCCGGCCGATCGGAAGTGGTCCGCCGGGCGCTGTCCGGGGTTCGCCGGATGCGGCGGACACCGCCGAAGCGCCGTAGCCCCCTGCTCCTGGCTGATGTCCGCACCATCTTGACGGCGATGTCGCCGTCGTTCTGGATGTGGCCGGACTCGGTGGCCGCGCACCGGGACGCAGCGTTGTTGGTGATGGGCTTCGCTGGCGCGCACCGGCGCAGCGAACTCGTCGCCCTGCACCTCGACGATGTGACGGTGCACCATGCGGATGGTTTGCACGTCCGGATGCGATCCTCGAAAACCGACCAGGAAGCCCACGGTGCGGTGAGGGCGTTGCCGTTCGGGAAGGACCCGGCGACCTGTCCACCGTGCGCGTTGATCCGCTGGCGCCGGCTACTTCTCGCGTTCGACCAGGGCGGCCGCCGCGCCGCCATGGATCAGGTGCACAGCCGCGGTTTGACGGCAGAGCACTGTTGCCGCACCGTCAACGATTCTGCAATGAATGCGGAGCCCGTCGGTGATGGGGGACAGACCGGGGAGCGGGGGTCGGTGGGGGAGCGGTGGTTGTTCCCCGGCATCCACAAAACCGGCAGTCCTGGCGCGGGTCCGATGTCCGGGGATGCGGTCGCGGCGATGATCCAGCGCCGCGCCGCCGCCGCCGGGTACACGCCGGCGCAGGTGGATCTGCTGGGCGGTCACTCGTTGCGGTCAGGGTTTGTCACCGAAGCCTTCCGGGCCGGCGCCGACGCGCATTCGATCATGCGGCAGACCGGCCACCGGGACCCGAAGATGCTCGAGGTCTATGCCCGGGAACACGCCCCCCTCGTCGGCAACGCCGTCACCCGGATCGACCTATGAGCGCCCTAGCCCTGTCGGCGGTCACCGGCCGGCCACTCGCGGCCAGCACCCTGACCGGGTACGCGGCGGACTGGGCGTTGTTCACCGACTGGTGCGCCGCCACCAACCAACAGGCGCTGCCCGCGGACACCGCGACCAGTGCCGCGTTCACCACCGCCTGCCCCGCCGCGCCCGCCACGCTCCGGCGGCGGCTGGCCGCGATCGAGCACCACCACCGCGCCGCGGGGTTAGAAATCCGCTGGAAGGCAGCGGGTTCGACGGACGCAGCCCGCCCGATCCGGGCTCGTGAAATGTTGGATCCAGACCTGGTGGTGGCGGCGCTGCGGCTGTTGCCTTCCCGGGGCTGGACCGCCGGACTGTTCGGCCGCCGCGACAAAGCCCTGCTGACCCTGGCCGCATCGACCGAGATCCCGTACCGGGAGCTGGCCGTGATGACCGTCGGCCAACTGAACATCGTCGGCGGTGTCGCGGGTGTCACCGACACGTCCGGCGAGGTCCGCCTCATTGAGGCGGTTGCCGATGCGGTGCTGTGCGGGCCGTGCGCGCTCGTCCGCTGGCGGCGGGTCGTCGATGTCGAGGTCGGCGGGATCAGCGCCGCCGGCATGCGGCGCCTGTTCAAGAAAGCTCCGGTCGTGACGTCGGAGAGCGGCCACGTGTGCCGGGAGCCGGAACCGGCCACCGCCAAGACGCTGGCTGTGCCGTTTTTCCCGCCGATCAACCAGTGGGGACACTTCCCCCTGCCGATCCAGCCGTTGAGCCGGCACGCCGTATCCATTCTGGCCCGGCAGGTTGAGACAGGGGTCCCGGTGCACCGTGACCTGAACGTCGACGAAGTCGTCGACGTCCTGAGCCCCGTGGAAAGCCAAGCGGGCCAGCCGGCCGTGCCGCGGCCGGCTTACGACTGGGCTGCGGCGAACCAGAAGAAGAAGGAAGCCATCGCCCAACTCGCGTCCCTCTCGGCGACCATGGACGACATCGACGCCAGGATCAACGAACTCATCGAACGCACCCGAAACCTCGATCTCGACTGACCCCGGCCCGCGTAGGCTCCGGGTGCCCGACGCCTGGCCGGCGAGGACGGGTGGTGGGTAGCGCAGCGCGGGCACGTCACGGTGCTGTGCGCCCGGCTGCCGCCCGCACTGCTGGCCGGCGGCCAGGACGACCAGCTCGTGCGCCAGGCAGCGAGCGCCCTGGGAGTGCTGTGAGCACCTTGCAGCCGCTCCCACAGCCGTCGACGCTGGAGCGTTGGGTCGGTGAGGGCGGCTGGTTGGTCGATCTGCTGCTGCCGAGCACCGACGCCGGCGTGGCCGGACAGGCTCTCATCGTGATGGTAATGTTCGCCCTGCTGTTCCGGCCTTCCCGTCGCCTCGGCATCGTGCAGCTGTGGGCGGGCATCGCCGTCTTCACGGCCGGACTGTTCGTCCTGCGCGGCGCGCACTGAGAGTGCTGAGCCCCCCGACGGGGCATGACAGGACGACCAGGACGGCCCCAAGCATGGAGGACCCGTGATCCAGCAGTTCGCTGCGGACGTGGACGGCACGCCTGTCCGCTGGCTCGAGCAGGGCAGCGGTGTGGCCGTCGTGCTGGTGCACGGCATCCCGACGTCGCCGGCGCTGTGGCGCCACGTCATGCCGCTGCTGCCGGGACTGCGCGTGCTTGCCTTCGAGATGACCGGCTACGGACAGAGCATCCCGGCCGGCCGCACCCGGGACGTCTCCGTCGGCGCCCAGGCCGACCGGCTGAACGGCTGGCTCGACCACCTCGGCGTCGACCGGGCGGTCCTGGTCGGTCACGACCTGGGTGGCGGCGTCGTACACATCGCCGCGGTCCGGCGGCCGGAGCTGTGCGCCGGTCTGCTCATCACCAACGGCATCGGCTACGACTCGTGGCCAATCC
>JAABUP010010128.1_pt1 | contig 11245 bp, 17 predicted proteins | sample 5559201 | NCBI WGS metagenome assembly JAABUP01 (sample SAMN10711887, study PRJNA513373) | rock metagenome | isolation source: Antarctica rocks | place: Antarctica | reverse complement strand
TTCAAAAAAAAAAAAAAAAAAAAAAAAAAAAAAAAATGCTGCTGTTACACGGCCGACTCCCTGATATGCACACGTGACGTGATGATGGATCACCCTCATGTTCAATGCTAGTGATCATAGGTGCAATGCTTGTGTATGTAGGTGGACTTCATTGTGGCCTTTCTTGGTGTGACATATGCAAGAGCTGTGGCAGCACCACTGAACCCCAACTACAAGCTGGTAGGCACCACGCAAGCAGTGCCATACATGCTGTCAACACATGCAAACACATGGACCTGCCAGTTTCACTTTGCTCTGCGATCATTAGGTCATACCGTACCCAGCAAGGTGAGGTCCGCATGGATGCAGCATTGAGCAAGGTTGTGTGTGTTGCAGGATGAGTTCAAATTCTTCATGGATGATGCCAAGTCCAGGTTGTTGCTGGTACCCTCTGAAGGCAACTCCACTGCAGAGAAAGCTGCTACAGACCTACATGTACCAATTGCCACATTTGCTATCACATCTTCTGGCGGTGAGCACCACTGAGGCCGCCCACTCTGTGATCACTTCTGTGGTGACACCACCTGCATGTTCACTTACTGCGCATGCAAAGCCTATCAGTGGAGCATGTAAGCGTCAGGTCAATCCGTCTCACCAAGTTTGGTTTGTCAGATCAAAGCTGCAGCTATGGCAACCTCAGATACGAGGTGCCTGCTGTGAAACCCCACTCATGTCAGCTGGCCTGTCGCAAATGCGTTGGTTGAAGGTTTGACTGGATGCCGTGCAGTGGACATCAAGCCAAAGACCAAGGGCTTCCAGGTGAAGCAGGCGTCCGCTGAACTGGTAGATACTCCCAAAAAGGAGGATGTTGCATTGTTCCTTCACACTAGTGGAACTACTAGCAGGCCCAAGGTGTGAGCTTGTGTCTCTTCTGTCCCTTGCTATGCAGATGCATCACCCAATGCAAGTTCGCCAGGTCATTGTATACCGGCTGTACTTGCACAGTGCGCATGCGCATCATATTACAAGGCAGAGCAATGTATTGCTGATGATGTTAACAGGGATGTTGCAAGTGACAAGCGCATTCTCACGCACACCCGTCATGTCAAGCACAGCTTGTGGTCACACATGCTGTGAAAGCACTCCTGCAGCCACACTCATTTCCTCAATCTACACGGCTACTATTGCTTGTAGGGTGTGCCACTGAACCAAGGCAACCTGGCATCCAGCCTGGCCAACATCATTGCCACCTATGAGCTGACTCCAGAGGACAAGTCCCTTGTGGTCATGCCCCTCTTCCATGTGCACGGCCTCATGGCAGGTCAGACTCCCCTCTGCCTTATTCTGCTCACCCACTGGGCAGCCCGGTATAATGCTTGAATTAAATTGACGCCGAAAGGCAAAGTCTTTTCTTTTCTTTTCTTTTCTTTCTTTTCTTCTGCTCACCCAGTCACACCTGGGCAGACTGCTCCCAGTGCTGTCCATCTTCAAGCAGCACAGCTGCCAAACTTGTTCATTGAGCATTGCTGCATGCTTCCTGTATCATTGCAAGTCACACACCTCCCATGGACACAATCATCACACCTCATGGTGCTTAATGACAATTTGAGGGCACTTTGAAGCATGCGGCCCCACCTGTCCTCACACAGCCCCAGTGTGATGCCATTGGCACTGCAAATACGCATGCTGGGTGTTTGTGCAGGTCTGCTGGCTCCCCTGGCTGCGGGGGGGTCTGCCATCATCCCAGCTGGGGGCAAGTTCTCTGCTGGCACCCACTGGCGTGATGCTGTGGAGCACCAGGCCACCTACTACACTGCTGTCCCTACTATGCACCAGGTATGCCACCCATGTCGCTTGTTCCATACTAGCCAGATAGCCTTCCCTGCATAGCTCAGAAGTTGCAGGCCCATGCTGCAGCATATCATGCTTGACTCAGCTTTGCAACAGCCCATATGCAGATGTGCAAGCAATTACTTGCTTGGTTTTAAAGCTCTCTCAGATGCATTTGCGCCATTCCAGCTCTGAAGGAACGCTGACTGGTTGCATGTCTGCATGCATAACAGACAGTTGCACAGAGCAGACGTCAATTACGCATTCTTGTTTCATAGGTTTTGTTGGCTCGAGCGAGCAAGGACTACCCCTCTTCCAACCCTCCACCCCTGCGCTTCATCAGGAGCTGCAGCAGCAGTCTGGCTGCTGCTACCCTCCACAAACTGGAGGCAGCTTTCAAGGTTCCAGTGCTTGAGGTGAGTCTGCCAGCCCTGCAGAAGAGATGCTGCCCATTCCTGTCGTGTGCCATGGTTGCCTGTACATGTGACCAGGGTTTACAAATTGCTCCACTGTGTTGTTTGGCCTGTGGACTATGGCGTGCAGCCAGGTATCTGGCCAAACCTTGTTTATAACGACTGATGATAAGTTGCGGTACTGTTGATTTGGCCAGGTCATGTTTGGTTGAGAATAACAGCCTGCGAGCTGCCAGGCAGTCAGAGCACTGGTTTGTGATGATGACCAGGCCTGACACATCAGCAACATTTCACGTTCAAATTTGCTTCAGTTTCCCTGACTGACACCAAGTTGCAAGCGGTACAGCCTGACAGCTATGGCGGATTGGCTGCAGGCTTATGCTATGACAGAAGCATCACATCAGATGACGTCCAACCCCCTGCCCAAGCATGGACCCCACAAGGCCGGCACTGTGGGTCGGGCGCAAGGCTCTGTGAAGGTGCTGCTCCCATGTCACACACACACACACACACACACACACACACACACACACACATCCATGCAGACGCATTCTGATCTGTAGCCCTGTCAGCCTGTCACAAACACTCTGCAGATTCACTCCTGCTGTTGTGGGTTGTGCTATGGTGTCAGCACCTGTGAGTATCTCTGTTGATGTCAAGTGTAATCTCTACTTGCTGTTGTGGGTCTGGAATGTTTTCCAAGGTTGGTGCACTGCAGGCAACAGCTTGCATGCAGAGTGACAGGTGCATTACATCAGATGAGTGCTTTGTGTGTGAAATAGAGCATGCGTAAGAGCCTAATTGATGCTGGTATGCACAGGTAGCTGCGCTTGACAAGGACAACAAGCCCTTGCCTGCTGGCAAGGTTGGGGAGGTGTGCATCCGGGGCCCCAATGTCACCAAGGGCTACCTCAACAGGCCTGAGGCAAATGAAGAGGCCTTTGCAGGTACTGGTCTGCTTGTCTTCCCACTGCTTGTGTTCTGTTTGTGCAATGGTGTGAAAGCATTGCTGCCAAATCTATTTTTATTGTAAAAATGATGATAACAATGATAATAATAAATAGTAATAACAATACAGTCACAGTCACAGTCACAGTCACAGTCACAGTCACAGTCACAGTCACAGTCACAGTCACATGTATGTAAAGGCTGGAAGTCTCAACAGCTCACAAGGTGGTGGTCATTGCTGAGCAAGCAGGGTGGCAAAGTGGTAGCAAAGCTGTCAGCAGTGAATATGCAGCACTGCAATCCAGACACACTTGCTGGCAAACATGTCAGCATCATGCTTTAGGAACCACCTGTTAACAATGCTAATAAATTGAGTGGGCTGGGGGCTGCGGTCTGATCTGCCACATGTGGAATCTTCCTCAATTCCAAATCCAAGGTGTGCAACCTCAACTCCCTAGGGAGTGTAGTGTGGTGTGTGGTGACAGCACATGTGGAATCTTAATCAGATTCAACCCCAAAGTGTGCAACCTTAACTCTTTAGGCTGAGTGTGGTGTGTGGTGACAACACATGTGGGATCTTGCTCAACCCCAACCCCAAACTGTGCAACCTCGACTCCCTGGGAATTCCCTAGAATGTTACTCAATCCCAACCCCAGAATGATTCAGTACAAATCCCTAGGCTGAGTGTGGTGTGTGGTGACAGGTGGCTGGTTCCACACTGGGGACCAGGGCTTCCTGGATGAGGAGGGCTTCCTCACCCTCACCGGCCGCATCAAGGAGCTCATCAACAGAGGAGGAGAAAAGATCTCACCCATTGAGGTCTGCCACACTCTTCTTCTGTTGTCCCCAGGAGACAGCAGCAGCTTGATACTGTTGGTCGTGTTGAATGTCAATGCCTGACGCCTTCACCCCTGTGTGTATACATGCATTGCATGCGTCCCATTGCCTTTGATCATGAGTCATAATGTTTGTGTACCATGACATGCTGTGTTTGCCAATCTCCTCAGCCCCTTTTGCTCACATTGCATGTCACACTCTGCAACGAACAATGCCTTGCTGACTGTCCTGTTGTTGCTCTCTTCAGGTGGATGGTGTGCTGATGTCGCATCCTCAGGTGGCAGAGGCTGTCGCCTTTGGTTGTCCTGATGAGAAGTATGGTGAGATCGTGGCAGCTGCCATTGTTCCCAACAAGCCAGTCTCTGACACTGCTGCCTTTGCCAAGGACGTTCAGAAGCAAGCTGGTCAGAAGATGGCGGCGTTCAAGGTGACAGATGCTACCTATGCTTGTCATTGCTTTGCTGAAAAGAAAAGAAAAAAAAAGACTTCGCCTTTCATACTGGGCTGCCCAGTAAGGTGATTCAAGGTGACAGCTGCTGCCTTTACGCAGCATGCTTAGTGTCAAAATGCCTTGCTGCTATCAAGCCAATTCAGGATCTTGTAGGTCGCTGATCAGGTGGTGTTAGACAACAGCGCCGTGTCTTTGCTCAGATAGTATGCTGCAAAACCTCTCTGCTGAGATCAGCAGCAAGAGATAGCTGGGTGCAAGGGCAGCATGTATGGTTGGGCATGCGATCTCGTATTGCGCTCATCTTACACCTGAATGTGGTTATGAGCCCATGACTCACACGACACATGGTATGCACAGGTGCCAGTACGCATTTTCATCACAAAGCAGTTGCCCAAGACAGCGACAGGCAAGATCCAGCGCCGCATGATGGTTGAGCATTTCATCAAGGGGCCCGGCCAGAAGGAGGAGGCTGGCAAGGGGGGTTCATCAGGCAAGACCCCTGCCCAATCCCACCAGTCCAAGCTTTAGAAGCCCGATTCTCTATGCTTGTTCGACACCCTACACCTTTGGCAGTGCTTCTGTATGCAAGACTGGATCTGGGCTACAAGTTGCAGAGACATTTCAACTGTTTTTAGCATGTTGCAGACCACTTTATGTCAGGATTGTGATGTTCTTGCTGCTGTTTCTCTTTTGTCATTCAGTGGGAGTGCTTGCGTGGTTGAGTAGCTAATGTATAGGTGACAATAGTCACAGCTGGCAATGTCTGTTGTCCATACTTGCAAATTATAGCCTCTATAGCTTAGACAATCAGTGTTCACGTGTTGTTCCATGTGTGGTAGGCCAGAGCTGTGAATTTTGGTGATGAGAGGTTCAGCTATTGTATGCTAGACTGTGTGATGTTTTGGAACATTGGTTTCAATAGTTCAGCAAGGACTCACCTTTTGTAACATACAAAGCACTTCAACTGCCAACTGCTTTGTTTGCCATGTACTAGGCACTGCATGCATGCATGCTTGCTTGCTTGCTCGCTCGCTGGCTGACTTGCTTGCCAGCCTGCCTGCCTGCCTGCCTGCCTGCCTGCCTGCCTGCCTGCCTGCTTGCGTGCCTGCTTGCTTGCTTGCTTGCCTGCTTGCTTGCCTGCTTGCTTGCTTGCTTGCTTACCTGCCTGCTTGCTTGCTTGCTTGCTGGCTGACTGGCTCTCAGGCTGGCTCCCTGGCTGGCTTGTTCACCAGGCCAGCTGAGCTGCCATCTTGCTCAGCCTCCATCGAGGTCCATCTTAGCAATGCATTCATCCCTGTAGCACTACGGCAGCACACCGCAGGGTTAGTTCCTGGTGTTTGTGTGGCAGGCTCATTGTTTCCAATAGTGCTCTTGCTGACACCAGCAATTTGAGCTGCAAGGCTCTAAGGGTGGTGACCAAGGCACATGCTCCGCTAATTGCTACTCATGCTCCAGTCCTGTCTGTAATGCATCTGTGGTTGTCACTTGTGTCTTGTCATGCTGCAGACAAAATCAGCAAGGCTCCAAAGGCTAATCACCAATGCACTACCTCCAACAACTACTGCTGTTCATGCTCCAGTAATGTCTGTAATGCACTAATGGCATTTACCTGTGTCTCATCATGCTGCAGACAGTACCAGCAAGGCTCCAGAGGGTGGTCACCAGGACAGTGGCTCCAACAATGGTTTCAGTGTGGTGGCTCATGCATTGGCCAAGCTGGGTATCAAGCACATGTATGGAGTTGTGGGCATCCCTGTCACTGAGCTTGCTTCTGCAGCCCAGGTACATCACCTGCTGCTGACATGCTTCTTATGTTTGTGATATGCTGCATGTCCATGCCTGCCATGTATGTGATATGCTGCATGTCCAGCTTACATGCATGCTGCCTGTTGACTCATGAGCTTTGCTGATGTGCAGCACAACCTGCAAGCCTGCCTTGTTTGGTCCTGACTAGTCCTGTTGCAGGAGTCTGCATTCCCATATGCTGGCCTGCATTTTGCAGCGCATTGTGGCACCAGCACTGGCAGGTTTGGATTTAGCTGCAGTGCCGAATTGATGTCACAGCAAGCAATCTGGGCTGCTGCCTTACGAGGCTCCCATTATGATGGTTACAGCTCAACAGCTCAAAACTTTATTTTCTGTTCTTTCACAGCAAGCGATACAATCACAAGTAATGTGCTGGTGTTTGCAGGCAGTTGGCATCCGGTTCATTGGCTTCCGAAATGAGCAGGCGGCAGGGTATGCCGCAGCAGCTTGTGGGTACCTGACAGGGGTCCCGGGGGTGCTGCTGACAGTATCTGGCCCGGGTGCAGTGCACGGCATTGCAGGCCTGTCTCATGCTGGGATCAACTGCTGGCCCATGATCATGCTTTCTGGCTCCTCTGAACAGGTATTAGGCAGCCTACTGCTGTAGTGCATGCTGTACGCTGCACTGTACTGCTTGCTGTACTGTACTGCTTGCTGTACTGTACTGCACACTGTACTGTACTGCGCACTGTATGTAGTGCATGCTGTACGCTGCACTGTACTGCACGCTGTACTGTACTGCACGCTGTACTGTACTGCGCACGCTGTACTGTAGTGCATGCTGGGCTGAAGTGCACAATGTGCTGTAGTGCATGTTGTACTGTGTTGCATCTTCTACTGTAATGCCAGCTGCAGCTTAGTGCACGCTGTTGTGTAGTGCACGCTGTACTGCAGTGCAAGCTATACTGCACTGCATGCTGTAGTGTTGTGCACGCTGTGATGTAGTGCATGCTGTACTGTAGTGCATGCTGTGGTATAGTGCATGCTGTACTGTAGTGCTTTGCTCATGCTGCTTACAGCATGACAGCAGGCTTCAGATGTCATTGTTTCACTGTAGTCACAGCTGAAAGCAAATGAGTTGGAAATGCCTCTCAATGCGGCAGCTTCTGACTGCTCTGTTGCAGTAGTAGAGTCAACAAATCACCTCTCTTCATCATCCAGCATACATGCTCATGCCTGAGCGCTGCAGTGGTCAGTCATGCACATGCTGAGGCACAATATGTGGTGCATCTCTTCATCATCCAGCACACATGCTCATGCTTGAGCGCTGCCGTGCTCAGTCATGCACATGGTGAGGTGGGACATGAGGTGAACTCCCACTAGCTTGAGTTTGTCGCACACCACGTGCACCTGTGCTTTCAAGCCAGGATGTCTGATGAGTCACAACTGGCTCCACACCCCAGACAGTAAGGTATAAAATGAAAAATGAAAATGGTGCAGAATGAGTTGGGCAAGGGAGCATTCCAGGAGCTGGACCAGGTGAAGGCCGTGCAGCAGTTCTGCAAGTATGCAGGCCAAGCAGCCTCAGCCAAAGACATCGTTCCCACTGTCACTGCTGCTGTCAAGGTCAGTCAAGCCACCTGCTGTGATTGACTGGTTGATTGGTTGCTTGCTTGAGTGAGTGAGTGAGTGAGTGAGTGAGTGAGTGAGTGAGTGAGTGAGTGAGTGAGTGAGTGAGTGAGTGAGTGAGTGAGTGAGTGAATGAACGAGGAGTGAGTGAGTGAGTGAGCGAGCGAGCGATTGATCAATTGGGTGATTAATTGACTGCTTGATTGATTTATTGAACATGCGCCAGCCTTTGCTTTTGCATTAGCCGGGTGGATACCAGGTATGCCTTACCCCATTTCTGATGGCCAAACAGCAGCAATTGTGAGTGGGGTCTTGACACCAGACCTGCAGCCCAGCTTGCCTGCGTGATGCTCTTGTTGACTCCTTGTGTAGCAAGGATCAAGCAGAGACGGCCAAGTTCTCAGTCTGCTAATCCAGCTGGCATGCAGTGTTACATGGACGATAAGACAACTTTTGCACTGAAAAAGTGACTGTATGTAGCACATCTGAAGAATGTCCAACACACAACATCTGATGGGCTACGATTCGATTCGATTTGACTAGATTTGATTTGATTCGTTTAATGTCCAGATGTCAGTGTGTGTACATGTGCAGGCGGCAGTGTCAGGGCGGCCGGGAGCATCCTATATAGACATCCCCTCCAACATCCTGTTTGGCGCCGCCCACCAGGGCTCAGCCGAAGAGACCACCTCCAGCCTTCAGATTCCTGCCCTGGGGCCCAACAGGCTGCTGCGGGAGCGCCCCCATGCTGACGGGGCCGCTGTGGAACAGGCTGCACAACTGCTGGCCAAAGCTCAGAGGTGAGTGGCTAAGCCTTAACAATACTAATAATAATAATAATAATAATAATAATAATAATAATAATAACAACAATAATACTAAATAGTAGTAAGTTCGCTTTCCAGCTCATGATGAGCTAGGTATGGGCGGGACAAGCTATGCGTTGCGGTAGGCTCATGCAGTTCTGTCACGTTCTGGTTGCTGCTGAAATGTTTGGTAATGTTGACACATCAACTATAGTGGTGAAGAGAGGGTGCAAAAGATAAGATGCTACAGCAGTCATGACAATGCACTCGCAGACATGCTTTCTGGCTTGGGTTGTTTGTTTTTAGAGTCCCAACAAGTCATTATGTGGTGCAGCTGAGTCACAACCTTAGGGCAGGGAATGTTCCAGAACACAGATGAGGTGTATGCATGGTTTGAACAGATGTTGTGGTCTAGACGTCCTGCAGCAGGCCCTCTACTGGAAGTGAAAGCAGGTGTTTGAGGTGATGCACAGATGGTTTACTTGCGTACACACATGGGGTGTGATATGCTATCCCCTGTGGGGGACATACAGGATGCGTTGAATTACGTACATGTGGGTCATGATTCCATGTGTTTGAAAAACAGTGCCTGACATGAGAGTGTCATTTGCAGGCCCCTGATAGTAGTGGGCAAGGGTGCAGCACAGGCTCATGCAGATTCCCTCATCCGCCAGCTGGCAGACAAGGTCCAGATTCCTGTGCTGAGTACGTCCATGGGGCGGGGGGTTGTGCCGGATGACCACCCCCTCTCAGTCATTGCTGCCAGATCTTTGGCTCTGGCTAAAGCAGATGTCGTCCTTGTCCTGGGCGCCAGGTAACGCACACAGGCACTAACTGTACATAGGCACTAAATGTACACAGGCACTAACTGTACACTGGCACTAAATGTACACAGGCACTAACCGTACACTGGCACTAAATGTACACAGGCACTAACTGTACACTAACTGTACACAGGCACTAACTGTCTTGAGTGTGTGATGATTGTCCTTTGTGAATGTGGGCCTGATGTTATACAAACTTAGGCTGCTTACCATTGCTGCCACATCTTGTCTGATATGTGCCGGCCTGCTGGACCACATGGGTTTCTGCAGCTCTACGTCAAGCTGTTGTTGCCCTTGTTGGTCAAGAGTGGCGCTCAACATATTGAGCAGCATCCAGGTCCTGCGTGCGTGGTAACTGTATCTTGAGTGGATGCACAGCCGAGCAGAACCTGCACACCTGCTGGGTCTTCTTGCTGTGTCTGCTTGCTGACTGGACAGTCAGCCACCTGGCTGACCAGATCACCGCAGCAATGGTGATACACTGGCAGCTGCCTCTTGCCTGTTGCATCCACTTGTTGCAACAGTGCTCTCTGCTTGGAATGTATGCATAGTGCACAGGGCGCTTGCCAAAGGCATCTGCAGACAGCTCTTGACATAGAACTGTCAACCTTCAATCTGTGTTTGCACAAGTTTAGCTCAGCTCTGAATTATCATATCAATGCATATGATGATGGTAAACGTATGAGCCAGGACATATGATGGGCCATATCTGGCTTCACACTCCAGATTATGAAGTGTCAGATGCCAAAAGGCTGTTGTCACACAGGCTGAACTGGCAGCTGCACTTTGGAGAGCCTCCCAAATGGAGCAGCAGTGTCAAGTTCATCTTGGCAGACATTGCCCCTGGCCAAAGGGATGTGCAAAAGGCAGCTTTGAGCTTAACTGGGGATGCAGGCGCCATTGCATGGCAGCTAGCACAGGCCCTGCCTGCCACTCAAGGATTTGCTGCAGATCATTACAAGGCTTGGCGCCACCAGCTTGCTGAGAAGGTACTGCTTCCCTGATGACTGTGAAAGGGCATTGCTGTCCCTTATCCCCTTGCCCTTGTCCTTGCCCTTGCCCTTGCCCTTGCCCTTGCCCTTGCTGGTTTCTCTTCCCATCCTCCTCTCTCCCTGCCCCATTCTGTGTCTTTGTCTTCCCAATCCTCCTTTCCTTTTGATGTTCATTGTCCCTTGATACTTTTGGCAGCTTGCTGCATGGTTGCACATGCATTGGTGGTGCTAACCCAAGGTTCACAGTCATACTCTGCACAGCACAGGACCTACCATTTTCACTGGTGTCAATCATCTGCACCATAACATGACTGTCACTGCTGTTTGCTACACAGACCATAAGAAAGCCCAGCAACTGTTCCTGCTTGTTGCCGGCCCACACGGATTTAGTGACTGTGACTGCGATTGTGTCTGCAACTGTCATCGTGACCGTGACCGTGACTGTGACTGATGCTGTGACTGTTGACTGTGACTGTGACTGTGACTGTGACTGTGACTGTGACTGTGACCTGGGCTTGTGACTGTGAACAATGTATAGGTGGCGAGTGCTAAGGCAAAGCTAGAGAAGTCTCTGGGAGGGGACGCCTTCCCTCTGGATTACTCCACCAGCATGAGGGTCATCAGAGATGCTCTGGCTGCCGTGTCACCTGCCCCTGTGGTGGTTTCAGAGGGCGCCAACACCATGGACAATGCCAGGTATCTTTCCCTGTCCCCCCGCCCCCTGCCCCTATCTCCCCCTCTGCTATTGCCTCTGCAACACTGGCTCTGTTTTTGGACAATGCTAGGTATC
>JAABUP010010126.1_pt1 | contig 11245 bp, 9 predicted proteins | sample 5559201 | NCBI WGS metagenome assembly JAABUP01 (sample SAMN10711887, study PRJNA513373) | rock metagenome | isolation source: Antarctica rocks | place: Antarctica | reverse complement strand
CGGCATCGAGCAGGCGCACACCACCAACGCCGCCGCCACGGGGCGCACTTTCAAACAGGCCGAGCCGAACTATCGCGCCGGGTTCAACGCCGCCCACGACGAGCGCCATGCCGGGCGCGCGTTCGAGGACGTCGAACCCGACTTGCGCGCCCGGCACGCCGCCGAGGGCAACGATGAAAGCGTCTGGGAGCAGTTGCGCCAGGACATCCGCGCGGGCTGGGACAAGGCGCGCGGGCGTTAAGGCGCGATACCGGAGGATGTGGAGAACGATGAGCAGCAATGAGGAACCTGCCCGGATCACCCGGGGGATGTCGGTCCTGAGCCGCGATGGGGTGACGCTCGGGGCGGTCGAGCGTTTCGATGGCGCGCAACTCCAGATACCGGGCTGGGTCATCCCGGTCGAGGGAATCGCGCGTGTCGCAGAGGGCATCGTCCATCTCCGTTTCCGGCGCGACGAGTTCCGCGCCGAGGAGGGCGCGGCGGCGGATCAGACGCAGCAGTTGGTGATCCCGCTGGCGGAAGAGCGTCTGACCGTCGGGACGCGCGAGGTGATGATCGGCGAGATCGTGATCCGCAAGCGCGTCGTCGAAGAAGAACGCATGGTCCCGGTCATCTTCCGGCGCGAGGAGGTGGAGTTCGTCCGCCTCGCACCGGGGGAGCCGCTGCCCGCCGGGTGGGGAGCCGATGCTGGGGCGCAGATCACCCGCTTCCCGCTGCACGGCTGGGAGCCGACGCTCGACAAGACCCCGGTGGTGAACCGCGAGGTCCGCGTCACGCGCACCGCGCGGGCCGAGCAAGAGGACGTCACGGCCACGGTGCGCCGCGAGCACATCGAGGAAACCGAGCGCACGAAACACGAGCGATAGTGTGCGGCACGAAGGCTGCACCGTCTCGATATCTTCAGTACCGCGCTCCGTCGGCAAGAGTATTACATATCACCGTTGTGTCACACAGCGCGATAGGGACGGCTGAACCACGACATCCGATACGTCTGGAGGAACAAACGATGAGCCAATCGATGGACATCCAAGAGGGGATGCAGGTCTATGGCGGCGACCAGCTCCTCGGGCGGGTCGAGCGCATGCACGGCGAGGGCTTCCATGTCAACGGCCTGCACTACACGCGTGACATGGTCACCCGCGTCGAGCACAACCGCATCTACCTCGGCGACAGCGGACTGGGGGCTGCGGCTTCCATGACCGGTGCGTCGAGCGGGATGGCGACCGCCGAGCCGAGCGGGATGAGCACAACCGGTGCGACCGCCGGAGTGCGCGACACCGGCACGGTCGAAACGGTCGGTGCCGCGCGCGAGGATGACCTGGCTGGTGAGGCGCTGCGCGTGCCGATCGTCGAGGAACGGCTGGCCGTCGGCACGCGCGAGGTCGATCGCGGCGAGGTCGCCATCCGCAAGACGATCATCGAGGAGCAACAGACCGTCCCGGTCACCCTGACGCACGAGGAGGTCCGGGTCGAGGAGCGGGATGTCGCCGACCGCCCGGCGACCGGCGACAAGCTCTTCCAGGAGGAGACGATCCACGTCGCCCTGCGCGGCGAGGAGGCGGTCGTCGCCAAGGAGGCGTTCGTCACCGGCGAGGTCGTGATCGAGAAGGACGCGGTCAGCCAGGAGCGCCAGATCACCGACACCGTCCGCAAGCAGCGCGTGGACGTGGACCAGACGAGCCAGGTCGCGACGGGGACGGCAGCCGTGTCGGCCATGAATCCGGCGACCGACACGAGCGCGGGCATGGCAACGGCCACGCCCGCGATGGGTAGGGCGACAGGGTACGGCTCGCAGTTACGCGAGTCGATGCTGGTTCTCGGCGCGGACGAGGGGCGCATCGGCGTGGTCAAGGAGGTTCGCGCGAACGATTTCCTGGTGAATCGGCGCCTGGCGCGCGATATCTACGTGCCATTCACCGCGATTCAGAGCGCCACGAACGAGCGGGTCATGGTCGCCGTCAACACGGGCGATGTCAACGATCAGGGGTGGCCCAACCCCTAGCCGCGCGACTTGCTGCTCGGCAATGCTGAAAGGGATGGGCGTGCGTACCCCCTTCAGTATGCGCGGTTGCGGCGATGCAGCGCCCTGAGGCGACCATAGCGGTTCGCTGCCGGGCCTCGATCGCCTCGCTATGCATGATGAGCAAGGCGGCACGGATAGGCGAGAACCACCGAGACCGCGCAACGCTTTTGCCCTTCCGAACGGCGAAAATAGCCGGAAGAGGTGCAGAGCATCCCGGTCACCAACCGTTGTATACACGACCGTTGGCAAGGTTGTTGCATAGTGGTGAATGTGTCGTCTGAATCGCGACACGGATGGGCTGGACCACGAGGTCCGCTAACGTATGGAGGTTACGAACCATGAGCCAGTCAGAACTCCGCAAGGGTATGGAAGTCTACGGGGCCAATGGCCACAAGATGATCGGCACGATCGAGCGCGTCCACGGCGACGGTTTCGATGTGGCCGGGCAGCATTACACCCTCGATCAGGTCGAGAGCATGGGCGATGGTCACATTCATGTGCGTGGCACCGGTGCCGGTGAGATGCGGGGTGGGGCGGGCATGGCCTCCGGCCAGGAAGAGGATGTGCTGCGCGTCCCGGTGGCCGAGGAGCGCCTGACCGTCGGTAAGCGTGAGGTCGACCTCGGCGAGGCGTCGATCCGCAAGACGGTAACGGAAGAGCAGCAGACCGTCCCAGTGACGCTGGTCAACGAGGAGGTCCGCGTCGAGGAGCGCGACATCGCCGATCGTCGGGCGACCGGCGGCGAGGATCTCTTCAAGGAAGAGACGATTCGTGTCCCGGTCCGCGGCGAGGAAGCCGTCGTCGCTAAGGAGGCGTTCGTCACCGGCGAGGTCGTGATCGAGAAGGACGCGGTCAGCGAGCAGCGCCAGGTCACCGACACCGTCCGCAAGCAGCGCGTGGACGTGGACAAGGCGTACCAGGAGGCGCGCACCGGCATCGAGCAGGCGCACACCACCAACGCCGCCGCCACGGGGCGCACTTTCAAACAGGCCGAGCCGAACTATCGCGCCGGGTTCAACGCCGCCCACGACGAGCGCCATGCCGGGCGCGCGTTCGAGACCGCCGAGCCCGAGTTGCGCCGCAACTACGAGGCGGACCCGTCGAACGCGAGCGGCGGCGACACCTGGGAGAAGCTGCGCCAGGAAGTCCGTCAGGGCTGGGACAAGGCGCGCGGGCGCTAATAGGGACGCCACGCGGAAGGGTGCGGCCATGACCGAGCACACAGAGCGCGACGCGATCACGCCAGGCATGGTGGCCTTCAGTCTGGAAGGTAAGGAGATCGGCGAAGTCGAGATGGTCGATGGCGATGACCTTCGCATCGCGGGGCGCGCGGTCCAGGCCACCGATGTGGTCGGCACCGACCGACGCGGCGTCCATCTCCGCCTCCCGGCCTCCGACTTCACCACAGATGCGTCGGGCGACCGCACCACAAGCGCAGCGAGCGATCAGGGTGCCCTGACGGCGAGCGCGACGGACGAGCGCGACGGGCGCATCGTCATCCCCCTCGCCGAGGAGCGACTGACGGTCGACACGCGCGAGATCTCGCTCGGCGAGGTGATCATTCGCAAGCGGGTGATCGAAGAAGAGCGGATGGTCCCGGTGATGGTCCGGCGCGAGGTGGTGGAAGTCCTCCGCCTCGCGCCGGGTGAGGCGATACCGGATGACTGGAAGAACGACCCGACGACCGAAGTCGCGCGCCTCCCGTTGAGCGGCACCGAGCCGGCGATCGCCAAAGAGGCGCTCGTGACGCGCGAAGTGACCGTCGAGCGCGAGGCCCGTGCCGAGGAACGGCAGATCACCGGGCAGGTACATCGTGAGCAGGTCGAGACGGACGCGGGCTACACCCAGGCCCGTCCCGACTTCGAGCGGCACTTCGCCGCCCAGGGCGCGACCAGCGGGGCTAATGCGGCGACCTTCGGCGCTGTCGAGCCGCACTACCGCGCCGGATACACCGCTGGTCGTGATCCCCGCTACGCAAAACAGGATTTCGCGACCGCCGAACCCCAACTGCGCCGCGAATACGATGCATCGGCACAGCCAGGTGATGATGCCTGGGAACGTCTGAGAGAGCGGATTCGCACCGGCTATGAGGCCGCGCGACGCCGATAGCTGCTACGCCAGGGTTCACTGGTTAGCACAAGGAGAGCATCAATGACCGCAGCGAACACGAGCGCGCCGACGAATACCAGGCATACGGTTGTCGGCGTATTCGATGGCCCGAAGCACGCCGAGGATGCCCTGAACGGCCTGAAAGGGCATGGCTTCACCCCCGAGCAGGTCTCGGTAGTGGCGCAGGATAAGACCGATGTCAAGCAGATGGCCGAGGGCAACGATATGGCCGGAGAGGGAACCGCCGCTGGCGCGGTGACCGGCGGTGTGCTCGGCGGGCTTGCGGGCTTCCTGGTCGGCATCAGCGCGATGGTGATCCCCGGCATCGGCCCGATCGTCGGCACCGGCATCATCATCTCGACCCTGGCCGGGGTGGGCATCGGCGCGGTCGCGGGTGGCCTCGTCGGCGCACTCACCGCGCAGGGCGTGGATGAGAACGACGCCCAAGAGTATGAGGGCCATATCAAGGCTGGCCGTATCTTGCTGACCGCGCACGCCGCGACCGACCAGCAGGAGCAGCAGGCCCGCGAAGTCTTCAATGGCGTCGAGGGCGGCAGCGTCCGCAGCTATGCGGCTCCCGCCTCCTAAGCGCCCCGCGACAACCAACCACGAATAGGGACTACCGGGGCGAAGCGATATCGCCCCGGTAGTCCCTATTCATAACGTTCGTCGGCGACTCGTAGCCGACCCTGCCATTAAGAAGCCGTTGCACCGCCCGCGATCGGGCCTCATCTCCTGGCGTCACAGCCCGCGTGCATGGGGCGGTGCAACGATTTCTCACTGACGATACGCCGTGGTCAGGCTAGCCTGAGGAGCCAGCGCCGGCGCTGGCCCCGCTCCTCGGCTGGGCGGGTCCCCCGGAGGCATTGCGCCCTTCATGGGTGGGAGCTACTGCCCGCTGGGCGGCGGGGGTGCGGGTTCCCATCCAGTACCCGCCCACGCACACAACGAAGCCCCGCTCCCGGATCGGGAGCGGGGTGGCGCGTAGCGCCGGGGTGAGGGCCGCACCGGACGTGGGCGTTCCGGGGGTTGACCCGCCCGGCTGGGGGCAGCCATAGGCGTCACACAGCAAGCCCCGCTCCCGAATCGGGAGCGGGGTGGCGAGCAATTGCGAGCCGGGGTGAGGGCCATCCCTGGCGTAGCGTTCCAGGGGTTGCAATACCCCGGAGGGCAGCCGCTACCCATGAAGGGCACAATACCCGCCTGCGTGGGCTGGAACGTTAACACCGCGATGCCAGTAACCAGAAGCGCCAATAACGGCGCCACCCCCTCTCCTAGAATTGGGAGAGGGGGTGGCGAGCCGGGTGCCCACTGGGCGCACGAGCCGGGGTGCGGGCCGCACCGGCGCACGCGGCGACCTCTGGCGTGGTAGAGCCGTTGGGCTAAAGTGCCCCGGAGGGCGGCCGCTACTCCTGAAAGGCACACCGATCTCGGCTGAAGGCGGCCGCCACGAAGTCCCCCGCTCCTCGGATGGGGAGCGGGGGGCAGGGGGGTGAGGGTCCATCCAGCACCCGCCCACCCCTACAGCGCCGCCGCCCTCCCAGCGTGGCGGGTATTCGCGCCGGACTGAGGGCCGCTCCCGGCTCACCGTCGCCTACTTCACGATGTCGCGCCAATAGTATTGCTGCTTGAAGCCGAGGAGCCGCCTGACCTTGGCGTTCGTGACCCCGGCCTCGGTCCCGGTCAGCCCTGCGGCCTTATCGCCCGCCTCGGAGAAATACTGCGGCACGAGTTCGGCCAGGGGGCGCTCGGCCCAGGCGTCCTCGGCGGTCCCGTAGATCACCTCGTCCTGCAACTCCGTCTTTTCGAGCGCGAGGCGGAAGATCGTCGCCAGATCGCGCGCATCGACGTAGGTCCAGAGGAAGCCGCCCGCCTTGAGCGGGTTCGCGCGGTTCATGTCGAAACGTTGCTGGTACTGCTCGGGCATGACCACGGCGGGCGGGCGGATCGTGATCGTCCGCATCCCGCAACGCCGGTGGAAGCCATGCAGGATCTCCTCCGACGCGACCTTCGAGAGCGCATACGGATCCTGCGCGCGGGTGGGATGCTCCTCATCCACCGGGAAGTAGTCGGGCGTGAAGTCGCGATAGCGGAAATCGAGCCCGAGGTGATTGATGCTCGACGCATAGATCACGCTGCCGATGCCGAGCGCGGCGCACGCCTCGCAGACGTTGTACGTCCCTGTGACGTTCTCGTTGAAGACCACCTGATTGGGATAGCGCGTCGGGCTCGGGATCGCGGCGATGTGCATGACCGCGTCCGCCCCGGCGAAGGTGCCGACCAACTCGCCCATGTCCGAGGTATTGGCCTGGGTGAACTTCACGCCCGGCTGCGGCTGCTTCGGCGCGGACCGGGTGGCGTTGACCACCTCGTACCCGTGCGCCACGAGATCGAGGCAGACGAGATGGCCGATCCTGCCGCTGCCCCCGGTGACGACTACTTTCACGCTGCTGCTCCCCACGAACGTCACACAGCGGCCCCATTGCCGATGCACATCCTCAACGATCACGCCCTCACACTATGAAGGGCAAGGGCGATAATAGCGGAGTTCCCGGCTGACTGCTTGGAGGAACCATCGCGCGCCGAAGATGGGGCATACTGTCCGCTCACCGGACGTCGTCGATCTCCGCGAGCAATTGTTCCAGGGGGATCGTGCGCCGCGAGAACGACTCGCGCTCGCGCACCGTCACCATCTGCCCGGGTGTGATGATGTAGCGAAAGGAGGAATCCCAGAGCGGCACCCCGGCCATGATCGGTGCGACCGCGTGGGCGGGTCTGAGGAAAACGATCAACCGCTCACCCTCACGATAACCGTCCATCGTATATCCGTCCGTCTGGCCCGGCATCTGCCGGTCGACACCGACCTGGCCCACCTCCCATGACAGTAGCAGATCGCGCTCCTGGAGCTCCCCCCGTACGTAGCGCTCGACCCGCACGAGCACCGGCGTGAAGATGCGATAGTACGGGGGGCCGCGCTGGGCACAGGGGTTCGACGGGCGCGCACCGTCCGACGTGTCCCAGCGTGCGGGCAGGAGACGCTCGACGGTGACGATCGCGATCGCCACCGACATACTCGTTTGCGACTCGATAGCGGGCAGGCCATCGCCGATGGCAAGGCCAAGGGTACAGGGGGCGGCGGGGGTGGCGGTCGGGACGGGCGCGGTCGCGCTTGGGACGCTCGCGGTGGTGGGGGTATCGGGCGCGCTCGCCGCCATGCTTGTCGGCGTCGGCCCCATCCCAGAGGGGCCGCAAGCACTCCCCGCCCATAGTACGACAAGCGCGGACAGCAGGAATAGGGAGTTTCCCGGCGTGCGCCATCGCAGCAGCGGGGGCATAGTGAATCTCCTGAGTATCACAGCGGGAACGAGGGCGCCGCATACAGCATAGGGCATCCCACCTATCCGCTCAATCCCTCGTTAAATACCAGAGCGGGGCGGCTATATGCCACCCCGCCCCGCTCGTTCTTGTTTCTGCCGACTGCCGCCCGCCGCCTCTTTTTTCTACGGACTACGGACCACCGACTACGGACTTCCTACAGCCCCGCCGCCGCCATCGGCTCCGGCTTGCGCTCCGAGGGGCGCGCGCCGCCGGTGGTGGGGTGGAGCCGGTCGGCGAGCGCGGGGAGCGCCGCCGCCAGCACGTCGTCCATCGTCGTCGCCGGGACCCAGCGGACCTCGCGGCGCATCTCCTCCGGCAGGTCGTCGAGGTCGCCCTCGTTCCGCACCGGGAAGATGATCGTCCGCAGCCCCGCCCGGTACGCCGCCAGCGACTTATCCTTCAAGCCGCCGATCGGCAACACCTGCCCGCGCAGCGTGATCTCGCCGGTCATCGCCACGTCATCCTGGATCGGCGTGCCGGTCAGCAGCGACACCAGCGCCGTCGCCATCGTCACGCCGGCCGAAGGGCCATCCTTCGGCACCGCGCCCGCCGGGACGTGGATGTGGATGTCCGACTCCTTCAGGAAGTGCGGATCGATCCCCAACGCCTCCGCGCGCGACCGCACGTAGGAGAGCGCGGCCTGGGTCGATTCCTTCATCACGTCGCCCAGTTGCCCGGTGACGATCAGTTGGCCCTTGCCCGGCACCCGCGTCGCCTCGATGAAGGTCAGGTCGCCGCCGACCGAGGTCACGACCATCCCGGTCGCCACGCCCGGCACCGCCGTGCGGGTGGCGATGTCCTCGTAGTGGAAGCGCCGCCGCCCCAGGTACTCGCGCACCAGCGCGGGCGTCACCTCGCCGGGCGAGCCCTTGCCCGCCACGATCGCGGTCGCCGCCTTGCGGGCGATCGTCCCGACCTCGCGCTCCAGCCAGCGGACACCGGCCTCGCGGGTGTAGCCGGAGATGATGTCGGCGATCGCCGCGTCATCCCAGGTCAGCTCGGCGTCGGTCAGGCCGTTGGCCTTCTCCTGCTTCGGCACGAGGTACTTCTCGGCGATCTGCCGCTTCTCCTCGTCCGTGTAGCCGGACATCTGGATGATCTCCATCCGGTCCCGCAGCGGGCTGGGGATGGTATCGAGCTGGTTCGCGGTGCAGATGAACATCACCTTCGACAGGTCGAACGCCACGTCCAGATAGTGATCGCGGAAGGTATTGTTCTGCTCCGGGTCGAGCACTTCCAGCAGCGCCGACGACGGATCGCCGCGCCAGTCGTTGCCGAGCTTGTCCACCTCATCGAGGACGAAGACCGGGTCATTGGAGCCCGCGCGCCGTAGCGCCTGGATGATCCGCCCCGGCAGCGCGCCGACGTAGGTGCGCCGGTGGCCGCGAATCTCCGCCTCGTCGCGCACACCGCCGAGCGACATCCGCGTCAGGTGCCGCCCGAGCGCGCTGGCGATCGACTGCGCCAGGCTCGTCTTCCCGACCCCTGGGGGGCCGACGAAGCAGAGGATCGGCTCGCGGTTCAGTTCCGCCTGGTCCGCGCCGCGGTCGGCCTTCAGCTTCCGCACCGCCAGATATTCGAGGATCCGCTCCTTCGGCTTCTCCAGCCCGAAGTGGTCGTCTTCGAGCGTCTGCCGCGTCTTCGGCACGTCGATCTCGCCCTCGGTGCTCGTGTTCCACGGCAGCGAGGTCAGCCACTCGATGTAGGTCTTGATCACGCCGTACTCGGCGGCGGCGGGGGGCAGCTTGGACAGGCGGTCGAGCTCGCGCCGCGCCTCCTTGTCGGCCTCCTCCGGCAGCTTCGCCTCGTCGAGCTTGCGACGATACTCGCTGATCTCCGCTTCCTGCTCGTTGGACTCGCCGAGTTCCTTCTGGATCGCCTTCAACTGCTCGCGCAGGAAGTATTCGCGCTGTGTCTTGGAGACCTCTTCCTGGACGTTGGTCTGGATCTTCTTGCCGAGTTCCAGCACTTCCAGTTCGCGACTCATGTGGGCGTTCAGCTCTTCGAGCTTGGCCTTGATCGCGTCGATCTCCAGCAGCGCCTGCTTCTGCTCGGCGTCGAGTCGCAGATTGGACGCGATGAAGTAGACGAGGTGGCGCGGCTCGTCGATGTTGATCGCCACGGTCAGCAGATCGTCGGCCAGATTCGGCGCGATCCCGACCAGCCGCCCGAAGAGTTCCAGGGTGTTGCGCTGCAACGCCTGGACTTCCAGGGTGTCCTCGATCGTCTCCGGCAGCGCGGTCACCGATGCACGGAGGAACGGCTCCTCCTGCGTGAACTCGCCGATCGTGATCCGCTCCAGCCCCTGGAGGACCAGGCGCACGGTGCCGTCCGGCACGCGCATCATCTGATGGATGACGCCCATCGCGCCGATCGCGTAGGTGTCGCCCTGCTTGACGTCGTCGCCGAGTTGCTCGGGGTTCTTCTGCATCACCAGGCCGACGAGCCGGTCACCGGCCATCACCTCGTCGATCAGGCGCAACGAGCGGGCCTGCCCCGCCGCCAGCGGCACCACCGTCTGCGGGAAGACCACCGTCCCGCGCAGGGACAGGATCGGCAGCGTATCGGGGACCGGCTGCGTCGCCTTGCCCTCACCCCGCCGCCCTGGGCTGTTGTCGTTCGTTGTGTCGTGTTGCTCAGTCACTCTTTCCTACCTTGTCCTGGCGCTTCTGCGCCGAAGGGTCGTGCGTCATGGGTCGTGAGAAAGTGGGCCAGTAGGCCAGTAGATAAAGGAGCGAAGAAGAGAACCCGATCTCTTTCTGGGCTACTCGCCTACTGCGCCTACTCCGTCTACTCGCCCACGACTCACCGGTACGGTCCGTGGCATGATCCGGCGGGCGGGCACCTTGGGGAGGGTCACCTGGAGCACGCCGTGCTCGTAGCTCGCCTCGACATCCTCGGTCGCGATCGCGAACGGGATGAAGACTTCGGCGGAGAAGGGGCCATAGGCGATATCCATCTGGTGATAGACCCGTCGCGCCTCGCTCTCCTCGCGGCGACGGATGCCGCGCACCCGGAGCAGATGCTCCTCCACCGCGATATCGAGCTCGTGCTCGTCGATCCCCGCCAACTCGGCGCGCACCGTCAGCGCGTCGCTCGTCTCGTAGACCTCCAGGTGGGGACGCCAGCCGCCCGCGACCTGGTGGTGCATCGTTCGCTGCTGATTGACGAGCGCCCGGAACAATCCCTCCATCTCGGATTGGATCTGTTCCGCGTTGCGACTCGGCAACCGCCGGGTTCGTTCCATGTCGTTGTACTCTCCATCCCTGCGGCCCGAGCCGCCTCGCGATCGGGAGCGCGCCAAGCACTCATCGTACCCTCGCAACTGGCTCGCCACGACCGCATTCCAACACACCAAGTATAATCTTTTGCACACCGATAATCAAGATCTATTGACAATCTCGATTATAGATAAATAGCCGGGCGTGGCTATTCTTGTCGGATACAACGTAGCACAATTCCACCCTATTCCCAGTTGGTCGGCATGACTTCCCGGATAACGATGGCACGGTGCCACGCATGTCTGGCGCACCCCCGCCGCTCGGGGCTGCGCTTGGTATGTCCCGGAATGAACAAATCTGCGCTAGTTGCTTGACAAGTAACAATCTCACTAGTACACGGCGGCGCGAGTATACCAGCAGTATACTTGATGGCCTGTGCCGTCACGGGGACGGCTGGATCGCGCGAGGAGGCACCGATGCGTGGGCCACGGCCCCCCGCAATCACGTTGACCGT
>JAABUP010010125.1_pt1 | contig 11245 bp, 13 predicted proteins | sample 5559201 | NCBI WGS metagenome assembly JAABUP01 (sample SAMN10711887, study PRJNA513373) | rock metagenome | isolation source: Antarctica rocks | place: Antarctica | reverse complement strand
GGATGAAGGTCACAAGGGACAGGAAGCAGAGGAAGATTTGGCTCACCCAGACTGCATACATCGACAAGCTGCTTGATCGCTTCCCCGACAGCTCAAAGTCAACGAAGCCGCGGGGAACGCCCATGAATGGGCGACAGGTGGACGAAGCTCAGCCGTCACATCGGGCGGCCCTGACCGCGTATCAGGAGGTGGTGGGCTGCTTGCAGTGGATCGCTACCTGCACCAGACCAGATATCAGCTTCACATCATCATATTTAGCACGATATTTGAACGACCCAACGGACCACCAGTGGCAGACCGCCATGGGAGCGGTCTCATACCTCCTCAACACCAAGACGGTTGGACTCACGTTTGGAGGTTGCTCTCCTCGCCCTCTGGAAGGTTGGGTTGACTCGGACCACGATGGCTGTGTGTTGACGAGACGCTCGACAACGGGATGGGCCTTCGAGTTGAACGGATCCGATAATCGCCTGGTGCTCGAAGCGTCAGGCCACGGTGTCGACCTCAACGTCCGAATCCGAGTATGTTGCCGTCAGCGAGGCGGCAAAGGAAGCGGTCTGGCTGAAGGGGATGCTGGAAGAGCTGGGATGTCGTCAGCCACAGACCAGCCTGCCCGGCGATAACCAAGGATCGATCCACCTCGCCAACAGGCCCGCTGTACACAGCAGGACGAAGCACATCGACATCCGGCACCACCTGATACGAGAGCTTATCGAGAGAGGCATAGTCAAGCTTGACTACGTCCCGACCGCGGATCAAAAAGCAGATGTGCTTACAAAAGCTCTCCCAAGACCGCGCCATGAAACCAACCTGCTCGCTCTCCGTCTTGCACGCCGTAAAGGGAATCCAAGACTTGGGCACTCGTCGAACAGGCCTCGTCGCGAGCTATGCGAGCATCGTTGTCGCGGAGGGAGAGCTGGATGACGAGATCGACTCGGGCGGAATTGGTTGGTCGGAGCGAGCAGGACGACTACCAGCGGCTTCGGACCCACATCCTTCCGAGTAGAACGACGCATGACCTCGAGGGGGAGTATTACGCCGGGAGCCGTAGGCTGCTCTCAGGGTAGCAGTGCGGATGCTATCAGGTACCCGCGCGGGATTTGTACAGAGTTGCATAAGACTGCGGCTAGAATAGTCGAGTTCATGCATCGCTTTTCCACCCACTTGTAACAAGGTCGTGCTTGGTGAGTCAAATTTTGTTCACTCAGGTTCACTCGGCTTCGCTGCATCTGCGCTTTGCATCGAGTCGAGATGAGGATCACTGTCGGTAGGATGGCGAAACCTGTTGACCGGTTCACTGTCGGAAAGGGTGACCCTGGGGATTCTCCAGTGGTACTTGGCGGCGACTATGAGCGGTGTGCTGAAGCTGTTGGCAGATCGGTTCATGAAGGCCAACTCCCTAACCCCCTAACCCCCCCACTGACAGTGCGCAACGCCAGGGGACTTTATCCGGACATCTTGGGACCCCCATCGACAGTTGCTCCGAATGTTTTTATATATAGCCTTGGCATATCTCAACTGCTTGTGAACGGGAGTATGTCATAAGCGAACGGGAATGAGGCGACGAGCGAACGGGAATTTCCCAAGCGCGAACGGGAAGATTATACGAAAGTTAGTTTGCGTGGTATGGCGCCAAAAACGCTGCACGGGAATGTCGGATCGATTGCCAATGAAAACTTCTATACCCGAAAACCGCTAAGCCCGATATGAAGGTGTCCTCGTCTTACGAAGCCGGGACGCTCAAAGCCGGAGTCAGCTGCAGGAGTCTTTGACCTCTTTTTGAGTTTGGGTTGGAAAGAGTCAAACAACTGGACAATGAGCAGATACGGTCTTCAACCCTATAATTCCACGTACAGGGTTTACGTATTCGTACATACTTGGGAGGGGGGAAGGAGAATACCCTGGGCGAGCACAGAGAAAACCTGTGATCAATTGCGTGGTCTTGTTTCAGTGGAGAAGGGTAACAAAGGCTTGCTTGCATTGCTCGCATGGGACCCACGGTCTCGCTCCGCGAGATATTGGGTGGATGGCTCGCTGTGCTCGCAACAGGTATCGACAATGGGCTCGAAATCTATGCGCTCCCTCACTTATCAGCGAGCTGAGATCGATGGAGAGGGGTTTCTTGCTAAGCTCGTTGCTTCAATGTTTTGCCGAGCATGATGCATGAACGGTCCAATTTTCTGAGCTTACTGTCATCATGGAGCAGAGCTCGAAGGATTGCGCATGATGAGTGATTCCCCTTCGTCTTCATTGAGTACTGCGCAATTTCTGGCTCGTCAGCAAATTAGGACTTTTGCGTAATTATGCTAGAGGTTAACCTGTGGAACTTCGTGGGGCAAAGATTGACGAGGACCGAAAGGAAGGGGAGTTTGTGCAGTGGTGTCATGAAGGCGACCTCATGAAGCAAAAGCCGAGTGGATTGGCTCGAACGCGTCCTCTTCAACTGCCAAGGGTGCGCACGACTGATTCACCCTAGGATGGATATGTAGATACATCCAGTATATAAGTGGATAGCGTCATGAGCAGCATAACACTGTTATGAGCAGATGCGGTGATAGCTAGCAAAAGATTGTACCAGCCAGTGCTAGGGAGATGCCAGCTGTGTGATATCAACTCACCTCACCGATCAAAGGGATGATGAGCAGGTAGTGGGAAATCAAGCTCTTCTTGTAGCCGTAACGGTCGACGACGCTAGCTGATGTTGGAACGTCCATACGAACAGCTCACAAAGCGAGGGGTATATCGGAGGGACAGATTTCGGACCAACGACATTGATGCCTGTAATCGTCAACATCGCTTGTTGCCCTTGATGATGTTCGGGAGAGATGTGAGACGGGAAATTGGGGCTCAATGACGCTGCCATTTGGAATCGTCGGTATCTCCAACGGACATCGATTCAGCACTCCCAAAAAATGATACAAGAGCGACTCCCCTCCCGCCCGGGCGGCAGGAATGGGGTTTGGGATACGCGCTTGAGCCGGATTGGCATGGAAGGGGAGTGACGAGTGAGCTTTTGAGGATCATCTTGGATGAGTGGGTTGGACGGTGGATGGGGATCGGGTCGGTCTCTGCGGTGAGGGCACCTTTCGTCTCGGGAATATCGCCAGAAGGTGGTGGATTGGCCAGATGGGGGGAAGAGGGAGATGTGGTCGTATGAGAGGGTCTTTGCTGTGGCGCGTCCTCGCGCCCACAACTGAGCCACCTTCGCGTTCATCACCTCTCCCCATGCACTGTTCAATGGATGGAAACAACCGTATTTCCACCGTCATATCTCCAAGTTCTACGACCTACGAGCGGCATATCCGCCACTACCGCCTCAACATCCCTTCCAGCCACATCAACACCTTTTCAAACTCCTCTTCCCATCCCTCTCCCCAACCCATCCGAACAGGATCCGAAATTTCATGTCCCACAAGTTCCCTCTCCACACCCATCTTGCCCAGATCATCATACGTCGCTTGTCCTTCGGTGAAGGGAACCGACGTATCCGTCTTGCCGTGGACGACCATGGTAGGGCATGTGGACGGGGTGATGGGGAGGAGGAGGTGGCGTTTGGACTCTGGGATCGCGGATAGGCGGGATGTATGTGGGAGTGCTCGTAGTCTGGCAGAAATACCTGGGAGGGAGAGAATGTGATCGAGGATCTCGCCGTCATTGTACAGCGTGATGAAAAGACCCTGACGAGCTTTCGTCTCTTCCGATCGTTCGCCTTGGAAGAGGGATAGGTCGGACCAGACTCGAGCCTCTTCACCGCTCAACATCCTCTCCACGAGTTGAGCCGTTTCTTCCGATACGGGTCTTCGGCCCTTCCCCTCTTTTCGTGATATCCAATGGTCAAGCAAGAGATCCCCACCCATCCCAGAGACAACGAGCATAGCTCTCGGCCGGGGAAGGACGGTGTTGCAGACACCAGCGATACGCGCGAGGTACGCCCCGGAGGAGATACCGAACGTCGCAATGCGATCGAGGTCGAGTGAGAGTTGGTGCTCGCAGAGGACGATGTTCAGCTCGGAAGAAGGTGACCCGAGGTAGGCGAAGAGTGTGTGGATGTCTTCGATCATGTCGTGACCCGACGGAGGGATGAGGAGACGGTAGTTTGCGGAGATGACGATGATGCCTCGAGGGAGGAGGTAGTCTAGGAGAATCACAAGTCGTCTATCAATATCGCCATCAACCGGTCTCAAGGCTTGTCCTGTACTCTGGTGTGGGGTACATACTCGGGAGATAGTGTATCAGATCGCCCATCCCGCCTGTGATGAGACCACCACCGTGGAAAAAGGCGGCTGCACGGGCAAGGTATTCGATAAGTTGTCTGTCTAGGGGACATAATCAAAAAAGGGCAGAATTCCCGGATCGGGCAATAAAACGCGGACCCCTCTCTTCACTGCTTCATTCCTCGCATCCTCTTTTCTTCCAGTTTTCCATCCAACATGTCGACAGGCCATGATCCTGTCGACGACCTCGTCCTTCTTTTATCCAACCATTCCCTGCCCGAACAGATTGACTACGATTTGAATTCAACCGGTTCGACGATGGTGTCAGCCTCGGTCGTCGACAAGATCTCCACCTGCCTATTACAATCTTCCCCCCAGCTTTCGCGGGGCCTTCAAAACGTCCTCGTACTTTATGCCAGTCTCCTCGCGCCGACCCATCAACCCGCAGTCGGCATCACCAGGGCATCCAGGGTGGATACAATAGAAAGTGGGGAGAGATACGCAATCTCCACGCGGGAAGCCCAAGAAGCGGCTCTGGCGGAGATGATTTCTGGTGAACTGGGGGAATCACACTACATCATGGTCCATCTCATCCACCCTCTCAATCTCCACCTCCGTCGTATCCTCCTCGGCACCGGTCTCAACGTTTACTGGCGATTCGTCGGTCACGGTCCGGCTGGGAAACCCGACATCGAGCTCGTCTATGACCCGTCGGCGCCAAGGGTGCGGCGATGTCTGATCAAGCTGGCGATGTGCGAAATCAAGTCGGAGCTGGCGTTGCCAAATCGACTGGTGGCCGACATCATCTCAGGCGTCACAAACCGCCAGTTGAAGATGGCCGGGAACGTTGTCGTCGAGCGAGGTCAAGAGCATGTCCCAAGGGAATTACGGGCCAAGAGGTGTAAGATAACCGAGCAGGTCAGTCGTATCCCCACGCGAGGTTTATCTCGACTCATTATCGTGCCAGGCGCTGGGTGAGATGTTCACTCGCGATGTCAACTTCGCCGTCATCACAAACTACTCCCGCTCTTTTCTCCTCCGTCGGACCCCAGGCCAACACTTGGGCGTCGAACATGTCATCGAGCTCATGGATACAGCCGTCAACGTCGAATATCGCGTCGACATCACCAAGTTGTGGAATTCGCCCCTCGGCTTGTTACTCGGCGTGACGTTCCTTGCCATTGTGGACAAGGGGATTCCCTTGGGGGCCGGCGCGGAGGCGGATGAAGAGCAGGGTGGGCTGCAGGTGGATGCGAGGAATAGTAGCGAGACGGTCAGACCTCATCTGGGGGAGATGGGGGTTGTGGGAGGCGCGGGAATCGGTGCGCAAGGTGCTGCTGGCGGCTCGGGAGGGGGATCGGGAGGCGGAGGTTACTCGGAAGGCATGGTGGAAGTCGCTGGGGGTGTCTCTCAAGGGACTGCAAGTGTGAGTTCCGAGTCATATACATCTAGCCCCACTGCTGACTCGCATCGACAGTCAGGCAACCAAGGCGTCGTTGACGGATCGGGGGACATGAACGGTACGAACGATCATGTCCCAGGTGGCTCGATGGGACATGTTGGTGAAAACGTCGCACAGGAGACTGGCAATGTGAGTTGAGAATCCATGTCTACCACGCTCCACCCCTGACTTCACCTTCCAGTCCGCTCCGCCACCCATACCCCTCCCTCGCACTCATCCGAACCCTGCTCCCCCTTCTCCGCCAGACTCTGACAAGGGCTCGGAGACGCCTTGCAAACCTCTCACCGAGCGTCCACTCCGGCTTGTGCTCCAAACGACTGTTCTTCCGCCGTCACCCGCTATTTCGCCCGAGTCTCTTACTTGTCATGTCCATTCAGTGAGTGTTGGCAGCTCTGTCTCTTTTGCCCTCCATCTCACATGTCATCCCATGTCGAGTCCCGACTGATTGGTCGCTTGATTTTCCAAGCATTCCACCTCATACATCCATTCGCCCCACAGCTTACATTTGCTCAGCTGGGCCCCGTGTCCTTGGCCCTCGGTATATCTCCTCAACTCGAGCAAAGCCCGATCGCGCATTGGCCCGTATCTGTGCACACCATCCTCTCGACCTTTCGGGGTCCTTACATCCTTGGCCCCAACACGATGCTCCCGACACTTGTCCCCGCATCTTCCTCGCCGCCGACGCCGAACGACCTCAATCTCCGGCTCGAGCTCGTTGGTCAACGCGGCCATGGTGCTCTATGGGACGTCTACAGCGCAAAGCTTGTTCCTCTCCGACCTGGTGCTAGGTCGCTCATCGCCAAGTTGACTGACATGAGATCCTTCGCCGAAACACGAGTGGACGGATACGACAGCTACACCCGTTCCAAAGCCCAGCGTGCGGTAGCCAACGAGATCCGCCTCTTTACCGGACCCCTGGGCTCTCTCCAAGGCAAAGTCGTGCCGCGTTTTGAAGGCTTGATGGGCTCGATCCAGCAAGACGGCGAGCAAGTGTGGTGTGCGGTCTACGAGGACGTTGGGGTCGAATTGGTTCCAAAAGAGATGTTCAACCCGGTGATCCAGTACGGCTAATCATTCCCCATCAACCCGCGTCACCGCTGACACTGACACTCTGCTCCCAGGCAGCAAATCAGGCTTCTCTACTCGACCCTGCACGCCGCCGGAGTGATCCATAACGACGTAGAGTGGCGCCACGTACACCGGCAAGCCAACTCGATCCGTCTCGTCGATTTTGATCGCGCCGTAGCGAGATTACCAAACGAGGGCGATGATGGTTGGAACGAGCGCTGCAAGTACGAGATGGTGGCGGCGGAGGAAATGCTACGGTCTCCGTGGTGATTGGGCCGAGGGGTTATATCGTGCATCGTTCTGTATGGGAAGAGTCTGTGTTCGCCATCTAGAGTAGTCGCCCGACACTTTCGGCCGTCAAACCTCAAAGAACCTCGTCCTCGCCTGCAATAGCCCCAAACTCAGACTCGTCACCATCCCATCGTATACCTGGTCCTTCAAGCTTGGCTTGAACCGCTGTACCGTACTCGCCGTGTCCTTCGACATCAACCCGCCCAAGGAGAAGACCAGCGGGGCAAAGGCGAAGTTCGTCCACGGTTGGTGGTTGGTAGCCGTCTTCGCGACGCCGTCAAGGAACTTTGTCGACTGTTCTCTCGAGTGGTCGAAAGTCGTCGATCCCGGCGGGGGTCTCATTGACCGGTGAGCGTGGTCGGCGAGGATAGAGTAGACCTTGACGTCGTAGTCGATGGTCGCCTGGGCCGGCTGATGATGACCCACGGAACCGAACGTCGTATCGGCTCCGTCCCTCCAACGTGTGGGGTTCGGTCTCGACCGTGGTGAGGTCGAGAGTACCGAGGGGTCCGCGCGCGTGGTGGTTCTCCTGGATGTATACCTTGCATCGTTTGGATCAAATGTAGGTGTGTATATCCTGCACCCTTCGATCAACTCATCGTGTTTATACCCGCATGCAAACACCTATCTGCTTTTCATGGCTATCTCTGCTTGCGACACGCGCGGTGGCAGGTCACCCAATGCCTGCGATCATGTAGTATGCGCAGTGTTTGCTGAACGGGCGAGGGCGACGGATGGAATGACTGCGAGTCCCGGTATCGGGCTGCGCTCCGTAACCCGGCAGTCTATCACACGATACACGTTCCCCCACCAAAACAGTCCCCAGCCTCCTCTCGAGCCCTTGTGGCGCTGCCGTCGCAGTTCCAGTCAAACGAGTGGGCGTGACTAGGCGCCAAGCTGTCGCCAGAGTTGAGTTACCGGGCTTGCTTGTACGAAAAGTCGTCACCAATGGGGGTTTGAAGCACGATGTCGTCGTCCAGCCGTTCTCGAGCAGCGGCTTCCTTGGCGGTACAGACCCGATCTCGCCGATTTCTTTGTTGGTTAGGGTACCGGGATACTGCTCTACTAATCTGGCAAGAGAAGTTGGAGAGATTCCATGCAGCCGTCATCGAGACCGCCAAAGTGTCACTTGAGCGAAAGTCTCGCCGAAGCCATGTCCCAATAATTGCGGCAGAAGTATATTGACCCTCTCTCATGTCTTCTTTTGTGTTTGATCATCCGCTCAAAACAATGGCTCCCTCTCCCGATGCTTCTCAGCGTCCTGAGCCTTCGATTCCCTTCACCTGTTCCTTCAAGAGAGCAGGGTCTACGACGGGATGCCGCTTCGCTTCTCGACACTCACGGACTCGAGTGAAGTTACGGGTCGACCTGCTCGGAGGAGCTATGGGCATATATGCATCGACCAGCGACGTCACGACATCGACCGACAATTTTACCCGTCGGTCACTATTGGTATGAGCGGAGAGTGACTGGTCGCGATGATGATGGAACCTACCCTCTCAAAGCCACGAGTTGACCTATACTAAACCTCCGCAATCGCACCGTTGGACCAACTTCCGGCTCTCTCCCTCACCAGCCCGTCCATCTCCGTCTTGCTGACCATGACCAGGCGGACACCCGCTTCCATCAGAGCCTTCAACACGACGTCTGACTTGACCCGGCCTGTCGAGGCCACCGAGGACTTTGAGGTCAGCGAGGGGACATTGGATATGGAGTCCAGCACGTCCGACTCGGCCATATCGAGGCATTCCTCGGCAGGAGACTGGAGCCCATCGGACAAGGGAGCGTCCGCCGGAGGACCGTGCTTCGCAAACTCTATCACGCAAGTCCCGGTCGAGGTTGGGTAATGACGCAGTATTCGCTGTGTAGATCGCGGTGGATACAGGAACAGCTGAACGATGAGCTCTGGCGATCCACTACAAGACTTTCTCGCTAGCTCCCTCGGGATACTGAGAAGAGGTTGTCCGCGTGATGGGAGCGACACGAACGGGTGTGGGTAGTAGGAGAGGGCTTTCGGTGCAAGGCATATCGGTGATGGTGTTCGTTGATGGGAATGTGTAGGGAATGAGATTGGTGATACCGGCCAAGCGACACTCTGCGGTGTGTCAGCCAGTTCCAAGCCCAACAGTCGCGCGCATCGATGTGTTTTGCAAGGGAGGACTGAACGCGAGAAAGACTTCATGTCCGGAGCGTGAGAACCTCGACGTAGCGCCGATGAAAGACGAGGGTTTCGCTCACTGGCTCGGTGGCTTTGGTCAAACTTGTCTCCGTCCATGGTTGAGAGACCTCCATCTTGGACACGGCCTCGCGAGCTAAGCCCTATCATCAAGAACCTTCAATGACCGGCCGTAGCATCCTGGTACGAAGACTCTTGCTAACCATTCTCCTTAGCCATATCGCTCCTCGTCCGGCCGTCCACCTGTCCAGCTCGTGTTGACCGCCCAGACTCCTTGGCCCGTTCACCTTGCCTCCTCTCTTCCAGACGAGCCGACGTCCGTTTCGAAGATTCAAACCCCCTCGTTCCCCCTTGACCCGGCCTCCGTCATCCTCGCGATCGTTTTCACGCCTCCTGGTCCGACTCAATGGCTGCAGTGGCGAATTCCAGATGACACCACGTCGACAATGTTCCACCAGGTGGAATTTCTTTCGATCGTCTGAGATGTTGTGCTGGATTGCTCGGTAGATGATGGCGGAGGTGAGAGGTGCGGTCGGGTCATGCGGGGGGATGCGCGAGAGGTGTTGTGTTGCCGGTAGGTTGAGGAAGATCGAGGCGGCCGCCCTATACGTCTCAAGCATGGTATCAAGGGCAGCGTTGTTGAGGGAGACGTCGCGGTTGTTGGAGGAGGGGGAAAGGATGTGGGGAAGATGATCAAGGTTATCGAGATTTGAGAGAAAGGCGCTGGCCAGCTGAGAATGGTCCGATACGCTCATGTTGTTGAAGAAGGTATCTTCACACTCGAGAGCGATGAGATCGTCGCCGAGATGAAGGAATCGAGCGAATTTGGGACCGACGATGGTGATCCCGAGGTAGATGCCGAAGGCCTGATGAGCGCTCAAAAGGTATACCATCACCTTTGCAGTACCTATCCTCCACTTCTTCCCTTCCCTCGTACGGTCATTGGCAGTCAAGGCACTCGCATTGTCTCGGGACTCAGAGTCGGACGATCCTACAGGTACACCACCCGAGAACAGATTCGCCTTACCCTCCCCTACGAGGGAGAGGAGCTGGGATTGTACGCCAGTCTCCAAGACGGTCACCTTGAGGACGCACATCGTATCGGGCTTGAAGATACCCTTGTGATCCGATGCCGGACCCGATCAAAGACGGAGCTCGGTCTGCATCGCTGTGTCGTGGAACATCGGCTCGCTCGATCCTGCCCTGTAGCTCTTGACCGAGACGTCACCCTCCACGATGATATCGAACCGGAGGTCGACGTTGTATGGTCCTATAGGTCCAGGTTGACAGATCGAGGACATGATGGAATTGATCGTCGCCATGTAAGCCCCCTCGGGTTGGATGCGGAGAGAGAGATGAAAGAGACATGTTTTGAGAGGATTGAGAGTGGCGTCAAGGAGGTTGGAGACGGCTGATTGGATGACAAGGCAGTAATGATTGACCAGGTTTGGGGATGATGGCGAGCTCATTGCTTTGTTCAGAAGCCAAGGTCTGATCCAAAACAGTCAGCGACCGGGATTTACTTGACCCCCAATCCTCTAAAACCTACCGAGGAGACAAAAACAAGTGAGCCGACCAGGACGAGCCTTCACAACAGGGGGTTTTGTTAAAGGGATCATCTTTCGAATGGGTTTTGTTTTGACGTCACAATGGGACAAGCTGCGTGTCTCGTAGCGGGTCAACAGAGTGAAAGGGGATGAGAAGGTTGTGAGCAGGTAGCGATGGGGTTCTGAGCAGGTAGCGATGGGTTCCTGAGCAGGTAGCGATGAGGGTTTAGCGCAGAGAGGTATGACAAGAGTGATGGCAATGCGTGGGTGAGGGAGAAAGGTACGGGAGCTTTTTGTTTCCATCGGGCCGAGGGAGTTTACACGTCATTATTGACACCCCGTTTCCCCGATCCTCCTTCCTCCTGTCATGACCCGACTCAGCTCTCATGCCTTGCTCAATATTTCCCACGTCATGACCATCCTGCCACTCTTACCCCAGCCTGGGATGGATACTTCTCGCTCGAGAAATCCAATCCCCAGTCGGCGA
>JAABUP010010123.1_pt1 | contig 11248 bp, 17 predicted proteins | sample 5559201 | NCBI WGS metagenome assembly JAABUP01 (sample SAMN10711887, study PRJNA513373) | rock metagenome | isolation source: Antarctica rocks | place: Antarctica | reverse complement strand
TGCAGTACGGAATGCATGTAGAAGCATGAGAAGATGCAGGAGCAGGGGGATATGTGACAGGGGATATTTGATAGGAGGGCATGCAGGGTCAGGGGGGTGTGGTGCAAGCGGGGGGGAGGGGGGAGGGGGTGTGGTGACAGGAGAGCAGGCAGGGTGAGGGGAGCATGGTGTAAGTAGAGACCTGCAAGGACTCCGGCCTGGACAGCAGCGCCGAGGGCCACCACCTCATCGGGGTTCACACTCACATTGGGCTTCTTGCCAGCCAGCTTCTCCACCAGCTGCTGTACAGCTGGGATACGGGTGGACCCACCTACCAAAATGACCTGCAATAACCAAATTAGCATCACACCAAATTAGCTCAAAAGATGCCAGCAGATGTTACTTTGACAGCATACATCAAGACAGTGCACACAGCCCTGCAAGGCATCAATAAACCCAAACAATGTGTATATGTGTTACATCTTTGCATCGCCTGTCTCGGCTTTGCACTGATGGGAAACAAAGCTTGCATGCATTATGACTAATGCAGCAATCAGAGGTAGCCATGTTGAACTTGCACAACAGCAAGCAAACATGCATTTTTTTCTGACATCACCATACCTCATTCAGGTCTGACAGCTTGAGCTTGGCATCCTTGAGTGCCTGCTCCACAGGGATTCTGCACCGGTCTAGCAAGTCACTGCAGATGGACTCAAACTTAGCTCTGCTCATCTGTGCCTCAATGTGCTTAGGGCCATCAGCTGTGGCTGTGATGAAGGGCAGAGAAATGGATGTCTGGGCAACAGATGATAGCTCCATCTTGGCCTTCTCGGCTGCCTCTGTCAGACGCTGCAGAGCCTGACGGTCCTTCCTGAGGTCAATGCCCTCGTTCTGCTTGAAGTCATCAGCCAGGAAGTCAACGATGCGCTTGTCAAAATCGTCACCTCCCAAGTGGGTGTCTCCGCTGGTGCTCAGCACCTCAAAGACTCCATCACCGACCTGTCACAAGAGACTCAGCTGTAGTCATCTGCAAAGCTATAGCACCAGATGCAAGCAACAAGTGATGAAGCAAAAATTAGGCTGGTGCACATCAACTGCCAACAGATGTGGAAAGATGGCCAGATCGCCAAGAGCCAACTTCCTTCAAAAAGCTATCTCCAGCACAAGAACTGCCTGTTGTTGTGTTAAAGAGTGCCCTTTCAAGAACCCGACTCTGGGCAAAATCGTCAACCATTGTGATCTACTGGGAAGAGAATGGGCTGCATCAATGAGATGAATGTAACAGGTGACTAAGACAACAGCCTGGAACATGCAGCAGAGAAACATGCTTGCCTGTATGAATGAAATCGTGCAACAAGGTACCAGAAGTAAACGCTCACCTCCAGCACTGAGACATCAAAGGTTCCACCTCCCAGGTCAAAGACTAGGATGGTCTCATTGCTCTTCTTCTCAAAACCATAGGCCAGAGAAGCAGCAGTGGGCTCATTGATGATACGCAGCACATCCAAGCCAGCGATGCGGCCAGCATCCTTGGTTGCCTGCCTCTGTGAGTCATTGAAGTATGCTGGCACTGTCACAACTGCTTTCTCCACCTGTGTGTCACAAACACAGCAATGAATGCTTGTTTGACAGCTGATTGCACAGAAGAACCAAACTGCCTGCAACTCAGCATGCCTGCTGGCTTAGTGCTGCAACGCAATATCTTATCAGTGTTGATGTTGTGCAGATCATGTCTGGATAGTTGAAAGGCAACCAAAGATACCTCAGAAAACGTGTGCTGCTGCTTCGTTGCGGAAATATGCAGAAATCTGTAGGAGTGTCTGCTTAGTGTTTAGTCACTATAAACACTAACCAGATGTTCCTACGGATTTCCACATATTTCCGCAACAAAACACGTGCGACGCTGCAAAGCCTTGTGAACATTCACACAGGATATAGTCAATTCTATGTGGGTTGGCATACCTTGTCGTTCAAGAACTTGGCAGCATCATCAACCAGCTTACGCAGCACTTGCGCTGAAATCTCCTCTGGAGAGAAATCCTTGCCAGCATGGCTGGACTTGATCTTGACAGCGCCTGCTGAGTCGGCCAGCCTGTAGGGCACCTGCTGTGACTCACTGCCAACCTCTGCCATCTTGCGCCCAATGAAACGTTTGACAGAGAAGAAGGTGTTCTCTGGATTGACAACCCCCTGCCTCTTGGCAATCTGCAGCAGGAGCAGTGCTGCAGTCAGAATCAGAAGACCTGTCAGAACCAATCAAAGCCAGCAGTTGATGGTGGTACACTGCAGACTGCGTGGCTGCATTGAGCTCTACAAGTAACATGCAGCAGCAACAAACAGACAAACGTCCTTGCAGTGACCTGCAAATATGCAAGTGACTTTGAGACCATACCTGGCCAACCAGGCGGTCACCATTCTTGGTGAAGGCTACCACAGATGGTGTGGTACGAGCACCCTCAGCATTAGTGATGACCGTGGGCTTACCACCCTCCATAGCAGCAACTGCAGAGTTAGTTGTTCCAAGATCGATACCCACAACCTGCAACCCAATATCATCTTGAACCACTCAAAATGTCAAGCAGATAATGCAACTTGACGGCGTCAGGTGGACTGTCTGAAAAGCACAGCAGTGACAGCTTTGTCTTAGTGCGAGCTCATATGCATGCTGTCACCTTTTCGCAGACGATGTTCATCCCCGAACGGCCTGTAGCTCCCAGATGCTGACGTTTTTGTGCTTTGACAGCTCTGAAGCCATTCGTGCGGGTTCCCAAGTTTACACGTCCGCCCAAACGGGAGGCACTCATCGAGCGGGTTGCATAGCTGCAACTCTGTCCGGGAGCAACGCTGCTGCGGTGCATTGTGGTCTGCATGTTGGGCTGTGTTGACTGAGCGACAGATCAATAATCTCGCAGTGCTTCTCACAGGTTGTGCTTATGTCCTGGGCTCCTGCGATTGACTACCTGATCGTGAGGTGCCGCCAGCTTTTACCATCGATTATTCTGCAGAAAGTACTAGAATTCGCTGACGTGCTACCGAATTCTAGAATAGTCTCATGTGATGGGCTGATGAACAACGTTTGTGGCTCAAAAAGGTTGGAATGCCCGACACCATCTAGTGTGATGCCTCTGGACCAACTTGCTCACTTGAGACTATTGAGTATGTCTCGTGACAGACTGCCGCATGAAGGGTTCGGACATCACATTTCGTCACATCTATTTGGACAATTGTCTGCTTCTGTTGCACAATCAAGGCATTGGTACTGCGTTGCCGTTAGTCAAAGTTGGAGAGTCGACTTTGACATGCATGCAATGCTGTGTATCATCAAACTCGCAAGTGCTTAGATCAGAAGCAGTCCACAGGAAAAGTATTTTGATGTTATTATTACTGCAAGCATTTGCAGCCATAGACACTTCCTAGAAGCCTGGGCTTGTACAGGTTGAGTTCTGGTCATTCAGTGCACCGAATCCCGTCAGAAAAGCAGAAACAATACAGATAGCACAGATTGCCTAACAGTTCTCAAGGCCATCACTGTGTCTTCTTGACCACAGTGACTTGACTGCCTGTTTGAGTGTTTATGAAATGGCGCCCAATGAACTTCATCAATTCATCTATTAGGATGACCGGCAGAGACAGCAGCAGGACAAAGAGCCATTCATTGACTGATAGCGGCACTATGCTGAAAATGTCTGCCAAGAATGGAATGTAAAGAATGAGGAAGTGCAGGCCGAAGGACACAGCACATGCCACCAGAAGGTATGGGTTTTTCCAGGGTGGCATCTGTATCAGAGAGTTGTCCTGCAAAACACCAGCTTACACTCAGGTACTGAGACTGCCTGTAGGACACCAACACAGACATGAAAAGGCATATACATGACAAAACATGTGCATGACAAGACATACAGGTGTCAAGCAACTGCTCACGAGCATGCATCAGGCTGGGCAAGCCGCCCCTGAAGCACTGTGGCTCAGTCAAGTTACAGCTGCTTTTGACATGTGTGAATCTGTCATTTCAAGGCTCACCGTCTGCCCTGAAGTCTTGAGCAAATTATTTAATGGACAGAGTGGCGAGAGTGGCTTACCTCTGACAGTGCATTCATGGCGTTGAACATCTCAATGGCCACCAGAACAGACAAGGACAGAGTCGACGCCTTTGCCTTGCCATATGTGAAGTAGTCACAGGGATCGTTGAAGGAATATGTCTCTGAGCCTGCTGTGTATGGGGAAGCCTGCATTTACAAGTGACATTGGCTTTGCAACAATTACTGCTTGACTGCTTGCAGATCAAGCAAATATGATGACAGGGACTTGTGCAGCAGCTGCAAGACCAGCAGCTCTGATTGCCACCGCAGGCAAAGAGGCTGCCTGCATGACTGGCAAGGATGATGAGACTTGCATCTACATCCAGCGCTGTAGGCCAATCATCATTGCAAGATTGCAGCGCTCTCAAAACTGGACACTGGCTGTTTGGCATGTCGCACATGCGTTGATACGAGAACAGCAGTGACATGTAACCACAAGGTGTATAGAGCACGGTGCAAAGGGTGATGTACACTGTGATGGGCAAGCTGGCCATGTGCATGATGCACTGAACAGATAATGATGATAATAATAATAATAATAACAATAACAACAATAATATGAACACTGAACAGATACTGACCTGGAAGCCCTTCCATTGGCTGCACTGGGTGTAGTGCGTTAGTTGGTACCATGTGACAGTGCTGTGCCCATCCTGGGACAAATCAACACCCAGCACATTGTCAAACATATACCAGAAGGCAAAAGCAGCCACTGTGGCAAAGCCGACGTAGAAGCCAACCACCATCCAGCGCACAAAGGTCCAGGGGCTGACCAGCCCCTCTGTGGGGCTACGAGGGGGCTTATCCATAATGTCCAAGTCTGCAAGCACCAGGCAGCCAGATGAGCTTGCAATCACATCACTGCAAGCTAGGGCCAGGCTGAAGCAAGTCATGCCTGACGGCACAGACTCGGCAGAAGAAATGATGTACATACACATCAATGATATCTAGCATTCACACAGGAAAGTGTCACTCAGGCTGCTGCTCAAGACTTCTGATGGTCACAAAGCTCAAACAGGCCATATACATGACATTCTCACATGTTCATGGGTACAACTCTCTGCATTGCAAACCGCATTGTAACTCTGCCCAGGTTGCTCAAGGGCATGTGTGCCGCATTTGAATGGACAGGCTGACTCACCTGGAGGGTTAAAGCCCAGTGCAGTGGCTGGAGGGCCATCTGTGACTAAGTTGACCCACAGCAGCTGCACAGGGATGAGGCCCTCTGGCAGGCCCAAGGCAGCTGTGAAGAAGATGGACGCCACCTCACCAACATTGCTGCTGATCATGTAACGGATGAAGGCCTTCATGTTGTTGTAAATGGCCCGGCCCTCCTCCACTGCAGCCACCTGTACAGCACATAAAGCAACGCTAGTGAACCAAGAATGTCAAAACCCAGATCATCCTGGAGAGTTGCCTGCATTGTTGGGTACAGACAGCCAAAGACGGCTGTGGTATAGCATGACGTGAGCACCATAAAGCTTTGAAGCCCTTGGCGTTTGATGAGCAGCGATGACAATGAGGCACTTGCTTGAGTCTCTGCAGGCTTGCTGGCTACTCTGCTGTGAATAGAGCAGGCAGACATGCACTGCAATTTCGTCATCAGCTCAGCATGGCCAAACCAGCCTGCAGCTTTGAAATCGACCTTGTGGGAAGTTTGGCAGTGTATGCCAAACTTCTGATGCACAGTGAAGGCTTCTACATTGCAGGGGCACACACGATGCATGTGACATTCACATGCAGGCTGGAGCCATGACAGCTGCACCAAAAAGATGTGCTGCTCACAATTGTAGAGAAGTTGTCATCAGCCAGGACCATGTCACTGGCTTCCTTGGCTACTTCTGTGCCAGTGATTCCCATGGCCACCCCAATGTCTGCCAGCTTCAGGGCTGGCGCATCATTCACTCCATCCCCTGTCATAGCCACAATGTGGCCCATATCCCGCAGAAGACGAACAATATCCTGCGCAAACAGCAGTGATGGTCAACTTAATGAAGTGCCTCACCAAGAAGGAACAGTGGTATTCATGTGAACTATATGTGTTGCCAACCATGAGCTGGTGTGTGGACGCCTGATGTGCCTTGCACAATGAAAACATCTGTCAAGCGATTTGCCTTGGCACACATGCTGCCTTGCCACATGCAGAAGACCTTGACTTGGGCCTGAGAGCCTGCTGCTACAGTTGCCCCAGTCCTGAAGGTTGCTGATACTCCTGAGGCAATATCTGGTCAGGACTACAGCAAACACACAGGCATACAGACAGATGCCATTTGATCCACCAGCATAAAAGGGCAACACCGTACAAATGTAATGGCTGTGTCTCGGCCACAAACCTGCTTATGCCTAGGCTCTGCTCTGGAGAAGCAAGCCCCAGCATGACCTTGGAGCATGGCTCGCCTCTTGTCCAGAGGCAGCTTCATGAACTCCACACCAGTGATGCTTTTGCCCTTCAGGTCCTCGTCAGCAGCAAAGACACCAACCTTCCGACAGATGGCTTCTGCTGTCAGCTTGTTGTCACCAGTGATCACAATCACCTGCAACAAGCGAGGTCAGTACCCAATGGAAATTTCTGACAGGCTGAGACAAATAATAAACAACATGAGATGACAACATTAGCTAAGCAAGGTGCATCAAACAGGACAGGACTGGTACATGGCTTGCAGCAGAGATTGCATGTGACAACCACATGTGATCTGACCATATGAATGACTTAGCTTCGCAGCTACAATCCCAGAAAAGGAAAAAAAGAAAAGACTACGCCTTTCGGCGTCGTTTTAATAAGAAGCCAAGTATAGCTACGATCCCACACGTGCGGCAGACTTCCATGCTCATCTGTCAAACAGGAACACACACAAGCTTGCACCACATGTGAGGGCATTCAAGAGCCACACCCTGATGCCTGCCAGCTGGCAATCCCTGACGGCATCCCTGACCTCTGGCCTGGGTGGGTCCTCCAGCGCAGCAAAGCCCAGCAGTGTCAGATCCCTCTCGATCGCCATGTAGTTGGCGGGCTCTGTCAGCTGCCCATGTGCTGAATGCTGTGCTCCATCATAGTGAGCAAGATCACCTGCCCATACACAGTCCTCACCGTCAACAGGATACAGCCCTGATGAAAGCCCTCAGTAAAGTTGCCAGGGCAAGGCAGCGCACATGCCATGCAGGATGAACAGCAAAATGTGCTGTGTGTTTGACACTAGCTTGATACTCTGCAGCATCTTGTCATCTTTGAGATGAAGTGAAGAAGGACTGAGTAGCGCACTGATCTGACACCACACTGGTCTGCAAAGTAGCTCGATGTATGATGTGCCAAAAAGCATTGTACCTAGATCATCTGTCTTCTGCGCAAAGGCCAAGCACCTCAAAGCCTTCTCAGACATAGCATTCACAGTCTCTGTGGCTTTGGCTCTTAGGGTAGGTGTCAGGGCTTGGATACTGCCATCTTGAAGCATCACCTGTGCCACCAGCATACTCAGTGTAACTGCATTATACCCAGCGTAACTGCATTATCCTCAGCATCACTGCATGATACTCAGTGTAACTGCAGCAGGTATCCATATACGGCTCCTTTTTGTCTCTGTTGGCTGTTGACTGTGCAAGTGTACAGACCAGCACCGCAAGTCAACGCTGATGACGTACACAATGCATTGAGTTGTATAAGCATCCGCTGAGCCTTCCCCTTTGACAAAGTGCACCACATGCCTTTGGAAAGGATGAACATACGATTTCATCTGGCAGTGCACAAAGCTTACATAGCTCTGCGCAGGCCATGAGAGGAGAAGTACAATCAATATGGATGTGCAGCAAAGCATGCATGACACAGCATGAAGTGTGCCAGCAGGCATACCTTGCTGCACCGATTGAGCATGTACTCAGCAGCTCCTTTGACAAAGAGGACATTGCCATTGGATGAGCTGTTTTTGGCTGAGGAGCGAGTGGTGACCCCACTGGCTGTGCTGCTGGCAGGCTGAGCTGCACAGGCAATCACACTCATGGACTTCCTGTTTCGGTCAAATTCCAGTGTCGCCAGCTTGTCCCATCTGGCAAACAACAATCCACAGTCAGGACCATTGTCAACCGTAAGCAACTGCTGTTCAGACTTTCAAACAGCAGGCAGGAATGCTTTGTACACATGACTGTCAGCATGGAACGCGGTCAAGAGTGTGCTGTTGATCGGCTGGTATGGGTCAACACATGAAACTGTATGGGCAGCAGCTGCTTGGGGAAATTAATCACCTTCTGCAGTATGCTTGGCATGTGCCATCACCATGACCCTCTGGGCTGGCAGTGCGCTGAGCATTGATACGAGCCTTCAAGCCAGAGTCTGCAACCCCAAGTTTTTCTACTAGCACTACAAGGGCGGCCTCTGTGGGTGCACCCACTGCGTGGTATCTGCCATCCTTGAACTCAATGTGAGCATCATTGCAGACAGCACACACCTCAGACAGAGCCTGCAGGTCACATTGGCAGACTTCAGCAGGCCTGCACTATATGGACGCTGTGGGACTTGAGGCTCATACACAGCATTGCTAATACTGACAGGGGAACCACTCATGCTAACCCACACAAAAGTAATCCCAGGAGGCACAACATGCAACACAGCATGCATGCAGTGCATTTGATTGATGTCTTGTGCCGTCATCTTGTCAGCAGACGCACACAGTTGAGTCACTACCTCTAGATTGCGGTCCAGGCTGTTGAGGCCGGTGACGCCTCCTGTTGTTGGGTCAAAAGTGGTGCCCTCCACTGTCAGCTCACGCAGGTCATCAGCGCTTTGCCCTGTGCAGCAACAAGGCCTTAGTGCGCCCTGCTGTGGGACAGGTCATGTGATCTGACACTGCTGCATGCCTCAGGCAACCAGCTTGTTGTTGTGTCGATGACCAGTCAAGCAGTGCCCAGCAAGAAATACACTATGGGGTTTTCAGCATGAAGCACGTACCCATGCCAATCAGCCTCACGCAGGACATCTGATTTGTGGTGAGGGTGCCAGTCTTGTCCGAGCAGATGACAGTGGTGCAGCCCAGGGTCTCAACAGAGGGCAGCTTCCTGAACAGGGCATGCAAGGTCAACAACCAGGCTAGCATCAAGTCACTGCCTGTGCATGTGAGCTGATGCACTCACTGCAATGCACCGATGCTTGCTGTACTTTGAGGAAAATGACTCCTGGTTTACTTCTTGACAAGTCCAAACTATGCTGAACTCTTTTTCAGCGCTCAGTGCCGGTTGTGATTCCAACAAATGCACATGTGACTTGTCACATCCCTGGGTATATGCAAAACATGCAGATTATTCTGGTGTCAATCACAGCATGCATAGATAAGCTGGGAACAATCACACACCCAGGGTTTAAGGAGCATGGGTTTGACCTAACTTTGCCCTGTCATGCAAGCAAAGCATGCACGGGAGGCACCTGACAATAGCATTCCGCTTGGCCATTTTCCTGGTACCCAAGGCCAGGCATGTGGTGATGACAGCTGGCAGTCCCTCAGGAATAGCAGCAACAGCCAGAGCCACTGCAATCTTGAAGTAGTAGATGCAGCCAGATAAGGAGAACTGTACTGTTGACAAATCAGGTAATGAAGAGTCTGGATAGTTCTTCCACGATAGGAAGTGCTTGTAGTTGATTGCCCACACCAGCACACAGATCCAAAAGATCACCTGAAAGACCAGTGAGCTGCTCTGGCTTTGAGTGGCAAGAATGTCAAGCTGTTGTACAAGTGTATGGTGCTTCAAGCTTGGCATGCATGCAAGCCATTGATGGTCTGACAAAAGTGAGAGCGAGAGCCTGAGAGCTGCATCAGCTGCAAAATCTATGGCCAAGCACATGCATCAGCAAACAGTATTGTCTGCCCTACTTGTGACAGTGACAATGTGTGTTTGCTTTGTTTCTGCTTTGAAACTATGTATGGGTTATGAGCTGGTGCAACTCCAGAGCGTATGGATGCTTTACCTGGGCTAGGAGTTCGCCAAAGTGATCTAACTTCTTCTTCAAAGGAGTGTCTTCCTCCTCAGATGCTGCATCATGAATCTGCTGCTGGATCTTACCAATCTCAGTTGTCATGCCTATGTTGTTGACAATACCAAAGCAGTGCCCATTGACAACTGCAGTCCCGGCGAACAATATGTTGTCCTTGGCTTGCAGTTCACAGTCCTCCTGAGCAATCACTGTCAGTTCCTTGTGCACAGGCATTGCCTCCCCTGTCAGCGAGGCCTGCTCTAACCGCAGTGTTGCTGTCTTCAGGGAAACCAAGCGAATATCTGCTGGAACCTTGTCTCCAACATGAAGCTCAACCAGGTCGCCTGGCACAAGGTCGACTGCTGGCAAATCAAAAATCTGCAGACAGTATGCTCTGTCAAGAGCTGCGCAGACTACACAGCAAAAGCAGACTGCTAGATGCTCAAGAGAGACTCATTCAGGCTGCATGCAGTTGAGATGCAGATGAGATGTGTGAAAAGAGTGCCAAGTTACTAACCTGCTTGCCATGTCGTGTCACACTAGCATGCTCTGATTGCAGCTCTGTGAGTGCTTCCAATGCTGCTTCGGCGTTTGACTCCTGCCAGACTCCCACTATGGCATTAAGCACCAAAATGAGCAGAATCACAAAGGGCTCTATGTATGCTCTGATGCCTTCTTCTGCTGAGCCCTCTTCGAAGTATGCCAGTAGAAACGATACAAGAGCAGCCATCAAGAGGACCTGCAGTACGAGGCTATGCTCAGACCGTGAGAGCTGTGGTGGACATACATCTGGCTACATTCTGAGGTTCCTGCCGCCTGGCTAATACCTTGACAAGCATATCGTCAAATTGCTCGAGGACGAGCTTCCACAAGGCCTTGCCAGGCTGCTTCTCCAGTTCATTGCGCCCAAACCGCTCGCGAGCAGAAATGACTTGTTCATCGGTCAAGCCATCTTGCAGGTCCACCTGATAGTGATCTGCGACCTCCTGCACCGAGCGCGCCCAGGCGGGATATCCCACAGTCATGATGCAAACCTCTACCAACGGCGGGTCGCTTATGACTAGTCCTCACGTCCGATCAACGCAGTCAGCATCGAGCAAAGTTGAATTCGTGCCTGCAGTCAGTCGTCAGTGGTAACTCTGGTAAAGGTGTGAACGGGCCTGCGATTGGTTGAGGGGTCGAGGGGTTGAGTCATGTTTGGGGCACACACACACACACACACACACACACACACACA
>JAABUP010010121.1_pt1 | contig 11249 bp, 10 predicted proteins | sample 5559201 | NCBI WGS metagenome assembly JAABUP01 (sample SAMN10711887, study PRJNA513373) | rock metagenome | isolation source: Antarctica rocks | place: Antarctica | reverse complement strand
CAACTGGCCATCGGCCACGACCCAGTCCGTTACCAGCAGCTCATTGCGCGCTCCAAGCCGAAGACGGTCCGGCCGGCCCCTCCCGGAAACCGAGGTCACCCGCCTAGCTAGGACCGCCCCCGCGCCAGACGACCCTGGCGCGATACGCCCTGACGAAACGAAGTCGGCTCAGATAGATAACCCTGACGACGGTTATCGGTGACGCAGGTATCGGCAAGACGGCCCTGGGCTACATGATCGTGCGCGACTCGGACGGTAAGAGCAGGCGCCGGCTGATCCCTGCCGCATCGCACCCCACGTTTCAGGCGGCCCTAGAGAAAGCACGGTCCGAACTTCGAGGGAGCGCCCGGCGGCGAGACGTCCTGATCATGGACGGCCTGGACGAAATGAACCCGGTACCTTCGCCGGAAGAGGGCTACTACGGTACTCAGCAGCCGGTGAGAGCCGACTACAGCGAGTGGCGGGCCCAGCCTTTGCTGGCCGAGGCACGTCTGATCTTGACGAGGCGACCGGAGCCGTTCGTGGCGACGTTCCGCGGTCGGGGAGTGCTATCGATCGGTCCCCCGCCGCAGTTATCCGAAGACCACGGCACTTACTACTGGGGCGACCTGGTCAAGCTTGCTTGGACGCAGGAAGAGCTAAGCCAAGCGGTCCACGCCCTCCTCGGCGGAGGCCGAGTAGACACCGCGCTGGCGGATCTCCTCGCAACGAACTTCCTCCGGGACTCGGCGACCGAAGAGTCCATCAGCCCGCGGTCGCCCAGCTGGCGGATGTACAGCTCGAAGTGGGCGCGCTGGATCCCGGCCAGGGGGTCCAGCCCGCTGGTCTCGCACCAGGCGAACCACTGCCTCAGCTGGTAGGCGTACAAGGCGTGGGTGCGCCCGGAGTAGCGGGCCAGGTAGGACACCGCTGCCAACGCGAAGTCGACATCGTTGCTGGCTGGAACGGGAGGACAGTGGTCGGACCGGACATGGAGTCACCTCGCGCGACGACCCTTAATCGGCCCAGACCCCGTCCGCCGCCAACGCGGCCAGGCACCAGGACCGCATCGACGCTAGTCCCGCTCTGACTGTCCCCGCAGGCGGCGGAAAGGCGCGCCCTTGCACATGGACTCGACCGAGCGGATTCGCGACAGCGCCCCGCGGCAGATCCGTACGTTGTGGCCTCGGCAACTGCGTGGTCGCATGGCGCTATCCACGCAAGGAGTCTGCGCTGGCATGCCACGAGAACTTGTCCGGGCCTTTGATTCACCGTGGCGGCCCCTCGGTCGTGTTCGTTGTGCGGTGCCGGAAGGGGATCCGGCTACAGGACAGGCACGACCGACAGTTGACCGGTGTCGAGCCCGGAGTCGACCCGGTGAGCCACGAGAGTCTGTAGCGGCCGAACGAGAAGCCGCCGGGATTCTCCTTGGTTGTTGGCTCGCTCTCGCGTGGCGTAGTCGCTAGCGTCGTTGTCATTCGAACCGCACCGGAGGCAATATGCGACGTATGCCAGTGGGAAAAGAGATCAACAATCTGGGGGGCGGTACGACGTACCGGATCCAGGAATTCCTGGGTGAAGGGGGGTTCGGAGCCGCCTACGCCGCCTACCGCATCGATGAAGACGGCAATCAGGACGGCGAGGTCGTGTGTCTAAAGTTCACCAACGAGGCGGCCGTCTGGCATGGTGAAGCGTTCTTCGCTGGCATCCTGCGGGACACGAACAACGTGGTGAGGCAAAGGGAGGCCTTCCCAACGATGATCGTTGACGGTCAAAGCACCCGGATGGCCTTCGTCATCGAGATGGACTTCATGGGTACGGGCACCGTGCGGGACGCCTGCACGGACGGGCGCCTGCCTTGGCCGGAAGACCGAGTGGCCAGGAAAATCCGGGGTCTCCTCCAACCGCTCTCACTGCTACATAACATGGGTGTGTCGCATCGAGATATCACTCCTGGGAACGTATACGTCGCCAACAAGGCTGTGCTGAAGCTGGGCGACTACGGGATCGCCAAGGTCGGGTTTAAGAAGTCGGGTGTTCCTGCAGACGTGGCATCGTGGCCATACGCACCGAGCGACATTGGCGCCTTCTGGCGGCCAGCTGACGACGTCTATCAGGTGGGACTGCTGATGCTGACTTTGCTAGCTGGCGAGGAGGTCGACAACACGGTTGGCAAGGTCTATGTCAATCAACTCACCTCAAGAGGCTACGGCCTCCGCGATGCCATCAAAATGGCGATCTCGGTTAAGTCCCAGCGCCCGCAGATCGCATCCGAACTGTCGCGCCTGCTGCCTGGCGGGTAGGCGACGCTACTTGCGCTATTGATGCCAACGATGAACGGTCGTCTGGGGACAGCGATGCTTGGTGTGCCGTTCGGGGATCCGCTTTCGGGGAGCGTTCGGCCTTTGTGACCTGGCCGACACGAACAGCGTTCGTCTTCCCACATAGGATGAAGTGGCGAAGCGCGGCAGGCGAGAGTCGGTGGCGTCGCGTAATGGCATGGGCGCGTGGACCTGTTCTTCGCATTGAGCCTGGCCACGACACCGTGCAGCCGGGGAAAGTTCGGCGCTTTAGCGCCAGCGTGTCGGTAGACCGCTCACACTGAGGGATGAAGAAGCGGACCCCGCCCAACACCACCCCACCTTCAGGACGTGTCTTGACATAAGGGGGTGCCAAAGTCGGACGTTTGACCCGGCGACCATGAGCGGAAGAACTCATCCCGGCAGTCGGAAGTTCGACAGCCGTCGCGCGACGGCTCGGCCGCACTGACTCGATGTTGAGTGGGCCGCTCGCGGCCAGGACCGGACGCAGCGGGCCGAGTGAGTTACGGTGCCACAGGCCGTGAAGGTTGGGCTCAACACCGGCGGCTACGGTGGCCGCAACCTATGGACGTCCGAGTCCCAGCGAAAGGCGACCGTTCGTGACCGAGTACTACAGGGTGATGCTGGGGAAGGCGAGCGCGTACGTTGACAAATCTGTCGCCGGGGGCTTCATCGGAGCAGAATTCGAAATCACGAGGACCTGACCGGGAAGCTCCCCGAGGACTGGCGCGCGTTCAATAAGGCCTACATCCCGATCTTCTTGGCCAACGTCCCTGGCAAGACCAAGGTCGCAGCGGGTCTGGCCTGCGGCATGCTGTGGACCATCGCCAAGGGCATGAACGAGGGGACATCGTCCTCACCCCGACGGGTTCGGGTATGTACCACGTCGGTACCGTCATCGGTCCCTATTACAGCCAGCCTAATGAGAATCTGCCTCATCGCCGCCCTGTTGCCTGGCGCAGCGATCTCATCGCGCGGGCCGGGCTCTGGGCCTGGACCCGGCGGCTGCGCTGGACACCCTTGGCTCGGGCGTTTCAGCCAGTTGCTCCGCGGCCACGCGGCCGTGACAAGACGCACGTCGCTGTCGCCATTTCTCCGTTTGAGGGCCGGGCGACGGCGACGTGTGCGAGGTGGGAAAGGGGTGACCGACCGCTATGAGGCTCTCAAGGCGCCACGCCGTCCGTCACTTACATCGCAGACAGCTCGGGACTCGTCCAAGATGAAACGAGATAACGACAGATCAGATGAGATCCGGCATCCGAGAATCCACCCGTACCGTACGAGTGACCTGTTCGTGCCGTGCTAGAGGGCTGCTGTCAGTCGGCGATCAGCCGCACAGCCCGCGTGTCGGATCAGTCTTTGGCCCTCTGCCGTTACTGGCCGCACCTGGCATGTCGGTTGATCTGAGCCTCCTGAGTAGCCAGCTCATGGAGACTCCTGTAAGACTGTCTTGCGAGGAACCGTGCTAGGCATTCGGCGGGCCCGATCGCATAGGTGATTGTGCTCCCCAGCCCCTTGTCGACGTGGCCCACGCCGTTGCGGAGCCCTCACCCAGTAGCGAGCCGAGTACAGCTGGGGCTAAGCACCGCGACCTGCCACTAGTTCCAAACCCCGACCGACCTTGAAGATCCGCGGGGCACTCAACAGGGCCGCGCAGTTCCCTCGGAGGAGACGACGATGACCACCACCCCGAATCGCACCCCGGCCCACGGCTCCCGCCGGGTCGAGGACTGCCATCTCGAGGACCTGCTTAACGTGCTTGCCGACTCCACCGACCTGGCGGACTACCCCCACGCCGCACGGGTCGAACAGAGCGTCCTCGTCTACCACTCGGCAACCCTGCGCCCCCTCCTTGCCCACGAGTCGCAGGCCGAGGCGGTGCGGACCGAGATCGCGGACGCCCTCGCTGACGGCCCCGGCATCGTCGTACTGGCAGGAGCCTTCGGCCACGAGGTCGTCGACCGGGTCTCCTCCACCTTCGAGGATGTCATCGCGGCGGAGAAGGCCGCCGGGCAGATGGCCGGCGACCACTTCGCCAGCCCGGGAGCCAACGACCGGGTGTGGAACGCGTTGGAGAAGCTCGCGGTAGTGAACCCCCAGGCCTTCGTCGCCTACTACGCCAACGACATGGTGGCCCTGGCGGCACAGGCATGGCTGGGCCCGGCATATCAGGTGACCTCCCAGGTGAACGTCGTGAACCCGGGCGGGAAGGGCCAGACCGTGCACCGCGACTACCATCTGGGCTTCCAGCCGCCCGATGTCACAGCGCACTACCCGGGGCGGGTGCACGACGTCTCGCCGCTCCTCACCCTGCAGGGCGCGGTAGCGCACTGCGACATGCCTGTGGAGACCGGTCCGACGCTCTACCTGCCGCACAGCCAGAAGTATTCCCACGGCTACCTGGCCTACTGGCTGCCCGAGTTCCAAGACTACTTCCGCAACCACCACGTGCAGCTGCCGCTGCGCAAGGGGGATGCCGTCTTCTTCAACCCGGCGCTGCTCCACGCCGCAGGGTCGAACCACACGGCCGACGTGCGCCGCATGGCGAACCTCCTGCAGATCTCCTCGGCGTTCGGTCGGGCGATGGAGAGCATCGACCGGGACCGCGTTGTGCGGGCCGTCTACCCGGCGCTGCTCGCCGCCCGCTCGGACGGCATGTCTCTGGTAGACGCCGAGCACGTCGTCGCGGCGTCCGCCGAGGGCTATGCCTTTCCGAACAACCTTGACCGGGACACCCCGGTCGACGGGATGACGCCCGGCAGCCAGGCCGACGTGGTGCGGGGCGCCCTGGAGGCCGCATTACCCCCCAAGGACCTGGGCGCCCGTCTGGATGCCGTGGCGCATGCCAAGCTGAGCCACTGAGTGGTTGTCCGCTTGAGCCCCCTTGCTCCGGCAGTCAGTCCATGTCAGAACATTAGGTTGACAGCATGGGCTTGTCACACAAGGGTGGGCACCCCACCCCCTACGACTTGAGCAACGGAGCGCCATGACCCTGAGCTCGCTGCTCGAGGACCGTGTGGTGCTTGTCGTCGGTGGCACAGCCGGACTGGGCGCCGGCGTCGCCCGAGCTTCCGCTCGTGAGGGCGCCCACGTGGCGGTCGCCGGTCGTCGGCTCAAGCGAGCCGAGGCACTCTCCGCCGAACTGCGCGCCCTCGGGTCGGAGTCGCTCGCCAGCAGGTGCGACGTCGCGGACGCCGGCAGCGCGTCGGCCGCCGCCGCCTCCACGATCGCGCACTTCGGGCGGATCGACGCGCTTGTCAACTGCGCCGGACTGACGACCCGGGGCACGCTGCTCGACACCACGCCCGAGCTCTTCGACGCACACATCGCGACCAACCTGCGCGGTCCGTTCTTCACGATGCAGTCGGCGGTCGCAGACATGGAGAGGCGTGGCGCCCCCGGCAGCGTCGTCAACATGATCTCGACCACGGAGCTCGGCGGGCAGGCGTACCTCGCTCCGTACGCGGCGGCCAAGGCCGGGCTGGCGACGTTGACCCGCAACGCCGCTCACTCCCACCGCTGGGGCCGCATCCGGATCAACGCCCTCGACATCGGCTGGACCGAGACCGAGGGCGAAGACGCCATCCAACGGCGCTTCCACGGCGCCGGGGACGACTGGGTCACGAACGCCGCCGCCAGCCTGTCGATGGGCAAGCTGGGCCAGGTGGACGAGATCGCGGACATGGTCGTATTCCTTCTCTCCGACCGGAGTGGAGTAGTCACGGGCTCGGTCATCGACTGGGACCAGAACATCCTGGGATGTCACGACTGATGCGTATCGGACTCATCGGCCTCGGCCGGATCGGCGCCTTCCACGCCGACACCCTCGCTGCCCTCGACCACGTCGACGAGCTCGTCGTCACCGACCTGGTGGATGCTGCGGTCGACGCGGTCACCACCCGGATCGGCAAGGCCACACGCGCTGCCTCCCCCGAGGCACTGTTCGACGCCGGGGTCGACGGTGTCGTCATCGCGGCCGCTACCGCCGCCCACGCCGAGCTGCTGCTCGCCTCGGTGGACCACGGCATCCCGACATTCTGCGAGAAGCCGATCGCCGGGTCCGCGGTGGCGGCTGCGGCCGTGCGCGACCGCCTCGTCGGCTTCGACGTGCCGGTTCAGATCGGCTACCCCCGCCGGTTCGACCCGGCATTCGTGGCTGCTCGCGATGCGGTACGCGCCGGTCAGCTCGGACGCGTCCACACGGTCCGCTCGACGACGCTGGACCCGGCCCCGCCGCCCCCGGCCTATCTCGCCGGTTCGGGCGGGATCTTCCGTGACTGCTCGGTCCACGACTTCGACGCCATCCGCTGGGTCACCGGTCGCGAGGCCGTCGAGGTCTACGCCGTCGGCTCCGTCGACCCCGACGCCCCCGCGGATCTCTACGCGGACAATGGTGACTGGTCGACCGTATCGGTGCTCATCACGCTCGACGACGGCACGATCGGGGTCGTGTCGAACACCCGCACCAACGCCCGTGGTTACGACGTGCGCCTCGAGGTGCACGGTGTGAAGGATGCCGTCGCTGCCGGACTCGACGAGGGCCTGCCGCTGCGGTCGACGCAGCCGGGGATCACCTGGCCGGCGGGGCCTCCGCACACCTTCTTCATGGACCGTCTCGTGGAGGCTTTCCGCCGCGAGCTCGCGACGTTCTGCGAGGTCGCCGCAGGCGAGACATCGTCGCCGTGCTCCATCGAGGACGCTATGGGCACGGCCTGGATCTCCGAGGCCGCGACCGTCTCGGCCACCGAGGGCCGCCCGGTGCGAATCAACGAGGTCGCCCTTTAGGCCCAGCCACCCGGCTGGCGAGCGCGGTCGCCCGCCGCGCGATGCGCGAGCGCGTGGGCCGTGTCTGCGGCGCCCCTCGGCATCGCCCCGTTGAGCTGTGCGCACAGGTGGGTCGCCGCCCGGGTGCTAGCTCTCGGAGGGGCTGGGCCACCGTGGTCAGGCCGATCGGCCGGATGCCGTCCAGGCGGATACCGTCGTAGCCCTACGGACTCTTCCTCCGGCACGGACAGTCCACGGTCGACCATCGCCGCGCGGTCGTAGACGGCGAAAGGGGCGGTCGGTCGCTCCGAGGTCGAGTGCCTCCGACGCACCGCGATAGCCGCCGTCCTCGGTGAACGACCCCGCCATGACGACCGCGGCCTTCCCGAACCGTGCCGGTGCAACGCCTCGCGGTAGCCGCGACACCGCTCCCGGACGACCGCATTGGCCCCCCGGCGACCAAGGTGAGCCGTTCGTGGCCGAGCAAGACGAGGTGGTCGAGCGCGGGCCCCGCGCCCAGGACGTCGTCGTTGCTCATCGACTCCAGTTGGGGATGCCGTGGTGCTGCCGCCGATGATCACCGCGGGGCACTGGTGGTTCACGCATGGCCGACACCATCGGGCAGACGGTGACCATCGCGATGATTTCCTCGACTCGGAACTCGAGGAGCTTCTCAATCTTGACCCGCTCGTTGGCGTCGTCCTCGCCAATGACGACGACGATGGTCCGGTAGCCATGTGGCCTCGTCTCTGCCTGCACCGCACCGAGTAGGTCGACGGTGATGGGGTTGTGCAGGTCAGGACGATCATGCCGATGGTGCACGTTCGGTACCCGTCCCGCGCGTGGGCAGTTGCGTTACGCCGGTTACTCCTCCGGCTCCTCGGCGGCGGCGAGGAACTGCTTGCGTGTCTGCGGCGCGACCCGCGGTGCGTTCTACAGTCCCCGGGATACTGACGACTTGAAGAAACAGACTAGCGGCGTCGCAGATCGTGGGACGGGCCACCTGCCCGCCCGCCGGGTCTCCGCCGCCCTGGCCGCCATCACGCGCTCGAGGGTGGGTCGCCATGCCCGCCTCGTGCCCGAGGTCCGCGCCGCCTGCACCGTGTCGAGTTGGCTGACCTCGGGCACGCCCACCTGCCAGAGCAGGCCGCCCTCGGTTCAGTCGGCCGCGCGCACGTCGACGACGACGACGCTGACCTCCGAGCCAGGCCCGGCTATGGCGCGGTGCATGTTGTTGTAGGAGCTGCCACCGTGGTTCTTCTGGAGTCGCTTGATGGCCGCGACCCCGCCGTTGTCACAGACGATGACGACTGGCTTGTTGCCTGAGAGGAACGTGCGGTCATGCGTCCTGCTCCACTATCGGCGCCACGACGTCGTGGAGGTAGCGCATGGAGGTTTCGACGTTGGTGACGGGGCCTTCGCCGAGCGTCGGCATCTCACCGGTGATGGCCGTGTCCTGCTCGATGACGTACCAGCCCTCGTAACCGGCCTGCTCCAGGGCAAGCACCACATCGGCGAGGGCGAGATCCCCCTGCCCCAGCGGGGGAAATAGCCCTGCCTGGACGCCCTCCATGATCGAGGTCGAGCGGTCGAGCATCCGGGGGACGAGATCCATCCGCACGTCCTTGAGGTGCACGTGCCCGACCCGGTCGGCGGACTGGCGGGCAAACTCGACCGGGTCGGTGCCGCCGATGGCGAGGTGCCCGGTGTCCAGGCACCACTTGACGTCGCAGTCGTGCAGCATTCGCTCCACGTCGGACGCGGTCTCCACCACGGTCTGCAGATGCGGGTGCAGCACCTGGTACAGGCCGTGGTCCTGGCAGATGGTGTCGACCTCGGCGAGCATCCGCACGAGGTGGCGGTGCTCCTCGCGGTCCAGCGCGCGAGGCACTGACCAGTTGTCGTCCATGACTGGGCAGCAGACGAAGGTCGAGGCACCCGAGCGGCTGAAGAGCTCGGCGACCTCGCGGACCCGAGCCAGTTCACCCTGACGGCGTGCCGGGTCGTGCAGCACGAGCGGGGTGAACCCGCCGATGAGGGACATCCCGTGTCCGTCGAGGACGCCACGGATGGCGGTGGGCTCGGTCGGCAGAAAGCCCGGGGCCCCGTACTCGGTCGCCGAGATGCCCAGGTCGGTCATCTCCTTGAGCACACGCTCGGTGGGGAGCATCTGCCCCCACCCTGGCACCTCGCAAATGCCCCAGGAGATGGGGGCGGAAGCAATGCGGTCGACGAATGCCATGTGGGCTCCAAGGAATGAAGGGGAGGCGGCACAGGATCAGGATGCTGGCACGGTGCGGCACACCTGGCACGGAACCCGCGCGGGGCAACGGCGTGGGTCAGCCGGGTACGGTGAAGGTGTTTCGGAAGGCCTCGACGGCGACCGTCGGGTCGCCGCTGGCGAACGCCTCCAGGCCGATGGTCCCCCGATAGCCCATCTCGGCTAGCGCCCGGGCGACCGCCGGGTAGTTGATCTCGCCGGTCCCGGGCTCGCAGCGCCCCGGCACGTCTGCGACCTGGATCTCACCGACCCAATCCAGTGCCTCCCGGCACAGCGCGATGAGGTTGCCCTCGCCGATCTGCGCGTGGTAGAGGTCGAGCATCATCCGCAGGTGCGGGTTGTCGACGGATGCGACGAGGGCCAGGCAGTCCTGCGCCCTCGCGAAGGGGACCCCGGGGTGATCGACGGCGAGGTTGAGGTTCTCGAGCACGAACTGCACCCCGTGCCGCTCCCCCAGGTCGGCGACCCGGGCCAGGGTGTCGCGGGCCGCCAGCCACATCGTCCCGGTGACCTGCTCCACCGGGACGACCGGCAGGCCGTCACCGTCGAGACCCGTCCCGTGCAGGTTCAGCCGGGGGATGCCGAGGCGGCGAGCGACGGAGATCGCCTTCTGCGCGGTCACGAGGAGGTCGGCTACGGCAGTGGGCTCCACGAGCCCGCCACGCAGGTAGCCGGTCATCGAGGAAAACACCGCCCCCTCCTCGCGCAGCGCGACGAGGGCGTCGATGTCGTGGCGGGACCAGTCCCAGATCTCGACCTGCATGTCGAGCGCGGTGAGCCGGCGGACCCGCTCGGGAAACGGGTGGTCGCTGAACACCATCTCCGCGCAGACGGCCAGGGTGAAGGGGCCGTGGACCCCGCGCGTGGGCGACATCGCTCTCCAGTCTCCGGGGCCGGATCCTGTCCCAGGTCGCGCAAGAAGTTAATTTTTATGTGAGGCCCGTCGGGCACGACGGAGGGGGCTGCAGATGCATGGGGGACGCAATTGGGTGCGTCTTTGGACAATTGGGTGCGTCTTTGGACAATTGGGTGCGTCTTTGGATGCGACGCGTCAGTTGAGGGGACCTATTGCAGTCCTACGGATCTACAGTCACGGGTTCGGTATCGGGTAGGTCTGAGTGGACATTTGCTAAGATCTGCACTAGTTCCTTCGCCAGTATTGCCGAGGCGTTGAAGAGAATGATCTGGGCGCCTCGCTGCTGCCATCGCGTGGCCTGTTCGGTGGTGTCGACCAGAACGCACAGGGCGCAGTCCGTTGAGGCGATCACGTTGGCAGCGATTTGGTCGATGGCGGCGATGACGTCGGGGTGATCCATCTGCCCGGGATGGCCGAGAGAAAGGGCGAGATCGTTGGGTCCGATCCATACGGCGTTCACTCCTCGGGTGGCAGCGATACTGGCGCTGTTTATGGCGGAGTGTTTGTCTTCCGCCTGCGCGACCACGATCGTGTTCGTTGAGGCGTCTGCGAGGTGTTGATGCAGTGGCACGGTGCCGTGGTGTCCGGCTCGAGTGCTGACTGCGAGACTGCGGATGCCGGCGGGTGGGTAGTGCGCGCCTTCAACGGCGGTGCGGGCTTGGTCGGCGTCAGTCACGTGCGGCACGATGACGCCCGCGGCGCCCGCGTCCAGTGCCCGCAGGGTGAGTAGTGAATCGTTGACGCCGACGCGGACGAGTGCCGAGACGCCAGCACTGTCTGCTGCCCGGAGGTGGTGTTCGAGTTCGGTGTTGTCAGAGACGCCGTGCTCGGTATCGATGACGACGAGGTCGAAGCCTGTGTGGCCGACGAGCTCGGTGAGCGCGGGTGAGGGCATCTTGATGATCACGCCGTATAGAACGTCGCCTCTGCCGATGCGTGCGGCGAGGGGTGTAGTCCCGTTCATCACGATGACTCACTCTCGTTGTTG
>JAABUP010010118.1_pt1 | contig 11252 bp, 16 predicted proteins | sample 5559201 | NCBI WGS metagenome assembly JAABUP01 (sample SAMN10711887, study PRJNA513373) | rock metagenome | isolation source: Antarctica rocks | place: Antarctica | reverse complement strand
CAGATCTTTGGCAGTGTGTATGATGAGCCCCTTTGCTCCCTGTATGCCCCCAGTGCCACAGAAGGCTTCACTGGCCGCTGTGAGACATTGCCCACTCACTGCAGCAGGAATGCCAGCTGGTGTGATGGGGGCAGCAACCCTGACGCAGATGCTGTTGAGGAGCTCATGGCTGTGCAACTCACAAAGGTGAGTTGAGCTGAGCTGAGTTGAGTTGAGTTGAGTTGAGTTGAGTTGAGTTGAGTTGAGTTGAGTTGAGTTGAGAAGCACATTCACAGTACAGACATTAGGCTTGTGTGCAGATTATGTATACATTGGCAGTGCAAGTTACCAATTGAGAATATCCTGAGTGTTGAGATTTGGGTTGAGTAGTATATTGTGTGTCATTGCTGCTGAAGAAGCTGTCAGTGAGCTGATAACCACCCACTATCATCCGACTGGTAGTCATGATTGAATTTCAAAGGTCATTATTGAACTTGGCGTGAGGAGCATCTCAATCATCAGCATGCCGTTGAGAGCACTTTGCATGGAGATCATCTTAGCTGCCAGTGTGTTGGGCGAGGCAAGGTCTGCGTCGCAAGCTAGAGGCAACAGGAGGAACAGCGGGGCAGGCTAAAACAACTTTAACACCCTTCAATCCCATGGGCAGCCCGGTATAATACTTCTCATTAAACTGATGCCAAAAGGTGCAGTGTTTTCTTTCTGAGGCTGGGGCATGCATGCAGGCAATGTTTGGCTGGGTGGGCAATCACACCAGCGGCCTCTTTGCAGATGAGCAGGAGGTCATTGCCGATGCTGACATGTCAGGAGAGAAGAGTATAGAGGACAAGTATGCCAGGCAGTCAGGTACTGTAACCTCAACTTGTGCAGTTGGCATGAGCTTGTATGTTCTGCTGTAGACTACTTCAACAGGCTTTGTTGTTGGTGCGCTGACTGCCAGCACAAGACTTCATACAAGGATCTGCTCAGGGCTGTATGTACCTGGCTGTATCGGACGACACTTGATTAGTCAGTGGTTACATGTTGAACATGACATGCTGAACCCCATTGGCAGCATGGTTGTGTGTCATCCTATTGCAATTTGCTGCTTCCTCGCAATTGTGCTGCATGGGTCTCACCAAAATTGAGTGTGTAGCCAGTGCTCACTGGTCAGGATCACTGCTTAGGACTGCAACATGAGGAAGTGTTGCTGACAGCAGGGCAGGCTGCGGCACTCCATGGCTCACCCATGTTGGCTCATGCATGACTGATGATGACGATGACAAGGGAAATGCACCAAGACCGCTAAGGCTGTTGAGAGTGATTTTGACTTGTGATGTTGTCTTCTACTGCAGGCAGCTCAGGCAAGAATGATGCGTCAGCATGGGCGCAAGTTCTAGTGCCGCTGGGAATTATAGCTGCCGTTGCTGCTGTCGTGGCAGCAGCAGCAGTTGGCTTGGCGGTGATTGTAAGACCTGGGATCCTGTCAGAACTACCGGGCAGGCTTCGCACTGCGTTTGGACGACGGGAGGGTCTTGGGGATGCGGACTACCGGGAGTTTGAGCAAAGCACAGAGCATGAGCCGCTTGTTGGTTGAGCCTGTGTATACTCAGCATGAAGCTGCAGACTTGTAGAAGCCACATGGGCTTCAAGGGGTGGACCATGTGACAGTATTGCTTTATTCTTTTCATGCAAGCTACATGGAGCGTTTTGTTTTAGGACCTGGTCAAAGATCATGGCGCCTGACATGCAACTGAATAGCACATGGTCTGTGGGTCAGCAATGTACTGGGGTACCTGCTTAGAGCGTCAATTTTAGTAGATGAGGCAATGCGTTGGAAAGTTTAATCATTGCAGTTTGCAGTGTGAGTCGATGCTTGTCATAGTGCAGTAGATACTTGCTTGGCCAAAAACCAAGCTGATGCTTAGGCTCTGACTTCTGTATGTACTCAACTGTTGGTTCACAATGCTTGAGTAGATTGTCAACATACTGTGTCTCATTGCTTTATGTGTCAGGTATGTACCTAGTTCGTAGTCAGCATGCACAATATTTAGAGGTATGTTTTCTGCAGTGAGACACTCTTTTGACGTGTCAACCATGTACATCACTTGACCAAATTGTTAGTGTTGCTTTAGCTTACTCTAGGTGCTTTGAAAGTCCATATATACAGGCATAACTGCTCATAACCCATATTTTGTCATGTAAACTTTACATAAGCACAATCTGAAGGGCCATAAGGTCGGGCATGGTATGGGCACAACGATGCAGGGCTGGTGGAAAAAAACGAAGACACAGCAAGCCTGAATGTTGTTGCCACAATGGTTTGCTGGCAGACTGATCCTACTTTGCCTAAGTAGTGTGGTTCGTGCACGCTCGCAATGTAGCATTGTACGCGCTTAGCAGCTGTTGCACGCCCAGCTGCAGCATTTCCAGTTCAAAAAGCCTTGTATTCGTGCTCATTTGCGGTGGGCCACCCTGCAGACACATACTGGCATGCTTCAGCACACATGCATGGAAAGCACAATGTGTGGAGAAGTGTCTCAGCAGGACAGTGATTGTGAGGGGTCAAGCATCTGAGCTAATGGGTCAAGCATGGGTCTAGCATCTGAGCTAAAAGCAGCTGAGTACCTGCTGCATCTTTGGGGACAGCTTCCCAAGAGCATCGTTCAAGATGACATTGCTAGCTCTGATGTTGCTGTTGTCTGCCTGGATCTGGGCGAAATTGGCTGCAGATGGGGCTCGGGTGCCTGTTTTCAACAAACAATCAGTACAGCTTTGCCGACATCTTTCATGGCAGGCATGAAGCAATGCTTTACGGATCAAGCCTTGCTGGAAAGGGCTGTTGTCAAGAACTGTAAAAGCTCACAGGTGGACTCATCTCAGTTGCCTCTGTTCATGCTGAGGCATGCTGCTCTAATCAGACATGAGTGGCTAACCATGAGCTGGTGTGAAAAGACAAGACTACACGTTTCGGCGTCAACTTAATGAGAAGCTGAGTATTATACCGGGCTGCCCAGGCATGAGCTGGTGTGCCTACTGCCACAATCTATCAACATGCCCATTGACCCTTGCAAGTGGCCATGTTCAGCGGCCTAGCTGGAGATGGAGTTGATGATGTTGGTCATAAGCGAGAGGAGATGGTAGTTGGCAAGATGCAGCACATCGCAAATGCATGACAGACGCAAGCGCTGATGCATTAGGCGTTGAAGGCCAGTCACCTTGCCAGTTGAACAAAGCTGTGATAGCAAACAATGGGACGCATCCCAGGTACCACCAGGCGAGTATTTTAAGGTATTTGTTCCAGTTGACATGCGCAACGCCCTCCGTCACACCTACTGCGACAATAGCAGAGACCTGCAAACACAAAGCTGAATTCGGCCTGCTTGTCAAGCAACAGTGCAGAACAGGGACATGGCAAGATGCTTGCGGCCTGTTTGTGTGAAACAACAATGTGATCTGCATGTCTCTGTCAGAGGTGGTAGTTGCATGAATATGCACCAGGCTGTGTTTGACATGTAGACTTGTTTGGCAGGAGCAAAGCAAACTGTAGAATGCGTGAAGTCGACTGCCATGATTTGCTGCATCAGAAGGGGTCATACGCTGATGTATACAGGGAAAGAGTCCAGACCCACAGCCTTGCCAAAGACTGCGGCCACACAAGATCCCATGATGACAACATAGCTTCGGAAGGGACTCATCTTTGCCAGTTGCACTCCTGCAGGCAGCAAGCAAGAAGCTACACAAATGTCGCACAAGCTGCATAGCTGCATGTCTTGCAAGTCTTTGATTGAGCTGTGCATGTTTTCACTAGACAAACAGCAAGAAGCTGCATGCAGCTGACTGGTTGCTTTGTCGGCAGCTGTACATCACTTCAGTGCAGCGCTACAGGGTGATATCTCTTGTTGCTGCCCACTGTTTGCATAACTCCCAACTGACACCAAGTGCACCAGCATGTGTTTCTTAGTAAGGCCAAAATTACAAATGACAAGACATGAGTCAACGCTGAACTCATATGCCATGAGCATGACACACTTGGTCCTATTGACACCTGCCCTGCTTGGCAGCCATTTCAATCCAGATTGACGCCTTGTCCACCACACTGGTGGGTTCCAGGGACAAGAGACAGGAATGATGTATGACTTGAGGGGTGCCAGCAGGGCAGGTCTCACCTGTGACAGGCATCAGCCTGGCTCCACCCACTATGGTACCACCCACTGTAAAGACAGCAGCAATGCAGCGCATCCAGACAGGAACTGGGAATGTGTCTGCTACTGTGGCTGTCATGTAGATGTTGAGCATTGCAGCATATGTGCCCAGGGCAGAGCGGAACATATTGCCACCATAGGCCAGAGAAAGCAGCATAGCGCTTGGGATCTGCAGCAGATGGTGACGTGAGGCAGTCAGCAGACATTTACCACATCAAGCCCTGATGAGTCAGGTGTGTTCCATGAAATCTGCACAGGGCTGACAAAAATTGTACCTTCATGCGGCATGACGCACTTGTGCACTGACAATGGCCTTGCTTCAGGAAAAACAGAGTGACATGTGCTAGTTCACTGGGTCAATACCATTGAGGAGCTTTACTGTCATCACTTAGCCAACGCCAGAGTGTACGAAGGATGGCCATGCAAGCAAGATTGACCACAAGATACTGAAGTGAAGGTTCAACACAATTCAAGCATGCATGGCATAATGGAACTGGGGTGATGTTGCATGATCATAAGCCATGTTTGACATCTACACCAATACACATGGAACCTTGCATGAATTGTGCGGTGACAGAAGCAAAGCAGCATAATGCTCAGCAACTACAGTGTTGCACTGCACTGCAACTTGCCTGCATAGCAGCCAGAAGGTACTCAGTGATGGGGTCAAACTGCTCAGCAGTTGTGTGCATCCGCATCAGCTGCTCACTTCTGCTCACAACAGCAAAGATGTCCCTCTGCAAAACGCGGTCCCAGATATACCGCATTAACCCAGAGCCATCAGGTGATCTCTGGTCAGCTTCCAACTCCTGAATTACTTCTTCAGTCTGCATGTGTCACCCTGACACTCAATAGGAGCAGAAGGAGGAAGAGGATATTTGATGTTTGGCCAACTAAGTTGTGCAGATGCGCTGGGTTTCACACTATCCTGCTCTGGTGGTGTGCCTGAATCATGAGTGTAAGCAGGCAGGAGGCATGGTATCTGTATCACTTGGGCATCTTGTGCTGTTGCATGCAACATTCTTGTGTTCCGCAGTTTCAAGCACAGTAGATGATGAAATGCCAGCAGGATCCTGCCAGGCAATGTTGCCAAGAAAAGCATTTGGACAGACTGGACCAACATCTGGTGCATCAAACGCCTCAACATGTTGGTCCAATCTGTCAGCCCACAGGTGAAAGGCAGATTGTCAAGACAGATTGTGATGGCTACTCCTTTGTAGCAGGACAACAACAGCTTACCAGGCCAAGCAAGTTCATCCTTGTTAATGCTGGCACTGACGGTTCAATCAGCCGGCTTCCCTTTACTACCGAAGGGATGAAAAGGCCAGTCCATACGCATCCTGCTATGCCACAGGCGCACAGCACAATGATGACACCCTGGGGCGATAGGTTGTTGATCTTGAAGCCAGTTGGAGATACAAGAGCATAGAGGATGTAGCAAGCGTTGACCACAGCTGTGAAGCAACCAATGAGAGGAAGTCTCTGCAGCAACCATCATCCAGATTACGGCTGTCCACCATTGCAACCCTCTTCAGAACTACTGATGCACAGCAAAGCTGCGCATCATCTGAAACGAGCGTGTCGATAGCAGGAGTCGCAAAGGGTGCAGCCACAGCAATGCATTGTATGATACAGGAAATGATAGCAGACAGTGACCACAAGCATGTCATCACAATGCAAGTGTGCTATGCACACATCAAGCATGCAGCAATGATTGGCGAAGTCTCACCCATAGGATTTGGTAGAAAGAATCCTCCTGACGCATTGGCCTCCTGAACACGAGCAGCAGCAAGGCTACACAGACCAATGCAACCATGGGCATAATGATCCAGCCAATGTAGACAGGCCCTAGACCGGACAGGAAGGGTGGGGTATTGGACAAGTGGGAGCCCCAATCAATGGACCTTGGCCCTGGAAACACCAGAGCTGCGCCTGCCAAGCTACAGGCTGCATGCCAGGCATGCTGTTGTTAGAAGCTATTTTTGCATGGTACAGTGTAGATGAAATCAAGCTGCTTATGCAAGAACGCTTACCCAATTGTGTAAAAGGAGAGATTGGAACTTGCTTCCAATAAGCTAGCAAGTGCCATAGTGGAAGCACAAAGGCCACACACAGCAAAGAATACATCACTAACTCTGGATCATAGCTTTTGGCCATGCCAGCTTTAATCACTCCACTATATGGACTGAGGTGGTGAGGTCCAAAAGCAATTGTGCCTATGATTTGACATGTGACCTCGAGTAGCAACGCTGTTCGGTACTTGAGCACTCTGCCTCCGACCAGTGGTCCCCAAACAACGCAAAGGCTTGTAGCGCCTACAGGCAGCATGCGACATGTTGGTCCTTCCAGGACTAGTTGCTCTTCGATGCGTCAGGGGGGCCACATGCTACTTTTGACACAGCTGACGCAGCTGACCTAGAATGCAGGCTTGAACGCAGCATAAAATGGAGCCGAGAGCCAGTATCCATTGGTCCGATCGGAGCATCTCGGCAAGTATCCTGTCAGCGCCCTCAGCCTTAAGAACCGTTGCTGGTAACTCCACGGTCACATTGGACTATCATTTCGTTCTACAGATCACAAGTTGCCAATGCGTTGGAGGTCGAGCTCACACGACTTGCTCACACTGCTTCCTGTCGATTCACAATCCCGAGAAGTTTAAATGAGGATTACTCTTGGCCCACAGAAAAGTCCAAGTTTTCTTGATGAAGTGTAATACACTTGAAAGAATTAAAAGTCTAGCAAATGTCTCTGAAGGATGCTCAAATGACCACTTGGCTGTGACATTGCACTCGGATCAGCTGTTCTACACTAGTAACAAGCCTTTTCGATTTGCGTTTGATCAGAGTTTCATGAAGCACTGATCACATCCAACTGTGGTGTGTCCAGGGGAAGACAGGAAAATCAGCAGGGAGGAGGGGAGGGGGCAAGGGAGCAGCTGGTAGACGAGACAGAGTTGAGTCCATAACCTTAGCATACACAGCACAGGCTAGCAATAGGCAGCACCATTTGGACATTGTCCGCCATGTTTCGAGTTGTCTAGTTGTCAGCATCTATCTCGAGCTTGCTGATATGTTGCCACAGCTTGTTTTACTGCACTCTCCAGCGTGCCCTACAAACGGAAATGCCCCTGTGACTCAGCAATTCATGCAAGCATCTTGTACAGCTGATAACCAGCATACAGTGCTTGCTATGCTTCAAGTATGTGCATCAAGTTGCCTTTTGACGTATCACGTTGAGCAAAGCCTGTACCTGGCCAGTAATTGTGGTATTTCTCATGATGGCAAGGGCTTGAGTAGCTGCAGCAATAGCTGACTCTGTCTGAGAGAGCTCTGTTGGCGACGATGCAGAAGGTGGATACACACCTGCAGCAGCACGCACATGTCAATGGCAGCATGCCTGCATGGCAGCTACAAGCGTACCCATGTGGCTACAGACATTGCTTGACTGCCAATGCGCTAGTGAATGCAACAAGGGTGGAGGCGCATAGAGGGTGTAGGGAGAGAAGGCTTTCATGGTGATAGGCTGATACATTGCTTTGCAACGTCATGAACCAACCCAAACAGTCTGATGCACGCCAGTGTGCTGTTCTGCCGGAAATTGCAGGGGCCTTTTGAGCTGTCTGCAGAAGTGTCTTTGTCAGGTTTGGCTGTTGTGCGCTGCGCTGTAGACTTGCTGACAAGCACACACAAGCACACACACACAAGCACACACACACACACACACAAGCACACACACACCCACCTCTACACACACATGCACGCACGCACACACCATCTTGCCATAGCCATACCTTGTGCCATGAGGGCCGCCGTAGTGAGGCAGATAGGAATCAAGCTGCCAATCCACCACCATGTGATAATGTACACCTTACATACGTTTACATGAGACAGCCCTTCAGCCCATCCAAAGGCCACCACAGCAGAGATCTGCAGAACAGCCTCAAAGGGTACTACATAAAAACAAATGAATTCTTGCATGCAGCCATGATTGCATGCTGGTGCAAGTCCTTGCCTCAATGCTAAGTTCAATGCACTCTCAGGCGGGAGAGCCCCCAGCAAGGCTGGGAGAGCAGGGCAAAGGTGCTTTAATGCATTGAATGCATGTGCAGCTGGTATTTCAACAGAGAGTAGGTGACAGACCAAACAAACCATGCAGGACTAGCAGCTCTGCAGAACAGAAGCCATGCAGGATTGCCAAGCAACATGACAGGGCACCCTGCATTGAGGTTGCCATATTAGCAACCAAAGTGCGAGGAGTCTCAACACTGTGACCATCAGCACCATGGGTGTGCCACAAGCTGCAAGCGGGCTTACGTTGATGTATGAACTCACACCACCTCCCAAGTGCAAGCCGACAGCCACAATGGAAGACAAGGTGCTGGCTGTTGTCACCACTTAGCTTCGGAAAGGGCTCATCTTTGCAAGTTGGACCCCTGCATGCTGTGCCCATGTCATCTTTGTACTCATCAATGCAAGCTTAACAACTCATTTGCTCATCACATGCCTAGGTAAAGGTGTCTGCAGTCCTGAGTGGCTGAATGTATGAGGTCCTGCTTCGGCAAACAGCGCACCAGCAATACCGGGACTTAATGTCTAAGCTCCTTGGCAGAGCTGAAATTCATGCGCCTCACTTTTCTGTATGTTCCAATGAAAAGAGGGAGTACATGCAATGCACACAACAGCAAAGCAATGGGCGTCAATGTGTGCATTATCAAGGCAGCCTTGCGCTTCTGCAAAAAGAATTGACACAACATGCCTTGCCATGCAGCCATACGGCATGAACTTGCCGTGACATTTGCATGCTCATGCCATTTGTTGGTGCAATAGGGGCGCAAACAGTGCTTAGTTGACTTGTCCCAATACCAAGGTCATGCATATGGTTGCACCTGAGACACGAACAAGTCGCCACCCGCCAAGCAGAATCCCCAAAGCCATACCGACGGCAGCAATGCCGCGCAGGCCGATGTTGATGGGTGACTCTTGGCTGACATATTCCACCTTGTATATTTGCAGCATTGTAGCAAAGCCATTTGCTGCTGTCTGCATGGTCCCTGCCGCATGGCCCGCAGACAACAAGCAGCACGTAACAAGCTGCATTCACACCACACACAACTTTGCAAGTACAATCTCCAAGAGGGGCTGGGCGCAAAATGAACTCAATTCAACTCAACATGAGTGCGCCACCAGTGCAGGTTCACAGGTCTAGCTTCCATGATATCAGCTGCCATAAACAGCGTCATATTGCATGGAGAATGCAACATTGGGTGTAAACATGGCAGACTGTTGAAGAGGCAACTCTGCAGGCAAATAGGCAGACCTGTATTTTGGCAAAGCAGAACTCCGCTGGCATATAGAAGTTCTCGCAATTGCCGTGGATGCGCATCACAGTCTCATCGCGACCAATGACCGCATCAATGTCATGCACATACAGGCGGTTGTACAGCTTGCGCAACCAGCCTTTCAATCCTGTAGGAATGTCTTCAGACTTCAAGCAGCGCAGGGTCTCATCATCCTGTGTAATAAACACAGTTAGCATTAAAGGCAAACGTGTGCAGCCCGTAGCTCTCACCACTCATTTGACTCAATGCAGGACATTCACCAGAACATGGCAATCTTAGTTTTATTTATGAGCTGCTTATCCTGTTGCAAGCACTCAACCCTGATGTCAAGCAATACGTTCTAGTGTGGAAAGACTGACATGACAGGGGTAATGCCATCAATCTGCATGTATGCTTTGCCCACATGATGCTTTGCAGTGCAATTTCTGCAAAGAAATGACGCATCTCAATTCTTCACAAACAGGCAACAGCTTACCAAGCCAAGCAGGTTCATCCGTTTTGGTGGGTTTAGCTTAGGTGCCGTCAGTCTGGCTTTTCTGATTTCTGCTGGCATATCGAGTGCATATGTGCACATGCCAAGCACACCACAGAAGCACACTGTGATCACTTCGCCTTGTGGAGAGAGGTCATTGAAATTCCAGCCATCGTATGAGCTGAGAATGAACAGAACATAGGAGGCATTGATGATTGCTGTGCCACATGCAATCCCTGGTGCACACTGCAGCACCAATGACTTTCAGATAACAAAGTCATGCCCTGGACTACTGCAAAGAATCAGAACACTTGCGCCACTGTTGTTAAGGTAAGGACAAGGCTGCATGGCTGGTATGAATCAGTGATGCATGGTAGCAGATGTGCCTCATGCAGCATGCTCTATGCTATTGCTGTTGACCAAGCTTGTACGCAAGACAGGTGAGCAATCTACATGGTCTGCACACGTTGCACAATGCAATGCGCGACAGAACAAAAGAGGCATCCTCACCCACAGGACGACGTGAAAGGGATCATCTCCACGCATGAGGAATGTCCGCATGACCAGAAAGATGAAAGTCACAGTCACAACGGTCATCACTGGGACAGTTGCCCATGGGATGTACACAGCACCCATACCACTAACAACCATTGGATGTTCAGTGATGTGTACACCCCAGTTGATGTACTTCCATCCAGGGTACACCAGCGCAGTGCCAGCCATTGCAGAAGCTGCACAGCACAGAGAGTGCCATACCTGAGGCACATTCCAGGAGGAAGCAAGTCATGGCTAGACCACTCAACAAGTGCACAATTTGACAGGCAACACAAGATTGGTTTGATTGTATTGCGGCGTACATGACTGGACAGCACAGACTGCAAGTCAGTGTCTTGCATGTGAGCATCAGCACATTGGCAAGCTCATTACCAAAGCCGAGGTACGGCACCACTGGTACTTGCCACCAGAGTGCCATGAACTGCCAGATCAGCATAACAAGCGGCCACCAGAGCGTGGAATACAAAGTCAGCTCAGGAAGGTCTTGCAGCTCAGTCCAAGCATTGAGATAACCACCAAAGGCAGGAGCGGTTCTGTCCCCAAATAACAGCACGCCTATAACGGCACAGACAGCACACATCGGTGCTGCCACCTGAAAACTGATCACTTTTGATCCTACTGCTGGACCCCAAGCCAGCGCCAGGTTGTTCGCTCCTGTCAGTCACGAACCAGATGTTCTTTTATGCGACGAAACAGTTTCACAGTC
>JAABUP010010117.1_pt1 | contig 11252 bp, 18 predicted proteins | sample 5559201 | NCBI WGS metagenome assembly JAABUP01 (sample SAMN10711887, study PRJNA513373) | rock metagenome | isolation source: Antarctica rocks | place: Antarctica | reverse complement strand
GCATTGCATTATGGAGCTCACCCCAAGCTCTAAATCGCTACATGCACAGAAGTGCAGAGAGTTAGGAGGGTCACGATCAAGTTACTGCTCTCAAGACATGATATGGTACAGTTCATGCAGTGATGACGTGCAAATGATGACACCACAGAGCAGACACACAGACACAGCCCTCCACCTGGCTTAATGCCTGGTTGCCAAAAGTATGACCAAGTCAGCGTTACCTGTAACGGCAGCATCATCATCATTGCCAGAGTCCTCCAGCTCGATGGGCTGTCCAGGGTTGGTGCCATGCTTGGCATCACTGCGGGGGCCAGCCTCCATACCCATGCTGGTGTAGGTAGTCAGCACACAGCTGTAACGTGCTAGCTGCTGGGGCTTCACCCCACGGCCCTTGCCATGGTACATATAAACTGTCATACCTGCAACAATGACAACAATTTTCTGGACAATTTTCATGTCACTTGCAAAGCCATGCATCAGCATGGACTCACGTACTGAACAACATGGCGATAGCCTTCCATGATTGACCTGCAGCCTGTACCAGGTAGCGATGCACACTGTCCTGCGGTGTTCATGCCAAGAGCACATCAAGAGCAAGCAACATGTGTAGAGAATTTGACTTGCACAAGCTTGAGAGCAGAAGGATGTGACCAGTGATGCATAACAGTGCAGTCTTGCCTGCTGGTGGGGCCACTTTGGCTTCTAGCTCTCGTGCCCACTGGCTCAGGACCGCAGTGGGGCACACTATGAGTGTTCCTCCTTGAGGCAAGCCCGCTGTGTTTGCTGTGTCCTGTGCTTGACCTGCTGGAGGAGAAAGCAGCTCTGTGCGCTTGTGACTATTTGCTGCAGCCTGCTTTGCAGTGCCATTTGGTACACCATTTGCAGGTACATGGCTGATGCTGTTTGCTGCAGGTTGGACATTGTTGACAGCATGCTGACTGCCCCTTGTGGATGTTTGTTGTTGATTGTCTGTTGCAGCTGATGCTGCTTGTGCTGATGTGTGCGGTGCATCTGCACAAGGGACAGCATCAGGCGTGCTTGCAGACCCTTGTGGATCACGCGTCAAGGAGCCACCATTGGATGTAGCTGTAGCTTCAGACAGTGCGCAGGCAGCGCCGTTTTCAGTATTTGCAGCGCTTGCATCTTGATTAGCATTGACAAGAGCAGCAGCATTGGCAGTAGCTTCAGCTCCAGCGTCCTCTTCTTCACTGTCCAGATCTTCAAAGCCCTCATCAGCCACGTCATCCCCAGATTGGTTTGTGACAATCAGGGCAATTGTGCTGACAGTTTTACCCAAACCCTGATCGTCAGCCAGGATGCCTCCTCTAGGGTTTGCAGCAGTGCGCTCTCTGTGGAGCATCCACGCCAAGGCTAGCCTCTGATGTCGCATCAGCGGAATGGCCATCCTGCCAGCAGGGACATTCAGTTCCTTGCCCCCACTCATTTGCAGCCCTTCCAATGCTGCCCTAAGCGCTGCCTACAAAACCGGCGGAACCATGATCATGAACATGTATGAGGTGACAGGCATACAAAGGGCAGAAAACCAAATAATTCTACAAACAGGAGATGACAAGCGCTGTGTACAAAGAAAATAGAATAGAGCTATACGTTTTGCCTGGATGCTCCGTCAAAGGCTGTTCATACCTTCGTGTCATGCTCAGATGGGCCGGCCTTGTTGCCTGCTGTTGCTGGCACATTGCGCAGTCCAACTGCTCTAGTCTGGCTTGCTGTTGATGAGCTGTTGGTCACCTTGGCAAGAGATTCCGGCATGCGGCGTTGTGCATAGGAAGCTTGACTGGCTGGCTGATGAAGGACTGGCAGAGCATACTCTGGGAGCAGTGGTGTAGTGCCAGCACTGTGAGGTGCAGGGGCAGTCTCAGAAGCTGGCAATGTAGACTTTGCCTGTGAACGGCCAGCTGGAAAGTCTTGAGCTGGGAGTGCAACAGCTTGACCCTGTGTCAGCGGACTTGCAGTGATCCTGACAGCGGGGTGGCGAACTACTGGCGGGGGAGCAGCGCGCACATTGCTGCGACCTTCAGCAGCCTGTTGTCTGCTTTGTTTAGATTTGGCTGACTGCTGCTGAAAGCTGTCTGGAAGCTTGCGTTTTGCTCCAGTTTGCAATGCAGCAGCAGCTTTAGGGCCAAGGCGGGGCTGAGAGAGCCCAAATTGACTGCCATCAACGCGAGCACTACCAGCACCATCGATCTCTCGTGAAACATTCAGTGGATCGTCATGCGTGCCGTCGGTCAAGTCAACCACATTCATGTTTGCGGTCCTGCAGGCGGCACCGCACAGGGCGGGCTGCGTGAGATCAAATGAGTGGGCTGCGCACTGCTCGCCTGACACCGCATGTGATAGGAACGATATTGGCTGCGCGGATCAAGTCTGACAGGTGATCGCGTTCGAAAGTGCCTTGGTCAACCTAACGAAGAAGATGTGCGCGCACGATAGCTTCAGAATAGAAGTGTGCATGTTCTTAGCATCTGCGCATCTGCACTAGGGGTGAAAGTAGTTCTGATGACCTTGGTAGCTTCATCATCTCATTCTGCAGATGGTTCCAAGAAACCCATGTGCATAACTGTGTCAAAAGCACAAAGATAGGAGCAGAAACAGCTAAACAGGTCGTACAGTACACATTAACAGGTCTAGCAGATACTTACTTACAACTTTGCATGTGGTGATAGGTGACACCGATATGCAAGACCTTGACATGAACGCAAGAGCAAAGTAGTTCAAATGCACAGTAGGCAATATCATTTGCCAGGATGAGGAAAGCTTAGCTAAAAATGCAGAGCAGAATGCAACTTTGACACAGACGGTGAGCCCAAAGGGCACACGTCTACTTAAAACTGCAATCCAAGTACAGAGCATCCTACAGACAGTCACATCTGCCAGACGCAGATGTGTATGGCTGGGGAATGTCTGCACGCTCTATTGCCTACTGACACCCGGTTCTCTCAGCAACAACTTAAGACTCAGCCTGAAAGTCAGCCTGAGCGCATCGCCTACATCACACCCGGGGCAGCAAAGCCACATCTGCAAGATACTTGAACCCAAGAAGCAGGCAATATCATATTCTGAAGGTGTGATCAATGGACAGAATGCGGTAGAAACCTAAATACGAACGAGTTGAGCTCAGCGTGGATAACTAGCCAGCACGCATTTTGGTCTTGAAAGCATATGGACTTCAATCTAGCGGCACAGTCACACAAACAGGCAAACGCCAGCAAGTGAAACCTATGCACAGGACTGTCATACTGATGGCCCAAAATACTTTCATTCTATCCACAGGCAGCTCATGCTGGTGAATCACCATAAAAGCCACATTGGCAAATGCTAAAGATGCGCAAAACTTCCCTATGACTGTTTGCCTCACATGCCAGAGCATAGGTGGTGACACCCATTGCATGACAGGTGAGGCAAATTCATCAGTGCTAATTATCATCGTCATCATCTTTTTGGAAATGCCAATTTTGACCACGGACTGGAGTGTGGTGCTAATGCTGAGGAGCAATCATGAAGTGTGGGCGCACATAGCACTGATTGCTGCCCTGCTTCTCATGCTGCATCTGCTGCTTGTGATGCCAAACTAATATCCCATGCCTGAGTTGAGCAAGGGCCTACCGGCACCAAGAGGGATACTGTTGGGGCTCACATTGTATACTGAATGATATGGGTTGCTGCCACCATTGCCAACCTGACCCAGGCTCACTGACATGTTGTTCAAGTTTCCGCCAAGCCCGCCATTGCCTGAGCCCAGGTTTAAAGCTCCAGAGTTTACAAAGACTTGAGAGCTGTTTCCGTAGTCTTGAGAGCTGTTCACATAGCCAGTGTCCGCCCTGTTCCCGCCAAAACCTGTTCCCGGGTTGAAGACAGGCCCAGGGGCAGCATTGAATGAGCGCTCAGTCACATTGAGCCCCTGCACAGACAGCAATAGGTCTTCTTGATTGCAAAGCCAGGCAAGCCCAGCTGGCTAATCTGGGGATGCTATGTATGTAAAAGATGCAGACCTCATGTACTGCGTCTTGTCTGAAAATACACAGGAATGGGACCATGCGGTTCATTCTGCATGAGAACACTGAACACAACAAATGATGGGAGCTTCACACCCAGAGAGTCATGCCAAGGACAGACCACAAGGTGGCAACAGCTAACCTGCTGGAAAGGTGCAGGCATGCCCCGAGTATCACCAACATGGCCAAGGGGCCCAGGAACACTAAAGCCACTGTTCATGGCACCTCCCAAGTTCAACCCAAAGCTGTGCTGCTGCTGCTGCTGCTGCTGTTGGTGCTGTGGCAGATTATATGCCTGAGGAGCAGGGTTGATGGTGTTGAAGTTGCCATTCACTGTGCTGTACCCTCCCTCTGGAGTGGAGAAGCTGTCCACGCCGTAGTTGTAAGGGGCTTCATTGTATGAGGGGATCAGCTGACCATCACCATAATCTGCTGTGTTGCGCTGAGACATGTATCTACCACTGCTGGGGCGAGAGCGACCCCTGCCACGCCCGTAGTCAGTCTGCCTGCCCAAAGAGCGCATAGTGGGCTGCACTGTCTTGGTCTGTTTGGCCTTTCCGGGCATGAGGAAATCACTCTCAGGCACATTCACCAGCAGCATTTCCAACACAGCAGCAGCTGACACCTGCTTTGCATCCTTCTTTCCACGACCCTGCATGCAATCTGCATGTAAATACAGAGGGAAACAAAAAGGTATGTGCCTCCACAGTGCACAAGAGCCCTGCCGTAACTTGGATGTGACTTTATAACCTTGCATGTGGACAGATGATTGAAGACTGTGTATAGGCTGATTTTTTGCGTCATAAGGCTCCTCGTGCTATTAAAGGGGATGCAATCTAAGAAAGGTGTGTTGTGCATGTCAGTCATCTGCAAGTCATACCTATGGGTGACAGCATTTGGCACTGCTAAACCAGAAGCTGAGAGCATGGCACAACAGGTGATGCTATGCACAGTTCAGAGCTACAAGGCTTACCCTTCCAGACCCAGTTGCATATAGTACAGATCCTCCGACAGATGTCAGCTTGGCTTCAACGTTGAAAGGGCCCAGGGTGCCCTCCGAGGTCTCGTTATATGCCAACTGCATCAAGAAACAAAATTGCATGAGCTGTACCTTGAACCACCTGTCAAATTCATGCCAAGCAACATGCATCTGCTCAAACACCAAAATCAACACCACAGACATGATACATGGATCCAGAAGCAAGTTGCTGCATCTGACACCCTGCAGCGCGCATGTAGCAGCACAAGTCCTTGCACAAAGAAGTCCAGCTAGCGGTTGCTGAGTACTTCCTTACCTCCAGTCCTAGGCGAGTGGCATACTCATGCAGGATAGCCAAGGGGGTCTTGTTGTGCGTGCTTGGATTGGCCCTGAAAGTCTCAACAAGGTGCTTGCAGCGTGGGAAAGCATCAAGGAAGGACTCTGGGTCAGGAATAGGCTCAGGAGGCTCCATCATTGGTGGCGGTGAGCTCTCCACTGACAAGGTCTCCTCCACAGGCACCACCTTGCGTGACGGCAACGTCAGAACAGCTTTCAGAGCTGCCGCAGTTGCTGCTTTCCTGTCTGTATGAGAGCGCAACAAGCGCAGCAGCTTGTTAACACTTGCATCTGGATCTGAGTCTTCCTGAACGTCAGCAATCTGATCTTCGACAAGTTGGTCAACGCTACGACCACGGGAGATGTGCACGCCTACTGGCTTGCCGCAGACCTGCAGAACGCAAGAATTTTGCTGGCAGCCACTCCTAAGCAGTAAATGCCGTGCAGCCAGGGACGACTGAACAGAAGCTGCGATGACGCGAGATGTTCCGTGCGTAGCACAGACCTGCTCAGTAAAGTACGTAACGGACTAAAGCTATCATCAAAAGTTAGGCATACCTCCCGAACCTCAGAGCAAGCCTTTTCAGCTGTAGCTTGGTCGGTGTAGCGAACAAAGCCAAAGCCTTTACATTCTCCAGTGCGCTTGCGACGATTCAGACGCAAGCCTGTCACTTGGCCAACCGCAGAAAAAGCTTGCTGCACCTCCTCTTCCTTAGTGTCAGGTGGAAGGCCACCTACAAAAACCTCGACTGCGGTGCCCTCCAGCTCCCTGTCGTCATCGGTAGAAGAGGTAGGGCTCCTGCCGCGGACAACAGCAGTTTGTAAAAGTTGTCAGGGGAGGACAAAGCTGCAAAATTGCTGCCAGGCGGAAATTCCAGAAGGCATTCTCACCTTGGTGAGTCAGGCTGTGCAACAACCTGCTCCTTTGTCTTAGTGAACAGCTGTTGGTCGCCTTGCTGCTTTTGCTCCTCGGCCTGCAAGTTCGGTGCCGCTAGGGCCGTCATGTTCGCAGGCCCGCAACAGATCACAGCAAGGTTCCTTCTTGCCCGCAACTGCACGAGATCGTCCAAGCCGCTGCTCTTGACTAATCGTACCAGCACCATCTGGTAATTACGGCTGACGCTGTGTAACACATAGCTCTGCAAAACTTGCTGTGGCTTAAGCAAGCTTGCCGCCTGACTTCGATGTAGGTTTGGCAATCCGACTTGCCTGGGATGCGTTTCACAGCGGCATTATAGACTCAACCCGACCTAGTTGTGCCCTCGTCTCAAGTGACTGCTGAAGACACACGTGATCTGCCTGCCTGATCTTGATCTCCTGCAGCAAGTTTCCACTGATTTGTCGGTCCAGCTTCGAGTCCGCATACTATGACAAGAATCACTGAAGACCTTGTTCGCAAGGTGTTGCACTGTCACGCCCGCCATGCCGTACTAACACTCACCAGCAACTTAGCAACTGTTTTATGCAGCGAGCTGAACACAACGACGGCATTCTCGCTACCCTGGAGGAGGTGTCCCTGCATCAGCTGAACATTGAAAAGATTGAGCTCCTTGGACACATGTGCAAGCATCTGCGAATCCTGTATCTCCAAAGCAATCTCATCGCTAGACTGGAAAACCTGCACAAGCTCAAGGTATTTGACAAGCTTCCTGTTCAAGCTTCAGTCCCCTGGTCACACTGTTGCCATGCAAATGTAGGAGCTGGAGTATTTAAACATGGCGGTGAACAACCTGACCAAGATACAAAACCTGCAGCGCTGTGAGTCCCTGCAGAAGCTTGACCTCACAGTGAACTTCCTTGACAAGGCAGGACTGCTGTCAGTACAAAGCCTGCAGCACAATGATCACCTTGCAGAGTTGTACCTGCTTGGCAATCCCTGTGCTGAATGGCATGGATATCGCCCGTTCATAGTGGGCACTCTTCCCCAGCTCAGAAAGTTGGTAAGAATCTTCTCTGCAAACAAGTTTGTCTCTGAATGGAGTCTTTCTGCACCATGTTGGAGTTTCAGTGGGGCACTCACTTGAGCTGTAGAGTTATCACAGAGCTTGTGTAAGCCTGACTTGCCATGACTGATCTCTGCAGGATGGCCAGCAAATCCCACCCTCAGAAGGCATTGCAGCACGGCAGATGCTGCCAGGTCTGCTGCAGCAATTGCGGCAGGAGCTACTGGCAGAAGGGATTGACCCTAACAAGGCTGCTCAGGTGATTGCTGGCCTGCAGTACTGTTTGGCAGATTTGTGTTTGGTTGCTCTGTGTAAGATTGTCTCACAAGTAACTTTTGTCTGTAAGGCTGAAGTTGAGCGATTGTCTACACTACGTGACAAAGAGCACCTATGATCTGCATGCTGGTCACTTCAATCAGCCAGATCAAACTAGGCTCTGTCCAAAGAATTTGCATCGCATCTTTATGACGTTTAGCCTGAGCTGGTCAGCTGTCAATATGTCTGGCAGCTGATGTTGAATGATACTTCCGTATGGTGTCTGTCAATCAGGTTGTGTCTGCTTGAAGACAGGCTGATCATGCAGGTGGAGGATGACAGCTTGACCTCTGATGACATTGCTGAGACTGGATACCGAGATGAGTCAGGGGAGATGAGGCGTCCCTGGTGCCCAGCAACGAGGATTCTGGAACACCGTGAGTCGCAAGCTCAAGAAGCGGAGGCTGAGAGCAGGCGCAAGGCTCAGCAGCAGAGCTACTGCAACCCTGATGATATCAAGACACAACTTAGAGAGGATTTCCCAGCCATACAGGTAATCTCATATCAACATCAGCTGCTTTGGAATCAAACAGAGGGAAGCTGAACAGTGCCAGGTGTAATTTGCCATCCCCATTCACAGCATGCAATAGTGTTGTGCCATAAAGGGGCTGTGCAGGCTGCTGGTATCTTGAACGATGACGCTAGAAGAGCTGTCATTGTGTCTGACATTGTTCAGGAAGGTGAAGACATACGGCAAAAGAATGAGGGCAAATGGGAGTTTACACTGCAAGACAGTGCAAACGGTGCGGCTGTGGAGCTGGATGTGGAGATTGGCAGGTACATGGACACCAGCCTGGTGAAGGCAGATATTCAGCCTTTATTTGTCCGGCTTCTCATCAAGGTACAGCAAAATGCTTCATCTGACCTGTGCCATTGTTGAGCTGTCTAGACCAAACGTACATATTTGTCAACGATGTTGTGCAGGTAACGTCTCCAGCTTTATGTGAATCTTTCCATGCGTCAGCACTGCAACATTTCAAGCACCTCTCATGTCATCTACGCATATGTAAAATGCACCACCTTGCCAATTCTGGACTTAAGAGCAATTGTTAGCTGTATGAGAGCAGAAATGCAACAGCAAGAAGGTGTATTTTCCTGCAGGGACGGCTGCTGCAGCTGCGCCTGCCGTGTGAGGTGCGGCCTGACAGCAGTAAAGCTGAGCGCAGCGCTGCTACTGGCCACCTGCTGCTTACAATGCCCAAGGAGGATGTGTCTGGTGCTGCATCCAACCCTGCTTACACCAGGTGACACTGTCCCTGTCCATCATTACACCTGTGCAGTTCAGGGCTGAACGGTTGGCAGTGGTCGTCTGGTAGTGCTTGGGCAGGGTGGTCAACGGCAGAATGCCAGATGCAGTATGCTGCAGTAGTTCACATGCTGCATGGTGCTTGATAGTCTTTCAAATCTCACAATACTGTCAGAATGTGACTAGTGTCAATATATTGGGAGCGCATGTACCCAACCTTTGTTGGTCTTGTGTAGGCCCAGTGCAAGCTTACCAGCACATGATAGACCATCAGCGCTGCCCACAAAAATTCAGCCAATCAGCAGAATGTCCAAAGCGGACTCAGGCAACACAAGAGTAGCTCAAAAGACATCACAGAAGGCTGCAACAATGTGTGTGGATGTTGATGACGACAACGAAGATTTTTTGCCTGAGCTGTAACGAAAGCTGTTCTGCCTGCAAATCACGAGCCCAGTTGGATAGAGCTGTATATACGTAAACACATTGCATCTGGACCACAGGTATAGCTACTGCCAGCTAGACACTTCTCCATATGTCTGCTCTTCGACGGTTCCAACTCAAGACCTTTAGGCATATATATGTATATATGCTAGCAGTCTTCCATCCTAGCTGCAAGTGTGCTGTTTGTCAACCAGCGCATGCGCCATGTATTCCATGCGCATCAACACCCAGACAAGCTGTGCAATGAGTCACAGTGTCTTCCACGAGGAGTAGGGGCTTTGATTTGCCAAGGGGACAGCTGCCTGGTCAAACATGTGCGACTGAAATCTCATCGGAACGACGCATTCGGTTTCTCCGGTGTCAGTTGTTTGTGACCATTCCTGTTGTGACGCATATTAACCAAAGGTGCATACAGTGACATGAGGGTATCCCAGAAAGCATCTCCTTTTGGATCAAAGAATGGCGAAAAAGGTTGCACCACTTCTGCAAAGAAGCGTCAGTCTGGCTGTGGTCTTTCTGGGTCGCGGCGCAGAAGATCCGATAAGCCAGCTCTGGCGGGTGTCACCAAGTCAGACATTCGTAGGCTTGCCAGGAAAGCGGGTATGTCTAAGATGGCCCAGCAGTCTGCACCAGTGTCCTCACTGCTCTCTAAAAACACATGGTAAAGCATTTGGTCCACAGTCTTTGTCGTGCAGGGGTGAAAAGGATTGGACTGGACACATATGCAGAAGCAAGGACGGCCTTGACAAGTTTCTTGAGAACTGTCCTAAAGGATGTGGGGGTGATCACGGAAGGAGCCCGGCGGATGACAGTGACTGTGCCTGATGTGTTGTTGGCACTGAAGCATAATGGCAGGTAAGGATCACACAGCCGTCAGAACTGTCAGCATGTGATGGGTGCTGCAGCAAACTCTGCAGTTCACCTGTGCTTTGCTTACTCCCTAGCATAAATCGCAGAACCTTGTATGGTTTTGGAGAAATCAACTCTCTGGAGCAGTATACCACCCGCATCAAGAAACCCGTCAAGCAAGATGCTCTGCAGGTGAGCACTTGCTGCTGCCTTATCACGCCTGAATGTCACACTGACCAATTGAATATGTAAGTGGCCACAGAGTCTGTTCTGTTGCTGTGTTTTTTCCCCCCGCCAAAAATGCACAACATCTGCAATATTTCATATTGTGTCTGCACTGCCTGAATGGCGCTCAAGCCCTGGCATTGCAGCATCCTGCGCAGCACATGAGCAGGGCAATGCTCTGCATCCTCATGGCCTGAAAAGTCCCTATGTGTTTGCAGAGGGCTGCAGCTTTGGTGCAGAGGCGCCAACAGGTCAGCAACAGCCAGCAGTCCACCCAGCCCTGGTCCCACACCACACATGCCCCCTCCCCAGCAGGCCCCAGTGACATCCACCCAGCCAGCAGGAACATGCTGCGGCCAGAGCCAGCAGCTGAGACTGCCAGATCAGGTGTGCAATCTGCAGGTGTTACTTGCCAGAACTTCATGGCTGGAAACAAGGAGGCAGCCTTGCGGGTTTTCAGCATGCAATGACTGCAACAGTAGTGTACAGAGAAAACGACAAGTCCTTGGTGGTACCCAAGTCTGGTAAATGTAGGGCTGCATTGCAGGTGGCTGCGTTATTGTAGCAATTCAAGCAGGTTTGTGACAATGCCTTTCATGCAGACATGGCACTCAGAGCCGGGGTTGTGGCAAATGCAGGAGTGGAAGGCTCAGCTGCACCTGGAGTGGCAGAGGGTAGCACTGCAGGGGCAGCTTCACAGCAAGATGGTGCTGAGCAGTCTGAAGGGCGAGGTCCCAGCAGCATGGAGCTTGTTCCTGCAACTCCTGAGGAGCCGCCTGAGACCCCCTCCCAGCCAGCACACATGCCCATGAGTGAGGAGATGAGAGACCACATCCAGGTCAGCTCTTCACTAGGCAATATCAGTATGTGAAAACAATCGTTTACATGTCATGTCCTGGTAAGAA
>JAABUP010010115.1_pt1 | contig 11253 bp, 12 predicted proteins | sample 5559201 | NCBI WGS metagenome assembly JAABUP01 (sample SAMN10711887, study PRJNA513373) | rock metagenome | isolation source: Antarctica rocks | place: Antarctica | reverse complement strand
AGCCAGTGTCGCGGTCAATCAGGCGGAAGTTGCTCATGCGCGCGGTGTCCAAGGCGAAAGGCGTGGGAACCTGTGTCCCAATCCTATCGGAAGCTTCCGCGTCGCGTTAACTCCGACAGGCTGCTAGGCGTACTTGTACTGCTGGAGGTGCTGTGCCGCACCGGCACCGTCGGGCGCATCACCATGGTGCCGCCCACGGCGATGCTGGCAGCGGCGGGACGCGCCTTCACCGACCCGGCGCTGCGCGCAGCCATGCTGATCACCGCCGGAGAGGTCGTGGCGGCGGCGTCAGGGTCAATCGTGGCGGGGGCGGCTGCCGGCTTCGTGCTCTGGCTGCTGCCCGCGCTGCGGCGCATCGCGGACCCGGTGCTCGGGGCGTGGTACGCCGTGCCGATCTTCGTGTTCTACCCCGTGATGATCGTGCTGTTCGGGGTGGGGCAGGCGCCGATCATCGCCATAGCCTTCGTGTTCTCGCTGGCGGCGATGGTGGTGGCGACCCTGTCGGCCCTGGACCGCATCCCTGCCGCCCTGGTGCGGACGGCGCGCATCCACCGGCTCGGCCCGGCGCGACGAGTCGCCTTCGTGCTGCTGCCGGCGGCCATGCCGCATCTGATTGTAGGAATGCGGCTGGTCATCGCCTACGCCCTGATCGCCGCCATCGCCGGCGAGTTCATCCTGTCCAGCACCGGCATCGGGCACGAGATTGCCTTCGCCTACGACAACTTCGAAACCGCCAAGATGTACGGCCTGATCCTGATTGTGGTCGTGCTGGCCGTCGGGCTGAACGCCGCCTTGGGCCTCGGCAGCCGGGGCAGCGCCAGCCTGGACAGCGCCGGCCAGGATGACGGCCGCCGTGCGGGGGCCGGAGCAGGCACCGCGGTTGCGCCGCATGGCTGAGGCCGCCGCAGCCGGGGGGCGGGCAAGGGCGCGCGGGGCGGCGTGGCAGCCGCCTGCGGGGCTGGTGGCGGTCGCCGGCCTCCTGGTGCTATGGCAGGCCGCCGCGGCGCTGCTGGGGGAGGAGGCGCTTGCCGGCCCACTACCGGCGGCACAGCGGCTGCTGACTATGCTGGAGGCGCCGCGCTACCGCGGGGACTTCCTGGTGACGCTCGGCGGCTTCCTGCTTGCTCTGGTCATAAGCTGGGGCGGCGGGCTGGTGCTGGCCGCCTGGTTCGGCCTGCGGCGCTTCGCGGCGGAGGTCGGGGAGCCCATGCTGGCCTCGTTCTACGCGGTGCCAAAGGTCACGCTGTATCCTATCGTGCTGCTGCTGTTCGGGCTTGGGACGGCGCCGGTGGTGGCGTTCGGCGTCATGCACGGCATCGTGCCGGTCGTGCTGATCGGCGCCGCTGCCATACGCAACTTGCGCCCTGCGGTGACGCGTACCGCCCGTATGATGCGGCTGGGCCGACGGGCCACGGTACTGCACGTGCTGCTGCCGGCCATCATGCCCGAGTTGCTGAACGCGCTGCGGACCGGCTTCTCGCTGACGCTGCTCGGCACGCTGATTGGCCAGATGTTCGGCGGCAAGAGCGGGCTGGGCTTCCTGTTGATGCGCGCCATCAACGTGGCGGACGGGGACACCATCATGGCCATCGCCCTGCTGCTGCTGTCGTTCGCGCTGCTGGCGAACTGGGGCATGGGCCGCCTGGCCCGCCGCTACGCCCACCCCTGATCCCAGCCCAATCCGACGGAGCCACGCCAACATGCACCCTGGAACCCGCCTGCGCGCCCTGCTCGCCCGCCCGGAGATCGCGGTCCTGCCCGGCGTGCACGACGCGCTCTCCGCCAAGCTGGCTGCTGCGCATGGGTTCGGGGCCGTGCTGGGCGGCGGCAACGCCGCGACCGGAACGCTGCTGGGCGCGCCGGACATGGGGCAGCTCGGGATGCGGGACTTTGCCGACCACTACGCGCGGCTGGTGGTGGCGGTTGGCATCCCGGTGCTGGTGGATGCGGACACCGGGTTCGGCGGCGTTCACAACGTGGTGCAGACGGTCCGCGCGTTCGAGCGTGCGGGCGCCGCCGGGCTGTTCATGGAGGACCAGGTCACGCCCAAGCGCTGCGGCTACCTGGCCGGGAAGGCGGTGGTCCCGGTGAAAGAGCAGCTTGCCAAGCTCGCCGCCGCGCTGGACGCCCGGCAGGATCCGGCTTTCATCATCTGCGCCCGGACGGACGCGCTGGCGGTGGAGGGGATCGACGCCGCAATCGCGCGGGCGCGGCTGTATCAGCAAACCGGTGTGGACATGGTGTTTGTGCAGGGCGCGGACACGCCGGAGAGCTTGCGCCGGGTGTGCGAGGCCGTGCCGGGGCCGCACTTGTCCAACATCTCGCAGGCCAGCAGCGGGGCAAAGCTGACGGTCGCGTCTGCAGAGGCGGCGGGCGCGGCCGCGGTGATCTTCCCGGTCGCGGCGATGCTGGCAGCCGCGGCGGCGATGGAGCGAGTGTTCGCTGCGCTTCGGCGGGACCGGTCGCTGGATGCGGTGGCGGCGGAGCTGATGGCGATGGACCGCTACAACGAGATCACCGGGCTGACGCGGCTGCAGGAGGACGAGGACCGCTACCGGGCCGGCATCCCGGCGCCGGGGTAAGCCGGCCAACCCGTCCGGTCCCAGCTCTGCCGTGCCGGATGCGCGCCGGCTATGCCGCAGGATCGGCGTCCAGCCTCACCGCAACCTCCTCCAGCTCCGGCGCCGCAGCCGGGTACCGCTGCATCACCAGCGGGTCATGCCCGGGGATGATGTGCGCTGGGGAGGACGCCAGTCGCCGTAGCGTCTCGTAGCCCTCCAGCAAGGCCGGCATATCGGCGACGATGGGGAAGGGGCGCCCGCCCTCCATGTTGGCGTAAAAATGCGTGGCGTCGCTGGCCAGCACCACCCAGCCCCGGCGCGTCCGCACCCGGAGCACTTGCAGGCCCAGCGAGTGCCCGCCGACCAGGTGCAGCGTCAGCCCGTCCGCAAGCTGCGCCTCCCCCTCATGGAAGCGCGTCCGCCCGGCAAAGGTGCGGTGGACCATGGCGGACACGTCATCGGCCTCGAACACCTGGCGCAGGTGCGGGTGGCACATGCAGCGCCCGGTGCAGTAGGCCATCTCGCGGTCCTGCACATGGTAGGTGGCGGCGGGGAACAGGCCGTGGTTGCCGGCGTGGTCATAGTGCATGTGTGACAGCACGACGTCCCGAACGCCGTCCGGGTCCACCCCCAGGGCACGCAGTCCCTCGCCGGGGCAACGGATCAGCTTTCGGCCCCGCTGCTGCGCGCGGGCGGCGTCAAAACCGGTGTCCAGCACGAAGGTGCCGCCAGGGCCGCGCACCAGCCAGACGAAGTAGTCCAGCGGCATCGGCGTGGCGTCATGTGGGTCCCCGCCGACGAAGTTCTCCCGCGCCAAGCGGGCATGGTGGGCGTACTTGACCGCGTAGATTTCAAACTCGCCTGGCGTCACCGCGCACCTCCCGGTCGGCCCTAGCCGTTGCCAAGCTCCTGCCCGGCCAGCCGCTCGCTCAACCGCGCCAGCGCGGTGTGGTCCTGGCCCGGTCCGAGCATGGCGGCGGCGGCGGCCCACATTTCCCGGCACAGCGCCGCGAACGGCGTGGGGGTCGCCGTGTCGCGGCCGATCTCCAGGGCGATGGACAGATCCTTGACCATCAGGTCCAGACCAAAGCCTGCGTCGAACCGGCGCGACAGCACGAACTGCTTGAACTTCTTTTGCGAGCTGTTGGTCATGCCGGTGGAGGCGTTCAGCACGTCAACCATGGCGGCTGGGTCCAGGCCGAAGCGCTGGCCGATCAGCAGCGCCTCGATCCCGATCAGGAAGCCGCCGGCGGACACCAGGTTGTTCAGCGCCTTCATCGCCTGGCCCGCGCCGACGCCGCCCACCCGGTGGATGGTCGTGCCCATGGCGAGCAGCACCGGCTCGGCCCGGTCCAGCGCCGCGGCGTCGCCGCCCGCCATGATCGCCAGCGTGCCGTCCCGGGCGCGCGGCACACCGCCTGACACCGGCGCGTCTACCAGGGTCACGCCGTCCGCGGATAGCCCATCCGCCAGGCGGCGCGTGACCGCGGGCTGGCCGGAGGTCATGTCCAATACAAGCGTGCCAGGCGCCAGCGACGGGCGCATAGCGCCGATGGCGTCCTCCACCTGGCGGCTGGTGGGCAGCATGGTGACGACCACGGTCGCGCCCGTTACAGCCTCGGCCGGGCTGGGTGCGGTGATGCCGCCGACTTCCGCGGCGAACTGCGCGGCCCGTCCGGGCTGCGCGTCCACGCCGACCACGTCATGCCCGGCGGCCACCAGTCGCGCCGCCATCGGCCATCCCATCGCGCCCAGCCCGGCAAAGGCGATGCGGAGGCTGGGCGATGCGCCGCCTGCACCCGCAGCCGTGCCGGCGCCGCTCACGGCTTGGCGCCGGATGCAGGAAGTGGAATGGCGCCCTCTGCCAGCAGCACCTCATGCGCCACCTTGAAGGCCTCCAGCCCCGCCGGAATGCCGCAATAGACCGTGGCCTGCAGCAGAATTTCCTTGATCTCCTCCACAGTGACGCCGTTGGTCAGCGCCCCTTTCACGTGCAGCCGCAGCTCCGCCGGCTTGCCCAGCGCAGTCAGCATCGCAAGGTTGACGATGGAGCGCGTGCGCCGCTGCAGCCCCGGGCGGCCCCAGGCATAGCCCCAGCACATCTCGATGGTGATGTTCTGGAATGCCATCATGAAGTCGTCGGCGCGGCCCAGCGAGCCATCCACATACTCCACCCCCAGCACCTCCCGCCGGATTGCCAGCCCCGTCTCGAACAAGTTGGCGGTGTCGGTGCCCCTCTTTGGTGATTCCGTCTTCGGCATGTCGGTCATGGCGTATGCTCCTCAAGCATGGGAAGTGCGGCTACCTCGGCCGCGCGGATGTGGGCGATGGCCAGGCGCTCGGCGGCGGGTGCGCCGCACTTGCACGCCTCATGGCAGAGTAGTGCTAGTGTAGCGCTCCGCTGCCGATGAGAGCTACGATCTGGCTCGCATCGTAGCCGAGTTCAGCCAGCACCTCCCGTGTATGGCCGTTCGCGGGCGGCGTGGGCAGACGGATGGCTTTCGTCACGCCGGACAAATTGATGGCCGACGCCATGACATCGCCGCCGCCGTCGGGCAACGGGGTCGCTATGCCGAGATGCTCCACCTGCGGGTCGGCGAACATTTGGTCTATGGCATAGATCGGGCCGCACGGGATGCCTGCCCCCTCCAGCAACCCGATCCAATGCTCCGCGTCCTGCCTCACCGTCATCTCGCCGATGGCGGCGTTGATGGCGAGGCGGTTCGTGCTGCGGCCGTCCCGGGTGGTCCATCCCGGAAGATCCAGCCATCCCGGCTGATCCAGTGCGATGCAGAGGCGCTTCCAAAGCCGGTCGGATGCCGCCGCGATGTTGATGTGGCCGTCACTCGTCGGGAACACGCCCTGCGGGATCATAGTCGGATGGTCGTTCCCCGCCTGTCTGGCGACCTCGCCCTCCATCAGGTAGCGGGCCGCCTGGAAGTCCAGCATGAACACCTGCGCCTCCAGCAGGCTGGTGGTCACCCAGCGGCCCACGCCGGTGAGGTGCCGCTCGTGCAGCGCCGTCATGATGCCCAGCGCCAGCAGGTTGCCCGCCGTCATATCAGCGATGGCAATACCCACGCGCATCGGCCCCTGGCCTGGCTGCCCGGTGACGGACATCAGCCCGCCCATGCCCTGCGCGATCTGGTCCACCCCAGCACGCTTGCCGTAGGGGCCGTCCTGGCCGAAGCCGCTGATGCTGCCGTACACCACGCGCGGGTTGGCGGCATGCACGTCCTCCCATGCGACGTGCAGCCGGTGCTTCACGTCCGGGCGCATGTTTTCCACCACCACGTCGGCGGTGTCCACCAGGCGCATGAAGGCAGCGTGGCCGTCCGGGTGCTTCAGGTCGATCTGCATGCAGCGCTTGTTGCGGTGCAGGTTCTGGAAATCCGCACCGCTGCGTTTGCCCGCCACGTCCTCGCCGTCGGCGGCGGGCGGCTCGATGCGGATGACATCGGCGCCCCAATCCGCCAGGTGGCGCACGCAGGTCGGCCCGGCACGCGCTAGGGTCAGGTCGATCACGCGCAGGCCGCCCAGGGGAAGGTCGGTGTGGGCAAGGTCGCCGGGGTGAAGGTCGGTCACGGCACGAGCACTGCCGGGCCGGTAGTGGAGCGGCTTTGCAACTCGGCATGGGCCCGCCGCACGTCCGACAGCGCATATCGCCGCTCCGCCGCGGTCGGGATGAGGCCGTCCGCCGCAGCGGCGAAGAACACGGCAGCGGCGGTTTCGTAATCCGCGCGCTTGGCGATCCATGTGCGCAGCGTCGGCCGTGTCACGATGAGTGACTTGCGGTGCAGAAGCTGGAGGTCGAACGCGCCGACGTCGCCGGAGGAGGTTCCGTAGCTGATGACCATTCCCATCGGCCGCATGCAGTTCAGTGACGGCAGGAACCCTGCTTTCCCGATGCCATCCAGCACGAGGTCGATCCCAGTACCCCCGGTCAGTTCAAGGCACCGATCGGCGAAATCCTCCGCGGAGGTGTCGATGACCACCTCGTAGCCACTGGTCTGGGCGACGGGGAGTTTGGCCGCCGATCCGACCGTGCCGATCATGCGGGCACCAAGTGCGCTGCCCCAGCGCCCGAGGATCAGCCCCATCCCGCCCGCGGCGGCGTGGACCAGCACGGTGTCGCCTGGGGCCACTTTGCCCAGCCGCCGCAGCAGATATTCGGCGGTCAAGCCGCGCAATAGGCTGGCGGCGGCGTCCTCCTCCGCGAACCCGTCCGGCAGCTTGATCACACGGTCCGCCGGTACGACCCGGCGTGCGCTGTAAGCGCCCGGGCTGATGTAGCCGACGCGGTCGCCGGGCGAGAGACCAGTCGTGCCAGATCCCACCGCCTCCACGAGGCCTGCGCCTTGCGTCCCCAACACGAGAGGCAGCGCGACACCGTCATGTGGCCCGTGCCCGCCTTCCCGCTGGTAGATGTCGGCGTAGTTGAGCCCGATCGCGCTCTGCTGCAGCAGCACCTCGCCGTATCCTGGCGCCGGCAGGTCGATCTCCTCGTACTCCAACACCTCCGGGCCGCCATGGCGATGGATACGGACGGCATCGGTCTTCATGCGTAACTGCCCAGGTCCGCTGAGGGATCAGCCGGTGCGCAGCTGCGCGAGCAGCTGGGAGGGCTGAGCGGCGAGTGTACTCAGGATGTCCCATCCCTGCTTTTTCGCGGTCGAGAGCAGCGAACGAATGATCCCGAACTCGGCGGCTGCGTCCACGGAGCGGAAGCCGCCGGAGATTTTCTGCCGCAGTTTCATCATCCGACCATCGCGTTCGGCCAGGTTGTTGGTAAACGGCACGGCGGGATCGGACAGGAAGCGGAGCACATCCTGCTTTCGGGTGCTCAGACGCAGCAGCAGGTTGTGCCCCACGCGGCGTGGTTGGCGTCCGCAGTGTTTGGCTTTGCCGGCCGGGCGGACCAGGGCGGGTTGGCCATCATGGAATGCGAGACCTTCCGCGAGGACCGCGTCATAGCATTGTTCGAACAGCGCGATGAGACGCGGCGGCAGCGGCTTGCCCTGCTCGCGGGCGAGGTTGGCCGCATGCCAGGCCCGGCGCAGCAGGCGTTGCATCTTGCGCGCCCAGTCTTCTTTCTCGATCTCAACCAGCGCCTTGAGTTCACGCAGGTGATGCGCATTGCATAACGCGTGCAGCACGCCCTTCAGGGTGTAGTACGGCTTCCAGTGGTCATGGACGACAACGCCGGTGACGTTTTGCGGCAGGCTGCCCCGCTTGGGGGAGATGCGGTAGAACGTCAGCAGGATGGTCGATGCGATATGCAGCCACTGCGTCTTGCCGCCGATCCGAAAGCCGGTCTCGTCGAGGTGTTTCACCGCCGCCGCCGCGACATGATCGCGCACCGTGGCGGCAAAACCCTCGAACCGCGCGGCACAGGTTTGGCTCATGGCGGCGACGGTCGCCGTCACCAGGTTCACACCGAACAGATCGGCCATCAGTTCGGCCAGACGCTTCTCGGGCAGCAACTGGTAGTGCAGCAGATAGACGACGAAGGCCGCGATCCGAGCGCCGTATTGCACCGGTGCATTCACGCCTGCGGGAAACGCCGCGCGCGTCTGCATGCCGCAGGCCGTGCATTGGCACTGATGGGCGCGGTGTTCGGTAACGACCAGAGGCTGCGGTTCGGGCAGGTCGAACACCTGCCGGGCGGTATGGCCGGTGGCCATTGCCTCGCTCAGGGCCGCGCCACAGCTGTCGCAGGTCGGCGGGAAATGATCGACCGTGGCATCGGGTGTCGCAGTGCGGCTCAACGTCTTGCCCGGGTGTCCCTTCTGCCCGCCGGGCTTCTTGCCTGACTTCTCGCGCAGGCTACTGACACGGGCAGGTTTCTTCTTCAAACCATCGCTTGACGGCGGCTTACCGCTGTTGGCGCTGTTTAGCCCAAGCTGGCGTTCAAGCTCAGCCACGCGCGCCAGCAGTGCCGCGTTCTGCGCGACGAACACCGCGATCTGCGCGCGTAATTCGACAACAAGTGCTTGAAGCCCGGCCGCGTCGTCGTCCGATGTCTGAATGTCCACAGATGGTGTCACCGACCCCTTGACTCATGGTCGCCCGTGACCGGTCAACAATTATCTCGGCCGTCCTACCTGGGCAGTTACCTTCATGCTGCTAACTCGTCCAGGGCGAGGCTTGCGAGCATGTCGGAGAACACCTTCCCGCCGAACAGAATGTGCTGGCGCATGGCAGCTTGCGCTTGGGCTTCATCGCCCGCGGCAATGGCGGCGACCACCTCGGCATGTTCCTGCCAGGACGCGCGCAGCCGGGCAGGCTGGGCCAGGCTGCTGCGGTGATAGAACCGCATCCCGCGCCGCACGCCCGCGATCTGCTCGGCCAGGAAGGCGTTGCCTGCGCCCTGGTGGATCAGGATGTGGAATTCGGTATTGCCGGCAATGTAGCGGTCGCTGTCCAGCGTCTCCACCGCAGCCGATGCTTCGGCGTGCAGCTTCGCCAGCCGCTGGCGCTGCCCGGCACGCATCCGTCTGGCTGCGAGCCCCGCGGCTTCCGCCTCGAGCGCTGTGAGCACCTCCACCATCCCGATCGCGAGCGAAGGCGACACGCCGACCACCACGGCGCCCCGCCGCGGCACCATGCGCACCGCGCCGGACGCGGCCAGTTGCAGCAGCGCTTCCCGCGCCGGGGTGCGGGAGACGGCGAAGCGCGTGGCGAGCATCTGCTCGTCGATCCGGGCGCCCGCGCACAGCGTGCCCGCATCGATCTCGTCCTGAAGTTGCTTGAGAAGCCGGACGCTCACCATGTCGCGCATTGGTAGTCTCTCCCACTGTATGCACTAATTGAGCATTGCGTATGCCGATGATCAATGCTGGACTGCCGGAAAGATCGCCCGAGAGCGGCCAAAAGGGAGAACAGTGTCATGCCGATCGACCGTAGAGGCTTCATTGCCGGCGCCGTTGCGGCCTGGCTGCTCGCCAGCCCAGCCGCAACGGCGCAAGCGGACGCATTGGCCGAGCTGTATACCAAGGCAAAAATAGAGAGCGGCGTCACCTGGTACATCGTCTACTGGCCGTCAGACCGGGCGGAGAAGCATGCGGCGCTGTTCACCAAGGCCTATCCCGGCATCGCCGTGAACGTGGTCCGCACCACCGCCCAGGTGGCGTTCCAGCGCCTGACCCAGGACATCCGCGCTAAGGCGGCGAATTGCGACGTGTTCGCCTCCACCGACATGAGCCACTACGTGACACTCAAGGCGCAGGGCCAGCTTCTGCCCTACAGGCCGCTGGGCCTGGCGAACGTCGACCCGCGTTTCCTGAACGTGGACCCGGACCAGGCCTATCAGATCGTTAATGCCACCACCGTCGGCTTCGGGCTGAACAGCAAGCTGCTGAAACCCGGCGACGCGCCCGCGGGCTGGAAAGGCCTCGTCGACCCGAAATGGCGCGGCAAGCTGGTGGTGGGCCACCCTGGTTTCAGCGGCTTCGTCGGCACCTGGGTCGTGCAGATGAACAAGATGTTCGGCTGGGACTACTTCGAGCAGCTCGCCGCGCTCAAGCCGCATGTCGGCCGTTCCATCATCGACACCGTGACCGTCCTCGCTTCCGGCGAGCGCGCGCTGGGCGTCAGTCCGACGGCCCTGGTGCTGCGCGATGCCGCGTCTGGCAGCCCGCTGGCCCCCGCCTACCCGGAGGACGGGTCGGTGCTGATGATCTCGGGGGGCGGTATCATGAAAAACACCAAAAGCCCGAACGCCGCCAAACTGTTCATGGAATTCCTGTATTCCCGCGAGACCGGGCAGGAGGACATCGAGGAGTTCGGTCTGCCGCTGCGCACCGACATCGCCCGGCCGCCGGGTTACAAAAAGCTGAGCGACATAAAGACCATCCGCCCTTCGATCGAGGAGATCACGACGGGGATCCCGGAACTGACGGAGAAGTGGCGGGACACGTTTGGGGTATGACCGCGCTCGTCTTGCACCACGCCTGGCGGTCCAGCGCATCGCGCCGGGTCAGACTCTGCCTGGCGGAGAAGGGCCTGGCCTACAAGTCCCGTCCGGTCGACATGGGCCGACTCGAGCATCACTCGCCGGACTATCTCCGCATCAACCCGAACGGACTGGTGCCGACACTGCTGGCGCACGGGCGGCCGCTGCACGAGAGCGGGACGATTTGCGAATACCTCGACGAGCTGGCACCCGAACCACCCCTGCGCCCGGCGGACGCATACGAGCGGGCGCTGATGCGGAACTGGGTGCACCAGATCGACGGGCTGATCGGCAACCTGATCGTGTTCAACTGGCGCCATCACCTCCAGAAGGTAGCATCCGCCTGGTCCGACGAGGAGCTGGAAGCCCGCCTCGCCTGCATCCCCAGCATCGAGCGGCAAGAAGCGTGGCTGCGCGTCGCCCGCAAGCCCTATACCGAGGCGGAGCGCGACGCCGCACGCGCCAAGCTGGTCGGCCTGCTGGATGCGATGGAGGCGGCGTTGGACCGCGATGGCTGGCTAGCCCCAATACGGTTCAGTTAGCGCCGTTAGGCGTCCGGCGATGGTGGGGAAACGGCTTGATAAGGGCTGCCCGACACTCCGGAAAACGGCCTAACTGAACCGTATTGTGGCTAGCCCGCATTATTCACGAGAAATGCGCGATCAAAGCCAAGCCGTTGTTATCGCTCACAACTATGCGAACGGGCTGTTTGATGAAGTTTTTTGCAATGAAATCTCT
>JAABUP010010114.1_pt1 | contig 11256 bp, 17 predicted proteins | sample 5559201 | NCBI WGS metagenome assembly JAABUP01 (sample SAMN10711887, study PRJNA513373) | rock metagenome | isolation source: Antarctica rocks | place: Antarctica | reverse complement strand
ACAACAGACAATGAATGGGAAGTCAAACATACCCTCAGCTCTCAATCTTTCATTCACTAAACAGGTGTCTTGCCTTGTGGTTTGGTATGTACAATCACCATTGAACCACTAACATCTGGCTCACAGATGTGCAGAAATTGTTGTTTGCAATGTTGGAGGCACTCTTGAAAGGCACCTCCAGCAAGGTCGACATCCATAAGTTGCTACTGCTGCTCAGCCCCGTCATCTGGTTGGCCAAACAATACTGTCATTGTGATATGATGTGCTTAATGAGGTCCTACTGCTGGACTCGTTTGACTGGCAAGAGGCTGTTATGACGACATAGCAATTCAAGTCCCTGTACTGCTTGTTACTGTAGTGTGCATTCTTGGTACAGGTGCTTTTGACAATGGTAACACAAATGCCAGTCTGACTCTTGAACGCTCCTGGAAACAGTCAATGCTGTCCCTGACAATACCCCAGCACACAGGCCCCTGCCGACAAGCCTATGGGTTGCAGCATGCATGTTGCCTGCTGATTAATGTGACAGTGATGCAGCCTGACATTGACTCTGGTCTGACCCTGTCAGCATCCTGCCAATAGGCAGTGCAGTATATCGTATCATGACTTAAGTACTGCGGCGCTAGGGAAAACTGAGTTTCAGTGACTGACTGGCAACAACTGCTCGGCCCCTGCTGGCATGATGCTCATGAATGCTCAGGTGTGATTTACGCAGTAGCTGGGCCTATCTGTTTAGAATCACAGCTCTTGCCATGTGCTTTGAGACACTTCCAGTGACGGTATGGAGTGATTTCCCAAGCTGCTGGGACTGCCCTGCTCTGATTCAAACCAGACTTGTGAATCAAGCATGGAAGGCAGCACAGAAGCTTCTAGAAGGTGAAGGAAGATGTGCTGTACCTGTACTTGGGCAGTGGGCTCCAGGGTGGTGCTTCCCGCCAATATGGACACCTGGCACGTTTCCATGGCGGTGAGGGAGGCAGCAGGGATGGTGCTGAAGCCCCCACCCTCTGCTGTGGGGTCCAGTGCTGCTGTTGCTGCTTGATGCAGCCCCTGCAACATCAGCAATGCATGTCAGTACGTGCGGTGTGCAACTGAATCACATCCACAAAAGACATCTTGGCTTCTGCGCTGCCGCCACAGCCTCTGCAATGTCACGCTCTGTCACGGCTGCTGTGTTACCTGTGGTTCAATCTTGTGCAAAGTCAACATGTGGCATGCAAGCAGCAATGCAATGTGTCATTCATACAGTGATCACAACGGTGATAGCGCCAGGAAATGCGACAATGCCATTGCTGACAGGACACATTGTTCCAATACATGGCTGTATTGAGTCAAATTTGGGTGATGATAATAATAATAGTATAATAAGTATAATAATAATAATAATGATAATAATTTAACGCTTTCCAGCTCATGATGAGCTAGGTACGTGCAGGACAAGTCTTGTCTCTCCAGAGCAGCCAGTCTTGTGCATCCCGGTAAGGCCTACTGATACGACAGTTTTGACAATCTCGTAATGCAACAGCATTGAAACTAGACCTAGAGTGGTCAGGTGGATGAAGCCCCTTGACTTCATCAAACAAGGTGATAATAGAGCTGAAAGTATTAAATAGATTGAGCAATGACATGTGCAGATACAAATTGCACCTAAACAATAAGCAAAACTCCATTCGCTGTATACATCATGACAGCGGGCTCACCGTAGCAAAGGAGCCATCAGAAATTGTGGCCAGGAAGGTAACCAGAGTAGCATCGGGTGCTGTGACAGAACTGCCATTTGTGAACTGCACTGTTGCCTCCAGAGCTGAGGCATCCACCTGCAGATGCGCAGCCATAACTCACCATGATACTGTGTCATGAACATATTACTGGTTGAGTCTGTGAAAGGGTGCAAATGGAAGCAGAGCTGCAGGAGCACGAGCTGTTGCTGCAGCAGCATTTGAGAGTACTGTATGGCTGTGCACAAGTGTGCAAAGGCGCTGAGAGGAAGTAAGCCCTGTAGCAGCGACGACTGTCCAGGCAGGCAAGAACACATTGTGCATCTTAAGCACATGAACAATGGGTGAAGCATGACTTGTGCCATGACCCTTTGCATGCAACCACATCTGTTGTACATGCACAGCTTGCAGGTACAGTCAGTGGGTTAAGCAGACAAACAACAGCCAGGGGATGCAGAAATCAGGCAGGAGTCTGCAAGCCTTCACGTGCAGACGTACTGTGAAGTTGTTGAGGACCACATCAGTGGCTGTAGCATTGGGGAGGACACTCTGCACCAGGGGCTCCAGGAAGGACACCATGGCATTTGAAACTGCAGGATCCTGCATCATCATCACCCTTGTTCAACGTTGTATTGGCTGGGCTACATTTCCTGAAGACCTAAGATGTGATCAGAGATATTGGCTGGCTATTGCATTGTAAGTCTTCTCTTGCTCTCTTTGTCTCTCCTTTAAAACAAATCGAAAATCGTTCCCCTCGCTGCATGTCTGCCTGGGAGAATGAATGGCAGAACATTCGAGGTGTTTTCTGCTGCTGTGTCTTCACCATAGTGAAAGAGTGTAACAGCACATATCTTGCTCCTTGTAAGGTGAGGGAGGGCCACCAAAACCAGAAATGGCACATAACATGCATGCGTGCCCATAAACATCCAGGCTGCAGCTCAGATGATGCATCATGCTGCCTTCAGAAAGCAGCGCTGAACACTGAGACAGCACTGTGATGCTCTACGCTATAGGATCTGAAGCTGGATGCAATCAAACAAGGTGAGCCACAGCTGAACTCATTGCAGAAGCAGAGCTGAGCTGTAGTTGCATAGCTTAAGGTGAGTATCAGCATTGACATGCAGCAGCCGGCCTTTACTTGCTTGCTGATCTCTCGGCATTAGGGTGTATACATACCGTGTTGTCGATGGCCGCTCCTGGCAGGACGATAGTGGTGAATGCTGCGTAGGTCACATCAGTGGCCTGCACCTGACTTTGTGACAGAGGGATCCACTTGTCTTTTCCATAGGCGAGTGCATTGCCTGCCTGCCCCTGGTGCATTCAGCAGCGTAGTGTGGCTGGTTGAACAGTCAACATACACTGCCTGAATTGCTTTTCTACTATGGTGCTCTGTTGTCAAAGTACCTTTGACCTCGGTGCCAACTGCATATGTTGAGTGTCCAGTTATGACTTTTTGGCTTTCTGTTGAGTGCCATCTTCAGTACTCAGCAGGACATCAACAAACGATGATTGGAAAATCAGCATGCACTAAGCACTGGGTAGTCAGAGGCTTCCCATGCTCAGTCATTGGTGTGATTGTAGTGCATGGATGTTACACTTGTCAAATGACACGGATCGATTGATTAACTGATTGATTGATTGAGTTTCAGGCTGGAGGCGCTTTCAGTCCGTGCCAGTGTACGCGACATTGATGCTAGCAAACTGATTGGCGATCAGAGCTGGGTTTACTGACTGAGCAAAGGCACCTGCAATCATTTTTGCTGCTTGTGAGTGCACAATTAAAGATGAAACCAGCTCAAATGTCCTGTGAAACTGGAGAGTGAGCAAGCTTTGGTGTTTGGCAAAGGCCTGTGTGTGTTGATGCCATGCAAACAAATGCAGACTGTGTGTGATTGTGTAGAACAACAGGCGTGCATGAGCCTGCTATGGGCAGCGCATGTGAGAGCTGTTTCAAGCAAATTGCTTGCTAATGTTGGGTGGCTGGCGGCGAGACTTGGGCAACAATGTAGCACCAGTCCAGCTGTCAGTGCATACAATGTTCTTCACCTGAAAATGTCAGCTGCTGAACAATGGTGGTGTTGAGGTTGGCACTACTGCCTAGCACAGCATTAAGACCAACAGCTGGCGCCACAAAAATGGTAGTGTTGGAGGCGTCAGGAGCAGGGGAAGCAGAGCTGTTCGCTGGATTGGCAACGTCTTCCGAAGGGGGTGGCAGGGTTCCAGGAGCAAAAGCTTCTGCAGCAAACGGAACTCGGTCGTCAAGTCAAGGTGCAAGCCAGGTTTTTCTTACTAACAGGAATTTTTGCAAACTCGTTAGCCTTGCCAGGAGGAGGTGGCGGACTGGCTGGCGGTGCTTCAGTAGTGGCGTTGCCGGTATAATTACTGACAAAGCCAGCAACAGGCACAGTTTGCCCCTGTGCGATCGTAGGCGACAATACCAGCGTAAGTGCTACTGCACGCAGTGCAAAGCAGTACTGCATCTTGTACGTCGAAAGTCTTCTCGCAGGCACGCCTGCCCTTGCAGCGCGGAAGGTGGAAAGACTTTCTTTTGCCATAAAGCTGATGACTCAGGGCAGGTTTGTGGGGTATCCCAGGTATCAGTGAATTTGTATGAATTTTGCAGTATGAATTTGGCAGCAAAGTTTCATGTGCAAAATCAGCAGGTGAGAAGAAGCCACCGTTCAGATTACATTCTCGTTTATCCAGTGATGGCTGTGAACAAGTCTGAACCCGTCCCTTTCTTTCTGCAGAGTCAGCCTTGAGCATCCCATCAGCGCATTCCCGACAGTGCTGACCAGCAAAACACAAAGCGCACCTAGCATGCGGCGTTGTGAACTGCAGTCGGCGTTCAAACATCAAACATGAACGCTTCAGAATCTATGGTACCAGTTCATGTGGAACAAGTAAGCATGTGCTGTACTAGTACATTGGCATATGTCAGGACAAAGGCAGTTAGCAAGCAGCGCTGCGGCCTATACCTGGTCCTATCAAAACTTTAAACTTGGCCACTTTACAACCAGCCCGTTGAAGGGGAACAAAACAACTAGATGATAGCTAGCCTGAAACAAAAAGATGGTCGGAAGCGCTGTTGTTGCAAACTACAGTCACTTCAGGTCAAAAACACAAGCATAACAAGCTATGCATCAAAACAAAAAATCCTCTGAGTAGGCAGCTAGTGTAACGTCATGCAGATTGAGATGGGTTTTACCAGCTAAGCTACAGCCAGAACATGGCACAGTGACCTCGTCTGAACAGTGGTTTGACCTAAGGACTCTAATGGAGCACATCTCAATGCGCTCCATGCAACTCAGCTTCAGTCAGCTGTGAGATTGTCCCTTGCTGTGCAATGTCTTAGTCAGCCTGTTGCCAAAGGTCATTACCATCATTGAAAAGGCATATCTGTCTGTGTTTGTGTGTCACAACACAAGCAGTCAAATATCCGCAGCTTTCCTCTTTGATCCGCTCTTGGGACTGAGGGAAGCCTTGGGGGATGTGGCAAGCTTCTGGCTGGCTGGCTTGGGCTTGGGAGAATTGCCTTGTGGGCTATTGGGAGCAGCCTCACTGAGTGAAGCTTCACTGGTGGCTGTGGGGGCCATGACCGCCAACTGCCCTAACCCAGTGTTGGGAGAGGCATCACTGGTACTGCTTGGGGCTGTGACCGCCAACTGCCCTGACCCACTGGCATTGCTGTCTGATCCAGCTGCACAAGAACCAAATGCTCACATCTTCTGTGCAATGTGCTATGTGCACTGCGCTGGCTTGAGTGTTACAATGAAGTCAGTGTCTCTGAAAGTTGCAGTATGAACAGCAGGCAAGATGCCTCCCAAGGCCAGTACTGTACAAACCAGAAACAGATACAGCATAGCTGAGCTTGCATTCGTGGGCACGCATTTCCACTGGCAAGACCGCAATGAGCAGGGCCAAAGAAACATCCTTCGAATGGCTGTATGTTACAGTCCTGCTTGCAATGTGTTGTCCAAAAAGTACAAGCTAGCACAAACCGTGTCCACAAAGAGACAGGGAGCAAACCTGTAGATGGCTGAGCAGCAGGGTCCTGCTTGAGGGTGCCCTGCTTGGCCAGCCTGTTGTGTTCCCCCAGCAGGTGCACCACCTGGTGCTTCAGGGCCTCAAGAGCGGCCTGGGACTTCTTCTTCTCAAGGATAGCCTCCTTGGCCAGGCTGCGCAGCATGCTCATTTCTTTCTGCAGCTTCTCATTGGCTTCCACCAGCTCGTTGTTCTGCACCTCCAAATCCTGCAAGATAATTAGATTACTCATTCTCAGTCTGCCTGCATTTGCATCATGTCTTGACTGCAGTAGGTGGACACCCTTGCAATCCATTTTTCCACCGGCCAGAGTCAAAATAAGCATTTGAGATACGCTGATTTGGAGGCAAAAAGCATACGTGCCTTGATGCAGGGCCAAATTTGCTTGTGACAGGTGTACAACACCTTGGTCTGCTGTTAGAAATTCCGACTCTTGTCAAGCAAACTGCATTGCGGCAATGCGTGGCAGCATCAAGACTTGTCATGATGGCTTGCTGTCATTGAGTAGATGCAGCCTAGCAGTGTGGCACGACAACACAGTACACATGAACACCCCATTGCCCAGCAAACACATCACCTGCAGACCAGCACATGACAGACGGCATGAGATGCAAACAACACCTAAAACAGCTTCAGCACACAATCAACCACAGATCAAGTTTGTATGCTGACTGACACCACATCTCTCAACAAGAGTGCATACACTGTAGCGTCACCAAGTATGCTGACTGACACAGCATCTCTCGAACAACAACTGCATACAAACGTTGTCATGATGTATGCTGACTGACACATACAGCTCATCGTCATGCTGTATGCCAACTGACACGGCCTCTCTCAAACAGCAACTGCACACAATCATGGTCTTGAGTTGCAGGTGAGACCTGCATGTGCGCCTGCTTGCGCGGCGGGAGCGCCTCGCGCTTTCCCTGTTGCTCAGCATGCGCCGCATGCGCTTCATCTCAGGAGGCGGCAAATTCTTGTCCAGCGTGGCTTCCCAGGAGTGCTCCCCATCATCCATGGGGCTGTCCCCTAGGCTTGACGGCTTATGCAGCTCTGGGATGGCTCCTGTGTCATCGTCCCCTGAGGAGTGGTCAGTACACCTGGCACTGCTGGTGGGCTGTTGGCTGAGGACCCTGCACAAAATGGACATGTGCCAATGACAAGGGTACAGTATAGCAGTTTGGGCAAGGTGTTCTTGTCTCCACCAGACTTAGCGTCACATGTTGCCTTGCTGACAGGCTGCACTTGTCTGCTCAGTCTGATGATTGATGTGTTGAGTGTAGTGATGACGTGGTTTTGCAGCTTGCCCACAATGCAACGCCAACACCAAGCTCTAGTTGCTGCCATGAGTGGCAGGAGCTTCTTTGTGAGGCATAGCCATGATGATTTATGCCAAAGGTTGGCGATGTGAACTTTTGAAACACAATGTGTCAGTCAGAATGGTGAGCCTGCTGAAAGACCTTGGCTGATTCGCTGCCCAGTGGGCTGTGCCATGCAGGTACGCTGCTAGCTGGCAGATGTATCCCCTAACTCTGGCTTGGTCCACTACACCTATAGTTCAGGCCTAAAAGAGACATGCAAGCTGGAATGCTAAAAAGAATTGCCTTGAATTGTTTGCTGAGAATGCAGCACCAGACAAGCAGAAACAGGTCAGGTGGAGGTGCTGCTGCTGGTGCATGCCTGGTCAGATATTGAGTTCAGGACATCCTAAGATATCTCCACAGTGGAAACGCCTGGTACTTAACCCCCAGGCGTAGTGGAGTTCAGATTGACACTATGAAACAGGCGTTTTTTGGGAACAGTGAAGTTTCAAAGAGCTGTGGGATACACTGCAAGTGTGACAATGCTTGGCATCATAGCATCATGTTTGCTTACCGAGCACTGGTGTCAGGCATGTTGTGAGGCGCAGCAGGCTGCAAAGGCATGCTTTGAAGGGCCGCCATGTTGGCAGAACCCAGCAGGGCTGCCAATTGCCTCAGCTGGTTGTCTTGCAGGCCCAGCTGTGACTGCACAGGTGCAGCAACAGGCACTTGTGGAGCAGCTGGCTGTGTTAAAGCATCCAAAGCACCTGCAGATGCGTGCAAACATTCAACATATGCTGAAAGCTGCTGCTGAATCTGCTGAATGCGCGGGGGCCTACATGCCAGCACCATGAGTCCTGATCGGGAGTCAGAAACGGCAGCAGCAGGCATTGGAGTCAACAGTGGGACTATGTCTGCAGGTACATTGTGGTCTGTATGGTGATGTAAAGTGATGCAGCGTCATGGTGTATGACAACTTGCTAGCTGCAGCTTGTGTCACACCATTTGTTGTGATTGTATTGGCGCTTGTGATTCACAGCAAAGACCAGAGCTATGCGATAGATGCGTGGTCAGTAGGTGTAGCCACTACACATTGCAGTTGATCAGATGGAGCAATCTAACTAAGATTGGTCAATCACATTGCCACAACACGTGTGTGGTTGAGTAATACCAGTGTGCAAGCCTTGCTGTGCACCCGCAAATATTCATATGACAATAACTCAGAGAAGTTGGCAAGCACCTGAGGTGCCAAATGTGCGTGTCTTGATAGGCGCAAGCTCAGGGAAGCATGGGGTGGCCCCATTGGGCACGCCCGACCTCAGGATTGACTCTAAGCCAGATGCTTTGCCCTTGAGCTCTGCAAGCTGCTGTTGCAATGCTGTCACACTGACGCCATGATTGCAGATGGCTTTGGCTTGCTTGACAGGGTCCATGTGAAAGACTCCCTGCATCAAGCAGAAGCGTGTCAGCAGTCACACCCTTACTCACCCTCACCCTTACTCCCTATGCAACATGAGATGCTGTGATGGGCAAGAGCTGCTCAATTGAGTGGTCTGAGGACACTGCTGGATGTAAGAGCTTGGCCGCAGTATGGAATTGCAAGGTCCAAATCATGTTGTTTTCGATTGACTAGGCCAATGATTGAGTTTGCTTGGACCAAAGGAAAAGTCATTGCAAAAAGCTCACCTGCCCAAGAGAGTTGTTGGGGACAGGAGGCAACTGAGCTGGCTGTGCTTCAAATTGAGAAAAGCTTGTTGAAGCTGGCTGTGGGTAGAAAGGTTGGGACAAAAGGCTTTCTGAGGCTGACAAGCTGCTGTGTAGCAAAGTGCTGTCTACAGGATCCCTCGCCAAATGCTGACCACCTACAGCAGGGATCGAGCACTGGCAGGGTGCCTTTTCAAACTTTGAACCGCCAAGTGCACTAATTTGGTAAAGGATTCTGTCCTTGGAACCTACTCAGACGAAACAGGCACAACAGGTCGTACAGCCAACCCTGTCAGAGCTCAAGTGTTCGCTAGGACGTCGTAGTGCGATTCCCTAGGTGTGCGAGGATTGCTCCGGTACCTGACTCCTGTTTGTTGGACGATGACGCTGTCAAATTTGCCAACTTGCGAGAGTTCGAGTCTGCCTCCTCTGCCTGATTGAGCAGATGGAGAATGTCGGTGCTTCCTTCCTGTCCAAGCTGAGTACTGCCGCCCTCGTCGGATGCAGGATATGAAAGGCCGCCCAGTGTCTCATTGCCGTCTGATCCACCCTGCCAAAGGTCGGAGAGGAAGTCGCTACACGAGAAAACGTTCTTCATGTTATAGACGTCCGTCATCTCGACTGGCACTGGCTGAACGGCGATGGGAGCAAGGTTCGGTTGCAACCCTTGGACACTGTGCGAAGACGGGCGCCTGATATCGAGCGGGCACACTCTATGCAGCACGCAGTCATGCAACAACGACTTCTTGTGAACAACCTTACATCGCAAACGCAAACGCTCGGCAGCATTCGTAAAGGTTGCACACATTTTTGCATGCCAGGACGTTTTCCGAAACATGTGAGTACGGTCGTAACTATCGGCGTAACCGTACTGCTTATTTGGAGGCTCTAATACACGTGGAAACGGTCCATGACGCCGTAGTAAAGTCTGACGGGACGAGATCGAATCCCCAGGATGACCTGTCGTATTCACAATTGCGCAATGTACCGAGAATGTTAGTCACTGGGGCCATCTGTTATCGGCCAGCTGGACTGTAGCCACATTCGTTTACCAAGTGTATCTTCATCCTATCCAGTACACTTGGCTTGAAGCGGCCATGACGCGAGACACATGCATGCTGTCATGCACGCACTCATGCATGCAGGCATGCCGGCATGCTGCACCTCATCAAGCTTGGGACATACTTTGAGAGATGTACTTTTGGAGAAGACCATGTTGCAGCATCTGATCCAAATTATGTCAGGACTAGTCGCATTGAACACATGACAACACTTTGAGGCAGCCGTAGAGTCCTGCCCAACAATCAGAGCAATGTGCTGAAGTTGTCTCTGAAGAGACAACTCCATCTGAGCTCTGTCCTCCCTGAGCTTTGGTGATCACACGGAAATGTCGAGCACGTGCACGCCCCTGACAGCTCGAGCCATTACAAAGTCTAAGTCACTATTTGCCTGCCTGTGCAGTCATGCAGCATGCAGTTGTAAGTTGTGTGTTGCATATACATATTTGCCTAACTGACCACTGACCATGGGGATTATAGCAGTGTTCACACAAAACTTATCCTGTATGCTGACAACTGAATGATAGGCTTGTTCAACTTCATGTTCACTGGTGCCCTAGACCCAATGCTGTATAATCTATTATGGTACTTGACATCATGCTGAGCAACTATTGGCAAGCTGTTAAGCAACACCTGCCAATACCTACGAAACTTTGGTACAACTAATATTGCATCAGTTTGCTCAAGCTGTATTTTGCCTATGACCTCACCCACCAGCTCAAAGGGAGGAAACACCCAAAGTAAAGGCAACCTATTGGGCAACAATGCATCCGTAGCCCAGTCCTGATACATAGCATTGACAGCAAGTGCACCAGGACCATAAAACTTGCTGTAGAATCTGCTGACTTGATGCTGACCTTCAGCATGCCCCGCAAAACAATCTAGTGTAGGCACACCCTAAGGCTGACTGGGCCATTTGTCAAGCATAGGGTTTGTGTATGTGACTAAAAGCCTTACAAAACAGGGGCCTTTACTAAGCAATGTTTTAAAGATTTGAAATCCGATTGATGATCAGACACTATCTGTCAGGCTAAATAGCTCCTTTACAGCATTTACAGCCTAGGATTAATGGCCAATTGAGGTTCTGGTACTTAAGGCTGTAGTTCATTCCTCTATAACTTACGTGGTCATGGGCAACACATCCATTGAATGGTGTTCAAGTTTGTGTTCCCCATTGCAATGCTTGAGCTACAGGTCTCAGTTTTGACTGACCTCAAAGCAGCGTGAAGTTAGTGGTTGTGAGCATATTGTCATCAGCGGCATGGTGTGAGACAGAAGGCTGATGATGCGGTGTGCAGCAATGATGAAGGTGGGCACTTGCCAAAGCACCACCTGCAGGCTGCTGAGCAGCTGTCTGGCCCAGGCCTCCACCAGGAATAGCCCCTCGTTGAGTCAGCTGTTGTGCAAGGTAGCTGCAGCCTTGCGGAC
>JAABUP010010112.1_pt1 | contig 11258 bp, 8 predicted proteins | sample 5559201 | NCBI WGS metagenome assembly JAABUP01 (sample SAMN10711887, study PRJNA513373) | rock metagenome | isolation source: Antarctica rocks | place: Antarctica | reverse complement strand
GGCAATGGGCTGCGCCAGCGCCGGGCGGGTGCGCCACCTGCCGGCGCGCGGGCCGAGTGCCCCGCCACTGGCAGCACAGGCAGCCAGGTGGACGGCAGGCTGTGCCGTTCATAGCATGATCGTGCGCACTCGAACGGCGTGCGTCAGCGGCCATGGCTGTGCGGGTGCACGACGAGCGCGCTGGCTGTGCAAAGGAAGATTGTGCGGCCTGTTCTGGCTCCACCAGGAGCACAAGGGCTGCCACAGACGAGCCATTATGCGCGCACATGCTGAGCTACACAACATGCAGCATCTACTTGGTTGTGGCGACCGCAGTATGCTAGTATATTTGCTTTGTGGTGCATTTCAGGATGTGTGAGCGCGCCTACCGTGCCCTGGCGCTGATGCGACCCCTGTGCTTGTGCGTGAGCGCAGCTGATGCTGGCGACATGGAGCTGACAGGCGGCAGAGTGGCCGCATCGGCGGCTGATCCTGCAGCTGATGGGCAGGCCACGCGCGCCGACGAGCGGCTGAAAAAGATGTGACATGCGCGGTGCTGTCTGTTGAGTCGTGCGGCATAAGAGAGAGCTGCGGTGATGTCTATTTGCTTGTGGCTCGTGCAGCGTCGTCTGGTCGATAATGTGTGCTTTATGTGCCTGTAGTGGCACATGCTCCCTACGTAGCAGGTTGTGGAAACAGGATGTTGTGCCACCACGCCTGGCGTCCGCTGGCCGGCCCTTGCAGGGCTACATGAAAGCATTATCTATGCATCTACCCAATGGAGACTGAGCAAGCGAGTGTGGGGTTATAACAGAACACGCTTGTGCCATGTGACCATTGATGGGCCGCTCAGGGCAAGCCATGTTGTTGGTCCACATACATAGGTAACAGACAGGCTCGTTGGACAGTGCCTCACCCCAGCGGCCCCGGCAGCGACCCCCGCTCCAAGAAAGTCAAACCAAAGACAGCCACAGCGCCGAGCAGCGACAGGTAGGATAGCCCCTCCACAGCGCCGAGCGCACCACCAGGTCCAGAGGGCAGACCAGACCCAGTCTTCACCTTGGTGGCTATACTCCAGCCAATGAGGCCCAGCACCACGAGGTAGGACACGCCCTCCAGCGCGCCATAGACGCCGCCCGGCCCCTCCGGCAGGCCCTTGCCAGTTGTTTTCAGCGTGTACCTGCATGACTCCCGGCTGCCTTGGTCACTAGAGGCAAACTGTGGTGTGCGCTTCAGACCAGCCCGCAAGCTCAGGAGTGATATGCTTTAATCTTGTGTCACTAGAAGACTCGCGCGTGCTGGTTAGCAGGTGAGCTGGGTGCGGGAGGGTCAAAACGCACTCGGATATAAGCATGACGACGTTCGAGGCTGCACCCACAGGGATTGCAGCCTTCTGTAGCCCGCTGAGATCCTGGGTGGCCCTGCATTTGAGAGCGTGCCGGCCAGGCATGCAGCGCCGCGGCGCTCCTGCAGGGATACAATGTGCTCAGTAAAAGCTCTGTGGTGCGTATGCTCAACGTGTGATGATGGTGTACAGCACCTGCGCTCTTAAAGGCGCCTGCGCCCCGGCGGGCGAGGGCCTGGTGAGAGGCAAGACCTTGCGCCGCTGCCATGATGTCTGCACCGCTTCTGTCGGGCTTTTGACGCTGCTCTATGGTCTCCAAGTAGAGGAGGAGCTCCAAGGCCAGGGTTGGATGTTATCCAGTAACAGCTGCTGCAGGCGTCCGATGCTCACCTGCCGCCGCACACTCTGCTGCATCCAGAACAACCCTTGAACGCAGAGCTGCACATGGCGTGGAGCGCTTGGACTGCGAGGCACGGCTACGTGGCTGTCACGTTGTGGCTTTGCTTGTGTTGCTGAGATGCATGGGTGCGCATACAAACACAATGGCCTGCTTGGGCACTTCGAACACGCACTGCATTTTGTCACACGTGCACAAAATACAGGCTGAGTGATCTCGGGCTGGCGGCAACGCCCGAGCGTGGCCTGAGCGATGAGGAGGGCAGCGCGGACTGCGCGTCAGCAGGCGAGTGGGACTGGGCAAGCGCTGCCGCACAGGCGAGCAGTGTAAAAGCCCTGTGCACAGCGCCGCATGTGCAGCAGTCGTGTGCAAGCGTGCACATCAGTGCACACCTTCCAGAACTGCAACTTAAGTCTCTGCTCCGCAGACCAGTGCACGTTGCTGGCAAGACCAGGTTCAGGACGCGCTCCAATGCACTGCAACGCTCTCCATCTGGCAGCAGGGCGAGGCAATGGACGCACGAGCCTGGCGTGCGGAGGCGGAGCGCGTCGCAGGCCGCCTGCGCGCGTCGCTCCCGGACGCGGCAGGCGGCTGGCGCGGTGGCCTGGAGGCTGCGCGGCGCCAGCGCGCCGCGCTCGTGGCGGCCGCTGCGCCCGCGCAGGCCGCGCTGGCGTGCATCGCCCAGGAGGCGCGCTGGGCCCCGCCGCTCGGCGGCGAGCACTGTGCAGTGCGCGCGCTGGTATCTTCCGCGCCAGCGCGCCGCAGCGCTGGGCGTGCAGGCGTCTGTGCCCTGTGCTCAAAAGGACTATGCCAGGGGGATGCATATGGCTGTGGTGACGTGCTGCTGCACAGCTATAGCCGCGCCTAGCGACTCTGGACTTGCAGTCACTTGCGGAATTACATGACGCAGACCCGGTCACACTTTTTGCACCTAGGCGGCGGGTTCACTGGCGGCGGTGGAGGCGCGCGAGGCCGCACTGAGCGCGCAGCTGGCGGCGCCGGCAGAGCGCGCGCGCGCCGCGCACGCGCGCCTGGCAGCGCTGCAGCGCGAGGACGAGCAGCGCCGCGCCGCGCTGTGCGCCGCCGCGGACGAGGCCGCCAAGCTGGCCGAGGTGCTGCCCAGCAGGCTTGTGTGGGGTAACGGGCACGCTGCTGGTGGGTGAAGAAGTCGAGAAGTCGAGGTGCAGCCGGCCAGCCTTGGCATCATGGCCATCCCTGTGCGCTCTTGCAATGCGCATCGCCGCAAAGTTGGATGAAATCGCTTTCTTTGCATCGCCTGGGTATTGGTATATGTGTGGCACGGGACAGACAGAGCTCTGGAGAGCTTGTTGCGCTGCATGCTCAGGGAATTGCGCGAGGCAGAGCACTGGTGCATGGCCCCTGCATGCGAGCTGGCACCAGGAGCAGCTTCAGTGTGCGCACATGCGGCTGAGGCCGCCGCACAGCGGAGAGCGCACGGCCTCAGGTGGCCGAATTCACGCAGGAGGCGGACGACGCGCGCGCGGAGCTGGAGGCGCGCGGCGCGGGCCTGACGGACGTGACGCCGGTGCTGCGCTGCCGCGCGGCCATCGAGCGGCTGCAGGTTGCGCCCCGCGTCGCCTGCTTGGCTTTGCTCAGCTGCATGTCCGCATGAACATGCAGCCCCTGCCCCCGGGCTGACAGCATCGCAGCCCAGGCTCCCTGTCACGCCGTCGCAGCGCAGGCTGTGCCACAGAGAGCGGGCATCGCAAGGCCCCTGCCAGCAGCCATCCGCCTTCTGCCATGGTTGCCATGGGACATGCATGATCCCATCACAGTGCATGGACCATGCCGATCTCTGCGGCGGGACGCGAGAGTGCAGAGCATGGCGTTGGGCGCGCGCGCGCGCGCGCCGCAGAGGCCCCCCGCAACGCCCTGGGTGCACGGCATTTGCCCATGGCGGCACCCTGCATGTCCTGAGCGCATGACGCACATCTCGCGGCCACAGCAGCGCTTGCCAGTTTGCCTGGGATGCGCTTGTGCCGCAAGCCATACTGAGCGTACAGCCCGCGGCATGGCCCACGGCGCGGCGGCCACCGCAGGGCGACCTGCGGCGCCTGGACGTGCGCACGGGCGTGCTGCAGGCGCACGTGCGCCAGGCTGAGCAGCGCCGCGGGTGCAGCCTGGCCACGTGAACGTTCGCCGGGCTCGCTTGAGCGTGGTGCCCTGCCTCGTGCCACTGCCAAGGCCGCTGGAGACGTTCGCCTGGCACTCTTCAGCTCAGCAAGCACAGAAGGAAGGATGAAGGGCTCTGAGTGACGCGCAGAGCACAGCACCATTATAAGCAGCTTGTAAGACATCTCGATACTTGGCTCTTCATTGCAAGCGTCAGGCCGTCTGCCTTCAACTCATGGCCTAGCCCTGAAAGCAACTCAGGATATGGCCCCGCAAGACATAACCGCCCCTTTGCGGACGCTGTGTACTTGGCAGCAAGCTCAGGCTGCCAGCACAGCTCAGCGCCCCACTGGCGCCCTGGTCAGGGCTTGGCCGGCTCCCGTACCTCCCAAGCCACGTACGGCTTGAGCTGCACGGGCGCTCAGCTCTCAGTATTCATGTGTGTACCCAGATAGAACAACCAATGGCCGTACGGGGACATGCGTACCGTGAAGCCAGTCAGGTCCGGGACAAGAAACTGCGGCCGCTTCTCCGCCGTCACCTGGTACTTGCCTGCGCGTCCCGCGTCGGCTAGTCAAAGGCCTTGACAGACAGAGGCAGGCAGGGGCAGAGGCAGGACAGAGGAAGGCAGGGCGGGCTGGAGGGCCAGTCGCCGCGAACGCACCCAGCTTTGTGTGGTGCCCGGTCGACTTGACCCCCTTGCCCTTGTAGTAGTTCTTGTTTCCATACTTGCCAGTCAGCTGCTTGAAGCCCTTGCTGGGCACGCGCCGATACCGCAGGGCCGCCCCCAGCAGCTGCCACATCCGCGGCGCAACGCCCCGAACGACAGGCCTCGGGCCCGCTGAGCTCGCTGTGCGCCAAAGCCGTAGATGGTCTAGCCACTCTAAGAGGGGGTGTGCACACTCGGGCAAGTGCTGCTACGGGTGCGCGTAATGAGATGCACGCAACACCAGCCCACGAGTAAGACACGTAACAGCTCCTTTTGGCTTACTGGCCCGCTGGTGCCTCCTCGCAGCTGGGGCACTTTTTAGCTTTCCCTTTGGAGCTCGGCCAACCTCAGCACTTGTAGGGTTGCAGGAGTTGCTGCTGCACTGCTTGCACAAGTCAAGGCCTCCGCCGGTGCTCTTTGCAGAAGCGCCCTCTCCTGTAAAATTTGAAGGCTCTTCTTGCACCGCAGGCCCTGTCTTCAGGCATCCTGCAGTTGTCTGGCCTGCCTAGGCGGCTGACGCGCCTGCAACATGTTTTTCATGCATTAACCACTGTGTAAGCTCAGACGCAGTGTAGCTTACGTGCTGGTTGCATTGCACGGCTCTTCCAGGAGAAGCAGCTAAGCAGTCGTTGATCAAGCATGCACGGCAACGACACACCAGAGTAGCAGGGACCTGGCATGCACGTGGGCGCTCAGCCGCCGCCCCGGATTGTGGTGCGCGATGCAGACAGTGGCGCTGCGGACGGCGGCGTGCACGAGCACCTGCGGAGCCAGTATGAGGCGCTCGGCGAGGACAGCTTTGTGTGCGTTGGGGACGTCATTCCCACCGACATGCAGGACGGCTTCCTGCGGTGCGACACTCCCCAAGCTCACGGCTATGGTATTCCATGGCACGCTCGCAATGGGCACGCGGCTGTGCCGCGCAGGGGCCACGGCACACAGGTGGTGGCCGGGCAGCTGATGGCCACAGTGTGCGGCCGCGTGGAGCGCGTGAACAAGCTGGTGTCTGTGCGGGCGCTGCGGAGCCGGTGCGCAGCCGCCCGCGCCCGCTGCCAACGGCGGGCTGAGGCCGCAGCGCAGCTCACACGGCCACTGAGCTCTGCCGCAGCGCAGGTACTCTGCAGAGCTCGGGGACGTGGTTGTGGGCCGCGTCACCGACGTGCGGCCCGCCCCCCGGACCGCCTGCGCCACTGCCCGCTGAAACTTCCCCAGCCGGCCTTCACAAGCGATGCAGAAGCAGTCGCGCTGCTGAAGCGCCGCGAGGCAGTGTCGCCCTCGTGCGAGACCTGCCGAGACGCACCCTGTGCCGCCATGGCGTCTAAGCGGCGGGGAGCCTGCCAGACACCTGAGGGTGCGCGCGGCAGGTCGCCGGCAAGCGCTGGGTGGTCGACCTGAATGCGCGGCAGGAGGCCACGCTGCAGCTGTCCTCCGTCAACCTGCCCGGCGGCGTGCAGGTGCGCGCCCCGCGCCCCTGCTTGCGGGCCGCGCCCGTGTCAGGCCCGGCTGTGTCACCGTGCCTTTCTGTATTTTTCACACGCCTCTTTGCCCCCTGCCCTCCTCAATGAGTATCGGCTACATGCGTCCGCCCCTCTCAGACAGCGCCTCCCTGACAGAATGGCTCCGGGCTCCTGCTGCATTGTCGCATGCTGCTCATGGCGAGCGCGGCCCCGCGCCGCGGCTCGTCTCGCGCCTGAGCGGGGCGGGGCGGCGCGCAGCGGCGGCGGACAGCCGAGGACGAGCTCAACATGCGCAGTGTGTTCGAGGAGGGCGACCTGATCAGCGTGCGCCACGGCCCGTGCGGGCGCCCCAGCCTGCACAGGCGCCGATCGCGCATGTCCAGACAGGCCGCATGGCAGCCTGCGCCTGCCTCTGTGCCCGTGGCCGTTAGATGCCGGCCGCAGCCCGCGCCGCTCACCAGGCAACATGGTAGGCGGCAGGGGGCGCAGGGCCGCCGGTGTGCGCTGACGCCTGCGCGCGCCCGGCAGGCCGAGGTGCAGGCGCTGCATCAGGACGGCTCGGTGTCGCTGCACACACGCAGCCTAAAGTATGGCAAGGTGCCGGCCGCCCCCGCGGCCCAGCCCCCCGTTCAGTCCGGCTTTCGCGACGCGATTTCCAAAAGGCAGTGCAGGCAGTTCTCGGCTGCCATGGACGTCGCCCGACCAGGAGGTGACTGGGGTGCGCGCTGCCGCGGCGCAGCTCGCCGGCGGCCAGCTCGTCACCGTGCCGGCCAGCCTGATCAAGCGCCAGAAGCAGCATTTCAATACGCTGCCAGGCACAGGTGGGTCACGAGCATGCAGTGCCAGCAACCAGCGCGCGCCGTCTGTCTTGCCACTGCGAGGTCGCTCTGTCGCTCTGCGCATGCCCGCATTTGCAGATACGCTGCCACGGCACCCGCAGAAAAGGTGCTTGCGGGGCAGTTCACGCGGCAGCTCTGGTCGCATGTGTGCCCCAGCCTGGTCATGGTCGGCGCGTACGTGTGGCAAGCATGCGGCCCGCGCCCCGCGCAGGCGTGGACATCATCATGGGCTGCAATGGCATGGTCTGGGTTGCGCCGCACACGCCGCCGCCGGCGCCACCGGGCGCCGACGGCGGCGAGCCGGCGGAGCCGGAGCCGGCGCCCGCGTCGCCGCCGGCCACGCGGCCGCAGCGCGAGGCGGTCTGCCGCGCGGCGGGCGCCGTGCGCGCGCTGGCGGCGCTGCGCTTCCTCATCTTCCCCGCCGCGCTGGCCGGCGCGTGGCAGGCGCGCGGGCGCGTCTGCCTGGCATCGGCGTGCAGAGTACTTGCTGGGGGGATTGGGGTTGCGGAACTGCCGGCGCCGCCTCCGAGCAGGCGGTGCAGGCGGTGGGGCATACCAGGCTGCGCTGCTGCTCTTACCCGCGCTCTGGTGCGCTGCAGGCTGGTGCGCCGTGGTGCGCTCTTGTGCGGCCCGTCGCAGGGCAGGCGCCATGCCTGGGCTGGCTACTGGGCAGGGACCGGCATGCCTGAGCCTGGGGCTCGCCTGCGGCCTGGCGTGCGCGTCGCTGCGTGCTGTGTGCCGTGCGGGGGCGTCAAGGGGGCGGCGCGCGCGCGCGGCCGCCCCGCCTGAGCCGGGAGGGCGCCGCGGCCGCCCCGCTGACGTGTGCGCTGCGGCGCGCTGCAGGCCAGCGCAGACGCGGGCGTCGCGCCGCGGGACATGACCGAGCCGGCCTTCCTGGCCGCCGTGACGGAGCGCGAGGGCGCGCGCCGCCGGCAGGAGGCGCTGTGAGCACGAGTCCGCTGGTGTCCAGGCCGTGCCGTGCGGCTGCAGGGCTGACATGTAAGCCATGTTGACATGCAGTGAGGTGATCCTGGGACCAGTAATCATGAATGAGATGTGCAGATGCGAGCCCCTATCCCCAAACGGTTTGGGCCAACATGGTTTGGGCCAAACCATGTTAGGTTTGCGGCAGAAATAAAGCTGGAGCAAAAGGGAGCCAAGGAAAGCGGCTGTGCTCAAGCCCCAGGTCGCAGGAGCTCAATCAAGCCTGCGACAGCGCTCCAGCACGCAGCAGCGCGCCTGGCGGCTGGCAGCTTTGCAGCGCTCTTGGTGCCCGGGGGAGCAGCGGCGCGCGCCTTGTGACAGCCCGCCGCTCGGTCTGCGTGTCCCTGCGGGCAGGCAGGGCTCTTGGGCCCTGTCTGTGCTCTGCCCTCCGCCCAGGCTGGCGGGCGGGGCAGCATCTGGTTGCAAGGCGAAAATGGCTAGTCTGCTTGGGGAGCGTGCCGGCGGAGAGGCGGCCGGGGCCGAGCGGCACCGTATCTGTCCACTGCGGTAAGGTTGCACCACGAGGATGGCGGAGGCGGGCAAGGAGCAGCCGGCCGGCGGGCAGGTGGTGCGTGCCCACAAAACGTTTTGGCGTGCCTTGGGCAGCAGGGGGGCTGTGCGACGGTGTGTTCATCGTCCCTGGTGCCTTGTACGCGTCCTGGCCTGCTACGGGGCAGCTGTATACGGAGCCAGACTCTGCAGCGGGGGGGGGCTGCCTCGCCAGCCTGCTTCGACCATGTCGGGCCCGGCGCCCGGCCCGTGGTCAGGGGCTGCTCACTTTTGCCTTCGTGGCCTGTTGACTAGTCCAAGTGCGGAGACTGGAGGCACAGGACGCAGGCTTGCCTGATCTCTGGCTAGTCCACAGCAGCAGACCAGGCGGGGGCCGCCTGCGGCGCTGGCCGGTAGCTGGCAGCGCGTGGGTCTAGGGCTCAGTCAGGTGCAGCGCGCGCGCGCTGTTGCGCCGCCATACGATGTTTTGCGCTGCATGCCTCGATGCACCGGCCGCAGGGCCCGGGCTGCGCGCGCGCAGCGGCGGCTGCGCTCTGAGGCTCTGCGTGTTGTATGTGTGGTGTGGCCGCTGCTGAGGGCGGCGGCGCGCCTGGGTTTGGTACCGGCTGTGCTGGCGACCGCGTCCTGGGGCTGGCATGGCAGGGCAGGGCCGCCGTTTCTGGCGTCTGCGACACACCAAGGCGAGGCGTTATGCGCGTGCTGGCGCGCGGTGCGGGGCTGGTCAGGGCGTGCGCCGGCCGACGCCGCAGGTCGCTTGGGATGCCCGGCTGGGCGGGTGTTGACGTGCGCCTGCCTGGCGCGGCAGGAGGACGATGGGGAGGCCGGGAAGGATGACATAGGCAACGAGGTGGTGGAGCGGGACGCCACGGGCCGGTGGTCGCGGGTGTGCCCTGGACAGCGCGCGGCAGTGCTGCAGGGGCGCTGCCTGTACCTGTGTGGCAGTGCGAAGCGGTGTTCTCACTGCAAGGCGCCTGCGCGGTGAGCTGGAGGCCTGGTGTGCGGCGGCAGCGCCGCAGCCCTGCGCGCGCTGACCCCAGCCGTGCGGACGAGCGCGCAGTGGGACGTCGTGCTCGGGCGCGGCGCGTTCAAGACGGTGTACAAGGGTTTTGATGAGGAGGAGGGCATCGAGGTCGCGTGGAACCGCGTGCGCGTCTCGGAGCTGGTGCAGAGCAAGGAGGAGCGCGACCGGCTGTTTGCAGAGATCCGCGTGCTCAAGCAGCTCAAGCACAAGAACATCATGACCTTTTACGACAGCTGGCTCGACTCCAAGTGCGCGGCCGGCCCGCGGCGGCGCCGCCCGTCCCCCCTGCGCGCTCTCTTCACAGCGGCGGCGAGGCGGGCGCGCAGCTGACCCTCCGCGCTCCGCAGGCACGGCTGCGTCAACTTCATCACCGAGCTCTTCACGTCCGGGACGCTGCGCCAGTGCGCGCCCCCGCCACAGCGGTTGTCGGATTTTGAACACTGCCGAGACCTTTGCACATGTCAGTGCTCCCTTTCGGGTGTGAACCGGGCCGCTGCAGTGTCTGCCGCACATCGCGCTGGGCTCCTGAGCGCGCCGTGCCTGCGCCGGCCGGCAGGTACCGCAAGCGGCACAAGCACATCGACCCGGAGGTGCTGAAGCGCTGGGCCTGGCAGATCCTGTGCGGCCTGGTGTACCTGCACGGGCACACGCCGCCGATTATCCACCGCGACCTCAAGTGCGACAACATCTTCATCAACGGCAGCGAGGGCGTCGTCAAGATCGGCGACCTGGGCCTTGCAACGATGCTGCGCGCGCGCACCGCGCCGCAGAGCGTCCTCGGTGCGGGGCACCCCGTGCTGGGCGGCCGCGGTCCTAGCTGTGTGTACGCACAGCGCTGGCTTGCTCTAAGACTGCTGGCTCAGTCGCGGCAGCTTGTGTTCGCGAATGCTTGCAGCGAGCGCGCTGCCTGGGTTGCTAGCATGCTGTTCTGCAACAACTGTGCTGGCACAAGACCGGCCCGATCTGCCTTTCTGTTGACAAGCCACTGTGGCCTCTGCTTTGTCAGCGAGGCCGGCCGCGCGGGTCGGCGCTGAGGCGCCGCCCACGCCAGCCGGCCAGGCACGCCGGAGTTTATGGCGCCGGAGCTGTACGACGAGGAGTACGACGACCGCGTGGACGTGTACTCGTTTGGCATGTGCCTGCTGGAACTGGCCACGCTGGAGTACCCGTACAGCGAGTGCCGCAATGCCGCGCAGATCTACCGCAAGGTCTCGCTGGTGCGCCTCTGCCCCGCAGCGGCCTGCGTGCATGCCGATGGCCCCAGTGCTTGCATCCACAGTAGTCACGGCACGGCTTGCGGCTTTTCACTGCACAGCAGAGCGTGCAAAGCAACGCGCCGCCAATACTGTGGCTGTGCCGCCTTTCCTGCAAGGAGCAGGCATGGGGGCGGGCGATGCTCAGCGTGCGCGGGCGCCTGCGCGGCAGGGCGTGCGCCCGGCGGGCCTGGCCAAGGTGCCGACGGCGGAGCTGGTGGAGTTTGTGACGGTCTGCATCGCGCCGCGCGAGGAGCGGCCGCGCGCGCGCCAGCTGCTCAAGCACCCCTACTTCGCCTCGGTGCGCAGCGAGAAGGCCGCCGTCAAGCTCAGCGCGGAGGCGCTGCTGGGCGCGGGCGCGTCGTGCGCCGAGCTGCACCTGCTGCTCGCGGAGTGCGCGGGGTCGACGGCCGGCTCGACCGTGTCGCGCACGTCCTCCGAGATGGCCGCGCTGGAGCCCGGCGAGGCGGCCGGCGCAGACGCGGCCGCGCGCTTCCCGTCCGGCGGGCTCACGCTCGGCGTGCTGCCGCCCGTGGTGGAGCACACGGGCGAGGCGCTGCACGCGCCGGCGCGGCCCTCGTCCGCGCCCGGCCAGGCGCCGGCTTCGCCGCCCACGGCCGGCTCGGCCGCG
>JAABUP010010111.1_pt1 | contig 11259 bp, 12 predicted proteins | sample 5559201 | NCBI WGS metagenome assembly JAABUP01 (sample SAMN10711887, study PRJNA513373) | rock metagenome | isolation source: Antarctica rocks | place: Antarctica | reverse complement strand
GCGAGGGCAGCACGAGCAGGTGGTAGTCGTGCACCCACACGTAGTCCTCGTCCATGGCCACCACCTCCACCAGCTTGTCCGCGAACGCCTGCGCGCGCCCCGCGGGCGGCCGCGCGCGCTCAGCGCGGCCGGTCGGGGCGCCCGCCGCGCAGCACAAGACCAGGGCGCCGCCGCAGTTGCAGCAGATGCAGAGCGGGACCACAGGCGGGTCGACATGCTCGAGCACCGGCCCGCTCATAGGCAGCTGCCACTCTGCCACTCCGGCACGACACAGAGGTGTCGGTGTCAGGCTGCCCGCCGCCGCGGGCCGGACGGGCCCCGCGCGGGCCGCGCGGCGCGCCTTGTTGGCCTTGACGTAGGCCTGCCAGAGGTCCGGGTCGAAGCGGCCGCTGCTGGCGGGCGACAGCGGCAGCAGGTAGTGGAAGAGGGGCCAGAGCTGCTGCTTGCAGAAGCCTGCCGCGCAGCCGGCGGACCTGAGGCCGCTCGGCACGCTCTTGCCAGTATGTCCCCCATATGCAGAGGCGGGCAGTGGCAGGGCGGCTGCCATGGCAGTCCTGCAGGGTGTGCAGGGGGCGCGCTTCATCGCCTCCACTACGAGAGAGGCGCTGCAGTGCAGCCTGCACCGGCCTCGACAGAGCGCAAGTGCGTGAGCGCGCTTGCCCGTTTCGATGCAGGCACTCGCTGCACCCGGCTGCCGCAACACCGTGCCGGCCACAAGCCAGCAGGCGCACTGTGGACAGCTCCGAACAGTGCGGCACAGCATGAGCGCAGCGCGCCAGCATGGCACTGCCCGGCGCGAGCCACGCAGCAGGCGCGCTGCTGCTGACATCGGGCAGGAGTGCTTTTCTGTGAGCGGTGCGCGCTGCACCCGGTAATGCCAGGGAGCCGCACCCTTATAATACCGCTCCTTCAAGTCCGCGCCCAGGAACACGACGCAGCAGTTGAACTCGGTGAAGAGCTCCAGCGCGACCATCTGCGCGCCGTGCTTGGTCACGCTAGGTCTTACAGACCTACAGGTTTTGGAAGCAGCTGTAAACAAGGGATCCAGCGCGGCCAGCCGCGCGCTTTGCCGCAGCAACGCTTGGTTCTACAGACCTACAGATTTGGGCAGCAGCTGAAATTTATTGAAGGGATCCAGCGCGGCCAGCTGTGCGCCGTGCCGCAGTGATGCTAGGTTCTTCAAAACCCCTAGGGCCTGCAGCCCTTCATTACCTGCCTGCTCTGCTGCGCCTCCGCTGCCCATGAGCATGCACAGGAGCTATTCACCAGCATCTCTTCCTCGCTGTGCAGCGCGGCCGCAACCACGAGCATGTAAAGGGTCTACAGACCTGCGTCTCTTGCTCGCTCCCCTGCACCTCCGCAGGGCAGCAGCATGCACGGGAGGCAGGCAGGGACGCCGCCCTGCTGCCTGTCCGCAGGTAAGCGGCACGCACGGAGGGGGGCAGGCCGGCGTGCTCGCCCCGCTGCGCGCGCCCACACAGGCAGCCGACACAGGCGGCGCTGGACAGGTAGGGTAGGGTGTGGGGGGCTTGCGCGCCTCCTGCTCGCTCAGCTCAATCTCCACCGGCAGGCAGCCGACAAAGAGCACCTCCGTGTCATCCCCCACGCCCTCCTGCGCCGTCAGCGCGGGGTTGGCCGGCGCCGCAGGCGCGGCGCGCTGCCGCGGCAGCGCGTAGCAGCGCGCAGTCGCCGGCCGGCGCGGCAAGCAGGATTTAGCGGGCGCCGGGGCGCCGCGCCTGCGCCTGGGCTATGAGCGCATCCTCGTCCCAGGCAAACTCCCAGGCGCTGGTCTCCTCGTTGCGCGTCACGCGGATGGGCAGGTGGTTGGACACGAATATGACCCTGCGCGGCAGGCGGCCTGGCTGAGCCGCGGGCCATGCACACGCGCCGCTCGCCTAGCGCGCTGCGCCTGCTCCTGTGCCAGCCAGGCCGGGCGTGCGGGCAGCCGTGTTGATGCAGGTGAAGCCGAGCAAAGGGTTGCAAACCATCCTAGCATGCTGGACGCAAGTGTGACGCAGGGAAGCCTGCCTGGCCGTTGTGGATGCGCAGCAGCGCGCGCAGCGCGGGCGCCATTGTCGCGCCGCACGACTGCTCGTCCAGCTCCGCCTCGGTGGCGCCCGGCCTGCCCAGCACGTAAAACTGACCCCGCGTCCGCACACATGGTCGCAGTGTCGCGCGCGCTCTGCTCTGACAATAGCCTGTATCCGAGCTGCGTTCGTACGGTGCGGTTTGGGAAAGATTATGCTGCTCTGTGGGAAAGCAGACACAGCCACTGTCTCGCCTGAGGCTGTTTGAGCGCGTGACAGCGGGCGCCTTGCCAGACGCAGAGCGCGCACCGCAGAGTGGCCGCGAGCTCCGGGAGGTGCTTTGCAGAAAAGTCCTCAATCCTGCGCCAGCAGTGGCACGCGCGCCGACCCAGCTCGCCGTAGCAACCAACTTCCTTGTACCACGCGGCGAAGGCCAGCCTGAGTCATGCTATACGGAGTCACACCCGGGCTGTATCTGCCATGAGTTCCACTGGTGACCGGTTGCAGCAGAGCACCTGTATTACACCAGCAAGAAAGAGAACAGCCTTTAGCCTTGGGCCTACCTGAACGAGGGCAGGGGCTGGCGCTTGATGTCCATGGGTTTCTGCAGCGCGAAGCGCTCCGCGCAGCGCTGCCCCCACAGGCTCTCGTCGCTGTCGATGAGGCTGCGCCACAGGCGGCACACGCATGCCGCTCTGGAGCACTCCTCTGGGGAGAGGTACCTGCCATTTGCGACAACATCAGAGCGCTCATACATGCGAGAACAAATGTGCGGGAACTGTTATTGGTATCACAGCTTGAAAGGCAGCAACACAAGGCAAGGTGAGCCCTTTAGATAGCACCAAGCGTTTCGCGTTGTGCAACAGACACCTGTAGATCGAAGCAAGGCACTGTGGGGACAGGTCGCCCATGGCGACAGCGTTGTCAGCGTTCATCGTATTCACTGCCGTGTCAGGTGCATTCCTCTCTGCAGCGCAACACAGGGGTCGAAGAGAGTCTGTTGATAGCAAGATTGAATAGCACGGACTGCAGCTCTGATGGGTGCAAGGCAGTGCAAGCCCGATTAGGCTTTAAGTTTTTACCCGAGGCTGTCGCCCTGCTGTGCACTCCAGCTGCGCGTGAAGCACAGCAAGGCTGCGATAAAGCAGTTGCAGCAGGCCCTTTTCCCTAGAAACGTCTACTCACAAAGCGCTACTGGACCTGGGAAGGCAAGTGCCATGGCGCGCATACGCGAGCTGCCTCCCGCAAAGCCTGTCACACCGCTGGAGCGTGCGCAGGCGTGGCTGCGCTCCGAGTGGCAGAACGAGCAGAAGCGGGCAGCAAACCTGGTGCGCGGCGCGTTACCTGGCTGCCAGCAGTCCGCCGCCCCACTGCCGCTGTATGTCCGTGACAGCACCTTGCTGGGCCAGCACCCGTGTGGATGCTGTTGCCTTGTACTCACACTGTTGAGAGCGGACGGTTGTCGCGCAGACGTGCGCTTGCTCTTGTGATTTATCATATATAACGGCAAAGGCAGATGTGCTGACTTGTGATGCGGCTTGCGCAGGCGCTGTTGAGAGCGGTGGGGCTGTTCGCGGGAGCGGTAGTCGTCTTGAGCCAGTTCGGAGAGGCCTTCAACGTGTAAGTATGGGTCGCCTGTGCACAGTGCCTGGTGCACTTGGCTGGGCGCGGGTCAAGCCACAGGTAATCTTTTGACAGCCTCGTTGGACCTGCACTGCAGTGTAAGTACACTCTTACTGTGTGCAAATACGTGAGCCGCACTATGGCCCCTCTGTAATCACGTGGCTGCCGCAGTGGCATCAATGCTGGGCCCACAAGTGGTGCACGCTGCTTGATACCTCACCAGCCGATCTCTATCCTTATCTGGAGAGCGCAGGTGCTGTAAGAGTCAGCAACGTTCTAGGCGCTTACCTCTCATGTATTGGGCCTTTTATTTCTCATAAACAACGTTGACACATGAACAACGGCTATGTGTACACCTGTGTGCACACTAGCACCGCTTTGCAATCCACTGTATGCCTAATGGGATGCAGTGCCATAACAGGCGCAGCGTGTGCGCCGCACAACAGGCGGTGCTGTTGCTGCCGAGCCCTTCTTGTCACCAGGGTCCACGATTTCCATGCTTGTTATGAGCCACAGGTGCTGAGTGCATCCTGGCCTTGCCATACAGCTAGTGTGTTACATAACGCTTGAAGCATGCTGCAGCTACCAGCCATCAAGGTGCTGTCAGTGACAACTGCTGGGAGTTGCAGCACGACTTAAAACATGCCAGCACGCAAGACCTGTCAAGTCCCGCTGATACACCATGGTGGTGCTCTTTAGCAGCAGATGAGCAATGCAGCTCCACAGAAACAAACAACATGCAATGACACGTTCAAGCACCAAACAGCTTATGCACACTGCTGTGCGAGCTGAATACGCATAACAGCTGCGCATGCCCTGCCGCCAGGGCGAAACCTGGACTCAAAGCTGGTCGCACCCCAGCCTCAATATCCGGCCTCCGGCACACGTGACAGACCCAGACGCTAAACAACTTGCCTGCACTCGAGCGCCTGACGGGCGCGGGGCATGGCAACGCCTGCATGACAAGTAGCAAGCGTACATGCTAGGCCCTGGTCAGTAGGGTGTTTGTACTGTTTGCCATGGGTCCCATCTATTGACACCATAAAATAACAATATTGTATACCAGAGCACTAGGTGCAATGTAACGCAGTAAAATCAATGCGAACACAGCTACATGCTCAGCTGCTCACGACGTGGCCTGAAGCAGATGCGCGTGCCCGTGCCACTTGCAGCTCTAATGCAACTGCCAATGGCAAGAGGCCAATCACATGTGAGCCAGGTGGCACGACCATGCCCAGCGCCGTCCCGAGCAAGGCATCACGCATAGCGTGACAGCTTGCTCGAACCACGAGAGCGGTATATTGCACGCATGTCTTCCAGGAAACGCAGCGGACAACTTCCCCCACCCGCTGTGCCTCACTTACGTACCCCAGTCGTGGAGTGGGACCGGGGCCTGTCCTGGAAGAACACACCAGGACAGTCCACTATCTCTGGTCCAACGGTGTCCGAGGGCGTGCTCAGGCTGCTCGCCGGCAGCCAGGCAAAGCTGCCGTCGCTTTGGGCGAAAGCAATGAATTCAGTTGACAGACTGCGCATAGGTGGCATCAAAGCCCGGATCGTTCGCCAACCTATGCTTCACGCTGGCGTGCATGTCTGCCACAAAGGTGGCTGCTCGTCGCTTTGTGAACGCCAGCGGGTATGAGCCCAGACCGCAACACCTCGAGAAAGCAACAGCCCCATGCACCTGCGCCGAGGCGTCGTGGCACCAGGCGCCACACAGGCCCAGGTACATCCGGCCGTCGGAGCGCGCCAGGTCGAAGCCGTGGAGGATGGTCGCGCGCGCGTCCGCAGCGAAAGGCGGTTGTGCAGGCTGACGTCGTCCTCGACCACCACGGCAAAGTCGTCCGGCCCGAGGTCCGGGTTGCACGCCAGCGGTGCAGCGCGCGCGTGCTCAAAAGCATTCAGCAGCAAAAAGTATTTCTGTTGCACTGGGTCGGAGAGGTTCATGCGCGTGTCGTAGTCGTATGTTGCGATCATCGCCTTGGCCATATGGGCGGAGGGCTTTGGCGTCACCACGCGCTCCGCAGTGATGTGCAGCGAGGGCATGTGGCGCACATGATGCCAGCGCTCCTCAACGCCGCTGATGACATAGGCCGGCGTGGCCCTGAACATCTCCACGTCTGCCCACCCGGCATTTTGGAGGAGTGCCTCGCGGCTGCCTGCGCATCCGCTCGCGCTCAGCAAGCCCGCACGTCTGCGGTCGTCGTGTCAAGAGGCTGAGACTGTCTCAACGCTGCCTCACGTCTGCGGTGGTAGGCAGCGCACCCAAGCAGATAGGCTGCAAGTTGAAGAGCGGACAGGCCAAGTAGAGGCAAGGCGATGCTGACGTGCCTGCGCAGGTCACAGATCCTTCGTTGGCAGCAGCAAGCGCCTGAGCAGCTCCTGCCAGGCGTGCTAGACGAGGCAATATGATCAGGGGAAGTGTGTTATGCAGTTTTACAGGCCAAGTCAAGATGATACTCCTGGTACCATGCTTGTTGCGACATAGCACAGCAGCGTGCGCACCGCGTTACGGGCTTCGCCTGGTTGTTTATATGTGTAGGAGCGACCGCGGCAGTACGCTCGCAATGTAGCGCAAACTGACTTGGCCTGTGCCGGTCGCGTAGCAGCTGTTTTATGCGGAATTGTTTCGTGCCTTACTAATCGCGAGACCGACCTTGCTTGGTGTAGGCGATGCAGAGTAGGCAAGCACAGGTACCAAGATGCAGCACATGTAGCAGCTTGGGACAGACAAGGGTCTCAGCAACTTCACCCTCAAGTGGGCATATGCCACAGCCTAACGAGCCCCCGTATTGTCCACCGCTGCGTCCTTAAAGCCTGGAGGCTGGTATAGAGCGCTGTGGCGAGCATCCATGCGGGGTACAGGTGGACCTGAGCTGTAACAGTCATCACAGAGTCACAATGTCAACGCAGGCTTTGCGCATACCGTAAAGACACAAGCATATGAACTTAAGCCTGATTAGGCCACCGAGCTTGGTCTACCTGAGAGGCAGGAAAGACGCAAGGCAGGAAAGACGCAACGCTGATGAGCTCCCGGCTGGTGAAACAGCAGCTCGCCAATCTGCAGGCAGAGGTGGCCGTTCCGTCCAAAGGCGTAGCCGGCGCGGCCGCTGGCGTGCAAAAGCGCAAGCAGCGCAAGCAGCGCAAGGCGCTCGCGAGGGCCGCAGCCAAGCAGCCTGCGCAGGACGCCAAGGGAGTGCGGGCACGCAACCTGGCCTACTACAAGGCAACCGCTGGGGGCTCCGAGGACACCGCGGCAGCCGAGTTGATGGCTCAGGTACTGTGGGGGGCACGCCTTTGCAGCCGTGACGTGCTGAAGCGGTTTCTGCAGCAGGTACGGCCTGGTGTTCACTGAAGAGCTCAAAAGAATTGTTCGCAGGTGCTTGCAGCCGGCAGGCAGCCGACGGCAGAGGCGGCCGACGCCTGAGGCGACCTTTGGCACTGCATGCGCTGCGGCGCATACGGGCACCAGGCAGCCTTGCTTTGTGCCAGCCCGCCACGCCGCCTGGGTCCCCGGACACATGCACGCACAGCGGCTGCGCCGCTGGGAGGCCGCCGGCTCCCGCCTGCTGCGGTCCTGCACAGAGCAGAAACCGTCTGGCCTGGCTGCGAGGCAGCTAGCCGCAGCGAGCGCGCCACGCATGCAGCCTTGCGTTGGCGCTGCGGAGACGGCCCGGGTCCTGCAGAGGCGCGTGGCCGCACTGAGTGCCGCACGCACACCCCAGGCGCCTTGCTATGGACCGCAGTGACCCGCTGGCCTCGGCCGGCTGCCTGGCATTGCGCCGTGCGCTGCAGCCGGACGGGCGCGCGCCAGCACTCGCTGCAAAACCCCGGGCCTTGTGAGGCCTGCCTGCCTGCTCGCGGCAGCGCCGCGCGCGCCAGGCAGCTCAGGCCGGCGGGCGTGCCGGCGCGGCGGCAGAGCCGCAGCCCCCGCGGCAGCTCCGGCGCCAGCGCGCGGCGCGGCGGCGCGGCCGCCGCGCAGGGCGCAGGAGCAGGCGGCCAGCCGCCGGCGCGGCCGCCTCCCCCCGCTCTGTGCCCTGGCGCCAGCGCCGACCGCGGCGCGCGCCGCCGCACGGCCGCGGCGGCGGCGGGCGCGGGCGGCGGCGGCGGCCAGGGGGGCGCGGGCGCGCTGGCGGAGCTGCTGCGCACGATTCAGGCCGGCATGGCTGCGGGGCCGCCGCCCGCGCCGGTCGGCGCGCGCCTGGACGTGCGCGGCCTGACCTACCACCCGGCCGGCGCGCCCCTGGGTCGCGGCAGCAAACTCCCCGATGGCGCGGCGGCGTCAGGCCCGCGCGCTGGAGCCCCGCATGGTTCCGTGAAGGGTGGGGCGGTCGTGCTGGTGGCTCACCCCGATCCTGGCAGGCGGGTCGAAACAACCGAGGACGCACTTATTGTGCCTGGCAACTGCCAGCGCGCTCTGCCAGCCTGCACACGTCACAGAGGGTAGGCCGCATGCTGTGTGCACGGCAGGCAGCATATCTAACGGCGCCGCGAGGCTCTGACCCATCCCGGCCTGCGAGCTGGGCATGTGCACGTGCATCCATGCATGGTGCTACTGCGTGCTGCATGCAGACATGCGCTGGGCGCGCGCAGGTGCGGAGGCGCCTCTGTTGGCGGACGTCAACCTGATGCTGCCCCCGCACGCGATGGGCCTGGTCTACGGCCGCTCCGGCGCCGGCAAGACCACGCTGCTGCAGGCGCGCGTGCTTGCGGCCGCGCCCTCCCGGGTCGGCAGGCGTGCGGCAACCCCTCGCTGTTGCCCTCGTGGCATGCGTCTCGCACACCCGGCGACGCGCGGCGAGCCGCCTCTTGGCACCCTCGAGGCACAGCGCGCTATGCAGCCACGGTTCCCTGGTCGCTTGTCACGTGTCACTTGTCATGTGGCAGCATGCCAATCGAGCAACCCTTGGGTTTGGGGGACTGTCCTCAGCGGCAAGCGGGGGGGTGTGCCTGACCGTGCGGGGCCGCGCTGCCTGCAGCTGCTGGCCGGCCTGACGCAGCCGAGCAGCGGGCGCATCGCCATCACCGCGCGCACGGCCGGCGCCGGCGCCGGCGGCGCGGGCGCGGCGCCGGCGGCGCAGGGCGGCGCGGCGCGCCCGGCGCGCGCGAGCCTGGTGTTTCAGTTCCCCGAGCGCCACTTCCTGGGCGTCACGCTGCAGGAGGCGCGCCCGCGCACCACGCCGCGGCCACGCGCGCGGCGCACCCGTGTCGGGGCACTGCTGCCTGCGCGCACCTGCCGCCCCGTCTGGCATGCGGTCGGCAGCGCGCCGCGCCGCCTGCTGCCGCCAGGACAGGCTCCCGCCAGCCTGCCGCGGGCGTTGCACCAGCGCGGCTCCGCGGCAGTTTGTCCTGTGCTTGGGCAGGCGGGCGCGCGCGCGCAGGAGCCCGCGCTCGGGCGGCCGCAGGCGCAGGCGCCGCCCGCGCGGCGGCTGCGGCGGCCGGGGCAGGCCCGCGCGCCATGGCCGCCATGCCCGCCCCTGTCCAACCGGCGGGCGGCGCGCGCAGGAGCTCGAGTTTGGGTGGCCGCAGCCGAATGTCGCGCTCGGCCAGCTCGCCGCGGCGGCCGAGGTGGTGCTGCCGGCGGTGGGCCTGGGCGGCGTGCCGCGGGGCGCGCCGCTGCGCCAGCTCAGCGACGGCTTCCAGCGGCGCGCCGCGCTCGCGGCCGCGCTGGTGCGCCGCCCGGGCCTGCTGCTGCTGGACGAGCCGCTGGCGGGCCTGGACTGGCGCTCGCGCGCGGACATTGCCGGCGTGCTGGGTGCGCGCGCCGCCCGGACAGGCGGCGCTGGGTTGCTGGCTGGAGCCGCGTCGGACCTGCAAATGCCGGCCGAGACGCCCGCGGGCTAGGCTGGCGTGCGCGCGTTTGCGCGCGCAGCAGCAAGATGCCTGATGTCGCGCGCCGCTTGCAGCGCGCACCCGCACATGCTAGCGGGGGAGCAAGCAGAAAGGCGTTGCAACTGCTGCATACGCAGCGCTTAACAGTTACTGCAGCTACTGCAGCAATTGAATCAAGCTCGATCCCCAGCGTGATGCATAGTATTTGCCTGTCTAGCGCCTCTGGCACCCAGGGGCGTGCTGGCGCAAGGCGCCAACGCCATGACGCAGCGCTGCGGTAGATGTGCAAGCGCGTGCGTGCTCTGCTCCCCTGCTGTCCAGACATGGTAGGAGCGGGCCGTCACGCCGACCGAGGAGCGGGCACAGCGTTGATGGCGGCTGAAGCGCGTGCGCGGGCGCAGGCAAGCTGAAGGCGGAGTGCACGGTGCTGATCGTGTCGCACGACCTGCGCGAGCTGGGCCCGCTGGTGGATGTGGCCTGGCGCATGGCGCCGGGCGGCCGCCTGGAGCCCTCGCCCTGGCCGGTGCCGGCCGACCAGGCGGGGCTGGGCGGGCTCGGGCCCGCGGCGGCGACCCTCTGACCCTGGCCTTAGGCAGGCACCCCGGCGCATATGCGTGGAGCTCTTCCCCTGGCCGATGCCGGCCGACCAGGCGGGGCTGGGGGGCTGGGGCTCGCGGCGGCGACACTCTTAACCTTCAGCCCAGGCAGGCACGACCCGGCGCGCACGCCTGCAGGCAGCTTGCTGGCGCTTTGGTGGGCATGCCTGCCGGGCGCGCGGAGACACGAGGAGAACCTCTGTATTGCGAACAGGCATTGAGATTTGCGCGCCACTGTACAATCTATGAGAGGACACTTATTGGGGTGACGGTGTGTAATTTGTTGTTTCAAGGCATTGTTTGCTTTTATATAAAGCAAAACTGTTCTATTACAGCTGGCTGCCACATGAAACCATGCAAACCACTTGCAGACAGACAGGACATGACAGACAGGACGAACAGACAAGACGTGGCACATGCGCGCCCTACACCAAGCAGATCTCAGTAGTTACATGCGGTGTACCAAGCTGGCGCCCCCTCCAAGCAGGCTTAGCAAAATGCTGCGCCGGGCCGCACCCCAGCCCTACCCCTCGGCAACCCCAACCCTACCCCTCAGCAAGCTCTGCCAGCTCCAGCCAGCGCTCCGTGCGCGCGTCAATGACCTCCTCGTCCGCCGCCAGTTGCTCGCCCAGCCGCGCCGCGGCCACGTAGTCGCCGGAAGCGGCGGCGGCCGCGGCACGCGCGCTCAGCTCGTCGCGCTCCGCGCCCAGCCGCTCGATCTCTGCCTCCAGGCCCGCGTACTCCTGCGCCTCCCTGCGCGGCGCGCATCGAGGGTCAGGGGTCAAAGGCTAAGGGTCGACACGCTCACGCTTGTATGACAAGGCCTCGGCGCACCCGGCCTACGCATTCGCGCCTGTTTGTAAGACCTACCTCCGCATGACACATTGATCTCAGCTCTCTGTCTGCACGCCTGAGACGGCTATTCATAACCCAAGCCATCCCACATGTGATGTGATGAGCTCCCATCACATCCATGATTCAATTCTTATGCGTCCTCCGTCGCTTGATGAAGCGGTCCAGCTGCGCCCTACCTGAACCCCAGGCGCAGTTTGCCCGAGCGCCCATTGCCGCCGCCGCCCCCGCCGCCGCGCTTGGCCGGCGCAGCGGCGCTCGACCTAGGCTCGGCCGCGGCGGACGCCGCGCGCGCAGCGCGGCTCTGCCGGCGCTGCTCGTCGGCCGCG
>JAABUP010010110.1_pt1 | contig 11260 bp, 7 predicted proteins | sample 5559201 | NCBI WGS metagenome assembly JAABUP01 (sample SAMN10711887, study PRJNA513373) | rock metagenome | isolation source: Antarctica rocks | place: Antarctica | reverse complement strand
GTCACCTTGTTGACTTTGAATTTGTATCTATCATCAAGCAAGCAGCAGATGAGCTTACTAAGGCTCTGTCTGCTGTCAAGTTTAGTTGTTTTCTTATTCAGTCAGGTCTTATATTTAATTAATGATCTGTCTTTAATGCACATTCAAACCTCATTGTTGTTGACCTTCTTTGTTGTCTTTTACATTCTCACTTTCTTATCTCACTGTTGCAGCCTTCTTCACATCCTCACCACCTTGCTGTTGAGCTCACTTTCTAGTGAGATTGAAGAACTTTATACTGGCTAGTGAATGAATATTCAGATTGTCTAAAACTGAGAGAGAGTGTTGAAATAAGAAGGCTTTGCAGGGATTTCAGTTCTATTCTGACCTAGCGCTGAAACTTGCTGTGTCACGTGATGCTGCTTAGTCAGCCCACACAAAAGTCATGCTGTTGATGCAGACTCTGCATTCTAGTTAAAACATATGAATTGAACAGTTGCTTCATAGAGGTCATACTTCATTAAGATGTAAAGTATTTTATAAGAAAGGTTACAGTGTAGAAAAGAAAGTTAAAAGAAATTAAAAGAGTTAACATACTTACTGAATTGAAGAGCTTAAAGATTAAGGTAAAGAAAGAAGAAACACCTGTTAGTTATTAAAAAGTAAAGTTGTCTGATAATAAAAGAAAGAAAAGCTTATTTAATGAAGCTTTACTTGTAGAGTATGAGTATTTCAGTGAAAACTGTGATGAAAGAAACACACATAAAGAGTATACATTTAAAGAAAGAAGAATGTGACAGAATATGCTGAGAAGATCATTAAAAGAAGATCTTGAGAATTTATTTCTATGAAAGCAAACACATATGACAGGGAGGACATGAGTGCATCGGAAATGATAGAAGAACACTTGATATTACTGAGGTCTCTCAAAACCATCTGAGAGGAGGGTAACGCATACGGCTAGACCGAAGGTTACACAGAATCGTCAATCTCAAACTTGTCATGGACTTCCCTTAGACTCACTGGAAAAGCAAACCGCATATGATTGGGCTACACAATTGTGTCATCTTGTCAACATCTCAGGCGTCAAGGGCGTCACGGAACGTCATTCAAAAAGGACTTCCGCATTTTAGACCTTAGGCTACTTGGTTTTGCCGTCCTACTACTTGGTCAAGTCTTCAGGGCGTTATGGAGGTCTTTCAACCTCATAGGACCCCTGCATCTTAATCTTAAAAGTTACCAGCGTTTATCGCAAGTCATCACATGTGAGGAGCATTACTCTTATCTTCCTCTGTGCACGTCCGGACTATATACTGATAATATAACAAGCTCACCTAAAGCAACAGAGCTTCCCTAAACTACCGGAACCTTACTACACTCGTGGCGGCCCGGACAGAGAACGAGCATCCTGACCCATCAAGTTCGGAGGAAGGCAATACTGCAACTTGATCAAGTCTCAAGGGTGTCACGGCGGCTTCACACACTAGGTCAGGAGAATCCCAGCATACTCCCAGACCCAAGAGCTCCTCAATCTTGCTATTTTGCCATCCGATCTAGTGTCAAGAGCACATGGCGCAAGTCTTCAACCCCTAACAATTACTCTTATATTCTTAAATCACCCACCAGCGTTAGAGTCAAGTTCCGAAAATCCAAACCGAACAATCGGTCCTTAGACAAGCCCTATCTCCAAACCTACGAATCTTGAAGAGAGCCTCTCGGCTATCGAGGAAGGGTATGATACTAATCTCTTCCAATTTGAGAACTGTGTTGGACAGATCAACACGAGGACTCTGAAGCTCAAATGGTGGTGGTGCGGCCGCACATGGCTGGAGGGTTGGGGAATTCAAAATGTGCCACCATGCCAACGAACGACCACTGACAGATCCACAAATTCATCAAATTCGGAGGATGCAGAACTTTCATGGCGGTTCTCAGTCCTCGCGCCGATAGTCAAGGCCCTCGCTGTGCAACTAGAAGCTGAGGATTCGTTTTCCCGAGTCCTCGAAAAGCCGCCCTTACCTGATGGGGCTTGAGAATGGATCCAGGATGCTGCGGTGGGACTTCTTGGAAGTAACACTGTCTCAAATGAACGTGTGAAAGGGGAAACATTGGCATTCAACACTGGAGTCTTAAAGAGTGTGTGGTGGGAAATAGCTTCGTGGAAGTACCTCTTCGATTGGCAACAATGGGAATTGCTCGTACCCGCTGACCTCTCAGACAAATGTCGGAAATACTTGCAAAGCGTCGAACATGATCTCAAGTGCAGGACTAGACTCCGGCCAGCTTCATCAAGCCAATCCAATGGGAAGCGCAAGGCACAAATCAAACCAAAGTTCACGGTTGAGGACAATAGGGTGATCATGGAATGGGCATTAAAGAATCTTGACGAACATCGGCATCCCTCAAAGGGTGGAAGATTCGTTCAAAAACCACCACATGAACTAGAGCAACGATTTCCCATGCACTCCCAAAGGGATATCAAGAATCGTGTGTCGCATCTCAAACGATCTGGATGGAAGCTCCGGCCGCAGACTAGATTCGGAGCTCCTTGGACGGACGCTGAGCTTGCAAAGCTGGATACACTCTACGTCGATGAAAACGTGGCCAGGGGAAGACTATGCGAAACAGATGGGGCGAAGCGAAGAGAGCATCAAAAAAGGGCTTGCAGTCGTTCGCAAAAGCCACGGGAAGGGACATTTGAGAAAGCTCGTGACCACGTCAGCTTTCGACGAGACCAACAAACAAGTTTACGAAGGGGCCTAGACATGGGAGAAAATGAGAGAGCATTACCACAGCCAGTTCTCCAGCGCTCCAATTAAGTCTTGAGTCGTACACGCCTACCACCATCGCTTGTGGCAGTCCGGCTCAGTCCCAAAGCCGACCAATTACCCAAGATGGGGAGGAAAATGTGGGGCCCTCTGCAGGTCATACATTATGAGGGGCTTTCTGAAATACCTAGTCAGAATGGCGAGTGATTACAAACGGACAACGGCAGCGAACAACAGGACGGCGAAATGGCAGCTATCACCACACTTGCTCCCGCATTCAGCACATCTAGTGCTTGGACCTGTCGTGACTTCACCCGTAGCAAAGATAACCTTCGGCTCATCCTTCTTCAGGGCTGGTAGATCAGTAGTCTTCAAGTCTAGGCTGAAGGTAGTTGGTTGATATGCAATGATGCCAAGACAGCAGGTTGTGGTCCGCGCCCCGTGATGAGCTTGTTGTGGTCTGCGATGCGGAAAACGGGCTGGTTCTTGGATTCGGCTTTGGCTTCTGAAGTGCGTAGTTTCTGGTGCGCGCGTCGCGCTCGATTCTCGAGTGGACTCTGTCCATGACTTCAAATTTGGAGGGTTCGGGCGTCGGCTCGCTTGGTGTGATGGTTGATTTGATCTTGTCCATTGCTTCGTTTCCGGTGGCTTTGACTCTTTCGATCTTCCCGTCTGCGGAGGATGAGCTTGGTGATGATTCGGTTGGCGGTTCTGGGGATATCTCTTGTCTTGGTCTGGGCCTTTCGTCCAACAGCTTGCGATATCGCTTCAATAAGGCTATTGTCCGTTCGAATAACCGTGGTCCGGAATATCTGCCCTGCTGGAGAAGGAGTTGCCCCTCTTTCGGTGGTAATCTAAAGCACTGCGGCAGCGGTTCTGGTCTTCTGTTCGTCGTATTCCCAACGATCACGCCGTCCACGTTTGCCGCCCATACTGCCTCACAAATTCCTGTATGCATCTCAGCTCGAAGGTCCATCCAGTATCAAACGGCGACTCACCCAGATCCCGTTCATTTGTATCTTCGTCTGGAGAGACTTTTACCATCGATTCAGCATGCTCGTCAGGGGCTCCACTCATTGCAAACTCCTCAATCTCGGCGTGTTCGGGCTCGACTGCAGTGTTCTCAACCAACCCACATTGGGTTGGCTGATACCAGATTGGGTGGGTTGGTTTCACGACGAGGTCAGGTTGGATGGGTTGGCTAGACGACGGTGTCAGATCGGGTGGGTTGGTTGAGAACACTGCTCGACTGGAAATCTTTTGTGTAGGAGATTTCCTTACGCGGCAAAGATTCATCATAACATTGACAACGATGATATCCGCATTCCTCGCAAGCTGGTCCACATTTCCTTCCATTGTCAATACTTTAGTAAGTAATATGCAGTATGTTGAATAAAAATTGTGTGTATTTAATCAACGTAGTAACAAAAAAACATCCAGAAGCGAAAGCTTCCCGCGCTGTTTTTGAGTGCTTTTCCGCCAGGACTTCTCTCGCCGCCTTCCTTCTCTTCGATACCAGTGTAGTCGATAGCCTTCAACGTCTGTAAGACCCCTTGCCTATGCCAATCTAACGCTCGTAATGTTATTCGCTTGACCAAACACGTTTTGCTCATGTCGATTGCTTTGTCATCTCCGTCCTCATCTCATCTTTGATCCTGGCTATCGTTCCCACACCCCCGTAGACAAGTCTGAAGTTGAGTTAGCATAGTCTAGCAAATCATATGACCTTGCCTACGCAGTATATATTTGAATTAGGTCCGCTCCGGCGTTGAGGACCTCCAGCGCCTGCTTGCCGTTTGTAATGCCTCCAGAACAAAAGATGACCTTTCGAACCGGCTCTCTCGCCGGCGAAGAAACTACGGTATCAGCATTGGATGATTGCTCATTATAATTCGAGGTCGATAGTGCATGCGCACCAGAAGTGTCAGAGGCATCAGTTGAGGATGTATGGCGTTCAGGCAAGTGGATGAGTGGTTGTGTGGAAGCGTTGTCAGAGGTTTTCAGGTTCGAAGTATCTCGGTCAATGGAAGCCTCGATTATATTGTAGCCTTCTTCTCGCGAGTGCGATTGTATATCATTGCCCTGTGATGCCGCAAGCCGCCGACCATCCAGACTTCGGTCCAATATTCGCCTATACCTCTTCACAAGGCTCACCGTGCGCTCGAAAAGCTGCGGTCCAGAGTAGCCTCCCTGCTCCAGCATTATCGCAGCTTCTGTCTCTGAGAGCTTCGTCCCTGTAGGTAAAGGATTCGGCCTTCGCTTCGTGGTATTCCCCACAATCACGCCATCAACGCCGGAGTCCCAGACGGCTTCACAAATGCCCTCGACCTGCTCTCTTGAGTCTTCATCGGGAGATACCTTAACCAAGATTGCCGGTTTTGTCCTGCGGTCTGTTCTTATAGCAGCGCCGACGACACCCCTCAGAATCTTCGTCAAAGGCTCTTGACGCTGGAGATCACGCAAGTTCTCGGTATTCGGCGAACTTACGTTTACCACGATGACATCGGCGTATTTCGACAGCTTCTCAACACAATAGACATAGTCCCTTTCAATAGCCTCCACATTTTCAGGCGTGGTCTTATTCTTCGCTATCTGTATAGCCATGAGCTTGCCCTTGACCAACGATCCGGGAGGCACGCCTGCTTCTCCATCAAGGATCTTTCGCTCAGCAGCTTCATCTATACCATAGCCCATCGCATATGCATATTCTCTTACTCTCTTTCGCAGCCTCATAGCCACGCGATCGCAACCCTCCGAGTTGAGGCCGAAACGATTGACCAGGGCAGATTGTGAGACCACGCGAAATAAACGAGGCTTTGAATTACCTTCTTGTGGCAAAGGTGTGATACCGCCCACTTCAACGTATGCAGGTCCCAAGAGCAAGAGCTGATCTGGGATCTCTGCGCCCTTGTCAATGCCTGCCGACGTTCCAATAGGATTTAAGAGTGTGTGACCAAAGACCTGCGACAATTGGAAGCATCAGCTATGACTTCGTTAAAACGCAGTCAAGATGCCTTGAGCAAACTGGTGGGTACGGTCAACAGCAGGAGGGGTGGAGAAAGGCTGGGGAGCGTGACATAGCCGTGAAAAGCGCGAAGTGATCTTGCCGAGTGTCATGGATTCATGCAGATACTGAAGAACTGTAATCACCTCAACTTGTAGGTCCCCCGCAGCATCTGGATTCCCTCTCTCACGTGGATGTACACCAAATTCATGCAATGTCTTCAATGCTTTCGTTCCAGCATGATGTGCTTCTTCCGCATCATCGTAGACATACCGCAGAACAGGAACAGAAAGCCATTGATGTAGAGAAAATCGAACATCCGTCACGGCGTGGTAGCCGAGGAGGAGGAAGAGTGCGATCGAGGGACCGTAGAGAAGGTTTTTGAAACGTGTCACGAGCGATCGAGAGTCCGTAGCGATTTGCCGAGCTGTCGAAGCTCGCCGGAGCCCTATGTAACATCGCCTTTGTATGCCGCCAGCGCGGAGTGGGATAGAGACGCGGGCAAGGTTTGAAGGTGTCGTGTGGAATGCAGTTGAGCTTCCCGAGAGACGCGGAACCCTCAATGCGAACGCCCCTCTGACACTCATATTGATAGAGGCGTGTGGAGTCCTCCTCCAAGTCCTACGTGGACCTTCGGGGTAAATCAAGCTCGTCGATCAAATCAGAAAGCTCGAGGTTCGGAAACGCCAGCAATCCTCGCTTAATTCCCGCAAACGCTAGACAAGAAAAGACAAATTCAGGTCATAAGCTCCGGTCCGTAATACAGTAGACAATTCGCTAAGCTCGGTGGACAAATTCATAGTTTACTGAACACAGAAGATACAAATGCAAAATCTTAATCTCAGTATCTATCATAATAACAACAGTCAGTCACCTTAACTTCTAACTGAAATAAGTCTCTTATATTGTAATATTAATAGAATGTTAATTTAATGTCAGTTTTCTGACTCTAACAATATTTATATTATTTAGTACTAACATAAGTACTTCAGTTTATAACAATATTGATGTTAACATAAATACTAAGCTAAGTTTTATCTATACTTTGGTTTTTTTTTTAAATTCATTTAACAGCAGAATACTATTTTTAGTACTAAGAAAATATATATTAATTTATATATATTTTATGTATACTATACAGAATAAATCTTAGTAAATAAAAGCTTTAAGTTTTAACATTAAATTTTTTAAACCTGTTTTAAAGTCTTTAACATATATTACTTAAAAGTTTCTTATTTTAAACTTTAACACATTAAATTAAAGTAATTGTCACATTATACTGACTTAACTTAATTTAATTTAACTTAGTTTATAAATTAGGTTAAAGTTAAAGTCTTTAATTTATAAGTTAACTTAAAGTTAAAGACTCTGACTTTAATTAAACTTACAGGTTAGCTAAGTTAAAATAAGACTTAAAATAAGACTTAATGTGTAAATTCATTAAAAAGAAGTAATAAAATCAGTTTAGTTAAAAAGAACTTATTGTAATAGCTAGTTAAATAATCAAAAAGAACTTAATTTAACAGTTAGTTAACTAGCTATAAAGAACTCATTTTAATAGCTAGCTAGCTAGTTATAACTTTAACTAACATGCTTTTTAACCTTTTATTAACTAGTGTAAAGTTGTTAAGAAAACTTTAATTTAACTCAGTTTATAAGTTAAGTTAAGTTAAAACTATTTAATCTAACTTTAACTTTAGTATAAACTGAGTTAAAGTTAAGAAAGTCTGATTTAACTTAATTTAACAATTACTAAACATGCTGTTTAAATCAGGTAACCTGAACCTGACTCAGTGAAAACCCGCTCATCAGATTGAGTTGAGTTCAATTTTTCAATCTGATGAGTTGAGTTAGATTCTTCAGCTGAACCTAACTCAATTCACTGAGTTGTCAAAACTTATAGCAATTCATAGTGTTCTTTATAGCTAGCTAGACAGCTAGAAAGAACTCATTACAACAGCTAGCTAGACAGCTAGAAAGAACTCATTGCAACAGCTAGCTAAACAGCTAAAAAGAACTCGTTGTGACAGCTAGCTAAACAGCTAAAAAGAACTTGTTGTGACAGCTAGCTAAACAGTTAAAAAGAACTTGTTGCAACAGCTAGCTAGTTAGCTATGAAGAACTTAATTTAATGTGTATAAAGAACTCAATTTAACAGCTAGCTAGCTAGCTATAAAGAACTCAATTCAACATGTATGAAGAACTTAATTCAACAGCTAGCTAAACAGCTAAAAAGAACTTATTGTAACAGCTAGCTAAACAGCTGTCAAATTGAGCCCTTCATGATCAGACTTTTTAATAATCTTTTTAACAATCTTCTGAATCAGGTTAGTGTTCTGCCTTAAGTAGCTAGACTGAGTTTTTTCAGAAAACCTGCTCAATTTGATAAGTTAGATCAGGTTCATCTATCAAAACCTGTTCAATTTGATAAGAATTGAATCAGGTCAAAAATTTATTCTATATTAGATCTGACCTGACTCAGTGACATGTTTAACAATTACTTTACATTAAATTAAATCTTAAGTACATATTCACATATATAATAATTAAGTAAGTAATGTATATTATTAAGTTATTACTTTATACTGTTTAAACTTCTATTATTTAACAAATTATTAGTTTAAATAACTTTACTTAGTGCTTTTTATCTTTCAATAACCCTTTATAACACAATCTGTTTCAGTCTGAATTGTCATTGTTTTAACATAATTAACTTTAAGTACTTAACCTGCAGTGTTCTTAAGGTTAACTTCATGCTTTAATGTCACAGGTTTGCAATGAGATCAATGCTCAATTGATAATTTCTAAATACAAGAAGAATACTATAAAGAGAAAAGAAAAGCTTCATACAGAAGTGAGAAGATAATGTGCTTTAGTCTTAAGGTCTTAGTAAGTAACTAGATCATAAGACCTTAGTATGAGTTCAACTTATGACATCACCTTTTTTTTTTTCTTTAAGGTTGTGCTTTAAGTGTTTGAAAAGGTTGTTATACAGTTGTCATTGTCTGTTAACACATGTTTGTTTGCTTTGTATAAGTAAGGTTCACAGATAAAAAAAAATTTTTTTATTGCTTGCTGACATGTGGTTTTCTTTGACAATTCACTTCAGCTTATCTGTCAGTGAAGTGAGTTATAAACCCTCTCATCTCTTTTCTCAAATCTCTTTTTTTTTCTTCTTTAACTTCTTCACTGTCATCTTTCATACATGAAATCTTTCTTGATTGAATATTTCAGCACTGACTCTCATATGACAAGCACAGCAGCAACAACAACAACAACTATCATCATGTAAGTGTCATACAAGTATGCATCTCTGAGCTGACAACTTGTAGAGCTCTTATCTTGTACAACACTTATGTTGCTGCTCTCACTCTTGTGAACATTGATGTTAATTTTGTTCTTAAGGTTAATTAACAGCAGCTTGCTTTGTACACTCACTTTCTTTAGACAGTGATTATTTTTACTCTGTTTGATGACAATGTTTTGTTTGTACAGACTCATATCACACTGCAGCAGATGAGAACTCATCAGTCATTGTACATTAACACAATTCTGATTCAGAGTCAGAGCATGTTGATTTCTGATGATTGTACTGACTGTCAGAAATGCAGTATGATACTTTTTCTGAATTGTTGTTGTATATCAAAACATTTTGATGAGTGTTGCAGCAACTGCAAGTGATGTGATCATGCTGCTCACTGTTTTGTACACAACAATGATGTACTTATTGTCATCTTGAATGATGAGAACAATGACAGTGTCAATGAGGGTGAGCACATTGCTAAATCAAGACAGATTGCACTGATTCTGCTGTCAGCAGAGATAGTCATTATTGATCTCAATCTTTAAATACATACAACTTCTTTTTCTTTTCTTGTGTTGTCTTTAGTATAGATTTAGTTGTATGAGCTGTGTACAACATCTGAGCTGTATGTCTCATCTCTGTGTGATGCTCAGAACAAGTAGCTTCAGCAAAATTAAGAAGACATCATTAGTAATTAGCATAGAAATAAATCAAATAAATTCAACACTAAATTTTGAACTTCATACAATTCTCTGAACTTATAAAGCACCTCAGTCTTCATGTATACAGTTAAGATCTAGTCATCTCAGATTGTATTAACTTTCATTGATTTAACATCACTGTGTCTTTCAGAGCAAACATCAATTCTCATGTGAGTAGAGTATAATTGATTCATTTCATTAAGTACTTCTTCTTGAATTCTTCTTTACATTGTATGAATCTTTTCTTTAAAATCTTCTTTATCTCAAACTCTTCTTCATTGCTTACAATTTATGACAAAGGTTGCAAGTCTGTTGTACACTGAGAAAAGAGAGCGTTCATGACTGCTGACTGAAGCATAACTGAGTGAAACACATTATAAATACTCAACAGTGTGTTCAGACAAAAGAAATGTGAGCTGATCTTCTTAATAATGATGTATTTAACATTCTTTGCATTAAACTTCTTACACAAACAGTCTGTATGTATGTTCTTAAGATTTAGTCAGATTTTGTCTTCTTTCTTGAAGTTATAAGACTGCTGTCTCTTTCAATTCATTATTTCTTTCTGTATCTGCTGAGTGACAGTCATAGTCATCTGTAGTCACTCTGTAACTTCTTTCATTTTTCATATGATTTGATCAGCTTTCTGTACTGAACTTTTTGCAGATTGTACAGACTTCAACTTCTCAAGTAGTTGTAAAGGCTTTATGTGATACTCATGAGACAAGAAAAAAAGACTCAGTTCTGTTAAGACAAAGTCATGATTGTTTATGACTAGCTCAGTCATGAGAAGCAGGCTTACTCAGTTGTTCTGACTATAATTGAAGAACATACAAATGTACAGCTCAACATTCTGATTCATTTGCTCAGTTACCTTGTCAGTTTTCAGATGATATGCTGTGAACACTCTTCATATAATCTTTAAAAGTTGACAGACTCTCTTTCATAAACTGCTCACAAACTGAGTGTCTCAATCTGAGACTATTGCAGTAAAAAGCTCATGAGCTCAGTAGAAACATTGTACATATGTCTGATTCACTCATTCTGCAGTCATATTCTTGCACAATTCAAGTATTACTCTTTTGTTAAAACAATCTGTAATTATCAAAAGGTTTATACAACTATCACTTGACAGTAGATTTACTACAAAGTTGATGAATATCTTTTGTCAAATCCTCTCTGATACAGATAAAGGCTTCAAGAAGTCTTGTCAGTGGTCTTTTCAGCTGTTGTTCATACAGCATTTGTCACAATTTCAACAGAATGTACAGACATTCTGTAGCATCTCAGGTCAAAAGAACTGTTGTGATAAAAGAGCATCAGTTACATTTCTTTCTGAATGTTCAGTCATTGTTGAGTCATGTGTATACTGAATCCGTTTCATACAAAGAGATTCTGAAAACAGCACTCAGCATCTTCTGTGAAAGAGTAGCTTTTCTTCATTGCTCAAGAAGCATTTCATTATGAATACTCTCACTTTTAAAACAGTAGAAAATGATCTCTG
>JAABUP010010109.1_pt1 | contig 11260 bp, 10 predicted proteins | sample 5559201 | NCBI WGS metagenome assembly JAABUP01 (sample SAMN10711887, study PRJNA513373) | rock metagenome | isolation source: Antarctica rocks | place: Antarctica | reverse complement strand
CCAAGAGCAGCACAGGATGCTCCAGATCGATGTCGATGGCCGTGCGGCTGGTCTCACAGCGCCGCCGCGCGGGTGCGCCGCAGCGGGCGCATGGCAGCGTGGAGAGACTCCAGCGCACATGGCGAATGTGACAGAGGGTATGGGTCAACGACGCCGCAGGGGGGATCAGCGGCGGGGTAGTAGTGTCCACAGGGTCGTGTCCGTTTCTAGGTTCGAGACTGATGAGGGGTGATCGCACCCTTTAGCATGTCACTCGCCCCCGACCTGTCAACCCAACGCCGCCGCCGGATGCAACGTCAATTACGCAGTCTCGGTAGCGCCGCGACAGGGGCGCCGGCAGATGGTACAACAGAAGGTATGGCTACCCGAGAAGACGCCGCGCTACCGGGCGATGGCGCTGCGCCCAGACCGGGGCGTGGGACGGCGCTGGAGGTATTCCTGGTCGCTTTGCGGCTGGGGCTGACCTCGTTCGGTGGCTCGGTGGCGCACCTGGGCTACTTCCGGCGCGAGTACGTGGCGCGGCGGGGGTGGCTCGACGAGGAGCAGTACGCCGACCTCGTGGCCTTGTGCCAGTTCCTACCAGGGCCGGCCAGCAGCGAGGTCGGCATCGCAGTGGGCATGGGGCGCGCCGGGCTGCGCGGTGGGCTGGCGGCGTGGCTCGGCTTCACCCTCCCGTCCGCCTGCGCGCTGGCCGCCGCGGCCCTCTTGCTGAGAGACCGCGCCATCGGCGACACCGGCGCCGTGCATGGGCTCCTGGTCGTCGCCGTCGCCGTCGTCGCGTCCGCGGTCTGGGGCATGGCGCGCACGTTCGCCGCCGGCTACCCCCGCGCGGCGATCGCGTCGCTGTCCGCCGCCGGCGCCTTGGTCTGGACGTCGCCGGCCAATGGCGTGGTGACCATCCTCGTCGCCGGCGCCATCGGCCGGCTGTTCCTGCGCCGACAGGATATCGAAACAGCGCACGCCCCTGCCGGGTCCGTACCTACCGGGAGCGCCGGCTTCCAGCCGGCGCTCCCGGTAGACACGATGCTTTCAGGCGCGACAGCGCGGCCGCCGGCGAGGGCGCGGCGAGCCATCGTCGCCTGGGCCTTGTTCTTCGGGCTCTTGCTGCTCTTGCCGCTGCTGCGCGGGACCACGCCAGGCCGGGGATGGGGGCAGGGGCTCGCCGTGGTCGACAGCTTCTACCGGGCGGGCGCGCTCACATTCGGCGGCGGCCACGTCGTGCTGCCCCTGCTGCAGCGCGAGGTTGTCCCGCCGGGTTGGGTCACGAACAAGGAGTTCGTGGCCGGATACGGGGCAGCGCAGGCCGTGCCCGGCCCGCTGTTCACGTTCGCCGCCTACCTCGGCGCGGCGCTGTCGACGGTCGCCATCTTCCTGCCGTCGTTCCTGCTCGTCGCGGGGGTGCTGCCGCTGTGGGAGCGGCTGCGTCGCCGGGAAGGCGTGCGGGCGGCGCTGCGCGGTGTGAACGCCGCCGTGGTGGGGCTGCTGGCCGCGACGCTCTACCGCCCCGTGTTCACGAGCGCGATCCACGGCCCTGGCGACTTCGGGCTTGCCCTGCTCGGCCTCGCCCTGCTGCTCAGGTGGAAGCTGCCGCCGTTGCTCGTCGTCGCCGTCATCGTCGCGATCAGCGCGGCGTTTGCGGCCGTATAACCATCGCCGTCGCCCGTCGCCCGTCGCCCGTCGCCCGTCGCCCGTCGCCCGTCGCCCAGGGTCTGTGACTTGTCGAGCTAACCACGCCCGTCTGCCCGCACGCCCTGTGGATGGCGGGGGTCTGGGGGGAGGCATCTCCCCAGGTTCCCCTGGAGGTGCGCTGGGCTGTCGGACCCGCGGTTAGGGTCCGGGAGACCAGTCAGCCAGGGGCGGAGGGGGCGAGAGAAGAGGCGGAGGGGGCGAGAGAAGGGCGCCGGCGACTTTTCACAGACCCTGGCCCGTCGCCACCCCTATTGACAGGGCAGACCATTCTATGTTACTTTTGATCAATCAAGATAATTTGAAAGAGCAATATAAGTGGAAGACATACCCGAGCTGTACAACCTGGAGACCGTCGAGCAATTGCGCGCCATTGCCGATCCCCTGCGCGTACGCATCGTCGACGCCCTCTCGCAGCGCGCCCTCACCGCGACCGGCCTCGGCGAGGCGCTGGGGCTGCCGGCCAACAAGGCGCACTACCACGTGCGCGAATTGGAGAAGGTCGGCCTGGCGCGCCTCGTGGAAACGCGCGAGAAGGGCGGCATCCTCGAGAAGTATTACCGCGCCGTGGCCAGGACGCTCGATGTGCCGGGCGCGCTGCTGCGGACCGTCCCGCCCGACGAGAGCGTCGCTGTCGCCGGCGATCTTCTGCATTTCTTCACGCAGGGCTTCCTGCGCGCGCTCGCGCACGGTCTCCGCTTGCCCGACTGGAGCGAGCACAGAATCACGTTCGCGCCGGCCTACCTCTGGATGACGGACGAGGAGTATGGGGACGCGCTGAAAAAGGTCTACGCGTTGCTCGAGTCGTATCGCGCGCCGCGCGGCGTCGACGGAGAGCGCGAGCACGCCGTCACCCTCTTCTCCTACGACACGAGCCTCGCGCGCGACGAGCACGGTCCGGCGCCCGAGGCGCGCGAGGATGGCGCGCCTCGGGCCACGCCCACGCCCCTGGCGCAACAAGGGCTCGCCCGCACCATCCCCGCCATCACGATCGGCGTGACGTGGTACTCGCGCGCGGACCTGGAGGCCGTGGTGGCGCGCGGCGCGCGGCTCGACCTCAACGTCGTGGGCGTCGCCGCCTTCGCCGACGACATCCCCGCCGACCTCGTCGACCGCGCGGTGGCCCGCTTCCGCCACCGCGGCGCGCTCCGGGCCTCGCCCGCGGTGCGCGACGCGCTCGCGCGCAAGAGGGAGGAGGTGTGACGCCCACCTGAACTAGTATGTCGACAAAAGGGTGGCGCACGGACCGTTGCAGCGGCCCGCGCGCCGGACTCCCCCCTACCCTCGCGCCATCCCTTAACGCATAGAAGCAGAACAGAGGAGCTCATATGCATGCTACCACAACAATATCCGACGAACCCGAACGCCCGCCGCGCCTGCTCGCCAATCGCAACTTCGCCTTGCTCTGGGCCGGCCAGACGATCTCCAACCTGGGCGACTGGCTCTTCAACACCACCCTCGTGTTGTGGATCGCGACCGGGCTCGGGCACGGCCAGCCCTGGGCGCCCCTGGCCGCGAGCGGCGTGCTCGTCGCCCGCTCCGTGCCCACCATCCTCGTCGGCCCGCTCGCGGGCGTCTTCGTCGACCGCTGGAACAAGCGCCGCGCACTGCTGTGGGCCGACGCCCTGCGCGCGCTCCTGCTCTTGCTCCTGGCGCCCGTCGCCGGCCTCTCCTCGGCGCCCGTCGCGTGGAGGCTCGGCGCCGTCTACGCCGTGGTCGTACTGGCGACGGTGTGCGGGCAGTTCTTCGACCCCGCCCGCCTCGCTCTCGTCGGCGACATCGTTGCGGAAAGAGAGCGGCCGCGCGCCAGCAGCCTGGAGCAGGTGACGATGAGCCTCACCCTCGTGGCAGGACCCGCGCTGGCCGCGCCGCTCTACGTCGGGCTCGGCGCGCGCTGGGCCATCCTCGCCGACGCGCTCTCGTTCGTCGCCTCCTTCCTGATCATCCTGCGGTTGCGCCCGCCGCACGTCCCCGTCGAGCGCACGCCGGGCACCCAGGGGCGCGTGGGGGGCGAGTTCATCGCGGGGCTGCGGCTCGTCGCGGGCAACCGCGTCCTGCGCACGCTGGTCGTCGCGGGCGTCCTGGCGATGCTCGGGTTCGGGTCGCTCAACGCGCTCGACGTCTTCTTCGCCACGGGGACGCTGCACGCGTCCGTGGCCCTGTACGGCCTCCTCGACGCGGCGCTGGGGATCGGGTTGCTGGGCGGGGCGGTGCTGGGCGGCCTGCTGGCCACGAGGCTCGGCCTGGCGCGCGTGCTGTGGCTTTCCCTAGTCGCCCTGGGCTTGCTCATCCTGGTGTACGCGCGGCTGACCACTTTTGGACCGGCGCTCGCCGTGCTGTTCCTGGTCGGCATCCCCAACGGGACGCTCAACGTCGCCGCCGGCCCGCTGCTGCTCGGGGCCACGCCGCGCGCCTTCGTGGGCCGCGTCGAGGCGGTGCTGGTGTCGCTGATGAGCCTGGCCGCGCTCCTCTCGACCGTCGTGGCGGGCCTGCTGGACAGCACGCTCCTGCGCGGCTTCCACGCGCGGGTCCTCGGCGTCGCCGCCGGCCCCATCGACACGGTCTTCACGGGGGCCGGCCTGCTCGCCCTCGCCGGCGGGATCTACGCCGCGCGCAACCTACGCCCTATATCCGTAACCCGACAGACGGAGGACGAGGCGACATGAGTGTTGAGCTGCGACCGCTACGCCGCGACGAGCTTACACTAGCCGCGGGGATTGCCGCGCGGGCGCTCCGTGACAACCCCATCAATCGCGCCGTCTACGGCGACGACCCGCGCCACCGCGTCCGTGGGACCGAGGCGGCCTTCCACACGGTACTCCCCGCGCTCCAGTGCCCGCCCCTGGGCGCCTACCATGAGGGCAGGCTCGTGGGCGTCGTCGGCGTTGCGCCACCGGGCACGTGCAAGCCGTCGCTACCGCGCCAGTTGCGCATGCTGCCCTCGCTCATCCGGCACGGACTCGGCGATCTCGTGCGGGAATCGCTCGTCGTCAACACCTGGGCCCGACATGACCCGCAGGAGCCGCACTGGCATCTCGATCCCGTGGTGGTCGAGCCGAGGCAGCAAGGGCTGGGGATAGGGACGCTGATGATGGAGCGGTTCCGCGCGTGGATGGATAGCGTGCAGGGCGCGGCGTACCTCGAGACCGACAAGCCGGAGAACGTGGCGTTCTACCGCAAGTTCGACTTCACGGTAGTGGGCGAGGCCGCCGTGCTCGGGACGGCGACATGGCTGATGTACCGCGAGCCGAGGGCGCTGCCAATTCCTTGATGCATAGAGCAGGGCATCGTGAGAGGGACATCACGGGAGAATATTGACCGCGCGCGCGGCGACGAGGGCGAGGGTGAGCAGCGAGGCCAGCGCCTGCACGAGCATCAGCGCCTTGGCCCAGAGCGTCAGCGGCGCCGTGTCGGCGGGGCTGAACGCGGTCGAATTGGACAGCGACACGTAGAGATAGTCGACGAGGCCGGGGGTCCAGTGCGGCTGGGCCTCGGGAGTTATCATCTGCGGGAACAGGAAGTCGGGCAGGCGATGGCGCGGCTTGCTCCGCTCGGTGGGGCCGCCACGGTCGAGCTCCCAGTACCACAGCCCAAAGATGATCACGTTGGTCAGCCAGATGTGGACGGCCGCGACGACGAGCTCGGGTCCATGGACGGGCTGTATACGCCCTTTGAGCAGCGCCTGCACCAGCAGCAGCAGCGCGACGAGGTTGGCCATGCTGATGGCCCCGAACAGGAAGATGGCGATCTTGCGGCGCACGCGCGAGGGTGTGATGCGCGGCGCCACGACGTTGAGGGGGATGATGACGGCCAGTTCCAACGCGGGCACGAGCCAGTTCGGGCCGGGCGTCAGCTTTTCGGGCAGGGTATAGTAGAGGATCAGCGCGGTCAACACAGCAAGGGTCGCCGGCCAGCGCGGCTCGTAGGGCGCGGTGTAGCCCCACGCGGCGCGGTCTTCCTCCTCGCCCTTATCCCCGGGGTCGGCGACCTCGGGGTCGGACTGCGTAACCCCCGCCTCCGTGCTCATGCCTGCTCCCGCGCCCCCTGCCACGCCCTACTAACCTATCCGTACTGTATCAGAGCGCCCACGCGCCCGGCGACGGGCGCCGGGCGCCCGCGCAGCCCATAATCCATCGCCCCACCCTCCCTATAACCGCACTACCGCCATACTACCGCTTTTCCGCGCCGGCCATTTTTACGCGCCGGCCATTGCCTCCGCGCGGGATCAAAGCGCGCGGCGACGATGCGCGCTGTTATGTGCGGCGGGATATACCAGGCGCGGCCCCGCATCGGCCGTGACGTGATACGGTGATAGTGAGGTGGACTATGGATACATCGCCGCTGCATCCGACGCCGTATGCCGATGTCAACGCGGTGCTGCGCGAGTTCCTGTCGAACATACAAGCTATCGTAGGAGACCACTTTCGCGCGATGTATCTGGATGGGTCCCTCGCCCTCGGCGATTTCGCCCCGCACAGCAGTGACATCGACTTCGTCGTCGTGACCGACGCCGAGCTATCCGACGCGCTCTTCGCGGACCTGCGCGATATGCACGCCTGTTTCGACGCCGGCGGTTCGCTCTGGGCCACGGAGGTGGAGGCCGTCTACATTCCGCGGGACGACCTCCGTCGCCACGCCCCGGTCCGCGCGCGGTGGCCGCGCATCCAGCGGGGTGAAACCCTCGTCAAGGAACAGGGCGACAGTGGCTGGATTGTTCATTGGTACATCGTGCGCGAGCATGGGATCGCGCTGGCGGGACCAGACCCGCGCACGCTGATCGACCCCGTCGACCCGGGGGACCTGCGCCGGGCGATGGCCACGCTCGCGGACTCGTGGCTGGAGCCGGCGCGCCACGATCTCGCCGCGTTGCGACGCAGAGGGAATCAGACTTACACGGTCCTGACCCTCTGCCGAATACTCTATACCCTCGACTCCGGCGCCGTCGTCTCCAAGCCCGTCGCCGCGCGCTGGGCGCACCAGACGATGGGGGGACGCTGGGCAGCGCTCATCGAGCGGGCCTTGGCATGGCGCAAAGATCCCGATCGGCAGGATACGCCAAGCAGCGCCGAGGTGGACGACACGCTCGCCTTGCTCGAGTATACGCTCGCACAATGCCGGCGATCGACGCCCTCCAAGCGGCATGGCGCATAATCTGTACATACTACAGCTACGATGTGGTGGGCCCGCGGCGCAGCCCTATGCGCCGCGCCCGCCGCGCTACATGCGCGACAAGAGTCGTAGGAGGCGCCGTCATGGCCTTGGGCGAGATGATCGTGGCGATAAACCGGCCGATCGAGGACGTCTTCGCATTCGTGGCGGACGGCACGACGACCCCGCGGTGGCAGTCCGAGGTCGTGGCGGCCCGGCAGACCTCCGCCGGCGCGGTCGGCGTGGGCACGACGTATCGGTCCGTGCGCACCCAGTCGCGCGAGAAGATCGAAGCGACCGTCGAGATCACCGAGTACGAGGTGAACAAACGGGTATCGTTCGCATGGACCCTTTGCCCCGACGCGGACGCGGATGCGGGCGCGCGCGTGGGTAGCTACATCTTCCGGTCGGTCGGCGCCGGCACGCGGGTGACCTTCGCCTTCGAGACGGGGCCGAAAATGCGCACGGGCCGCTTCCAATGCCAGCGCGAGGCCATGGACCTGAGCGCCCTCAAGGCGCTTATGGAGATCGACAACATCGCCGAAATACGCGCCATGAGTTGCTAACCTCGGGGCTTGCATGCGCGACAGCGGGCGCAGATCCCTCTCACCCACTCGCCCCCGTTGCCCCCGCCGTCGCCCCCGCCGTCGCCTCATCGGTAGCGTCTGGCGACTCTAGCTTTGGGAACAGCGGCGTCGGCGCGGCCGTCCGGGTCCCCGGCGGCAGGCCGCCCCAGCGGGCGCGCTCGTCGTACGAGCGCTCACCGTCGTCGGGGGCGCCCAGTTGCGCGAGGAGGCGCGCGGAGGCGGCGGGCACGAACGGCTCCAGATGTACCGCGACGAGCCGCACGGCTTCCAGCAGGCCGTAGAGCGCACCGTCGAGGGCGTCGCGGGCCGCAGCGTCACCGGTCCTCTCACTTTTATAAAGGCTCCAGGGTTTGGCCTTGTCGACGAGCCGGTTGGCGCCCACGACGAGCTCCCATATAGCGTCGAGGGCCTGTCGCGGGTCGAAGGCGCCCATTGCGGCGGCGACGCGGCCGGGCAGGTCCGCGGCGAGGGAGGCGAGATCGCCGGCCGCGGGCTGGGTGGATGGGTCGACCGCCGGCACGACGCCGCCGCGGTAGCGGTGCAGCATGCTGTTGGCGCGGTTGAGCAGGTTGCCGAGGTCGTCGGCGAGGTCGGTGTTGTAGCGTGCGACCAGCCGCGCGACGCTGAAGTCGGCGTCCTGCACCGGCGAGACCTCGCGCAAGAGGTACCAGCGCACGGCGTCGGCGCCGTAGCGCGCCACGATGCCGCCGGGGTCGGCCCCGTTGCCCAGCGACTTGCCGATCTTCCGGCCCTCCACCGTCAGGTAGCCGTGCACGAACACCGTGGAGGGCAACGGCAGCCCCGCCGCCAGCAGCATGGCCGGCCAGTACACGGCGTGAAAGCGCAGGATGCCCTTGCCGATGGTGTGCAGCCGCTCCCCGTCGCCGGTCCAGAACTCCTGGTACAGGCGGTCGTCCCCGCCGCCGTAACCGAGCGCCGTGATGTAGTTGCCGAGCGCGTCGAACCACACGTACATTACCTGCGCGGGGTCGTCGGGCACGGGGATGCCCCAGCCATGGGCGCGCCCGGCCGAGCGCGAGATGCTGAAGTCCTCCAGCCCACGCGCGATGAAGGAAAGCATCTCGTTGCGGCGGCCCTCCGGCACAATCTTCAACGCGCCGCCCGCGATGAGCCGGCGCAATTCCCCGGCGTAGCGCGAGAGGCGGAAGAAATAGTTTTCCTCCGCGACCTCGTCCGGCCGCGTGAGGTGCTCGGGGCAAAGGCCCGCGGGGGTTAGCTCGTCGGGCGCGTAGAACTGCTCGCAGCCCACGCAGTAGAGCCCGCGGTAGTGGCGCTTGTAGACCGCGCCCGCGCCGGCGCAGGCCCTCCACAGGGTGTCGACGCCAGCGCGGTGTCCCCCATCGACGCTGGTGCGGATGAAGCCGTCGTACCGCACATCCAACAGGTCGGCCAGCGCGCGGAAACCCTCGGCGTTGCGCCAGACCAGCTCCGCCGTGGCGATGCCCTCGCGCTCGGCGGCGAGCACGTTCTTGAGGCTGTTGTCGTCCGAGCCGGTCTGCAGTCGCGTGTCGAGGCCGCGCTGCCGCCGATAGCGCGCGAAGGTGTCGGCCTGGACGTACTCGAGCGCGTGGCCGACGTGCGGCCGGCCGTTCACATAGGGGATGGAGGTCGTCACGTACGCCGTCCCCTTCGCCCTGTCACCCTTTCCCATCGTCGCGCCCTCCTACTTTGCCGTCCATAGCATGCTCCTCGCACCTTGAGCCTCTGAGACCCTTTTCGAGGACAAAAAGAAGGCGCCTCGATCGTGCGAGGCGCCTCGTCCGCGTGTATCGGGTCGGTTGCCGGTTGTCAGGGACCGCCCGGCGCGCGCAGACGAGGGCGCCGCATGGACATAGGCATAGGCATGACTATACCCGGAGCCATGGCGCGGATCGTGGCGCCGCTGGCGATGGTGGTGGTGGCACCGCTGGCGATGGTGGTGGTGGCGCGCTGTCCCGTCTGCATGAGACTATCCTAGCATATGGGCCAGGGTCTGTGAAAAGTCGCCCAAACCCCCGCTAACCTCTCCCTTAGCGCCTCTTCTCTCTCGCCCCCTCCGCCCCTGGCTGACTAGTCCCCCGGACCCTAGCCGCGGGTCCGACGGCCTAGCGCCCCTCCGGGGGAACCTGGGGAGATGCCTCCCCCCAGACCCCCGCCATCCACGACGCGTGCGGCCGGACGGGCTCGGCCGCCCACGGCGCGTGCAGGCAGATGGGCTCGGCCGGCCCTGACAATGCACAGACCCTGGCATATGGGCGGCGCCGCATGTCTCCGTCCGTTACGCTACGCTACACTACAGTGCCATCCCTCGATCGGGGTTGATGGCCGGCGGCTTAAGAAAGTGTGGCGACGGTGCAAGGGATACATGCGCGGCTAGCGGCAGGCAAGAGTTTTATCGTCGTCGTCGCGGCCATCCTGGCCGCGCTCTGCGCGCTGGCGGGCGGGCGGCAGCGGGGGGTCGACGCGGCGACCGCCCTGACTGCGCCCTCGCTGCGCCTGTGCCTGGAGCGCCTCCACCGCGTGTGCCTCGCGCCCGCGGACGTGCGCGCCGCCTATGGCGTCGACGTGGCCCTGCGGCGCGGCGTGACGGGCAAGGGCCGCACCATCGCCATCGTTGTCTCGTTCGGCTCACCGACGATTCAGGCCGACCTGCGCGCCTTCGACAGGGCGTACGGGCTACCCGACCCACAACTGCGGATTTTGGCCCCGCTGGGGACGCGCCACCCCCGCAACTCAGGCTGGATCGGCGAAACGACGCTCGACGTGGAGTGGGCGCACGCCATCGCGCCGGGCGCGCGCCTGGTCCTGCTGGAGAGCCCCGTCGACGAGACGGAGGGCGCGCAGGGCCTGCCGGAGTTTCTGGCCCTCGAGCGCTACGCCGTGCAGCGCCACCTGGCCGACGTGATCTCGCAAAGCTGGGACGCGACGGAGGACACCCTGTTCGACCGCGCCGGGCGCGCCATCGTGGCGCAGTTCCACGCCTTCTACGCCGACGCCGCGCGGCGGGGCGTCACAGTCGTCGCGGCGAGCGGCGACGAGGGCACGACAGGCCCCGATCTCTCGACCTCGCGCCTGTATCCCTACCCCACGGTGCAATACCCGGCCTCGGACCCGTACGTGCTGGGCGTCGGGGGCACACGCCTGACCGTCGACCGGCAGGGGCGCATCGCGGGCGAGTCGGCCTGGGCCGGGAGCGGCGGCGGCCTGAGCCGGCTCTTCCCGGAACCGGCGTACCAGCGCGGCCTTCCCGCCGCCACACAACGCTTGCTGGGCGGGCGGCGCGGCGTCCCGGACGTGTCCTATAACGCGTCCAACGAGAGCCCTGTGCTGGTGTACCAGGGCGGCAAGTGGGGCCTCGCCGCGGGGACGAGCGCGGCCGCGCCGCAGTGGGCCGGGCTGATCGCCCTCGCCGACGACGCGGCGGGCCGCGACCTCGGCCTCGTCAACGAGGCGCTGTATCGCCTGGGCGCCTCGCCGCGCCATGGGTCCGCGCTGCGCGACATCACGAGCGGACGCCTCAAAGGGCCGACCGGCGGCCACGCCGGGGCACGCCCCCTGTCGCCGTCCGCCGCGCCTGGCTGGGACATCGCCACCGGCCTCGGCGCCCCGCGCGCCAATGGGCTCATCAGGGCGCTGGTGGCCGGTAGCCGGTAGCAGGGTTTGCGCATTGTCGAGGCGGCCAAGCCTGTCTGCCAACTGTCGCATCGGCGCGACCATGTGTAGCTTGCCGCAGATTAATTGTTACTAATAAGTATTGACTGGCTGCGCCAACGAGAGTAACATGAACATAAGATGAACGCGGCGCTGTCGTCATCTTTCAGGAGGGTACCACATGATGA
>JAABUP010010107.1_pt1 | contig 11264 bp, 9 predicted proteins | sample 5559201 | NCBI WGS metagenome assembly JAABUP01 (sample SAMN10711887, study PRJNA513373) | rock metagenome | isolation source: Antarctica rocks | place: Antarctica | reverse complement strand
GGGGTCGACTCCATCGAGCACGCCGGCTTTGCCGACGACGAGACGGTTGCGCTGATGGTGGAGCACGGGTGCACGCTCGTCCCCACAGTCACGGCGCTCAACAACATCAGCGAAGGAGTGGGGATACCCGCGCTCACGGTGGCGAAGAGCCTCGCGGCGCGGGAGACCTACCGGGCCAACACTCGTCGTGCGATCCAAGGTGGGGTGCGGATCGCCGCCGGGACCGACGCCGGGACGGCGCTGAACCCGCTGGGCGACTTGGTTGACGAGCTCGACATGTACGTCGAGCGCGGTCTCAGCGAGGCCGCTGCCCTGTGCGCGGCGACCGTCCACGCGGGGCGCCTGATCGGTCAAGGCGTGGGTGTCCTCGAGGTCGGGGCCAAGGCGGACCTCGTGGTCGTTGCGACCGACCCGCGCGCGGGACTGGACACGCTGCGACGGCCACTCCAGGTGGTGTCCCACGGGCGGCTGGTCCCGCTTTCCTGGGTGGCCGAGACCATTGACCGGCTGGCCGCTGCCGTGGCCGAGTGATCGCCCCGAACGGGAAGGGATTTCGATGATCATCGACATGCACATGCACATCGACGACGTGCCGGCGCTCGGTTGGAAGATGTCGGCCGCCGAGTGCATCGAGCGGATGGACGAGGCCGGTGTCGACGTGGCTGCGGCCATGACCATCGCGGACCTGCCGGGGATCAACCCGCAGGCGCTGGAGCTGATCGTGGACGCCTGCAACGACTATCCAGGGCGGCTCTACGGGTTCATCCGGCTGCACCCGTGGTATCGAGCCGAGGCGATGGCCCTGTTGGACGAAGCAGTGACCCGGTACGGATTCCGCGGCCTCAAGCTGCACCCCGTCTCCTCATTGGCCCACCCCTCCGGGGCCGACACGATCGCACTGATCCGACGGGCCGGAGAACTCGGCGTACCAACGCTTTTCCACTGCGGGGACGAGCCGATGACGACACCCCTGTCGATCGAGCCGGCGGCCGTCGCCTGCCCCGAGGCGCTCGTGATCCTGGGTCACATGGGTGGCTACTTCCACGTCGACGAGGCGATCGAGGTGGCCGAGCGGCAACCCAACATCGTGCTCGAGACCTCAGCGATGCCCTACCCCGAGAAGATCCGCGAGGCGGTCGAGCGGATCGGGGCCGAGCGGGTGGTGTTCGGCAGCGACGGGCCGGTGAGCTCGCCGATCCTGGAGCGGGAGAAGGTCATGATCGCGGGGCTCTCGTCGCAGGCCACCGATCTCGTCCTGGGTGGCAATGCGGCGCGGCTCTTGGGGGTGCCGGCATGATCGTCGACGGCCTCCTCTATCTCGGAGAGTCGCGGTTCGGCTCCCAGCTCACTGCCGACCAGGCAGTGGCCGACATGGATCGCGATGACGTGGCCATCGCCATCGCGGCGCCGACCCATCGACCAGATCACGACCACCACCAGGCCACTCTCGACGTCACGGCAGCAGCCGCTGGATCGGACGGCCGGTTGGTGGCTCTGGCCCGGGTCGACCCCTGGGACGGTGACGAGGCGCTGCGCCAGTTGGAGCTGGCGGTGACCCAGCAAGGCGCCCGCGGGCTCTTCCTGCATCCCCTCGAGGAGCTGTTCCGGATCAACGACGCACGAGTCCGGCCGATCGCGGAGCGGGCTGCGAGGCTCGGTGTACCGATCGTCATTGCGACCGGCTATCAAGGGTTTTCCGAGCCAGTACAGATCACGCAGTTCGCCCGGTGGTGCCCTGAAATTCCCGTGATCCTGACCAATGGAGGGCAGTTCAACATCTCCGGACTAGCGCAGACCGACGCCGGGCTCGCCCTGGATCTGGACAATGTGTATGTCCACACGAACGGCGTCTATCGCGACGACTGGATTGCCTTGGTCGTGTCGACGGTCGGACCCGAGCGGATCATGTTCGCCAGCTCGGCTCCCACGATGAGCCCGCAGTACGAACTCAAGCGGGTGACCCTGGCCCACGTGCCCGAGGACGCCAAGCAGCTGATGCTGTCCGGGAACGCCGTCCGGCTCTTCGGGCTCGACAGGGAGTCGGCATGACTGGGGGCGCACTCGCCGGTCGGACCGCCTTGGTCACGGGTGCGGCCAGCGGCATCGGTGCGGCGATCGCCGTGGCCTTCGCCGAGGCGGGAGCGCAGGTCTGCGTCGCCGACCGCACGACGGGGGAGCAGCTCGAGCGGGTGGCCGCACAGTGCGCAGATCACGGTGTGCGGGCGGTCACCGCGTTCGCTGACGTGTCGATCGAGTCGGATGTCGCCGAAATGTTCGCCACGGCGCGTGCGGCCTTGGGGCCGATGGACATCGTCGTCAACAACGCCGGCATCGTCACCGAGAGCCGCGTAGCCGAGATGAGTGCTGCGATGTTCGACGAGATGATCGAGATCGACCTGCGCAGCGTGTTCCTGTGCAGCCGGGCGGCCGTGCCGGAGATGGTTGAGCGGGGCTTCGGTCGGATCATCAACCTGTCCTCCCAACTCGGTCAGAAGGGCGGACCGGGCCTGGCGCACTACAGTGCCGCCAAAGCCGGGGTCATCGGCTTCACCCGCGCCTTAGCACGCGAGGTCGGCGGGACCGGTGTGACGGTCAACTGCATTGCTCCCGGGCCGATCGAGACCGCCCTGGGTGGGAACCTGTCGGAGGAGTGGAAGACGACCCTGCAGGCTGGTCTGCCGCTGAAGAGGTTCGGCCGTCCCGACGAGGTTGCCCCGACGGCCGTCCTGTTGGCCAGCGATCCTGGTGGGAACCTCTACACGGGGCAGACTCTGGGGCCGAACAGTGGAGACGTGATGCCGTGACGTCAGGTGGCGTCCTAGTCACCGGCGGAGCCAGTGGCATCGGTCGTGCGATCGCGGTTGCCCTTGCGGCGCAAGGGATCGGGGTGGTCGTCGGCACGTTCGCGGACGACCCGCACGATCCGGCGGAGACTGTCTTCGCTGTCAAGGCGGTCGGCGGCAGTGCGATCGCACTCTCAGCCGATGTCCGTGACACTGCGCAGTTGGACGCCGCCTGTGACCGCGCTGTCCAGGAGTTCGGCCAGCTGACCGGAGTCGTTGCCAACGCCGGTCTGATCCGTCGGGATCCGTTGGCCTCCCTCACGGACGAGGGATGGCACGAGGTGGTCGACGTCGACCTCACCGGTGTGATGCGGACCGTCCGCGCAGCCTCCCGGCACTTCGCACCTGGCGCCGCTGCAGTCTGCGTCTCAAGCATCGCGGGTGGCGTCACCGGCTGGGCGGACAACACTGCCTACACGGCGGCGAAGGCCGGTGTGATCGGATTCGTTCGCAGTGCCTCGCTCGAGCTGGCCCGCGCTGGCAATCGGATCAACGCGGTTCTCCCGGGTGTCGTCGAGTCACCGCAGTCCCTCGACCCGGTCAACTCCGGCGGTCCAGCCGGTCTGGTCGGCGCCGCCGCGCGGATCCCGCTCGGCCGAGTAGGGCAGCCGAGCGATATCGCCGACGTCGTCACGTTCCTGCTCTCCGACGCGGCCCGCTACATCACGGGTCAGACCCTCACGGTGGACGGCGGTCTGACCATTGCGTGGCCGACCTGACGGGCGGGGCAGACAACCCGCCTTTGCACCAAACGGCACCGCCCCGATGCAACCCAGACGCAACCCGATGGAGGACCCCATGACCATTGATGATGCCTTGCGATCGGACGCCCACGCGCTGAGCTCCGGCGTGATCGCCCTACGCCGACGGCTGCACCAACATCCGGAGGTCGGCCTGCAGCTGCCAAAGACCCAGCAAATCGTGCTGGAGGCGATTGACGGTCTGGGACTCGAGATCGAGCCTGGGACGTCGACGACCTCAGTGACGGCGGTGTTGCGCGGGGGTCGCCCCGGACCTGCGGTCCTCCTGCGCGGCGACATGGACGGACTGCCCCTGACCGAGGCGACCGGTCTTGACTACGCCAGCCAGGAACCAGGTGCCATGCATGCCTGCGGTCACGACCTGCACACGGCGATGCTGGTGGGGGCGGCCCGGGTCCTTGCGGCTCACCGTGACGAGTTGGCCGGCGACGTCGTCTTCATGTTCCAACCGGGCGAGGAGGGCTACGACGGCGCGGCCCACATGCTGCGCGAGGGAGTCCTGGATGCGTCGGGGCAACGGGTGAGCTCCGCCTATGGCATGCATGTCATGGCCGCGATCGACAAGGGCGTGTTCTCCACCCGACCGGGCACCTTGATGTCGGCCAGTGCCGCGCTCACCGTGACCGTTCGAGGGGCTGGTGGTCACGGCTCGGCACCGCATCTGGCCAAAGACCCGATCACGGTGGCGGCGCAGATGCTCGGCGACCTGCAGACCCTGATCACTCGCAGGTTTGACGTTTTCGACCCGATCGTGTTGAGCCCCGGGACTTTTCACGCGGGCACCGCCCGCACCATCATCCCGGACACGGCCACATTCGAGGCCACCGTGCGAGCGTTCTCCTCCGCCGCGCAAGACCGGCTCGAGGCCGAAGCCATCCGGTTGTGCACCAACGTCGGGGCGGCGTACGACGTGGGGGTCGAGGTGGATTTCCGGCGCGAGTACCCGGCGACGATCAACCACAGCGAGCACGCCGCGTTCGTCGAGTCGGTCGTCGGGACAACGTTCGGCACCGACCGCTTCACCCTCATGCGGGCACCGCAGCCCGGCGCCGAAGACTTCTCTCGGGTGATCGCCGAGGTGCCCGGCTGCTATCTGATGCTGGGCGCCCGGCCGGCTGACGACGGTGTGCTCGTGCCGGACAACCACAGCCCACTCGTCCAGTTCGATGAGTCAGTCCTGCCGGACGGTGTGTTGCTGCACTGCCAGCTGGCGTTGCACGCACTGCGCCGTGACGCCGATGCGGCGGCGGGACTCGATCCCGTTGGTGCCACCGGCCGCGAAGGTCACTCGGTCCCTTGACGGGACCGTCCGGCCCGGCATTGGATCGCCCCCACCATGCAGCCGCCGCAGCCCCCGCAGCCCCCGCTGAAGGCGATCGAGGACCGGGTCCTGTGGCTGTCGGCCGCGATCGTCGACCACGCGAACCGCGTCCAACCCAACCCGTCGGGCCCCAGAAGGGGCTCGGTGGCCACCAGGCATCGTCGGCCTCGATGGTCTCGATCATGACCTCCCTGTGGTTCGAGCATCTGCAGCCCGGCGACCGCGTGTCCGTCAAGCCGCACGCGTCGCCGGTGCTGAACGCAATCGACTACCTCCTCGGCGGCCTGGACGCGGCCGATCTGACCACCCTGCGCCAGTTCGTCGGCCTGCAGAGCTATCCGAGTTGCACCAAGGTCCGCGACGCTGGCGACTACTCCACGCGGTCGGTGGGTATCGGAGCGACCGACCTCAACCGGCAGTCGCCGTGACTGAAGTCCAGACGATAAGCCAGACCACCCTCGAGACCGCCTGCGACTACACCGAGCGGTTAGACATCAGCGAACCACACCCCCGAAGATCCTCACCGTCACGGAGTGAGTTCCCTCGCATCGGCGCTCAGGTGTCCATCCACTCGGCGACCGCCAGCCGCAGGAACTCGGTCTCGCGTTTGATGCCCCGGGGGCTTCCGGCTCGGTGTCCCCAAATGCTCGGTATCCGGCGTAGCTCACCGTGCGCGAGATGCTCCAGCTCGGCCTGGTTGTCGGCGACGCGGAAGTACAGATCGGTCTCGGACGGAAGCAGGAGCACACGCGCCCGCACGGCAGCCAGAGCCACGGACAGGTCTCCCCCATAGCGTGCGTCGGCGCTGATGTCCGCCTCCTGCCACGTGATCGCCTGGGCGTAGATGTTGGCCGCGCGGTACGCGCCGAACATGTCCTCCCAGCCGGTGCGCAAGAACGTCTCGAGATCGGGGATGCCCAGGGCCGTCAGGAAGAGTTCGGCGCGGTAGAAGTCCTGACTCAGGCCCCAGCCGGCGTAGATGTGAGCGAAGGCCCGCATGGCTGCCTGCGGCTCCGAGGAGAACCGGCCGTTGCCCAAGTACTCCGGCGCTGCCTCGAGCGTGCGCAGCAGGCCGGAGAGGAAGACCTTGTTGTGCAGGGACGTCTTGGCGCTACCACACACCACGAAGGCACGCTGGACCGCATCGGGGAACCCTGCGGCCCAGTGGTATGCCTGGCCGGCGCCCATCGAGAAACCGTAGACGGCCGCGAGGCGGTCGATCCCGAAGTGCTCCATCAAGAGCCGCCGTTGCGCCCGGACGTTGTCACGCATCGTCACCACGGCGGGGAAGTCGGGTGTGTCCGCTGCACCGGAGGAGAGCCCGTTGGAGAACATGTCGGGGATGACGATGAACCAACGGTCGGGATCCAGGATGCCCTCCGGCCCGATCAGCCACGACTGGTCCTCGTGGGTAGCGGTGTAGCTGCACGGGTAGAGAATGACGTTGTCGCGCGCCGCATTGAGCGTCCCATGGCTCTGCCAGGACAGCCGCGCCCCGGCGATGACGCCCCCACGCTCCACCTCCAGATCACCGAGGTCGAACACGCCGGTGGCGATCGGCCACGTCATCGGCGGGGGTCCGCGCATGCGGGGCGGACCTGCATCGTCATCAGTTCCCCTGGTCCTGTAGGAAGCCCAGCTCCCGCTGTCGCCGGCTGTCGAAGCGACCCTCCGGATGGTCCAGCGTCGGCAACATCTCGATCAGCGGCACCAGGTCTGTCCGCGCGACCTCGAAGACCCGCCGGAGCTCGGCGATCGGATCGTGATGCTCATCCACGCGCAGCTCGAGCGCCGGGTACTCCTCGGTGCTGTAGACCTTCACGGCAGCCGACTGTCGGCCCCGCTTGTCGCCCCCGGCGGCCTGACCCGCTGCCAGCGCTGAGAGCAGACGCTCCACGAGGCGGGCCGAGTCGTCGGCCTCGAAGCCGGCTTAAATGGCCTCCAGCGGCTCCGCGCCCACCAGCATGTTCCCGGCGAGTAGTTCGCTCCGACCAGGTCGCCACGCCACTCGCGTGATCGGTTCATCGGTGTACCGTAGCGGGTTGCGGTGATGGTCGGGGTCATCGCCGACTCGCTGAGCAGAAGCGTTTCCAGGGCGCGCTTCAGAACCTGACGCCGGGCTCGCGCAGCTCCGGTGCGGTGAACTCCTCGGGCGAGTGACTGACGCCAGCCTCGCTCGGGACAAATAGCATCCCCGTCGGCACGTGCTGCGCCAGGACCTGGGCATCGTGCCCCGCACCGCTGCCGAGCGAGGCCCACGCGAGCCCTTGTGACTCCATCTCCCGACCAAGCAGCTCTTGCAGGTGGGTGTCATCGGCACGGGATGGTGCCCGTAGGTCCCGCTGATCTCGGCCGTCAGCCCCTCGGCGGCGGCTGCGTCCACCGTGTCGCGGACGAGTTCCCCGAGGACGACGAACCTTTCCGGGTTCGCCGTGCGTACGTCGACGAAGAACACGGCCTCGCCCGGCACGACGTTGGTGCCCCCCCGGGCGGATCTCGATCCGGCCGATGTTGGCAGTGACGTCCGGGGTCGACAGCGCCGCATCACGCAGCTGGAGCACGACCCGGGATGCGCCGGCCATCGCGTCGTGGCGTTCGGCCATCGGCGTCGTGCCCGCATGGTTGGTCTGCCCGCGCAGCACGACCCGGTATCCGCCTATGCCGACGATCGCGGTCACCACCGCGGTGTCGAGTGACTGCGTCTGCATCCGAGGGCCCGGCTCAATGTGAAGCTCCAGGTAACAGCCCACCCCGTCGATCGCCTTCGCCTGTCCAACCAGGGCGAAGTCGAACCCCCGCTCCCGCATGGCCTCGGCCAACGTCATACCGTCGACACCGACCCGCCCTTCGAGTGCCGTGAGGTCGTCGCCCACGAAGGCGCGACTGCCGAACATCGACGTGTCGAAGCGTGCACCCTCCTCGTCCTTGAAGGCTGCTATCCACAGCGGACGCCGCGGTTGAATCCCTCGGCCTTGAGGCGACGGATGTCCTCCGGCGCGGACAGAACGCCTAGCTAGGCCCCGGCCGACCCCGCGCACGTTGGCGAGCCACCAGCACGTGCCGATGGGTGTTGCGGTCATCCCGGCATGACGCCCGGATTGCGCAACCCCCACCCGACCAGGGGGTCGCGCGGTACGCGACGCCCATCCGAGGGGGTACCGGCTGTGCGTGACCCCCTCCTGTACTCAGGGTCACGAGGCTGTCTCTGAGCCCTGTACTGTAGGTTCCCGGGCGATTTGTCGAAGCGACAACTACGTGACCTGCACGTTGTCGCGATCGTGTCGGGCGTCCGTTGTCATTAACTTGTCGAAATCCTCGGATCCGCCGCGGACGGTCCGGATCGCGCTCATGCCGATGAGCGGATGTCGGGTCCGGCGTTCTGTCCGGCGGACGTGCGGGAACTGACGACGCCCTGCCTCCTCCGAGTGGCAGGAGGAGCTGTTCGGCTGGAGCGTCGGCCCCTGACAGGCAGCAGGTATCGGTCACATAGTTCCGCCGGGCTCGGACACGGGGTGTTGCGGTGTGCCCAGCTGTGACCCGCGCCGAGGCCGCCACAGCGGTACGGCAGCCTGGGATGCCAGCACCCGGCTACAGTCGGCTAGTGGGACTGCTGGGCGGCGATCCGATTCCGTGGCGGCGCTGGTGGCTGCCTGCCGGAACGGTTCCCACCCTGTTCGACGGGCTCCTTCCGGAACCGGACGAGGAGTACACCCGCTACCTCAACCGCGACTTGGCCCTGCTCGAGCACAGCGACGACATGCGGGCCCGAGTGCTGCTGGCCGACGCGGGCATGGGCAAGTCCACGGAACTGCACAAGGAGGTCGACCGGCTGCGGAGCGCGGGCCAACACGCCGCGCTGATCGAACTGGGCGCCTACGCGTCCACCAGCGAGATCCGGAGCGCCATCGACGACGCTGCTCGGACCTGGCAGGAGGCAGGTTCACCAGGGGACCTCCTGCTCGTGCTCGACGCCTTCGACGAGCCACTGGTCGATGTCGTGAACCTCAACGACGTGCTTGCGCAGACACTGGCTCGGCTGGAGCCGCACCGGCTGCGCGTCATGGTCGCGAGTCGCGGGTCCCTGTGGAGGGAGTCCCTACACATCAAGTTCGTGCAGTGGTGGGCGCCGACCAGGTCGTCGTGCTGCAGCTGGCCCCCCTCACAGCCGGGGACGTGGTCGCTGCGGCGGTGTCCGAAGGCGTCGACGGCGACCGCTTCGTCAGCGCCGTGCGCGCCGCCGGCGCCGGGCCGCTGATGGCGCGCCCGATCACCCTCCGGCTGATGCTCGCCGGCGCCCGTGGTGGTCAGCTGCCGGCGAACCGGGTGGAGGCCTATGGCGTCGGCGTCGCCGGACTGGTGGATGAGCCGGGCGAACGCCGGCGGGAACGCCGCCGCACCGGGACACCCCTCGACCGAAGGCTGTCGGCGGCCCGACGGCTGGCAAGTGCCAGCCTTCTCAGCGGCCGGCCGAACATCGTTCGCCGCGCGCGAGCCATCGCCCGGCCGGGAGAGCTGGCGCTGGACGAAGTCGCGGTCAATGCGGCCGAGCTGGAGGCGCTTGAGGACGTCTTAGACTCCGCGCTGCTGTCCGGGACGAGCGACGCGCGGGTCTGGTGTCACCACTCGGTCGCGGAGTACCTCTGCGCCCAGGCGCTCGCAGCGCTTCCCGTGTCGGCGGCGTGGAGCCTGCTGGCTGCCCCAGGCGACCCTTCCACTCTCCGACCGCAACTGGAGGAGACCGCAGCCTGGACGGCAGTACTGCAGGACGACATGTTCGACCGGCTGCTCGACCAGAACCCGCGGGTGCTCGTGAAGGGTGACCTGGCGGCGCGGTCGACGGAGGACCGCGAACGTGTCACCCGTGCGCTGTTGACGCGCCTCGCCGGAGATGAGCCGGTTCTCGAGCGGGGTGCTGCCGTCGCTCTGGACTACTCGGGGGTGGAGGACGACCTGCGCCCGCTGCTCGCCGCTGGCCAGCCGCACTGGAGGCGCCGCGAGGCGGTGACCCTCATCGCGGCTGCGGGCTATCGCGGGCTGGACCGCGAGCTGCTCGACATTGTGCAACAGGCGGCCGGCAGGACCGGCTACGGCGACGAGGTCGCCCTCGCCGTCTACGCCGCGCATGCCCTCGCGCCCGTCCTCGACCCGCAGGTGGCCGACGACATGCGGGCATTGGCCGCCGACGCCGCCATCCCGGCACAGGCACGGGCGGCCCTCGTCACCAGCCTCTTCCCGACACACCTCTCTGCAGGCGACGTTGCGAGCGTGATCCCGCCTGACGTGCGCTGGGTCCAACCTCTCGGTCGGACCGTGGTTCACGCGGTGCAGCAAGCCGTCGACTCGGACGCCGTCCAGGTGGCCGATGCTCTGGCCTGGTTCGGCATGCCTCCCGACACGGCCCACCCCGATGAGCGCGCACGCCGGCTCGCCGCCGCCTCGTCGCTCGCGGTCATCCAGGAGGGACCCACGAGCGAGCGCTGGCCGGCTGCGGTCGACGTAGCAGCATGGCTCCTACGCGGTCAGAGCCGGTTGGCAGAGTGGTCGCCCAGCGCTGTGGACGCGCTCGGTCCCGACCGCCGGCGCGAGCTCGCGCGCGCGCTTCTGCTCGGCTGCGCCGATGCTGTGATGAGCGATGACCTGGTCGAACGAGCGGTACTGCGAGCGGAGGACCTTCCGTGGTGGCTCGACCGGCTGGAGGAGGACGCGGCGGGCGGAGGCGACGGCGGGCTCTCCGCCGAGCTAGTGGCGCGTGCGCTGGCCGGCCTGGTCCTCGACGACGAGGAAGCACTGGCGACTGCGCGAAAGCGGTGCGGCTCAAGCCCGACGCTTGCCTCCCGCGTCGGTGCGGAGCTCGCTCAGGACACCGTCGACAGACGCCGGCAGTGGCGGACGGAGGCGGAGCAGCGACGTCGGGCCCGCGAGAGTGAGCAGGCGAGCTTCCGCTTCTCCCAGCAGCGGCTGGACGACGCCCTGGTGGCCGGCGACCTGTCGGTGGCGCTCGAGGAGCTCGAACGGAGTCCCGCGCCCGAAGACCGCCCGCCGGGCCCGAACGGCCCGACGTCCGCCTGGACCACCGCGGAGCTACCGGCGCAGCAGCGGACCGCTCGCCTCGCTGCCGATCACCTCGTTGCGGACCAGTTTGACCTCGTCGACGACGACGACGTTCACCGGCTCGGTCTGACCGTTTCCGTCGCTGCGGCCGGCGGCGAGGAGCTCGCCGACGTGCCGGCCGGCAACTGGTCACGCTGGCTGCCGGCGCTGCTCCGGTCGCCGAGCGGGCTGGCTGCCCAGCTCTGCCTCAAGCGGGCGCTGGAGCACGACGCGGACAGCGTCGCCGAC
>JAABUP010010104.1_pt1 | contig 11266 bp, 13 predicted proteins | sample 5559201 | NCBI WGS metagenome assembly JAABUP01 (sample SAMN10711887, study PRJNA513373) | rock metagenome | isolation source: Antarctica rocks | place: Antarctica | reverse complement strand
CACAAGACAATTTCGCGATTACTTGGTCGCTGTATCTGCAGCTGTAGTTCTTCATATCTGCGAGCCGTCCAACAGCGGTGGTTTCGCATATGTAACGCGAAAGGAACGATTCATCGCTGACGTGCGGAGAGCGCCGGCTATGGGGAATGGGAACGTGACTGGTTTGTTCACAGAAACGAAGAAAGTCACGAATGAGCTTACGGCGGTTATCCTCTGGAACTTTTCCCCCCATCTAATCTCACGGCAATCAGCAGAGTCCCTAGTACTAACCTAAGCCCCAATATGCCGATGTGCACTTCTCAGGGAGCTCACGGAGTGCATCCAGAATCAATCATGGCAGAAGATCGCTACGCGTTCTTCTATCAATCGCTCATCATCCCAGACATTTCGACCTACAAGGCCTAGTCCGGTCTGTACCCATCTGGGAGGTGGGTCGATGTCAGCCATCAGGGATGTACAGTGTCGCTTTTGGGATACAGTGCCGAGTCGAGGGGTTCTTTCAAGTTTATCTTTGTCGTTCAGGCAGCGGCTCAGATAGTTCAGGCTTGCGTGGTGATCAGGAATTGCCGTGGGGTGGGACTATGGATGTGGGCCATGGGCAGCTTTTTGTTAAGGTTGGTGGGCTGGAGGGAGGGTCTGCTGCGCTTACTTCGTAATGCTGCACATTAAGCAGTGATGTTCTGTGTTGCTTTACATAGTGTTTCTGGCTCTCAATAGACGCAAGGGTGTAGCTGATTAGGGGGCCGGAAACAAATCGATATACTCTTCCGTGGACGCGCCTTTCTCCTCCAATATGCGGACCACTCCACCATGCCCGTTCTCCCTTGCGTAATACCATGCCGTCCTTCCAGTCTTGTCATGTGAATCTAGATCAAGCGTGTGGTGTGTCAGTATTTGCTGCACAAGGTCTTCGTGTCCATTCATCGCTGCTGTGTGCAGTATTGTCTCGCCGAACATATTCTGGTGACTGGAATCAGCGCCATTTGCCAAGAGTAAGAAAATCACACCCTCGAAATCTCGCTTGACTAGAGATTTAGCGAAGAAAGGTATTATCCCTTTCCCTCGCTTCTCGTTTTGCTGCATTAGAAGCCTTTTCTTATTTTGCTGCTCTAGAAGTATGAGATGCATTTGATAATTCCGGAGAGCTTGGCTTTGGTCTGAATCTTGCTTTGTGATATTACTATGACCGATCTCTTTCTCAAAAGGCGTCCGGTCTCTCTGGAGAAGGCCTTCAAATACCAGAATTGAAGATTCGTAGTCTTGTTGAAGTGCAAGATCCATCGCGGTTGTCGATTGCGAAGTGAAGGATATTCGAAGACCTCGACCCGCCATATCTAGAGCCGTCTCGAAGTTCAGGTCAACGTCGTTGATGTTGGCTGTACGAGTCAGGAGCAGCTGGACCACATCTTTGCACCCTTTGCTGGCGGCCCAATGCAAGGCTGTACGGTGGTGCTGATCTTTAGTGTCCCCTTTGGCCCCGCGATCCAGAAAGAGCTGGACCATTGCTAGATCGCCTCTTAGTGCACCCCAGTGTAATGCTGTTGATCCATCTTCGAGCTTCGCTGCCACATTCGCCCCCCATTTCAGCAGTTCCGTCGCTGACATAACGTACTTGTGCGAGTTCGTAGCGTAATTTACCACACTGTTACAAGGATCCCGTCCCACTTCTACATCGGCGGAATCTAGGAATTTCTTGACTATCGGCGCACCGAAATACGCCTCATTGGTTCCCCTAGATTCCGGTTCTATCATGAACCCAAGATTAGTCTGAGCATGCAAAACACGACCAGCGCGGTCTCCCATAGACGCGAAAAGCGCAGTGACGGCGCTTCGTCCCCCACAAGCTATCAAATGTAGCGGCGTCATCTTATTCCATGATCGTGCCTCAATATGCGAACCTCTCTCTAGTAATAGGTTTAATGCCGATTTGTCGCCTCTTAAAGCCGCGACATGGAGCGGTGTCATGAACTTCTTGTCTCTTGCGCCAACGTCTGCGTTCTTACTTAGCAGAGCTCTCATCAAGGTCTCTTTATCATTCGAGACTGCATAATGAAGTGCTGATTCTGCCCTCCGATTAGATTTTGACTTGATTGCAGCCCCATATTCTAGCAACAGCGAGAGCATAATTTCGTCATTCTCACGCGCAGCACAGAGGAGGACTCTCCTCCAGATTTCCCTATTCATGCTCGTCTCTACGTTCATACTCGCTCCATGACGCAAGATAAGCCGAGCACAAATGCTATGACCACTGTTGACCGCAACCTCGAGCGGGCTGACGACCCCGCCTTTTGAAATATTTGTAGAAGCCCCATTGCGCACTAGATAGTCAACGACCTCTGATTGATTGTTCTTTGAAGCCAAATATAGGGCAGTAATTGCACCTCTGGGTTTCGATGTTTGGTTGACGTCCACACCATTTTCTAAGTGATATTGAACCACATCAAGGAGTCCGGCTTCCGCGGCTTGAAAAAAGTCTATATCGCGTTTACGTTTCAGCGTTGGGAAGTGCCATTGAGTATCCGGGATTGTTGGATGAGAGCTTGCAACGTGCTTCTTTAATTGTTTTCTGTGTGCGAATCCTATTTTTTCGGCAGGACATCCTACAGCCGAACAGCGAAAAGGCCGTTCGTGCTGGTCGATATGTTCGTTACGACGTTCAGTGCTGGAAAAGCCTTCATAGAACGAATGACACCAGAGCTTTGTACATTTATACCATCTTGGTCCGTAGAACAAAGACAGACGTTCGCTGAGACGGCTTCCCATGTCCGCATCTGTGACGAGTTGCTCCAAAATAGACCGTCTTCGTTGAAGTTGAGTTTCGAGGTCGATATGGTTCTCGCTTGACTTTTTCTGGTCTGCCAAATATTGAAGGAGTGCGAGTCTTCGGTGAAGCTCCGATCCCTCCAGGCCCCGGAACCTTGCAACAATTGGATCGGGTACTGCTATATCTGATGACAGGTCGACTAGATGCTTGGACAAAAACACATTAGCGCCTTCTGCTATTGCGCGGAGAGTCAATGCGTCATCCGCAGATACTTCAGAAGCACCAGTGACTAGGTGATCTATCCAGTGCACCATCGCATAGTCTTCGAACCCATAATATCCCTTAAGTATAAAGGCCCGTATACCTTCGTCAGCCAGATCTGCGTCAAAGCAGTTGAGGCTAAGGTACCGCAGACAAAATATCGCCATGTTCAGCTCCTGCGTCAATATTGAGATTCGGCTGGTTCCAATCATATAGCTACCTCGCTCGTTATTTCTCTCGTCAAAAGGTTGTGGTATGACATGAGATCAAGAAAGCTTACATCTTCGCACTTCTATGAACAAGCTCTATCCCATCTCCAGAACGCGTTTCGACAAGTGAGCCGCAGAGGTCCCTGCTGGTTACTCGAAGCCGACGGTCGTCAAATTCGACAGATGCCGACCCAATGTCGATTGAGAACAGACCTTGAACCTCATGCCATTTCAATGGTCTTTTGGCACACGCAATCCATGAAATTAGCTTTCGGGCGTCTTCCCGGTCCGATCTATTGGGATTATCGAATACGCGGTGCACAATACGCTCATAACTAGAAAGCCAAGCATAGTAGAATTAGCGAATGAGTCGTTGAAGGAAAATGATATATTCACTAACGCAGCTTCAAGGCCAGTAGGAAAGCTATCGGGTTCGATTTCCTTGTTCAGCCGTGCTCGAGATGTCTGACTGTACAGGTTTGCTAGGACCAATTTCGCATAGAGGAACAATCCTGCGTCAATCTTAGTATGGTTCGATCAATTCACTAGTCTTGTCTTTGTATCATGGCTGGCTTACCTTCAGCCCGCTCGGCAACTTTTGCGGCAATGTCTGAAGCCGCAGCTGCCGGGATATCGAATTTCTTTTGTATCTGCACAGCCCAAATTTGCGAATATCTTTCAATGTCGTCCTGGTGGTCTTGGGTCTCCATTGATAAGACGGGTGCTTTGGCAAGCACTTTCTCAAGCACACCAGTTCTTTGGCTAATGATGAGCAGACGGATTGCTCCTGGATTCTCCTTGTTGATCGCTGCTACCAAGGCGGTGAACCAAGCTGTAATTCTCTTTTCTTCTCCGACTTCACATTCGTCTAGACCGTCCAGGAGGAGGTATACATTCGAACAGCTTCTCAAAGACGTTTCAAGTAATTCTTTAAGTAGAGTCGGAGATTCCAAGGTGACTTCGCTACTTGAAGCGCACCTTTCGTGTACAAAGGAGAGTAAATTCTCATTTTGCTGGATTAGTTGCAGCAAAAGGCCTCGAAGAACTGCAGTGAACGAGTTCTTTTGAACGTCACTGTATTTACAGTAGAAGAACGCAACAGTCACCGAATCGAGCTTCTGCGCCTCTTCGATGATCAAGGACGTAAGTACTGTTTTACCTGTAGACCATTTGGGGTAGCGTTAGCGCAGGCTTTATGGCAAAGATAAGAGACAAATTAATCTCACCGGCTCCGGGTATACCATTCAACCAGAGTAGCGGCACTTTGGTGGAAGACGGATTCATCCAGTCTTTCAATGTCGCACAATCGAGAATCCACCTGCCGGTTCGCGGATATTCTTTGAGTATCTCTAACAAATACTCATGGTCGGTAAGACTGGTGGCAGCATGTATCTTTTCGGTAATGGCCAGAAAACGTCGATTTCTCTCCGCCTTCGCAATTTGGTCGAAGTTATTCTGCGCGACTAAGCGGGCCGCTTGAGATTGCTCGTACTCTTCTAAGCTTGCTTGGCTTTCTACCAAAACCTTGTGACGGCTGAGGCTGCTCAAAATGTACTGAAATTGAGTATGAAACGTCTTCCATGTTGCATGAAAGAGCTTCTTCCAAGCTGTAGTCAGATATTAGGACCAAGTAGGTAGCAAGATCTAGATGGCAGGATGAACTGACTTCTGCATTTGAAAAAGTTCAACGCCCTTCGGTGGAATTCCAGAATGTCTCCATAGATTAATTCAAGAACTTTCCGCATGTGTAGATTATTTCTAAACAACGATTCGTATTGTAGAAACTGGGGAATGTTCTCGCTTATTTGGTCATAGGCGTCAAGCAGGGTGTCCAAGGACTCGGCCCAGGTGCTAGCGATCTAAGGTTGAGTATTTCAACATAGGAACGTTAATTGGGGATGACAAGCACTTATACCTGGAGCAGGAATTTCACCGGTCCCTTCATCATATTCAGCGTCAGCTAGGATGGGGAATGAGAAGGTGATTCCGTACCCAGATGAAAGCCAGGAGTTCAGCAGCATTCAGAAATACTTCGACTATCTTTCCGTACTGTTCCATGGCTTCAACGAATGCCTGGATTCGTGCGAGGTTTCTCATGTTGCTTTCAGAGCCTTGACTTTCCTGGATGTCATGAATTACATCGTGAACGTCTTCAAGCCGTGAAAATCTGAATTGGTCTTTCTCAGCGGGCGTCAGGCGTTTCATGAATCTAGCAAGAGCTCGCTCAAAGCCACCTTCACCTGTTGAGAAAGCCATTATTGGAGGGTTTTGCGTATGCAAAGAGTAACTTCTCGTTTCGGTTATGCTCACTAGGAAAGCAACCGTCTTCGTTGCTATGTTGTAGGACGCTGCCTTGCCAAAGCTGAGCATTGCCTTGAAGGGAATATGCGTTGTCGCCTTCCAGCCCCCAATGATCATGCCGCAGTTAGTCCAATCAGATCCTGTTCCGGTCACCAACAATGCACCGCTAGCAGGGATAAGATGTAGGGCGCTGGTAGGTCGCCTCTGGAATACATACCTTAAATAAGCGACATCGCGTACTGCAATGTAAAGTATTCAAGTCATTGACTGATGATCCAACCGCGGCTGATAAATAGCACATTTGATGAATAAGAGAGAGAAAGCGGGCTACAGTCAAGAATTGCCTGCTTCGACCGCGGACTCTAAGGAGAGAGCATGAAACGGGCCCTTGCGATTTCTTCCAACATTAGTAGCCATGGCAGAGCCACCCTCAGAGTCAGCTCGCAAAAGACTCCGCTCTACCAGGGACGAAGAGGATGACACTCGCCCCTCTGTACGGCCAAGACATGGCGATGCTGTAAAACTTCACCAGCAATCTACTTCAAAGCCGTAAGCGATGTCACCGGAGCCTTTTCCCAAGGCTTATGAGCTCCATTAGTATCAATAATAGAAACGCTCAGAGGGAATATAGGATTCGTGCAAGCCTCGACATTGAGTCAATACACCAATGCCCGACCAATCATGATGAACATTTTGTAGGTGGATGCGATGCTACTACTGATCAAGAGATATGTTTTGGAACGGTACACATGAGCCAGCTTAACCTCTCTATCACAAGACCTGTTGTGTAAGCTGATAACCAGATAGATATTTGATGCGAAAGCTGCTTCCCTGGGCGATTTCCCGCTAGACGAGAAAGAGTTTAGCAGTGTCTTGGCAAGCTCAAGCATCCTTCAACGCTTTCCCATTTCATCTTACAAGGAATACTTTGCATTACAGTCACAATCCAGACTCGACTTCGCCGTTCTAAATACTCCTACTACAAAGGCTTTGCAAGCTTTATCCGATCTAAGTTTGTTGCGCTTTGAAGCTATCCTTGTCCACGGAGATCTTAGCAAGCACAGCGAACAGTGGGAATCAACAAAGAAGGAAGCTGGAATTTCTGTCTCAATAAACATCTATGGACCTCGAGATACTGCGGCAGAAGTCGGAAGAAGACTTTCCAAAGCCAAAACCTATCTACAGCACCCGCGGCATCTCGACAGCCACATCGAGTATGACAATCCTCATTATTTTGCATTACCTGGCCGGCCGATGAGAAGTAGTCTTTCTTCCTCGGCAGTATTACTTCAAAAGAATATTGAGCAGCTTCGAATCGTTGACGTCGCTCAGGTCCTTGAAGATCCTGAGCATGACAAAGGCTTGCTACACCAGATTGCGGATTGTCATATTCGGACATCACTCCTCGAGTACGTCTCAAAAACCTTGTCTACTTCTTCAAAGAATATTAATGGGAGTGTGTTTTCGGCTAGACATCAGCAACGGGGTTTGCATTTTATAACGCAGAGGGAGCGCGAGAATGCCAACGACAGATTTTCATTATGGAAACTCCATCAAAGTCAACATCACCAATAGTATGTGTAAAATCCTTGTCTAATGGTGTGGCAGTTCTGAGACTACTAGCTTTCAACATGCCATTCTCGGGTCCCGAGTCACTGCAAAACCAGATCCTCCTCGCGGAGGCGTGCTGGCTGATGACATGGGCTTAGGGAAGACATTAACCATGATCTCGGCTATAGTCATGTCTATAACAGATGCAGAACACTTTGTGAAGTACCGCACAGAGCACAAAGGAATCAGTGGTATCAGCTTGAAGACGAAGTCAACCTTGGTAATCGTACCTTCCCCTAGTAAGCCCTACAAACGCAGGATGTAGTGTTATCGTGGTTAACACCCACAGCGCTTCTTGATAATTGGTCTGAGGAAATAAAAGCGTACTGAATCCCTCGCCGCTCGTAGCTTGCAAGTTGATGCTGACCCAGTCGGCATAGACACGTCACTCCCGGCCTTCTAAAAGTCCACGTTTATCACGGTCCTCATAAAGAGGTCAATCTTAGGACAATTCTCAATTTCGATATAGTCCTGACGACCTACGCAACTATAGCGTCAGATATGTCACGAGACTCCAGTATTCTCCAACAATTGTTCTGGTTTCGAATCGTCCTCGACGAAGGTATGAATGACTGCCGCGCAATAATGTTGATCAAAACACTCATAAATACTCTGATAGCTCATGTGATCCGTCACCAATCTACAAAGCAATTTCGTGCTATCCATTCACTTAATGCTGAGAGACGCTGGTGCCTGACCGGAACACCTATTCAGAATAGACTGGAAGATATTGGGTCACTAATAATGTTCCTTCGTGTTACTCCATTCGACAGCAACACTATGTTCAGGAAGCACATATCTGATCCTTTGCTTACGGATCGTCAAAACGGTGACAGAAACCTGCGGCTGCTTCTAGGTTCATTGTGCTTACGCCGCACGCGTAGCCTGTTAAAGCTCCCAGATGCCAAGGACCAAATAATCCTTCTGAACTTATCAGAAGCTGAGAGATCCTCGTACGATGACATCATCGAAGAGTCGAGGAGGAGAATTGACGACTTCATCAGTAGCAAATCGATCACTAAAGCATACAACGGTATATTTCAGGCAATCTTGCGACTTCGTCTGCTTTGTAACCATGGCACCCTCAGCACTAAATCATATCCAGACTCAGGGATTCTAGATGAAATATCCGTCAGCTCACACGAAACCCCTCTCGGCATCCAAGAGGGAGGCAAAGCAATCTGTGCTTTCTGTTCACATGAGCTGACGGTCTCTGATATGCTAAACATCGGCGATTCTAACACTTCCAGAACGTCCGTCGAAATACTTTGCCTCGCCTGTCTATCCCAAAATGATGTACGATTGAGTAGCTATGAGCAGACAAGAGGCGATCAGTACACAGCGAGTGCTAATCAAGCAAACTCAAATGACTACTTGCAATATCGGCATGCCGATGCGGCAGCATCGAGGTCTCCGCGTCCAGCGGACAATGGTTATTCTTCCAAGCTTTCTAGACTAGTCAAAAATATCGAACAGAACAAGGAAGGAAATAAAAGGTACACATGTATTCAGGTCATAATGCATCCTGTCTGACCGCTTGATCTCAGTATCGTCTTCTCCTGCTGGAAAACAACCTTAAATCTCCTGGAATCCATGCTCTCGACTCCAGGAATCAAACACGTCCGCATCGACGGCGACATACCTCCCAACGAACGACCTAGGATTATCAAGCAATTCCAAGAGGACGATGCAACGAGCTTGCTTTTGATGACAACAGGGACTGGTGCAGTGGGGTACGAAACAGACACATCGAGCCCGCTCAATTATGTCAGATCTAACACTAGGTACAGGCTCAATCTGACAGCTGCCACGCGTGTTCATCTCGTTGAACCGCAGTGGAACCCCGCTATAGAAGCTCAGGCTATCGGCCGAGCTTTGAGGCTTGGACAAACACGATCGGTAACCGTCATTCGATATGTCGTGCAGAATAGTATCGAAGAAGTAAATATATGTTATGATGATAGAGAGAAGACAAATGACAATTTTTAGGCCATTCAATTCCGTCAGATCATGAAATTGCAACTTGCCGAGTTGACGTTGGACAAAAAGGAAGAAAACGAAGAAACTATGTTGGCACGACTTAAGGTCAGCGTTCTGACGTCTTGTCCATGCTCCAGCATTGACAGGTATAGGATTTACGTTCACTTCTACACAAGTATTGAGCGTTTAGCTCCCTAGGAATTGACCTTTGAATAGACAGCTGGCGGATTCAAATAGTTCACGTGCCGAACAACAGTACGTGGGTTTAGAGAGATGCATAACATATTCCTGCCAGCGATCTTTCCCCAAGGCGCTGTCAATAGCGCTGTAATCTGCATTGTTTGTAGAATTGGATATCTGAACCCTTGCCCAAGCCACCGGTTGCCGTTTCCAAAGTCGTGCACCCGGGTGGACCTGTACATGTCTTTCTCGGCTCGGGCGCCACGCCGCATAGCGGACTGCCTCATAACGCTGATCGCTGCAAAGTCCACAGCCTTACCGATAATGAATCATGGTGTCATGGAGTACCGCCACATTGGTCCGTTTGTCTACTAGATTCTATTATACGTAGTGATAGACGACAGCTTGCTAAAGAATTAATTAGTGGACTTTCCGTTGCTTTGTGTCACGTCGTTTGCCGGTATTGGCCTGATACGCGGAATGCATTGGTGCATGGTAAGACGGAGTGTCAAGAGCGCTGGAGAACTCCAGTTTTTAGCCGAAAGCGGATGCTGACAATTTGGTTCTTCAAAACGTGATCTGTGAAGGGTTGTTAGATATCTCAGCTACAGGGGACATCGGCTATTGCCCGCGCTTCATACAATTGATCCGAAGTGAAATTCTGGTGCAATCCCCACGGTGGTGCCGTCTAAAGGGTTTTGTATTGAGCAACTACAATGCGAGAAGCCTTTTGTATTTATTAAGGTCTAGAATTGCATGTATTCGAGAATGACTGTCTTTGACTGATTCTGTCAGAACCAAATTCTGGTATTTTGTGGTCATTGCAGTGAACGTGTTTTGAACCTCCTTCTCGGGCATGTCATTCCAAGCAACGTAAGTCATTCACGCCGCCATCCAAGCTAGCTACTAAAGCTAGAAAACCTCTCAATTCCACGAGTTCCATCCTTCCATGTGCCAGCCCTAAGCATCGGCGATGATCAAGTCTGCTGCCAGCTCTGCCACAGCGTAGACTCTGCTCTGAGTATTGCCGCCCGGAATCGTCGGCATTGCACTCGCTTAGATTGTTGGTACCATAGACAATCAATCGCTCATTGGCAACGCCTCCCCTCTCTTTTGGTTTCATGGCACAAGTACTCGTACATGCTGGATGGTTGTTGGAAATGATAGAGGCTTTGAAATAGTCCTTTGCAGCAGCTAGGTCCTTAATACAATGGGGTGTGGGATCTGAAATGCCAACCTCCAGTGCTACACTCATCAGATTCCCAAACCACTCGCCAAAATCGACGTTTTCTCGGCGAATCGCTTGTCGTAGCACCATGTCTCAACAATTCTAACACAATTGGCGGATCATGGCGGGAGTGCGGACGTAGAGCACCCTTTGGCGTTAATGGCTTCACCTGCTGCGATGAGGAGTTGTATAATCTGGAGGTGGCCGGCGTAACATGATGCTTGAAGTAATTTACCGAACGTCCCGCCCCTGGCATTGACATCTACACTTTTTGCAAGGAGAGCTGATACGATGGAGGTGTGTCCCTTGAGTGAAGCTAGCCGGAGAGCGTGCCCAAAAATCCCACCTCGAGAATTGAAACGTGCACCACTTTTGATCATCTGTTGCACTAGTCGTCGAAGATCAAGGCAAGCTGCCAGGTACACCGGACCCCTAGGGTCTCCAAGCTGTTGGTTTCTTGGGAAATCATGATCGATGTCTAAGCCGTAGTGGTCGGGATCGAACAAGGTAGTCCAAAAGTTGACTGTTGTGTTAAAGCTTAGAAATTCGGCAACAAGGTATTTGACAACTTCAGTCATTGCTTACTTAGCGTGGATGAACCAATTTGCGCAAGCGTAAGCAAGTAGGAGGAGGTTTCGTTCGGGTTTGGTCTCCAGAAGCCCAGCGTCAGGTGTTTGGTGCTTAATTTCAGGTATGAATCCCAGCAAATTCAATGAAGCAAAAACAGCTTCT
>JAABUP010010103.1_pt1 | contig 11266 bp, 9 predicted proteins | sample 5559201 | NCBI WGS metagenome assembly JAABUP01 (sample SAMN10711887, study PRJNA513373) | rock metagenome | isolation source: Antarctica rocks | place: Antarctica | reverse complement strand
TCCAAGGCAATCTTCGCCTTGAACTCTGCCGAATACCGCTTGCGTTTGCCCATCATCGGGTCCGTCCTTCATAAAGGCGAACCAAGCTTAACCACCTGTCCGAAGAACGGGGACCACCTCACTATGTGGAGGCGCCTGTGTCCGGCTCGCGCAAGCCGGCCGAGGCAGGCCAGCTCGTCGCCATGCTGGCTGGCGACGTGGACGCGGTAGAGGCAGTCCGCCCGCTGCTGGCCCCCATGTGCCGCGAAACGGTGGTGTGCGGCCCAGTGCCGAACGCACTTTCGATGAAGCTTGCTTCCAACCTGTTCCTGATCACGATGCTGACCGGCCTTGCGGAAGCTGTGAACTACGCTGGCCGCCAGGGCCTCGACCTCGATCAATTCGTTGAACTGCTCGGCACTGGCCCGTTGTCAAGCGATCTGCTGCGGATGAAGGCGCCCAAGCTCGTCGCCCACGACTTCTCCGTCCAGGCCGTGGTTTCCAACGTGCTTGAAAGTCAGCGCCTGATTACCGAGGCAGCCCGGGACGTGGGCGCTGCCGTGCCGTTGCTCGACGTTTCTCATGACCTCTACAAGGAAACTGCGACCCTTGGTTTGCGCGATGCTGACGTTGTCGCCGTGTTGCGCGCCATCGAGGAACGCTCCGGTCCAACCCGGACGCAGGAAGGGCATGGGCGATAAGGCCGACACAGTGCTGTTTAACTCTGTTCAATTCACCATGTCATACGCAATGGAGAGGCAATGACCTATCTACGTGGACGATGGCCAGCGTGGTGCAGGGATCGGGCGGTGGTGCTGAGGCGCAGGGTGACGTAGGGGATCACTCTCCCAAACTCCGGATGCCCATCTTGCCATTCAAGCTGAACCAGGACCGTCGTCATCACATCCCGCGCCAGCGGCGCAAGGTGACGAACTCGCTGGGAGCGCTGCTCCGCAGCAGGCCCGCTTACGACGCCAGCCTGCGTCAACGCGGCGGCCTAACAGTTTGGTTCACCGACGATGCAATTGCGGGATGGGCGGCCGAACCACGCACGACCCGCGGTGGGCAGCCCCTGTCAGCTTCGCTGACATCACTCCGTGGGATCGCTGCGCGATGGTGTTCATCGCTCGCCACCCTGACGGCGCCCACGTTGCGCGCGGTGTTCCGACTGGCCTGTCGGCAAGCCGAGGGCCTGCTCGGTTCCATCGTCGGCTTGCTCGGCCTGAGCTCGCGCGTGCCGGACCACACGACGCTCAGCCGGCGTGCGGCGACGCTGGACGTGCCGCGGCCGGGGAACGCCGACGCCGGTGCTGGCAGCGAGCCCATGCACCTCGGCGACGAGTTGCGCGCGCATACGGACGAGCGACGGGCAACCGAGGTGGCGGTCGCCGTCTACGCGCTCAACCGCATGCTGGACCTCGGACGCCCAAGCTACGTCCGCGTCGCCCGACCCCAGGCGGGGCTGGGGTCAGTGCGCCCACACCCCTGGTCCCTGCACCACGCTGGCATACCCTCTCTTCAACCTGGCACCGAACATCGCTCGGGTTCTTGCGTTGCATCCTCAGTTGAAAGCGCGGGGGCCTGGGTCATGGCATTGGCATGGGGGCAAAAGGGTGTCGTCTATCATGTCTACGTGCGGTCGTTTCAGGATACCGACGCAAACGGCACCGGCGACCTTCCAGGCGTCATCTCGCGACTGGACCACCTGACGTGGCTGGGTGTGGACGCCGTGTGGCTTTCTCCGGTCTATCCTTCGCCGATGACCGACTTCGGCTACGATGTCAGCGACTACTGCAACGTCGACCCGTTGTTCGGCACGCTCGCCGACATGGACGCGCTCATTGCAGCGGCCCATGCGCGCGGGCTGAAGGTGATCCTGGACTATGTCCCGAACCATACCTCCGACCAGCATCCCTGGTTCATCGACAGCCGAGGCGGGCGCACCAGCACGAGGCGGGACTGGTACATCTGGCATGAGGGCGCGCCCGGTGGCGGCCCGCCCAACAACTGGCAGAGCCACTTCGGCGGGTCCGCCTGGACGTGGGACGAGGCGAGCCGGCAATACTTCCACCACTCGTTCCTGCCAACCCAGCCGGAGCTGAACTGGCGCAACCCGCAGGTGCGCGCCGCCATGTTCGACGTCCTGCGGTTTTGGCTGGAGCGCGGCGTCGATGGCTTCCGCGTCGACGTCATCTGGCTGTTGATCAAGGACGACCAGTTCCGCGATAACCCGCCGAACCCACGATATACGCCGGGCGGTTCCTCGTATGACCAGTTCATCCCGCTCTACACCGCCGACCGGCCGGAGGTGCAGGAGATCGTGGCCCAAATGCGCGCGGTGCTGGACGAATATCCGGACCGGGTGCTGATCGGTGAGGTGTATCTGCCGATCGAACGGCTCGTTGCGTATTACGGCCTGGACGGGCGCGGCGCCCAACTGCCGTTCAACTTCCAACTGGTGCAACTGCCGGTCTGGGACGCTGCGGCCATCGCGGACATTGTCGTGCGGTATGAGGCGGCGCTCCCGCCGGGCGGCTGGCCCAACTGGGTGCTGGGCAACCATGACCGGCCTCGGATCGCCAGCCGCGTCGGGGCGGCGCAGGCGCGGGTGGCGGCGCTGCTGCTGCTGACCTTGCGCGGCACGCCCACGCTCTACATGGGCGACGAACTCGGCATGGTGGACACGCCGATCCCGGAGGCCGAAGTGCAGGACCCGGCGGAACTGCGCGAACCCGGGCGGGGCCTGGGCCGTGACCCGGAACGCACGCCCTTCCCCTGGCAGCCCGGTCCCGGCGCCGGTTTCACGAGCGGCGTGCCCTGGCTGCGCATTGGCGCCGACACGCCGCTCAGCGTCCAACGCGATGACCCCGCGTCCATGGCGAATTTCTGCCGCGACCTGCTGGCTGTACGGCGGCGTCATCCCGCACTGGCCGGCGGCACGATCAACTGCGTGGCCGCGCAGGGGCCGGTGCTGTCGTTTCGAAGGATTGGTCACGGCGAAACCCTTGTCGTGTTTGCCAACACCACCGGCACCCCGGCTGCCGTCGAGGTTTCCGCGAGCGCGGTGCTCTTCTCGACCCACACGGACCGGATCGGCAAAACTGTGGCGGCCACGCTGACCCTCCATCCCGATGAGGCTGTTATATTGCAGTCACGAAAGGCCCAGCATGGACGCTGACCCATTACGTGTCATTCCCCGGTTGATCGAACGGATTTGGGGGCGGACCGATCTGGAGGCCTGGTATGACGGCGCCATCCGAGGCAGTGCTGCTCCACTGGGCGAGGCGTGGCTGACCGACATGGACTGCGATGTCGAGGGCGGTGGCACCCTGCGCGACCGGATCGACGCCGATCGCGCAGGGATGCTCGGCGATGCCGCCGGGTCGCCCCCGATCTTGGCGAAGCTGCTGTTTACTGCCGCGCCGCTCTCGATACAGGTCCACGCGGCCGCGCGGTCCAGCGGCGTTGCGGGGTCCGGCAAGGACGAGGCGTGGCTGGTGTTGGAGGCAGCGCCGGACGCCACCGTCTGGGTCGGCTTCACGGCGCAGGTCACGCCAGCGCGGCTCCGCGCTGCGGTGGCGGACGGATCGATCATCGAGCTATTGCGCCAGCGCTGGGTCCAGGCCGGCGACACCGTGCAGGTTCCAGCCGGCACCGTGCATGCCATCGGCGCCGGTTTGGTGCTGCTGGAAATACAGGACCCAGTGGACGTGACATACCGGCTTTATGACTATGGCCGGCCGCGGCCGTTGCAGGTCGAGGAGGCGCTGGCCGTCGCCAAGCTCGATGCGGCCAGCACGCCCGAGGCCGACCTGGCAGACTGGTTTCCTGGAGGGCGCGTCTTGGCCCGCGCGCCACGCTTCATTGCGGAGCGCCACACGATTGGGCGAGGACTGACTCTGCAGCCGGATGGCAGGCGCTACCACACCCTGGTGCCGCTCGCGCCAGGTTTCCTGCTGGACCAGCGCGAACTGCAGTGCGGGGTTGCGGCCTTCGTGCCGGCCTCCGGCCGCCTGATCACGCTGGGCGGGACGGAACAGGCGTCGGTGGCCGTCCTGCATGCGGGACCTGGCCTCACCTCGTGCTTATCTGCGCGGCCGGCAGGCCAGCAGTAGCTCAGGACATCGCGGCGAGCAGGCTGCGCAGCGTCACCACGGCAAAGCTCGTCGCGGTGTCAGACATGGCATAGGGGAGAATGAGATGTCCTGCGTGCGCCATGCTGCCGCAGGAATAGACCACATTCGGCACGTATCCCTCGCGTTCCCGCTCGTTCGCGCTGAGCAGCGGCGACCGCAACCGCCCCAAGACCCGGGTCGGATCGTGCAGGTCGAGCAGCACCGCGCCGATGCAGTAGCGGCGCATCGAGCCAACGCCGTGGGTGAGCAGGAGCCAGCCCTCCGGCAGCTCGATCGGGCTGCCGCAGTTGCCGATCTGGAGGAACTCCCAGGCCTCGGTCGGGCCGAGGATGGTGGCGGCATCGTTCCAGGTATGAAGGTCGTCCGAGCGCGAGAGCTGTAGGTTCTCGCCGTCTAGCCGGGTCAGCATGGCGTATTGACCGCCGATGCGGCGCGGGAACAGCGCCATGCCCTTGTTGTGCACTGCATTGCCTCGGATGGGCATGAAGTGGAAGTGTAGGAAGTCATCGGTGTGAAGCAGCTCCGGCGCGATCTCCCGGCCAGAGTAGGCGGTGTAGGTGGCGTAATAGGCCACCGTGCCGTCATCCTCGACGAAGCGGACGAACCGCGCATCTTCCAGCCCATTGTGCTGCTGCGGCGTGATCGGAAAGATCACCCGCTCGGCGAGCGGCGTACTGGGCCGGAACGCAACCTCATAGCCGTCATCGGCCCGCACGGGTTCGCTCAATGAGGCCATCGTCGCGTGGTGACCCGGCAGGTCCAGCCTCATGTCTCCATCCGCATCGACGATCCCGGAGCGGAAGCAGATTGAGCTGATGTGCCCCTCGCCGGTGGCGCGGAGGCTAACGATGAAGCGGGCCTCGCCGTGGGCGAGCCCGCCCTGGTCGGGATGGGATACGATCGAGGGATTGAATAGCGCGGCCGCCTCGAAGCTGTACTCGTGGCTGAAGTAGGCGCCGATCAGAAGCCGGCGCGCCTCCTCCGGCACGGCCAGCGAGATCGGCATATGGCCGCAGACCTGCACGAAGCGTTCGGCGAAAATCGTGCGAAGGTCGGTGTGCCGGCTGCCGAACTCGCGCATCACGTCCGTAAGCTCCGCCTCGACCCTGACACGGTCCAACGCCAGCACGCGGCTCGTAATGCGGGTAATACGCTGCGAATCCGACTTGTGGAGATGGAGCGGCTGGGTCGCCGGAAAGAATGGACGCACCAGCACGCGGGCGGGATCGGGTCGGAGCACGATCGGCAGCCGGCGCAGGTTGATGTGTTCGATTGTCAAAAAGCTGCGCGAGCAGCTTCCTCTGGTTGGAGGGACGGGACGCATTGGCATGCGACGGGTTCCTCATCTATAACAGGCAGAAAAGCTCGCGTCGACCCGGTTTATTGCTCCGTGTTCAATCATTTGAGGAGCGGAGAGACGCGAGATTGCCAGTTCCCGAATCTGAAAGTAGTTCGCCTGGATCGTTATTTTCTTGAACTTATACCAAATCCCTCTGATCAGGACCCGTGCGCCCAATCGCGCAGTCCGATCGACATGGTGGTCCACGGCTGATCGACGAGCTTGTTCCAGGCAGCACAGCAGTGGTCGACCAGGTTCCCATAGGAGGTGAACACGCGGTTCGACAGTCAGTTGTCACGCATGAACTGCCAGACGTTCTCCTGCGGGTTCAGCTCTGGGCACTTGGCTGGCAGCGCGACGATGGTGATGTCGCCGAAACGCGAAGCGTTTGCGGCTGTCTCCGGCACCACGAGATGGGCCGACATGTGCCATCCAGCTCGGTCGAGCAGGAGGACGGCGTGCCGGCCGGGCGCGACCTTGCCCGCGATGGCCGCCAGGTGCTGGACCATGGCGTCGGTGTTGCACCAGGGCATGACCAGCGCCGCGCCCTTGCCGTCTTTCGGGCAGATGGCGCCGAAGACATAGGTCGATGCCGTGCGCTGGTCCTGCGGCGCCGACGGCCGGGTGCCACGCTTGGCCCAGCGCCGGGTCAGCTTGTTCTTCTGGCCAATGCGGGCCTCATCGCCGAACCAGACCTCTAGCCCGGCGGGGTCGAGGCCCTTCTCGCGCGCGATCTCGTCCAGACGGGCTGCGAAGCTGTTTTAAAAAGATCGGTCGCGCCCTCCGCCTGCGCATGGTGGCGCGGGCGCGCGGACAGCTTGCGGTAGGTCATGGCGCGCAGCTCCCGGCTCAGCGTCTGCTTGGCCACCGTCACGTGGTGCTCGTCCCACAACCACTGGCACAGGTCGACCAGCCGCCAGCGCACGACGCCATGCACCGCAGGGGTCGGTCCGCTTTCGATCATCGTAGCCAACGCCGCCCGGTGTGCATCCGTGAGCCTGGACGGCTGGCCCGGCGCCTTGCGGTCGAGCAGCCCCTCCGGGCCATGGGCGTTGAGCTTCAGCACCCAGTCCCGCACGATCTGCAGCGTGACGCCGCCGATCGTGGCCGCCTCCGTGCGGCTTGCGCCGTCGTAGATCGCGGCCAAAGCCAGAAGCCGCCGGGCTTGCGGTCCGTCCTTCGTCCTCTTGGCAGCTACCCGTAACTGTGGTGCATCGAAATCAGCCCGGAGCGCAATCGGCACGGCAGACCCCCTTGGTTTGCCGTGTTCAATCAGATCACCAGCAGCTTGCAAACCCTCGCAAGTCACACTCTCAGGAATTTGGTATTAACTATGAATGCGGGACACTTTGGGTAACTGCGCAGGTTGTGCGCCGCTCGCTGGCCATTTCGGCGTGTCTTGCCGCTGGCGCACTGCCTGGGCCGCCAGCACCGTGCCATGCGCAGCGTTTCGGCAAACGGCCATGTCCACCGCAAGCGCCCGCCCCCTCTCCATGGCATCGTCCAGCTGCAATATCGTCACCACGCCCTCGTAAGCCAGTCGGCAGTCAAGTTGACAGTCTCGGTGGCCGTGAATTGGACATCCCCGATGCACCCGGTCCTCGCTCTCCCAAAAGCACGGCTTGGTATGCGGCGAGATAGGTGTCCACCATGCGAGCATCGGAGAAGTATTCCGCATGGGCGCGTACGGCCGTGCGGTCGAGGCTGCCCAGGCGCTCAACGGCCGTCACGGCCTCCGCCTCGCTGTCAGCCAGGAAGCCGCTCACACCGTGCTTGATCAGCTCCACCATGCTGCCGCGTGGATAGGCGATCACCGGCGTGCCACAAGCCATCGCCTCCACGACGGACAAGCCAAACGGCTCGGCGAAATGGATGAGGTGCAGCAGGCCGAGCGCACCGCCCAGCAGCCGGTCGCGCTCGGCCGGGCCAGCGGCGCCGACATAGCGGATGTCGCCTGAGAGATGCGGCTCGACCTCGCGTTCGAAATAGCCGCGGTCCTGCACGATGCCCGCCAGGATCAAGGGCCGGCCGGCGGCGCGGGCCACGCGGATCGCGTCCGCAGCCCCCTTGTCGGGGTGGATGCGGCCGAAGAACAGCAGGTAATCGCCGGCCTGCGGCTGGAATGTGAACTCGCCGAGGTCGAGGCCGTGGTGGATGGTCGCGAGATAGGTAAGGTCCGGATGGCGGTCCGCGTCCGAGATGCTCACGTAGTGCGTCCGGCCGTCGAAGGCGCGGTAGGCGGGCAGGATACGCTCGCTGGAGAAGCCGTGGATGGTCGTGACCATCGGGGTGTCCACCAGGCTCGCATAGGTCAATGGCAAGAAGTCGTAGTGGTTGTGGATCAGGTCGAAATCCTGCGCCCGTCCGAATGCGTGCGCAAGGTGCAGGCCCTCCCACACCTTGGCATCCATGCCGGGCGTCTCCTCGTAGGGCGTGGGCACCACGGCGCTGAGGCGGGCGCCGGTGCGCGAATCCGCCGTCGCGAACAGCGTGACGTCCGCCCCAGCCCGGACCAGTCCCTCGGTCAGCAGCGACACCACGCGCTCCCAGGGGCCGTAATGGCGCGGCGGCACCCGCCAGGCGATCGGGGCGAGCATGCCGACGCGGAGCGGGCGGCCATGGACCGGATGCCGGGCAAGGGGATGCACGCGTTAGTTTCCGCGTCTGTTGCTACACCTTGAGCCGGATTGGATCATGGCTGGTGTTGGCGGCCATACGTGGGACCGAGAGCTGGGCGGCCCGGTGGTATTCCGTGGCGCTCAGCCATAGCGCCAAAGTGCTCTCCGCACCCTGGTTGGCGTTGAGGCGGTCGCGGTGCAGGCCGTCGTGGCAGCCATTGGTCTCAGCGTCATGCAGCGACGCCTCGATCGCGTTGCGGCCCAGAAGCCACTCCAGCGCCCGCCGTGCGCCGGCGAGCCAGGCGCCGTCCCCCGTCGCGCGGTGCGCCTCCAGGTTGGCAGACACCGTCGCATACACCTCGATCGGCTGCCCGTCCCAGAGCGGCCGGGCCTCTCCAACGTGATATCGCCGCTCGGAGCCGATGGGCAGGAACGCGCCGTCCGGGGCGGTCTGCTGGCGCTCCAGCCAGTGCAGCGCGTCCAGGCCGGTCGCCACGGCCTGCTCGTGGCCGAACACCCGGCCGTAGGCGATCAACCCATGCGGAAGCTTGGCATTGCTATAGCTCAGGTAGTCTTCGAACCACGGCCAGCTCGGCGTTGCCACGGCGTCACGGAGACGCAGGAGGTTCCCGGCGTATCTGTCTGCGAGGGCCGCCCACGCCGGCTCGGGGGCCTCGTTCTCGGCGCGCTCCGCCAGGGCGATCAGGGCGATGGCCTGGGCTCGCGGGTGTTCGAGGCCCTCAAGCGCCGACCACGCCCGGCGGAGCAGCTCGCGCGCCGTATGCCCGAGCGCCCCGTTGAGCCCATGCGCCGCGGCGACCAGGGCGCGCACGGCGCGTACCTGCGCATTCTCACCGCCGTGCTCGTCGAGCCAGCGCCGGTCGTAGGCCATGAAGTTGCGGAAACGACCGGTGGCCGGGTTCAGGGCGTGGTGCAGAAACGACAGGGTGCGCTGCAGGATGATGGGCGCATGCGGGTCCTGGCCTGCAAGCACCGCGAGGTGCAGCGCCCGCGCGTTGTCGTCCGTGGTGTAGCCCTCGGTCAGGTTGGGCACCGCCATGACCGCGTGCTGGAAGATCCCGGTGCCGTCGACCATCGCCGCGACATGGTCCAGCGTCAGTGGTGGCAGCCGTATGGGCGGGGAGAGCGGGCGCACGCGCCGGGTCGCCTCGAACACGGCCGCGTAGCTGCGGGCGACGTCCGGCCAGCGCATCTGCTTGCCGAACGCCCGGGCCTGTGCCTCCATCGCGGCACGGCGCCCAGGATCGCCGAGCAGCCCGCTCAGGACAGCGCCGAGTGCCGCGGGCTCGTGGAACGGCACGAGGACGCCACGCCCGTCGGCAAGCAGCTCCTCGGCGTGCCAGAACGGCGTGCTCACCACTGCCTTGCCGTTCGCCACGGCGTAGGCGAGCGTTCCCGAGGTAATCTGCTCCCGGTTCAAATAGGGGATCAGGTAGACGTCCGCCGCCGCGAGGCAGCAGACGAGTTCTTCGCGATCCACGAATTTGTCGTCGAAGCGCACGTGGGCGGCCACACCCAGTTGTGCGGCCAGCCGCAGCAGCTCTTCGCGATAGGCCTCGCCGTGCTGCGCGCGGATGTTGGGATGCGTCGCGCCCAGCACGAGGTAGGTGACATCGGGGAAATCCTGCACCACGGCGGGCAGGGCGCGGATGGCGGTGTCGATGCCCTTGTTCGGCGATAGCAACCCGAAGGTGAGGATCAGCGTGCGCCCAGACAGGCCGAGCCGCGCCTTTTCCACGTCGCGGCTAGCATCCGTCACGGGGGCGCCGTGGTGGATGAACACGACCTTGCCGGACGGCACACCCTGCGCGACCAGGAACCGCACGGCACGCTCGCTCATGACGACGATCCGGGCCGACAGCGCGGCGAGCTCCTCGATCACCGCGAGCTGGTCGGCGGTGAACTGCTCCAGCACGGTGTGCAGCGTGGTGACGATCGGCGCACGCACCCGGCGCAGCAGGGTCAGCAGATAGCTCCCGGCTGGCCCGCCGAAGATGCCGAACTCGTGCTGCACGCTCAGCACGTCGATTTCCAACGCGTTGAGCGCGTCGGCCGCCGTCTCGTAGGCGTCGAGATTGTCCTGCTCGACGGTGAGCTGCACCCGGGCCGGATAGGCGTAGGTCCGGCCGTCGTTCATGGCGGCAACTAGGACGTCGACGTCCGGTTGGTCCTGCGCGAGCGCCTGGGCGAGGTCGTCCGTAAAGGTGGCGATGCCGCACTGACGCGGCGTATGATTCCCAAGCAAGGCGATGCGGCGAATAGGCATGGGCGTAGGCCTCGCTGAAAAAGTGAGCGTGCCTAGACGTCCCCAAACGAGGCTGTCCGTGGCAAACGCAACGACAACTACGTATTGGAACTACAAAGAATTGCGGACTGCCCATCGTAAGCGATTATTCATGGAACGCAGGACTAGCCTTTCGTTTCCAGACCTCCCAATAAAATATTATCAATGGCTCTTGTTGGGTTCCGGAGTGACGAGCTGGGTCACACGACCAGGGCAGCAATTATCCCAGTTGCGCGCGCCGCTCCAGTTGCTGGACAGGGTGCCATCGCAGGTTTCCGGAGGCGAGTTGCAAGGCGTTCGTGGACTTTTCGAGTGGAGCGCGAGATAATCCCAGCCCCCTGGGGAGTGTCAAAAACCTGGGGCAGGTGGCTTGCCTGTCCCGGGCTGATCGGCCTGGCTGATGCCTGACCGCAGGGGCGGGCTTGATGCGGTGGACGGTGCGGCTGGAGGCGAGGACGAGCGCGGGCGAGGTGAAGACGACGGAGCTGGTGACGTTCAGCCGGCCGGCGATGATCAGCACGCTCGCGGAGGTCGGCCTCATGCTTGCCGAGAGCAAGACGCTTTTGGCCAGGCTGCAGGCGAGCGTGCTGTGCGGTCAGGTGGCGGAGTATGCGGCCCACCGTCGGATCTGCATGCAATGTGGGATTCTGCGGCCGCTCAAGGACCGGCGCACGCGTCGACTGCAGACCTTTATTCGGCACGGTCGAGATCGAGGCACCCCGGTTCAAGGTGTGCCGTTGTCGCCTGGTGGCGCCCCTGGCAGAGGCAACAGTTTCGCCAGTGTAGGTCATCGATTGAGATGTCGCTCTTCTCACCGATAGAGATGTCATGGCTGACATCCTGCCGTGAGCAGGATGGAGCGACCAAGCATGACGGTGATCCGAGTGAG
>JAABUP010010101.1_pt1 | contig 11269 bp, 12 predicted proteins | sample 5559201 | NCBI WGS metagenome assembly JAABUP01 (sample SAMN10711887, study PRJNA513373) | rock metagenome | isolation source: Antarctica rocks | place: Antarctica | reverse complement strand
GCGGCTAGCAGGGCATGGTAGCTCTCCGTCCGGCCGTTGGCGCGATGGCGCGTCAGGCACTGCGGGCAGCCGAGCTTTTGCGAGCAGAAGTATTCCGTGCCGTCGAGGGCGACCAGCACGCGCCCGCTGAGCCGCCTGAACGGCGCCAGGCCGCCTTGCCGGTGCAGCGTGTCGAGAACCTGGTCGAAGACGGGCTGCAGGTGCGCGGGATGCACCGGGTCGAGCATCGCCCGGATGTGGTTGTCGGTCGGAACCGCGGCCATGCCGAACAGGGTCCGGCAGTTCGACGTCTTGCGTCCCTCCTCCAGACTGCGCTGGTGGGCCAGGAACGACTCCGACTGCATGAAGAACAGCGAGAAGGCTGACATCCCGATGTCGGCCATGCTGTAGCGCACGTCGCCGCGCCGCGCGTCAGGGAACGACGCGCTCGCCGAGCGCACGCCAGCAACAAGGGTGTCCAAAAGCTCCATCCAGAGCTTGAATCACACCGCCTGGCACAGCGGAACCCATAACCGTCAGCAGCCACTTAGAATTGCTGGCCGGTAGCAGCGTTGCTTGGCGTGCGGATCATCTCCGCTGAGGAGATCAGTCGAGTGCCCGCGCTACGTCGCATCGCCTCACGTGGCGCTCAGCTGACCGACTTGGGCATTCAGCATGGGTTGCGCATTGTGTTTGCCCATAACGGCCAGAGTTTCCAGGTGTTCTACCTGACGCCAGACGGACAGGGGGCGGTCGGAGGGGTCATGTGGGACGCCACCGGCCACAACATCACTCGCCAGCAGGTGTCCTCGGTGGAAGGGGCCATCCCGACTGTGGCGATTAATGCAACTCCGGCTATAGCATCTCGGCTTCTACCTGAGGCGGCAGCCACGTCCGCGCTCCAGGCCGTCGCAAGCACGACACATGGCACCACTGGCGTGGCTACCGCGCCGCGGCTTTGGGTGTTCGTTGACCCGCTCTGCTCATTCTCGGTGCGCGCCATAGAGCAGCTGCGGCCCTTCATTGCAGCCGGCAGGGTGCAAGTGGCAGTCGTCCCCCTATCATTCCTGGGTCCTCGCAGCACGGCTGCGTCCAGGGTGATGCTCAGCAAGGGGGCGGAAGAGATGGTCGCTGCCTGGACCGGCAACGCGCTGAACGGGGAGGCCGATGCCACATCGGCGGCAACACTGCAGGCGAACATGGCCGTATCCGAGGCCCTGGCCCTGCGTGGCACGCCAACCTTCTACTGGCGCAAGGCCGACGGTTCGGAAGGGCGCCAAGAGGGCCTGCCGACCGATATCGGGGCCATGATCGCGTCCATCGCTCCGACCGGGGGATGAGGCCCGTGGGCAAGAACCCCAAGGACGCCCCGGACAAGCCAAAGCGGCGGACCCTGTGGCGAGGCGTGCGCTTCGTCATGAGCGCGCCCGTCGCCTGCTTTGGCGTCAAGCAGATCCGTGAGAACGCGGGATACATAGGCGACCTGGTGCAGATGATCCGGACTGGACCTGTGACGGACTCCCGGGTCCGTTTGTCCAAGGGTCGGAGCCTCGATGTCCTATCCATAGCCTGGGACGCGCGGGTGTCACCGTCTGAGATCGAGCGCCAGCTCGACAACCGGCGGAAGCAATCGGCACGTTCGACGCTGTGCTATTTCACAGGAGCCGTGTTGTTCCTAATGGTGGGGTTCTACCATGCTGCGGCGGCGTTGCCGGCTGCGCCCAGCCTGTCCTATGTGGTGGGCATGGGTGCCATCTGCTCCTGCTTTTTCCTGTTGGCCTTCTACCATGCCTTAGTGAACTGGCAGATTCGCACCCGGCGGCTCGGCACGGCGCGCGAGTTCCTGCACGCCGACGAGAGCTGGTGGCCGAGTTGATGGCTGCCTTGGTCAAGCCGGTCCGGGCGCGCAAGCCCAGGCCTGCCCCTCTCCCGCCCCTGACGGAGCGCGTGGACGATGCTGCAGGCGAGATGTTCCTTGAGTCGCTCGCTCTAGTTCGCAAACGGGTCAAGGAGATGCGGACCAAGCCCCGGCGGGTGGACGCACCTGCTTGGGTGTCTCATCCCTGCACAGCCGGAGACAAGGCCGTGCGGGAGGAAAGCGCCGAGACGCCAGGCACGCAGTGGTTTAGCTACCTGCTGACCCTGGTAGAGTTGAGCGACGACTTTCTGGCCACCCAGCCCCTTGAGGTGCCAAAGCACAGCTGGATGCTGTCCGTCAGCAGGGAAGGGCGGACGCTGGCCATCACCAAGGGAGCGGCCCGGACCCACGAGGAGGCGCGCGCCCGGGTGGAGGCTTGCTGGCGCACTGAGATGGGCGCAGGAGCGGACGGGTAGGGTATCCTCCGCACGTCGTGTCAGAACGTGCCTGGCGGTCCGCCGAACGGGGACCGTCCTGCCCCGGTCGCCCACGGCGCTCCCTCATAGTCCGGCCGGCCCCACTCCGTGGCTGGCTCGCGCGGGCGAACAATCCCTGCGTTGCGGTCCACCACGGGCGGGCGCCACGTCGCGCGGGCGTCGCCATAGGCGGCCGTGGGATCATAGAAGGGGTGCCTGATTGGTGGCGCGGCTGGTGCCGTGTAGTCGGACACCGACCGGAGATTGCCGCCACTGCCACAAGCGGCAAGGGTCAGAAGCACTGCCGCAGCAGCTGGCACAGAGACGTTCCGCATGATGCCTCTCCAAGGTTGGAGCGCACCATGCGTCAGGGCGATGCGAACGGCGTCAGCCGCCTTGAAGCCGAACAAGACATCTGCGCACGTCGTCGCAAAGGGCTTGGTGCTCCGCGATCCGCTGAGCTTCGGCCAGCCGATCCTTCAAGCCTTCGCCCCAGGCTATCAGGTCAGCCACATGCTTTCGGAGGTTCGCGCCATCCTGTCTCAGGCCGGCATTCTCCGCGATCAGCGCGTCGGCATATGCGGCGACCTGGTTGAGCTGCTCCCACAAGCGCTGTCGGTCCTCGTTGGCATCGTGCAGCGCGGCCTCGGCGCGGTGCTGCCGTGCAACGGCCACCCGCCTGGCCGTGTCATCCTTCGGCCGCCTTGCTGCGATATAACCCCATGCGAAACCGCTGACATACAGCTCAGTCACGGCGTGCCTCCCTTGCCCGCGGCCGGAGGCGTCACCTCGGACGCCGCCTGCAGCGTGCTGTCGGTGCCCAAAAGCTTGGGGCCCCCGTTCTCTGCCGACCTGCTGCCATCGGCAAGAGCGCGCATCCCGCCGCCGCCGCCAGCCTTCGTGGCACTCTCCAGCATCGCACCCGTGCCGCCCTGGATGCCGCGCAAGGACGCATTCATGCCCACCATGCCGGCATCCGCGGCGAAGCGGTCCATATCGACCCGGTTGGCCGGCTGCAGCCCGATCATCTTGACGACCTGGTGGGGAAGCTGGGAGATCAGCCGGAAGGACATCAAAGCCACCGTCATCTGCAGCAGCACGAACATACAGAGCAGGACGACGACGCCGAGCAGGTTGCTGACGAACCATCCGTTCTGCAGCACGAAGCCGGCCGCCACGCCGAAGCCTTGCAGCGTAAGCCAGCTGATCGCGGTGTAGATGAAGTAGCCCAGGAACAGGCCAAACAGCATCAGCACCGGGCGGAACAGGATGTTGAACAGCAGGCCGTATCCCTCGATGCCGCGCCCGTGCAGGCCGTCCCCCTGCCAGGTCAGGTGCGCGAACGCCCAGAGGGGCACTGCGACCACGGCCTCGCACACCAGGATGAGCCAGCCGGCGACGCCGGCGATCCACATGATGTAGGGGATCATCGGCAGCACGAAGGCGAGGATCAGCCCGGGGATCAGCATGGCCATGCAGCCGTAGAAGATTGGCGTGGCCAGGAAAGTCATCAGGAGATGGCCGGTGGCCGTCGCGGCAGCGCCGGCCCAGTTGAAGGTGATGATCTGCACCGCGGTCAGTCCGGTGCTGGCGACGGTTGAGGAGAGAAGCCCCGCGAGGCCAAGCGCCGTTAGGGCGGTGTTGATCATCAGGTGGCCGAGCGAGATCATGGCGAGGATGGGATCGGTCCACTGGCTCTTGCCCATCTGGCTGAGGGTCATCAGCTTGCGCAGGAACCCCTCGTTGAAGCCGATCTTGCGCGCGACCTGCTCGATCGCGCCGGCGCCGTCCTCGCCGGGCGTGGCACCGGAGAACAGTGTGGCGTTGCCGGCCGGCGTGTCGCGGGTGTCCGTGGTCTGCACGTAGGTGTCCAGCTTGGCCTGGAATGCCCGCACCGGGTTCAGGATCGGCAGCAGGTCGCTCAGCAAGCCCTCGCCGAGGCCCTGGTAGCTCGGCGTGTTCACGGTAGGGGTGGCTGCCAGCAACGATAGTGTCTGACCGTTCAGGCGGGAGATCTCCAGGTAGTAGGCTGCGGCCTGTGTCCAGCCCAGCGCCGCGAGCTTGTTCTGGCCTGCTTGCAAGCCGATGCCGCCGTCGCGGGCAAGGCTGGCATCCTTCATGGCGGCGTTCAGCGCGCTGGTGATGGTGGTGGCGGCCGTCATGAGCTGCTGCGTGTAGTCGTTTGTCGCCTGGACATAGGTGCTCATGAGATCGTTGAGCGCCGACGTTTGCCGGGTCCTCCAGATGTTGGTCGCAACCTTCTCGGCATCGGTGCGGATTTCACTCAGCACGTAGCTCAGGGTCGCCTGCTGGGTGCCGGTCATGTCCACGTTGACGCCGGCCAGGGTGTTGCCGGTGCCGGGCACCCGCACGGTGACGGTGCCGCAGACGGGGGAAGCCGTCTCGTTCCCAGCCGCGAGGGAGTAGGACCAGGTGACATAGCCCCCTTGCCCCGCCTGCCCGCCTTTGGTGGCCTTCGGCAGCGGCACCATGTTGGGGTTTCCGGACGCCTGGTTGATGATGGCGCGGCAGAACTCCGTCTGGATCAGCCCGGCGACGATGGCCCTGGTGCCGGGGATCATGGGTTGCGCTATCGGCATGGCGTCGGGGCCGACCGCCTTGACGGCGTTGGCATATACCGCCCGTCCCATGCCGATGCCCCACTTGGCGACCTGCACCACTGCGCTCTGGCCCAGGCTGAAGCCGCTGTTCACCGGCAGCATGAGGATGATGGCGAAGAACAGCCGGACCGGCGCCCACGAGCTGGTCGTGTTGCTCAGCACGCGCCCGGTTTCGCCGGCGCGGACGATCTGGATGATGGTGGTGTAGGCTACGAAGGCAGCGGCGAGCGCCATGACGTAGCCTGTGAGCTGTCCGAGCATGACGCCGATCACCGTCTGCTCGGCGCCGATCGAGGTCGCTCCCGTCGCCGCCGTGGTCGGGAACACGCTTGCCAGCATCTGCGCAGACCAGTCGTCGGCAGGCTGCAGGGATGACCAGGTAGCAGCAGAGCCGGGCGAAGCGTTCTGGGCATAGGCGGATTGGGCGAGGCCGCACACCAGCATCAGCAGGAACAGGGGGGACCAGAAACGGCGCATCGCATCCTCGCAGGGCGTGTTCCCTGCGAGGATGCGCGGCCAGGACGCGAACGGCGCCGCTGGTTCTGCTACATCGACGCGCTAGGCGAAGGGCTTGGCCGAGCCGACGCCTGCGCCTCGACGCCGGCCGCCTTGCCGAATGCCTGCTCAACCTTCGCCACGGCCTTGCGCAGCAGATCGGCCAGCTTCTGTGCCATCTCCGCCATGGCGTCCTTGCCGGCCTCCCGACCGGGCAACTTGGACGCCTGCTCGCCAAGCGTGGCGTCCATCTGCTCGAAGCGACTATCTGCCGCGGCTGGATCGAGCTTGCGGCTGTGCAGGTTGTTGGCCACCACGTATCGGTCTGCTGCGAACTTGTCGGCGGTGTCGGTCACAGCCTTGTATGCCGCCCCTGCTGCGGGACTGCGGAGCGCGGCATCGAAATCGGCACGCTCCGTAGCGTAGCGCCCTCCTGGCCGCATCTCGCTGATGACAGCAGGCATACCGCCGGGCTCCTGTGCAGCCACCCCTTCCAGCTTGCTCATGATGCCGCGGCCGGGTCCGTTGGTGAACTGTTCCATGGCCGCCAACATGGCGGTTCCAGACTTCTCCGCATTCTGGACTAGGCGCTCCGTCCTGCCATTGGCCAGGCGCTGCTCGAACTGGGCGATGCGCTGGCCGATGGCCGGAACCGGCACGCTCCATGGAGCGGGATCAAGGGATCGCGGGTTGCGCGTCGAGGATACGGTCCTCTCAGCCACGCCCTGGGACTGCGTCTGCACGGCCTCCACCTGTGGGCGGGGCTGTCCAGCGGCTGTGTTTGTAGCAGGTTGGGTGGTTACAGTTGCGTCAGTGGATCTGTTTACCGCAGCGGCCTCAACGGTAGCCGTCGCTTGTGGTTGGCCACTGCCCGGAGACGGCACGGCGTTGACGCGTTGCTCGATGCTGGCCGCGCCAGCGGGTGTTCCCGGCTCCTTGGCGGGTGGCATCTTGTTGGCCGCATCACTTGTGCTAACGGTCGCGGTCTGTTCGGCGGCGAACCTGTCCTGGCCAGCCGGCATGGCAACCTTCTGCCCTGCTTGGTGAGCAGGGTCGTCATTGCTCGTGGAGATGTCCGGGCTTCGGACGATGCCGGCGCGCTTCTCAAGAGCCTCGATCTTGGCGATCACCTCCGGGCCGTCCTGTTGAGGATCAGGGCGGGCGACCTGCTGTGCCGTCCGCCGGATGTCTAGGATCAGCTCGCGATCGTCCAGTCCGGCTGTCTTGGCGACCAGGCCCTGCATGCGCTCGTCTTGCAAACCAGGGCTGGTGCTCGCGAGCGTCACCAACTCCGCGCGCAACTCTGGAGGCATGCCGATGGGCTGCCCTCCCGTGTATTTCTCCATATCTTGCACCGCATAGGCCGCTCCGGTGCGGTAGGATGGTTGGTCGAGACGTCCCGGCTCCATCGCCTGCTCTGCTAGTTTGTCAACCATCCCGGCGAGGTCTGGATTAATCAAGGCAAGCTTGGATTCGGTGGAGACCCGGTTCAGGAGAGTGATGACCTCGCGCAATGGGTCGGCCAGCTTTGCCGGCGTTTCCACCGAAAGATCTTGTGGAGGCGGTTGCGGCTTGGTTGCAGCGTTCGATCCATCAGGCATATTTGGCCCTCTTTTTGGATGTGTGGTTAGAATGTATCGGCTTTCAGCTTACTGCGATGCCATCTGCGGCGTAGGAATGGCCGGTGCTGCACGAAAATTTGCAGTGGCCGTTGCAGCAAGTTGGGCAGCATCTACTGCGCCATTCCTCTGGAGAACCCCGAACACCTGCCAAAGAATGTAGTTGGTCATGGCTTGCTCAGAAGCCATCTCGATCAAAACAGATTTAGTTGGCATGCCCTGCAAGCCTGCGTGCCATGCTACGCCACTGATGCGCCGGTTCACTTCCAGGTCTTGGGCCTGAACCCACGATGCCGTTTCCACTGCCGGCAACCCTTGAGCTTGCAACTGCTGCTTCTGGCCCGAAGTCAGGACAACCGAACTGGTGCGTGAAGCAATGATGTCATTCAGGACACCGTTGGCCAACGACATCTGAGCGTTGTAGCCACGCCGCTTTGCCTCCGCCTCCTGACCGGCAACCGAGGTGAGCTGCCCACCTCTCAGTGCGGCGGGCGGAACAGGCTCAATCAATGTCCGAGCATAATCGTTAGCAGCGTTGATGCCATCCTGATCGGGATAAGAAAAGCGCCCAAAAAGACTGGTAGAGCTTTGATCGCTGTTTTCAGTATTACTATTCGAAAGGTTACAAAGCCCTACTTGGCGTTCGTTTTGCGAGCAGTAGCGTGAAAGGTGGAGCTGGTTAGCGGCTGCGGTGGCCTGCCCTTGTCCTGCCCAAGCCGGCGTGTTTGGCCTACCCTGGGTGCGCTTGTCGGTTATGTCACTGATGCCTTGAGAGACCTTCCAAGATTGTCCTGCAGACACCGCAATAGTCTGGCCGTCGTCCAGGGCCGCGCAAGCTTGCGGTGTCACGACGTGTTCGTCGCGGATTTGCGCGTTGCGCAGGTCCCGAGCGTTGCGGGCCATAACGGTATTGGAGGCGTCCGCAATCTGCTCCTGGGCACCTATTGATGCCTTGGCGTAGTTGGCGCTCTGCGTGAAGCCAGCCGTCAGCTTGTCACCCATGAGGTTGCCCATGTCGGTGACCTTGTCGCCGATCAGGTTCCCTATGTTGGTGACGGACTTTTCGACGTTCGTCACCGCGGTGGTGATCATGTTCTGCGCTTGCTGTAGCAGAAAATGCGTTATCACGTCGATGGTCGGCAGGTCCGCAAAGGCGGGGCCTGCGGAAATCATGGCGCCAAGGACCATGCCTGCCGTTGTTGCGAGAAGATACTTGCGCGTCATTTTGCTGGCTCCTTATCGGCCATTGCCGGACGGCAGGGGGTAGCCAGTCGGCCCCTGCGCCTTGCCGTTGATGTACAAACCGCCGCCGTTGTTGCCGACGCCCACGCCGACACTGCCGATCGCGGCCCCGCCGCCGCCGAAGCTGAGCTTCGGGCAGAAGGTGCCGCCGCCAAGGCCGCCGAAACCGATGTTGAAGCCGGTCACGGTCAGCCCGCACTGGGCCGACCCGATCGTGCTCTGCCAAGCGCTTTGCACGGCGGAGCAGATCTTGCCTTCGACGGAGTTGAGCAGCGATGTGGGATCGAGAAGGTTGGTGAGCACGTTCAGCCCGACGCCGTTGAAGAAGTTGTCGAGGCAGCTGAGCTGGGTGACGCTCTGCGGCGGCCTGATGGACTGGTCGTCCGCGTTCACGCGCGCTGACATGCCCGCCGCTGCGGCCTGAGCAAGCGCGGTGCAGCCGGCCGTGTCGTCCGAAGCGCCCTGGGCGAACACGAGGCCGGGAAGGCAGGCCAGCAGCACTGCTAGGCTGGAACGGCGCATCATGCCGTTCCCACCGCTTGCCCGGCGACCTGGCAGACCGTGAGCAGGCTGGCGATGCGCTCCCGGTCAAAGATGCGGCTCAGCAACGCGTTGCGATACAACACCTGCACGTTGCGGCGCAGTGCCGTGCCCTCTGCGGACGGGTTGCCGGTGAGGTAGGCCGCCGCAACCAGGTTGTGGTCCGGCATCGACGGCGAACCTATCCAGTCGAGCAGCCGCAGGCACCGCGGCTTGTCGAGGTGCGTCAGCAGTACGCCGAGACGCTCCCGCACCGGTGCGTCCCGCAACAGGCGGCTCAGGCGTTGCGGGTCACGGGCTTGGGCGGCATCCAACGCCTGTCCGAGCTGGACCAGCAGGGGTTCGGCGCCTTCCGGCATGAAAGCGGCCGGGGCAAGGAGGGTAGCCGCGTTGTTGGGGTCCCGCTTGGTCAGCCACTCGGCGACCGCTTCTGCACTCAGGTTGGGCATGATCCTCTGTCCACTGTGATGGGTGGACAGGATCGGACCCGCGGACGCGAACGGCAGCGAGATTTTTACGGGCCGATCAACACGCCTCGGGCTGTGACGATGGCGCGCAAGCGAAGCGGCTGGACGACGGCCGTGATGACCTGGTTCCAGGGGCGTCCACCCGACCAGTCCACCAATGCGTCCTGGTCCACTTCCGGCGCGAAGCTGACCGGCAGGCCAGCGGGCACGATCTGGCGCGCGGCGAAGGCCAGCGGGATCTGCCGCCCGAAGCCGACCGCCAGGGGAACCCTGGGCCGGACGCGCACCTGAACCCGTCTTCCAAGGCCAGGCGAAGCGGGAAGGGGGCTGGCGGGGAAGGGGGCGGCACCCGCCTCCGGTGCCGCCCCCTGGACGCGAACAGGAACTCTCTCCATGCCAACTGGACACAGCATTTTCGTTCGCGTCGCCAACCATGGCTATAGAATCCGGCGCGAATAGTTAGGATAGACAGAGCGTAATGACTTCAGACCTTCAAAGGCGAGACCTGCCATGACCCGAGACAAGGAGCCGCACTCCCAGCCGGCATCTTCGACACAGGATGAAGCGCCAGGGGCCGACGCCTGGGCTGACAGCGCCTTGCAGGCCGGCGAACAGGAACTTGAAGAGGACGCCCCCAGCGACCACCACCAAGTCACCAGCGTCTATCGCCACAACATTGCGCGCAACATGAAGCGCCTCCGCAAGCTGCAGAAGCTGACCCAGGCCGACCTTGGCTACCTGACCGGCATTAGCCAGGCTCAGGTTGCCGTGCTGGAGGTCGCCAAGGTGGACGCCAGCCTCAGGTCGCTGACCAGGGTCGCGCAGGGACTCGGGACGGACCCGATGACCCTGCTGTCGGCACCGCCCAGCATGGAGGAAGTTGGTGCGCCCTCCGCCGAACAGTCGCAATCCGAACAGACGAACCCTGATATTGCTGACCAAGAGCTGCAACACGGGAGCGAGGCAGGCCCCCAGCCACCAGCCATCACCCGGGCGTCCAGCAGCGCCGAAAGCGGTCCTGCCGGGAGGGAGCGCAGCAAGGCAGCGTCCCGGGACCGTCCCCAGGGAGCGGGAACTCCGGCCGGCTCCGAGGCTGTCCTCAATTCCCTCGGCCAGGGCCTGAACCTGTCAGCGGCGAAGCACATCGCCGGCGCGGTCCATAGACGCCTGGAGGCTATGGAGCGCAGGCACGGGTCCGTTCCAATGACCCGCCCGATGCTCAACGCCTTGCTCGTGGCGATGCTCAACGCGTCGCAGTCCCTGGACTACGAGAGCGAAGCCGGCTCCTCCAGCGATCCATAGAGCAAATGCGAACGATGAATGCGTAATGAAAAGTACTCTTTTCGATAGCGTTTCTTTATGCTGTTTCCGTAGTAACACCCAGAATCGTGAAAGCTAGCTTACCTCCGGTTGTAGAACCGGAGCCGACATGCCTATCACCTCCACTCGGGACAGACTTGCCACTCGTGGACCGAGACTCTCCCTCTCGGTTGCAGCTTTCCTGCCCAAGAGCGGCGGACCTGCTGTTCCGTTGGGTGTGCGTGACAGTACGTTCAGCAGCATGGTTGCAAAGGGGCGCAGTGTTGAGGCGCTGTGCCTATTTCTGAACCTACTGGAGGTTGATCTACTGGCGCGCGTTGTGGCGCTGGACCTCTTCACTCCCCACAACGGCGCAGTCCGCCGGACCAACGGCGTTCGCAACGCCTGGCAAATCGGGGAGATCAGGCAGCTCATCGCCTTCTGGGAACTGGGCTTCAGCTCGCAATGTGTCTCGGTCAAGCTGGGACGCTCCCAGGGAAGCATACGCGGCAAGGCGCGTTGGCTGGGCCTGCCACGGCGTCCCCGCGGCAGCATCGTCCACGACTATGCAGAAGTACCCGTCAATCCTGCCAAGACCAGGCGCACGCGCTGGGACAACGACCTTTCCATGGAGGTCATCAACCGCATCCTGGCCTACCAGCACTATGTCGCC
>JAABUP010010098.1_pt1 | contig 11275 bp, 3 predicted proteins | sample 5559201 | NCBI WGS metagenome assembly JAABUP01 (sample SAMN10711887, study PRJNA513373) | rock metagenome | isolation source: Antarctica rocks | place: Antarctica | reverse complement strand
AAAGAAGGGTTTGTTCAATGTACTCAAGGTATCAGCACTCAATGCATTCACAGATGAGAGAGGAAAGCTGCAAGCCTTCTTGGTCAAGCTTGAGTTATATATTGAATTCAACCAGGCGAAGTTCAGGTTCAAGATGAACAAAGGTCTGTTTACTGTATTGTACCTCAAGAATGCAGCATTCAATTGAGTTGACCTCAAACTGCATGAGTTCCTCAACAAGACACTGAAGAAACAAATGAACAATAAGAAATTCATATTCAACAACTATAAGAAGTTCAAGAATGAGCTTTGAAGAGCCTTCAGAGTAGTCAACAAGAAACAAGCAGCAGAAAGATGACTTCACATTCTAAAGATGAATAAGTCAGCAGTCAAGTATGCGGCAGAGTTTCAGCAAATTGCGGCTCTAATGAATTGAGATGATGACACTTTAGTATCGCAATACTATTGAGGACTCAACAAGACTATCAAAGATGAGATAGTCAGAATGAATTGACCTGAAGAGCTTCAGAATATGATTAATATCTTCATCAACATTGACAGTCATCAATGAAAACAATGAATGAAGCGCACAGAACACTACACACTGAAGGTGTGAGAAAGACATTATACCCTCAAAAGAGGTGACCCTATGAACCTTGACGCAATTGAGAAGCACTGTGAGCAGCAACCACAAATGAAGCAAGAATGATGCATGAGCAAGCCCTATAAGCCTCAACTTCAATGAGTAAAAACTCATGAATGTTATAACTGTGAAAAGCTCAAACACCTTGCAAGGACCTGCAAGAAACCTCAACAAAAGAGAAAAGAAGTTGCAGCAACAGATACACGCATAGTGCACAACATTCTGAGCTGAACAGTCTGCTATGACAACATGTGCTGAACACATATGAGCAGCAAAGATGAAGCTGAATGATACTCACAGAAACTCAAAAAGAAACAAAACAATTATGACACAACAGGTCAATTGAAGAGATTAACTATTCTAAAAAAAGCTGAGATCAAAGAAAACAATACTCATGAAACTCAGATAGAAGAAGACTACAGTGATAGCACCTGAATAGCCCTGAATTTGAACGCAGACTCAAAGAATGTCAACAACTGAGAAGTTGACATGAGACTCAAAACAAGATATGAGCACCCTGAGAATCAGCGCTGAGAGATGCGTCAACAACTGCTAAAAAAACAGCAGAAAGAGCTCAAGAAAAGAGTTGATGACCTTAAGAAGCAACAAAAAGAAACAAAAGAAGCAAGAGCATGCTTAAAACTTGACAAGTTGATGAAAGGCGTACAAATAGCAATCAACCCAGTACTGAAACAACTTGTGTGAAAAACTAAGAGCCACAAAATCAAGATTCGTTTATTCACAGGGTACTCAACATCAGACAGTGATTGATGAACCTTTTCAGAAGACTACATGTCACCTGAGTTTCTGGGTAAAGTGAAAGCACTTCAGAACCAGATTCAGTGAGAATATGATCAGTATGAACTGCGCCTACACTCAAAACAATATATTGAGAAAGACAGCAAGAAATACATACAACTGATCATACAGAGGGTAGAGCCTAAATGACTTCAGAACCTCTGAAGAAGAGCAAGTGACGCAGTACAGTCAAAAAACTGCAAGCTTCCTCAAAGAGACTAGAGAACAAGAAGCTTTTAATGTCTCAGAAGAATGACAATGACCACAAGATATGGGTTGACGTTCAGGTTGAATGAAATAGACTTCTTCAAGCAATGGTAGACTCAGAAGCAATCAACAACTATATTTTGCAGCAAGCAATAAGAATGCTAGAACTAACACTGCAGTGAGCGTTGAAGTCTATGCAGATATATATGACTAACGAAGAAATCAAGTGAATAACAGACCAGGTTCACATTGAAGTCATGATACTAGAAGATTCACAAGAGTTGATGTTTGATGTTCTCAATTTGATCAAGTATGATGTCATACTAAAGATGCCCTGATTACGCAAAAAGAACTCAAGAATCAATTGAATCAGCAAAGAATTATACATCACAATAGATGTGTATGAGATTCTCAAACAATCAGAAATGAGCTTATCAGAGCATAAGTCATGAGATCATGAAATACCGCTATTGAATGACAAGCAGCCAAAGTGAATGCTGCTATACTCAATGAGTGAGAACCAACTCAAGAAAGTTAAAACTTACCTTAACAAGAATCTCAAAAGAGGATTCATCAGACCATCAAAGTCATTGACAGAATACTCAATCCTGTTTGTATCAAAGAAGAATGGCATAAAGCAACTATGTGTCAACTACAGACAACTCAACAAGATAACTAAACAAGACAGTTATTTCTTACCGTTGATCAAAGAGTTGCAAGACCGATTAGGCAGAGTCAAGTGGTTTACAAGTCTGAACTTAAAAGAAGCCTATTATTGAGTACAAATGAAGAAAGGCAAAGAATGGAAAACGGCATTCTGAACAAGATACAGACACTACAAATACACTGTTATGCTGTTTGAGCTCAAGAATGCCCTTGTCACCTTTCAAAGATTAATCAATGACATGTTGAGAGAATACCTTGATGATTTTGTGATCACATACCTCAATGACATTCTGATATATTCAGATGACCTTGAGATGCATCACAGCCATGTGCACAAGGTGCTGAGAAAGCTTAACAAAAGGGCTTTGTATGTGAAGAAGTCAAAAAGCAAGTTTGAAGCAAAGGAAATCAAATTCCTTGACTATATAATTCAATTTGAGCAAATCAAGAAGGACTGTTATAGTTATTCTGGTGATTTGCCACCCTGGTAGCATTGTCACCCTTCTTCAATTCGCCTTTCTTGCATTGTGCTCTTTTCTCTTCTGACATTTCTCTCTTTTGCTTTCTTTTCTTTTGCTCACCTGGCATGACGTAATACTAGTTAGCAAAAGGGTATATAGCTAAGGCAAATCGCCCAAATAGAAAGACAGCTTTTTACCTTGAAACAAACTTGACCAATAACAATTTAATAGCATCAACTGCACCATCAGGACGAAAGTCCACCAGGCTCTAGCTTGCTAGACCATCAGACCTTCAGCCCTACCTTACCTTACTACCACATTACCTTCTTACTCAGATGTCTTGCAAATCGTCAACCTGGTGAAACTCTTTGACAAATCCCCTTTGTTGAATGTGTTAAAAGTGTCAGATTGTACGAAAAATCTAGCCTTTCAGTTGAAAGAGTATGAGTCTGTCAACCTTACCTTTGCTTCTTCAATACCTGATGACCTTATCATCTTCATCCACGGTGTCGCTACTCTATATGAACGACTGAGCGTCTGAGAAACTCAATTGAGTACTCAATCAGACACAAGCTTCTCTTTTAGTTGGACACACAATAGGTCATTGTTCAACACTGCCTTACAAGCCTTTACTCAAGACATAGCAACATTACGAAACAACCCTGCCTTTCTTTAGTGGGCTGCAGAAACAGCCAGCCAGCCTATCAATTCTGTCAGTACCTTGGAGTCCAACCCACCTAACCCATTCGCCGCAGGACGACGTCTATGCCGTTCAATAGCCACATCATCAGACTTGAACCTTAACACCCTTAGGCATTCTACCACATCACTGCCTTTACATCAGTCAGAATCCAGCTCAGGAACTACTGAAAACATACCTTGAAACCAATTCAAAGATATGACAAATAACAACCACAATGAGAGCCCTCAGAACAACAATGACGGTACACCTGCGCCAGCTGAAATGAACCCAGCTGTTTGAGAACAAATCCTACAGGTCATTGCCGCCTCAGTAGCACGAGGACAATCACAAAGCCACAATGCCTCTCAGCATGGCTCACCTGGTTCACCTGAACCACCTGAGCCTTGTGGCTCAGAGAGAGAGAACAACAACAATGATGACCGGAATTTCAGCTGAAAATCAGCTGATATTGGCCTCTTCTACCCTAACATGCTTAAGAACTGAGGTGACAGCAATGTAGTTGATAAGGATAACAAGAATTACTATCAAAACGTCTACTCTTTTACCAATCGGGTAAGAGTGGCTGCAGCTACCCAAGATGCTAAGCAGATACATCAGAACCTTGACGCAAACTTGCATGAAGAAGTTGAGCTTTGATGAAATACACAACTTTCAGAGGTTACCTGCCTAGGTTTAATGGCTCACTTTAACAGCATCAAAGAATGGTGCAAGACACTAGAGAAACGCTTTAAGGTATCCCCTAGTGAGGCATGAAACAAGTTCACCACAACCAGATATACCCTTGAAGATGTTAGAAGCCACTGAAGTCCAACTGAATATGTCATCACCCTTATGACAGCAGCCAAAAGCTGTGGGCAAGGTGAATCAAAATTTGGTCTGATGATTCAGACGTGGATGCACATCAACATGCCTCTTCACTGCAACATTGATGAACTGAAGAATGGGACTATCATTGAAGAGTTTGTCAACATCCTGTTGGTCAAGCAGGCAAACTGATATGACAGCTACTCTCATGCTCAACTTGACAGAATGATTCAAAGAAACCAACAAGGTCAGTATAACTCAGATTGGGGCAACCGTGGGCAAAATGTCTACAATTGCCAACCTTCTTTTGTTTCATATTATCAGCCATATCAGCCTGCAAGATACGGATATTCTTCCTACTATCCTCCCAAGCCATCAGGTCAATTTAATAACCAGCTGCAACAGCAGAATCCATACCAGCAGTGACCGCAGAGCGCGTTGCCGAACACCCAGCTAAATTTCAGACTGCCTCTTCAAATCACGTCAGAAAATGAAAGACTGTCACCTGGGCCCTTCATACCTAATCAGCGATACGCTAATCAGAACAGACGGCCTTTCAACCGACCGAACCATCAAGGAGCACATGGCAGTTACGTAGAAAGAGGGCGCAGTGGTTATGGCAATCAGGCATATTGGTCAAATGAGAACCAGTCTCTAGAAGAAAACCCGCCAACTGATGACCAGGCAGATTACCAGAATTTCAAAAATGCGTACTATAACAGAGAGTATCACAAAGCCGATATGTCAGACATTCAGAACGACCAGCACAACGTGGTCTACAAACCAGAAAATACTCAGAAACTCAAAGAAGAAGGCACTTCAGAGGTTGACAAAGTGGTTGATGTTGAACATGTGACTGAAACTCATATTCTCTGCCGAACATGCAAACAGAACTTCCTCTCAAAGAACAAACTTTATTTACATTTACATGCAGAATGTCAGAAGCAGCCCAAAATTCAAAAACCTGAGCCACCGAAGAATACGTCAACATTCATCAAATTCACAGCAAAAAGAGAAGACACCAAGGGCTATGGGTTTAGAGGTTGAAGATATGCCACAGCTCTGACCCAGCTTACCTCGGAAGGAAAGGATGAACCCATATGTCTGAACACTGAATGCACCATGAGCCTTGTGAATAGAGAATTCCTGATGAAGCAAGCGCTCAAAACTACCATAAAGCGGATGCTCTCGTCAATACAGGTCAAAGGCATAGAGGTCAGAACTCATCAGTGTGAGGAATACATGAACCTAGCCATCTACCTCTCAGACAATAAAACCAGAACCGCCGTCATAGAACAAGAGGTTCACATTGTTAAAGACCTCAAGGTGAAAATGCTGGTCGGCCTTGACATCCTGAGCCCGGAAAAAATCTTCATAATGATGAACAATACTGAAGCTGTAATCAGAAGCTGCAACAACATCAGGGTACCTTTAACTGTACATTCCTGATTGGCAAATCAGGTTAAGAAAACCATCCTTTCAGAGAAAACAATCAGCATTCCATCAAGAAGCTATGCTACTGTTAATGTAGTTAAGACCAGTCTATCAAAGAATCAAGACCTGCTATTCAAGCTGAAATGCCAACAGGGAGATTCATCTGTATATGCTCATATTGTTGATCATACACTATCGGCAGTTCAAGTTCAGAATGACACAGATATGCCCCTCATCATACTCAGAAAAACCCGCTTAAACCATGTGATAGAGTATGAAGCTGATGGGTGCTATTTAGCCAACTCAAAAGATGCCGAGCTTGCGGCCTCAACCAAGGTCAACCAAGCAAACTGAGTCAGGACATGCTTCCGTGAGGTGTTAACTGCAGTCACGGCGTTTCATCTAGAAACTACCGGTCAACCTGAACGAAAAATCGGCCATGAAGTAACGGTATATGGGTCAAGCACCATAGCGGCTCAAGTCAAAGCTGTCATACACTCCTACCCTCATCTTTGAGAAGACTGCAGCAATGTGACGAAGGTTCCTGAGAAAGAGTGAATGAACATTTTGTTAATAGATGACTGAGAGGCCAAATATAAACCAGGACAAGCACATGTTTACTCAGTCAGTCAAAATGACTGAGAAGTAATCAACAAGGCCTTTGACAAACTACAATCGCAAGAATGCTTGAAATGAACAAAAACCTCAACGCCTTTTACCTTTTCCTGTTTCGTTGTGTGAAAAAACTTACCAAATGAAACAAGAAAAGAAAGAGTTGTGGTAGACATTCGAGCGCTAAACAAGATCACAATGCCAGATGCGTACTCTGTACCTAGTCAGGCGGACATTCTGGCAGCAGTACATGGCGTCAATTTCATCTTCACAGTAGATTGCAGCGCCTTTTTCTACCAATGGTGGGTGAAAAGGGCACACCGACACCAACTCACTGTTGCCTTGCATTGAGGACAAAAGACTTTCAAAGTCGCCGTTATGGGATACCGGAATTCTTCAGCCTACATACAAAGAATGATCAATTGAATACTGCAAAGGCAAAGGGCCTATGCAAGAGCTTACATTGACAACATTGTCATCTTCTCAAACACACTAGAAGAGCACCTGAAGCACCTACACAATGTGTTTATCACACTGAAAAGAATGAGGATCTGCCTTGCATCAGAAAAGTCTTTTCTGACCTACCCGTCCATTCAGCTTCTAGAACAGTGAGTCGACGCACTAGGACTAGCCACATTGAAAGACAAGCTTGTTGCAATTGCAGGTCTTTGTTTCTCTATAAGCCTAAGCCAGTTAGAAAAATACCTAGGCTTGACAGGATACCTTCGACAGTATATCCCAAAATATGCGGCCATCATTAAACCATTGCAGTTACAAAAAACCTTCTTGAACCAAGGCCTCAGAGTCAAAGAGGCGAAAGGGAATTCAAGAAAACGTCAAGCCATAACTACCAGATTAAATGAGTCAACCCTTAAGAAGCTAAACGCCTTTCATCACCTTCAGACGCTATTCTTCTGATCAACAATGTTGGTACATTTCTTGTCAAAACATCAACTTTATGTTGACCTGGATGCATTCAAGGAGTTTGGGTTTGAGGCCCATGTCTATCACGCAAAGAAGGCAGAAAAGGACAAAACCTTGCAACAGAAGTCTATGAAACCAATTCTTTTCCTAAGTCGGCTACTCACAGACGCCAAGACACGTTATTGGCCAACGGAACTTGAAGTGACCAAACTGATATGGGTACTGAAGAAGACTCGCCACCTGATTGAAGCAATCAAACAGTCAACAATCATGTACACCAATCACGCAGCAGCAGTAGAAATAGAACGTCAATTCAGCTTAAACACTACTGCAGTGGAGAAACTTAACCTAAGACTAGTCAGGGCCTCAGAATACTTACAGCACTTTTGGTTGAAAATTCGGTATAAATCAGGGAAAACCAACATTATACCAGACGCCCTGTTCAGATTACCCAGCAGCAACAATGTTCATGAACGGCTAGCTAGTAGAGAATATTAACTCGAGTCAGATGAGTCAATACTAGAAGCATTACAAGCGGATGTGTCAACCACAACATATGCTGAAACTCTGGTGAAAGTCTCACCTGAACTACAACAAAGGCTAAAGAACAACTATGCAAAAGAGCCAAGGTGGGGTCAAATACTAAAGATGTTAAACAACAATAACACCTTAGGCCTCAACGCGGCGAAACTACCATATGAGCTAAAAAACGGACTTGTCTACTACAAAGACATTGAAAAGGGGCCTCACCTGTGCATACCACACAGCCTTCATGATGAAGTGTTCAAGTTAGCCCATGACGAAATGAGACATTCAGAATACGCACGTATGCATGAGAGATTGACTGACACTCTTTACATCTATGACTTGTTCAAAAACCTACATGAATACTTACGACATTGTCCGCAATGTCAGCTCAATCAAACACCTTGTCATAAGCCATATGGGGCGCTACAACCAATCCTTTCACTGCTGCGCCCTTTTCACACTTTGACCATCGACTTTATTCTAGCCTTATCAGTGATCAAGGCCTTTGAGACCTACAAGACCATAATGTCAGTCACAGACAAGTTTAGCAAGACAGTCACCCTGATACCAGGAAGAGATACAATGACTGCGGAAGATTGGGCAATATGTCTACTGAACCACCTTGCACTTCTAAATTGAGAACTATCTAGAGCAATAATATCAGATCAAGACAGGAAATTCTTGTTCAATTTGTGAAAAGAAATATTCAAACAGCTCAAGGTAGATCTACTATACTCAACTGCCTATCATTCACAAACGAATGACAGTTTCAAGATGACGAATAAAACGGTAGAAATTGCCTTACAGTACTGAATAATGACCCTGAAGTGCCCAGAAGAGTGGCCAAAAAGTTTACCACGCCTTCAAGCGGCCTTGAATAACTCAACAAAGTATAGCTCTACACAGCAAAGCCTCAATGAGGTGCTATTTGAGTGTAAAACCAGGGAGGCTCTGAACTTGTTGCATGTTGTTGAACCAGAAACACAAATGCACAAAACGGTAGATGTGCGTGGTATTCAGCTCATGATCATGAACAATTATCAGCCTGCGCACATTGACGCAAAAGATGTGATAGGTTTCACTGCTATGCAGATGAAATACTATTATGATGAAAGGCATCAGCCACTATACTTTCAGCCCGGCGACATGGTGAACCTATGCTTGCATCAAGGGTATACACTTCTGAGCTTGTTCACCAATAAGAAGCTGAAACAGCAGTTTGCTGACCTCATCAAAGTACTGAACTGAGTTGAAAGACTAGCATACCGCTTGAACGTACCACCAACGTGACAAATCCACAATGTCATCTCTGTTGTGCATCTAGAACCAGCCCACACGTTAGACCCATATCAATGACCACAGTCAGAAAAGCCAGAAGGGGTCATGGTAGATGGAGAAAAGGAATGGGAATTGAAAAAACTCCTAAAGAAAAGAACGTACTGAAGAGGAAGGGGTATCACCACTGAGTATCTGACACGATGGTTAGAATATGAACCAGAATTTGACAGCTGAATTAACGTGAAAGACCTAGAACACACCGAAGAACTAATAAGACTTCATGAAGAAGAGAATGCACATATAGCGTGACTATATGGCAGCATTTCATGTTGCCATAGTGGTAAATTCCTCTCACCACACCGTATCAGTGAATTTCACAATAACATCAAACTGCAAAAACAAACAAAGCAGTGCGTCCCGTTTTGCCTGAACAACAAACATCTTTCTTTTTCTTGCTATCAAAACAAACATCTTTCCTTAAAGGCGAACCATTTAACAATAGCTCTTCTATGTCATACACTTTATTATAACATCAACAAGGCATTTCAACGCAGTTACAACAGTATCATATTGACTGAACTCTCACTAAACAAGATTACTGCCATGACGAAACACAAAGTTAAAGACAACCCAACGCCGTTGAACCACAACACATGGAATGAAGGATCATCAGCTCAACATGTAGATATGGGCGGTAAAAGCAACGTTTCACAGACGTTATGGGCTGAATGGGAACTCTACACTGAAACGCCAGACTACTCAAATGAACGACCACTGACTAAAGTCAGATTAGACAATGTCAACATGTACCATGTCACCTTGCACATAAATAGCAATGAACAAGGAGTCAACTGGCCAGCAGATTTTGATCATCAAGGTGATATCCAAGTGGTCAGGGCCAACTACAGCAACCCGGCAACTATGAAGAATTCAACAGGACAGGATTGCTACGCAGTTTATAGAGGATACTACCAGCTTTGCGGGACAAAAGGGTCAAAACACGTCAAGACCAGGTACACCAAAAACAGAACGGATGAAGGAGACACATTTCGCTCAGGAGACAAGGTGATTCAATTCACCAACATCGGTTCAAGCAATGCTGAATCGCCTACAAAAACGCCAAAACCCCTTACCACCGATCCAAATCAAGCCGAACCATCCACAAATACGTCAGAAGCGGGACCGTCCACCACTATACCCAAACGCCCCATCACTATGTTGATGATTGAAGACGATTCCGAATCTTCTGAAACCACCGCACCTATCAAGCAAGGTCCGCTTTTCATAAGCCGACCAGACAAACCACAAGGGCCTCACTATATTCCACCACGAGGCATTCGCGTTGAAATTCCTGATCCACCACAGCAGCTCAGCACATTTAAACAGAAGGCCGATGAGGCAGAACTTCAGACTCCGCCAACAGACAAGCAGCGCCTTATGAACCAGTTAAAGAATTGTGCAACAAGAGAGAAGTCCTCAAACGCTGAAAAGGTCTCTGCACCACCATCAGTAATCAATATAACCTTTCTCAAAGCTCTTGTACTGATGATTCTAGACACCACAGCAAGACTTAGCACATGGGTTCAAGAACAGGTGAAGTTTCTACAACAAATTCAGGGACATATGGCAGAGGCGATAATGAACCTGAATGGCTTGAAAAAAAGCGTGAATGCAACCCTGGTATACACAGAAGAAACACAGAACACGTTGACTGACCTTGTGAATATTTCGGGAGACCTTATCAAACACTTGAAGGTTTTAAAAAGGACAGCCGATGCGGCAAAGTTAAAGGCGATTGAGGATGGGTGAAAAGCACCAGATGTTGAGGCAGAAAGATACCTGATTGTATGAAAGGGGAAAGAGGTCAACCAAAACGACAAGCGTTGAGGCAACGCATTTTTCGGAGGCTGGCAGTTTGTTATAGTTATTCTGGTGATTCGCCACCCTGATAGCATTGTCACTCCCCTTCAATTTGCCTTTTTTGCATTGTGCTCTTTTCTCTTCTGACATTTTTCTCTTTTGCTTTCTTTTCTTTTGCTCACCTGGCATGACGTAATACTAGTTAGCAAAAGGGTATATAGCTGAGGCAAATCGCCCGAATAGAAAGACAGCTTTTTACCTTGAAACAAACTTGACCAATAACAAGGACTCAAAGAAGATGAATGCAGTCAGGAACTGGCCTTCATCAAAATGAGTCAAGAAAGTACAAGTCTTTCTAGGGTTGATGAACTATTATCA
>JAABUP010010097.1_pt1 | contig 11275 bp, 10 predicted proteins | sample 5559201 | NCBI WGS metagenome assembly JAABUP01 (sample SAMN10711887, study PRJNA513373) | rock metagenome | isolation source: Antarctica rocks | place: Antarctica | reverse complement strand
TTGACGATCACGCCATGGCTCCCCGCGACATCCCAGCCGAAGGCCTTCACCGCGGTGGCGTTCCCGTCCTCGGTCTGCAGCCGCCACAGAAAGCCCGAGGCCGCGTCGCCCTCAGCGTTGACCTCATCCAGCGCCGCCATGAACGAGGCCAGCTGCGGGGACTCGAGCGGGGCGAGCAGACGTGAGACGTTCACCTGCGCCAGGTCGAAGGACATCACCGAACGGTACCAGTCTGTCCCGCAACTCGATCCCCTACGGAACGGTCTCTGCGCTCCCAAGGGCTGGTGTGAACCGTAAGCCAGTGAGGTTACTGACGACTGTTGATACGCCGACTCTGCTGCGCGACCGCGAGTTCACGTGGGTCACCTGGGAGGGCCGCAGTGCTCAGTAGCGGGCGAGAGAGATTGTGAGAACTGTGATGGTGGCCAGCGTGTAGACGCCGATCGCGGTGGTGATGGCGCGGGTTCGGTGCTGCTCGTCCCGGCCGTAGTGGGCCAGGAGCCAGGCGAGCGCGGGCAACACGAGGAGCGCGTGCAGGGTGACGCCGTGCACCCATTTGAGGGATCCGGCGGTGTCGTAGCCGGCTTGCAGGTGCCCGGATTTGATCAGTATTTCGCCGCGGGCGATCATGGCGGCACCGGTGGCGAGGCCGATGATCAGGAACACGAATCCGGCGCGCAGGGCCAGGCGCATGTCCGGGGTGGCCGCGATCGGACCGCGGAACGCGGTGACGGCCAGGGTGGTGAGCACCACGATGAGCACACCACCGCCGACGGCGAGGTTCATCGCGATGACGGTGTTCAGCGGGGTCTCGGTGTTGAAATGAGACGGGACGCCCCGCCAGGCTTGGATGGTGATGCCGGCGACTTCCAGGACGCAGTCGGCGGCGAAGATGGCGAGCAACCACCCCCGGGCTCGTGGGTGCAGGGTGAGGTAGGACGCGACCCAGGTGACCGTGATCAGGGTCGTGCCGAAGGACAGACCGAAGGTGATGGGTTTGCGCCAGGACACCGGCCCGTACAGCGGTCCGCCTCGATCGCGAACACACCCACATGGACCAGGCCGGAGACGAGCAGCACGACACCGATGAGGTAGCAGACGCGCTCGATCCGCCGAAGTCGGCTCCAGTGCACGCGGAGCGCGGGGAGGTCCGACGATCGTGGTGCTGGTGTGGTGGTGCTCATGTCGTTGCCTTTGTCGACTGGATTGGTGTGACCGACGCTCGGGATGTGCTGCGCCGCTGCGGGGTGGGCCGCGTCAGATCATGATCTTGCCGCCGGCCACGTCGAGGGTGATCCCGGTGATCCAGGACGACGCCGGCGAGGCGAGGAACAGAGCGGCGGCGGCGACGTCGGCGGGTTGCCCGATACGGCCGAGGGGGAAGGAGGCGCCCAACGCTGCTCGACGGTCTGCGGGCAGGTGGTGGCGCATCGTGTCGTTCTCGACGGCGGCCGGGGCGAGGCAGTTGACCCGGATGCCCTGTTCGGCGACTTCGCTGGCCAGGTGGCGGCTGAAGGCGATGACCCCGGCCTTGGCGGCCGCGTAGGCGGCCGAGGACTGGGCGGGTTGGCGGGCGGCGGCCGAGGACATGGTGATGATCACCCCGTGGCGGGCGGTGATCATGGTGGGCAGGAAGGCAGAAACGGTGAGGAAGGTCGCGGTGAGGTCGCCCTCCAACACCGCCCGCCAGTGCGCCCCGCTTTCCTGCGCGGTGGCCACGGGTGCACCGTTGCCGCCGGCGAAGGCGGCGAGGATGTCGACCGCACCCAGTTGGTCGCTGACCCTGCGGTGCAGGGTCTGAAGGTCGTCCTGGCTGGTGCAGTCGGCGGGCACCCCGATCCCCCGACCGCCGGTGGCGGTGATCGCCTCGACGGTGGCCTCGATCGCCGCCCGGTCGCGTCCGACCACCGCGACGGCTGCACCATGGGTGGCCAGCGCCGCGGCGGTGGCGGGTGGGCATGCGCCCACTAAAATGGGCAGATGCCCACTGTACCGCAGGAGCAATCCCGTCCTGCCGAACCCGAGCCTCATCACGCCAGGCAGGTGGCGGAGTCCTTCGGTGTGGACGCCGTACGTTACGACCGGACTCGGCCCCGCTATCCCGACGTCCTGGTGGAGCGGATCGTGGCCGTCAGCCCCGGGCTCGACGTTCTCGACGTCGGCTGCGGCACCGGTATCGTCGCCCGGCAGTTCCAGGCGGCCGGCTGCACGGTGCTCGGTGTCGAGCCCGACGCGCGGATGGCTAAGTTCGCGCGGCGCAGTGGGCTCGAGGTCGAGGTGGCGACGTTCGAAGCCTGGGCCGCCGCCGGACGGGTGTTCGACGCCGTCGTCGCTGGCACGGCGTGGCACTGGGTGGACCCGGTCGCGGGCCCGGCCAAGGCCGCACAGGTGCTGCGCCCTGGTGGCCGTCTCGCTGTGTTCGGGCACGCGTTCCAACTTCCGCCCGAGGTGGCCGAGGCCTTCACCGCGGTTTACCAGCGGGTGGCGCCCGATTCGGGTTTCAACCGTCAGAGCATGAAGAACGCCCTGGACAGGTATCAGCAGATGTACATCAAGCTTGGCGACGGGATCCGCGAGGCGGGCGGGTTCAGCGACCCGGAGCAGTGGCGATTCGACTGGGAGCAGTCCTATACCCGCGAGGAGTGGTTGGACCAGATGCCCACCACGGGTGGCCTCACTCAGCTCCCACCCGACAAACTGGTAGAGGTGCTGGAAGCCGTCGGAGCCGCAATCGACGCGATAGGCGGCAGCTTCACGATGTCCTACGCCACGGTGGCCGCCACGGCGACGCGAACTGAGGCCGACTGACCCGCAGGTGCAACTTGTCTCAGTCACCGATCCCGAGTGACACAGCGATCCGCCGTTCCGCAGTGGTGCCTCTTTCGGGACGACCCTGATCCGGGGTGCGAGCGGGTTAATCGACGCTTGGGAACGCACTGCCGACCGTTCGGCTTCCGACGACGTCCCCTCCTCCTGCTGCAGCTGCGGATGTCCGGGCTGGCGCACGGTGACCGCGTGTCAGGCTCATCCGTTACCGGTTGAGGGGATCAGCAGTGGTGTGCCGAACCAGCCCCAGTAGATGCGGTGGTGCGCGATCTGGGGTCCGCGTAGGTCCATGACCTCGGCGAGGTCGACCTGGTCGCCGCCGTCGAGGTGCGCCCGGGGGTACTCCCACATCAGGGTCTGGCCGTCGAAGTGGTAGCGCCCGGTGCGATACCAGCGGACGAGTTCGGTGGGGCGGTTGTCGGTGCCGCGTTGGAAGAATGGCCGGATCTGGTCCCGGCCGGTGAGTACCCCGCTGGTCCGGTCGAGGATGCGCGGGACCAACGGTGTCTCGAGGATCGCATCGGGCGTGTAGAGGTCCAGCAGTCCGTCGATGTCGTGGGCGCGGGTCCGTGCGTCCCACTCGCGGTAGATGAACGCCGCATCGTGGGCGCTGGCGGTCGGGGCGGTCGTGTCCGTGTCCATGGACTCGACGCTATGCCCGGGACGTTACGGCGGTGCCCGTAATGTGCGTGCGTCATGCTGGACGGGTGCCTGAGAAACCTCGCGACCTCGATCTGGCGGCCGTGGGAGCGTTGTTCGGCGATCCGGCCCGAGCTGCGATGCTCGTCGCGCTGGCTGACGGCCGAGCCTTGCCGGCCGGCGAGCTTGCCCGCCTGGCCGGCGTGTCGCCGGCCACCGCGACCATGCACCTGCGACGACTCGTTGACGGTGGCCTGATCCAGGTCACCGTTCAGGGCCGACATCGCTACCACCAACTTGCCGGGCCCCGGGTGTCAGCGGTGCTGGAGGCCCTCGCGCACGTCGCGCCAACATCGCCGGTGACGTCACTACGCCAACACCGCGACGTGACCGCCCTGGCTGAGGCGCGCACTTGCTACGACCATCTCGCCGGGCGCCGCGGCGTCGAGTTGCGGGATCGGCTGCTGGCCGCCGGAGCGCTGCACACCACTGACGATCGGGACCACGCGCTCACGGCCCACGGCGAGCGACTGATCACCAACCTCGGCCTCGATCTCGACCAACTGCGATCTGGGCGTCGCATCTTCGCGCGATCGTGCCTGGACTGGACTCAGCGCCGTCCCCACCTGGCCGGTGCCCTACCAGCCGGTGTGACCAGCACTTTTCTCGCCCGCGGATGGCTCGAACGCAACACCGGGCGCGGACTACGCGTCACCCCGGACTACGACCAGCACCTCTACCGGTGGCTCACCACCACATGATCGCCGACGACAGCCCCGGCCGATGCAACTCGCCGCCCAGCGGCGCAAGCACTCGAACGTCGACCATTACGTGTGTCACAAGCCGATCGGAAACCGGACAACACCGGCGCGCCGGGTGCGCCCGGCTACGCCTCGCCGCGCGCGTCCGGTGTCGAGCCGCCAGCCTGCTGAGTGAGGTCGTTCAACGTGGTCTGGGTGCCGGTCCCCCCGCTCCAGGATCCGCGCCACCGGACGTGCCCGCGACCTTGTCGGTTGCGGTGCCCCCTTCTGTGCCTGGGCCCGAGCCAGCGGCAGTTTGGCTGCCGGTGATGGCCGGGGACGCATCTCCAACGACGGCTGGTTGGGCGAAGGCGCCTCGCGCGAAGGAACGGAAGCCTCCGTCGACCTGGGCGACGGTGACGAGGAAGCCGCAGACGTCGGCTACCAGTTTGGCCGCCACCGGGTCGAAGGCTGCGCCGAAGGCCTGCGCGACCGTGGCCGACTCCTTCGCCAGCTGCGCCTCGGCGACCCACTCGGCATAGCGGAGTTCATCGTTGACCACGGAAGGACGGCGCAGGTGACGTGTGAGCAGCTCCAGCAGGTGGGGATACCAAACCGGCAGCACACCGTCCGTGGCGCTCGAAACAGCCTCCTTTGGGGCGAGGCGCTGCAGAACAGCAGCGAGCTTTTGCTTCTCCTGTAGCGCCATCTGGCCGCCGAATAGGTACTGCTGCAGGGCGGCGTCGACGTCCGTGACGTGCACAGCGCGCACTTGCTGTGCGGCATGAGCGAGCGACAGCGCGTACAGCCAGGCGCAGTCCATGAACAAGGCGCGATGCGTGGGCTGCCGCGGATCGAGGTGCTTGTTCACCTGCTCGAGGTGCGCCACGACCTGCAGTAGGTTGCGGTGCTCTTCGTACACCCAGTAGTCGAACTGGCGGTACTCGACTAGACGCTCCAGTTTTTTGTCCAAGGTCGTGAACGCCTTCATGTACGCGCTCACGCGGTGCTCGTCGAACAGCAGCGCCAACGGTCCGCTGGCCAGGTCGAGCCCGGTCGGGTGGTACTGCTCAAGCCGGGCAACGTCGGTCGGCTCAAGCACCGAGATACCCAGACGGCCGGCGAGCTGTCGTGAGGCCGCTGTCACACCACCGGCACGGACCATCCAGGCGTCGTCGGCAGCGAAGAAGTCCGACACGCCTCGGACCCAAAACATGCGCTCCGTGGAGCCTCGTTGCGTGGTCTTGCAGTCGGAGATGACCGTCCGCAACGCGAACCCGGGGCTAATGACCAACCCGAGCACGTCCAGATCCGTGAAGGTCTCGTACCGGGCTGCAGAGCGGCCCCTGCCGGTCACCGGCACGAACGCGCGCAGCGGCACATCGACGCGGGTCGTGAAGCCCATGCGCCATAGCAGTCTTCGGGAGGTGACCTTCAGGCCGAGGTCAAGCTCGCTCACAGCGCCGCCCGCCCCATCGCCGCGTCCATGAGGGCCCGGTACTCCTTGTCGCTGACCGTCTTCTGATTTCGGCGACGGCTCACGGTCTGCAGCGGCGCCTGGTACGGGGACTTCAGCGACAGCAGGCCGCGAGCCTCGTCGTCGCCGGCCCGGCCCTCCAGCGGCTCGCCGTAGGTGAGCAGGTCGCGAGCGAGCCGGACGGCCTCAAGGTTGTCCGGTGTGACGATCAACTTCGGCGACACCCAGTCGCCGGAAGGGACGAAGTCGACGATCTGCATCCGGTACAGCATCTGGTACTGCCGCTTGTGGGAACTGTGGGGACTGAGCTGGTAGTTGCGGTTCGCGTCTAGCAGGGCGGTGAGGACCCGAGCCGGGAACAGAGTGCGCGTGGCACCACCGAAGTGTTCCCCGCAGCGCACGCACGCGAGTACGGCGAGAGCCTTCTCAAGTACGGTCTTCCGCACCGTAAGCAGGGTGGTGTCGGGCAGGTACGGTAGCGCGGCGAACGGCTGCTCCCGCCCGTTGGGCGTGATGACCGAGGGCGCGAGGATGAATCCGCGGCTGATGGCGTCGGCCAGGGCCGGGTGGGCAGCATCGTCGAGCGGCAATCCCTGATGAGCGCGCACGGCAGCGAGATCCTCGGCGACTCGGCCCGTGCCGTGCTCCTCGAGCAGCGATGCGAGCAGTTCGGGATTCTCGAAGCCGAAGAACGGCGAGTAAAGGACCTCACCGTCGATGAGCGTTATGCCCTTGATCAGCTCGGACGCCTTACCGACCTCCAGCAGGCGCGGGATGTCGCCTCGGTCGAGACCCAGTTCGCTCTCCAGTTCCTCCGCGGGGACCGGCGAGGTGGCGAGCCGGTCGACGACCGCGAGCATCTCCTGCTCGATTTGGCTGGGCTCATCGTCCCGCCAGGACTCTCCGAGGCGGTCGTACAAACTCTGGTGGAAGGGAACGTTCTCGGTGAAGCTGACGATCTTGTGCCCGAGTCGCCGGACGTCGTCGATCATGCCGGCGCGCTCGAGGGTCTCGATGACCGGCACGAACGCGTACGGGCTGATGTCGAGCTGGTCGGCGACGATGGTCTTGAGGGCCACAGCGTCGGAGATCACGTCCTGCCCGCGCACGAGCGAGGCCAGGCTCGCAGCCATGCCGACCATGCGCGTGTCGGCGAGCGGTGCAAGGGTGGCGCTGTTTGGGTCCACGTTCCGGAGGCCGGTGTGCACATCGTGGCATCGCAGCCCGGCCTTGAAATCCTGCAGGCGCTCGCTCAACTCGCCCCCTTCTCGCTCGCTAAGTTCGCCTCGAGTCGGCCAGGCGAGGCCTTAGGCGGAGCTTCCAGCCCCGAGGACAAAGGGTCCCACGCCAGTCGAACAGCACTGCCTGCAGGCTCGTCACACCTCATCGTCCCGACTCCGCCCGAGCGACACGGCCAATCTTGTGTCACTAGCCGATCGGTCAGCGGAGCGCGGCTTTGAAGAGTGCCGGGAGTCGAGAATCGGCGAGCCGGAGCCCTGCCATTTCGATGTCGTTGAGCCAGGCCACGGCGTCGTGCTCGTCGGGGTCGACGTTGGCTGGCTCGCCGTCCTACTGATCGACGATCCAGACGTCCATGCGGAAGTCCTCGCCACGGACCTGCGCGAACGGAGCCCCTGTGACAACGGCGGTCACTGCGAGTTCCTCGAGGAGCTCGCGGCGAAGTGCGTCGGCGGGCGTCTCTCCGTCCTCGACGTGCCCGCCAGGCAGGTCCCAACAATCCGGGTACCAATGCCGAGTCGGTGCGCGGTGCACCAACAGGCCGCGCCCGCCGCGCAGCAGGAGCCGGCAGCACCCAAGTGGAGATGCTCGTCGACCGTCACAGCTCTACCTTGGCAGTCGTGCCACTGGTCGACCGTCTACGCGAGGCCCCAGGGCAGCGCTCGTCCTGCTCGATCCCACGACAAGCGCTGTTCAGCAGCGTCAGCAAACCCAGGGTGGTGTGATGCGGGTGCCGTCGGCGGCGGCGGGTTCAAGTCCGGGTGTGGTGGTGACCAAGGCGGTGGCGCCGCGGGTCCAGCGTCGACGCGGAACTCCCTATCGGCAGGAACCAGCACGACATCGCCCCCGCGTCTCGAAACAGAGGACGTCACACAACCAGGGACCGCGATATCACGCTGGCGCTGGTGTCGATCGAGCGCGATTTATGGCGCACTCGACACCAGTCGCACCTCGGTGATCTGGTAGCCAGCCCGGTCGAAGGCCGCGGCCATCGGGGCATTCGTGGTGTCGGTGGTCGCAGTGATCGTCGCCGCCCCAGACCCGGCGTGGACACGCGTGATCTCGCCCAGCAGGTCGTCAACGAATCCGTTCCCGCGCCAAGCCGGCAGAACCCCGAGGTAGCCGACGTTGCGGTGGTAAGGAGTCGCCGACGGGATAGCGAAGCCCACCGGACAGCCGTCACCGTCGAGAGCCACGCGCCACCAGTCCCGCTCCCCCGGACAGCCCAGGTAGAAGTCGAGGTCGTCACGGGCCTGACCCTGCTCGCCCATCTCCTCGACCGACCGCTGCGTCTCCACGTCCAGCGATCCCCGGGCCACCTGGGCGAAAAGATCGAGGAACTCTTCATCGTCTCCGGGGCGGAACCTCACACGCGTCGAGGCCGCAGGCACCCCGTCGTCACGGGTCCAGGCGTACTGGAGTCGCTCCAGCTCCTCGGTCAGCCCGCTGCGCCGGCAGGCATCGCGACGCCACCGCACCGCTGCAGACGCGGCCGCGTCCTCCCGCCAGCCACGCGCCAGACGTAGCGTGTACTCCATGGGCTTCTTCGCGCCCTGCTCAGCGAAGCCTGCGTGGGCGGCGGACAGCAGCTCAACAGCAACGCCAGCGCGGCCGTCGATGTGCTCTCCCAGGTCCAGCACGTCCAGCGACAGCGGCAGCGCAAGGTTCGCCCTCCCCCACCACAAGGCGCGCCCCACCAGCGCGCCTTCGTCCTCGACCAGCCACGACCATTGCGCGCGCATGCGGCCCTCGGCGAAGTCACGCCGCAGCTGGTCACGCTCGATGGCCCGCAGCCCGGAGTCGGATGGAAACTCGATCAGCCGCTCCACGTCTGACTCTTCTGCAGCACGAATGCTCATTACGGCACCTCCACCCGGTCCGACGTTCACACCACCAACCAATGCGACCACGTCGAGGCCTTCCTACCGCACCCCACCGGCACCGCGCTAACGAATATCAGGTTCCGAACCTCCACAAGGCCACGCCGACCGGCGCGAGCCCACGGGCGGCAGCCGCGCACTCGCAGATATGCCGCCTGGTCCGCGGATCTCAGAATTTCCGGCGTCGCAGAACCAAGTGGGCGCCGGCAGGCGCTGTCTCGACAGAGGATCGCCGCAAGACGACCCGCAAGCGGATCCCCTACGGAACGGTCTCCGCGCTCCCGAGGGCTGGTGTCCTTCGTCCGGTTGTCGTTCGTCTTGCGGGAATCTGACGGCCTTGGTCTCCGTGAGAGCTACGGCGCGTGTTGGGTGAGCTCGGGTGGTGGGGAGATCGGGTGGTTCATCGTGCGCCAGGGTCCGCCGAGGGCGGGGGTCAGAGTCACCAGGATGTAGAGCACCCCGACGGCGAGGAGGGTGGTGGTGAGCCCGGCGGTGTCGACGGCGACTCCACCGAGCAGGGCGCCGAGGGGCATGGCGGCCCAGGCGCCGGCGCCGGTGATCCCGTACACGCTGGCCCGCACGGTGGCGGGGACCCGTTGCAGCTTGATCAGCGAAATTGTGGGGTTGATCGCTCCGGCTCCGAGCCCGCCGAGTGCGGCGGCCGCGACGAGGACGGGGAGCGGGAGCCCGGCGGCCAGTGTCAGGGCGGGGATACCGCCGGCAACGCAGAACCCGGTGACGAACGTGGCCCGCCGCGGCAGGCGGTGCCCGACCGCCCCGAACGCGAGTGACCCGGCAAGGGCGCCTAACCCACTGGCCCCGAACAGCAACCCCAGAGCCAGGCCGCCACCGAGCTCCCTGGCGGCGTAGACGGGCAGCAGCACGGTGCTCTTGGCGGAGTCGAACATGTTCGTGACCATCACCAGCAGCACGAGCGCCCGCAGCAGCGGGTCCCGCGCCACGAACCCGATTCCGGTGCGCAGCGTCGACCAGTAGCCCACCGCGTGGTCTCGAGCCGCGGTGAGCCCGGCCGGGACGAGCCGCGCCACCAGCAGTGCAGAGACGGCGAAGCTGGCCGCGTCGATGGCGAGGACCTGCAGCGCACCCAGTACTGACACCAGGACCCCGGCGAGGGGGGCGCCCAGGACCCGGGCGCCGCGTTCGACGGCCTCGAACACCCCGACCGCCCGCTCGATCGGTACCCCGGCCACCGCTGCCGCCTCGGGCAACAGGGCGGTGCGAGCGACCTGCCCGGGGGTGTCGAACAGTCCGCTCACCAGCACTAAGCCCAGCAGTCCCCACAGCGGCAACCCCGTGGTGTGGTCCAGCACCGGGACCGCGGCCACGGCCACCGCGCCGACGAGGTCGGCGAGCACGCTCGCCCGCCGGTGTCCGAGTCGGTCGATGACCGGGCCCCCGAACGTGCCGCCGAGCACGACCGGCAGAGTCGCAGCAACCCCGGTCAACCCGGTCAGCGTCGCCGAGCCGGTCCTGCCCAGCACGTAGAGCGGCAGCGCCACCAAGGTCAGGACGTTGCCCGTCATCGAGACCGCGTGCCCGGCCACTAGGCCGTATAGCGGCACCTTCTGCGTCACTCCTCGCACACCGTGAAAGTAGCCCTTCACATCAAGTTGTCAAGGGTTACCTTCACGTATGATGCGCTGGTGGTTCGCGACCAGAACAACTGGGGCACCGCCCTCACCGACCCAGCGGTGCTGCGCGCCCTGGCCCACCCGGCCCGTTTGCGGATGCTCGATCTGCTCACCGAGGGCGACGGGGCCACCGCGACGGAGTGCGCTCAGGTCGTCGGGTTGTCCCCGAGCTCGTGTTCGTGGCACCTGCGCCAGCTCCACGCCGCCGGCCTGGTCCGCCCCGCCGGACCCAGCGGCGACGCCCGCCAACGCCGGTGGGCCGCGACCACCCCCCGCTGGCAGGTCGCGCTCGAAGACATCGACGCCGACCCCACCGAAGCCCAGGCCCTCGACGTCACGGTCACCCAGGCGCTACTGCACGCCTCCGACGCCACCGTCGAGGCATTCACCATCGCCGCAGCCCAGGGCGACGAGACCCCGGAATGGCGTGTTGCCTCTCTGGTCTCGAACAGCGTGCTGCGCGTGACCTCCGACGAGCTGGACGATCTCACCGAGACGGTCCGCCAGCTCCTCGCCCCCTACCGTCGAGACGCCCGCGCCACCCCCGACGGCGCACGCACTGTCCACGCCGCGCTGCGATTTGTCCCCGCCGCACCCAACAACACCGACGGCCACCCAGAGCTGACAGCGGGCGAGAAGTCGTCACCGTAGGGGGATCCCCTACGGAACGGTCTCCGCGCTCCCGAGGGCTGGTGTCCTTCGTCCGGTTGTCGTTCCCTGATTGGCACGTTGGCACGTTGGTACGTCGTCTTGCAGGTCGGTGTGATGTGGCCTCGCTAGTCTCTGCGTATGGTCGCTGAGGTCGAGTCGACGTGGGTCGCT
>JAABUP010010095.1_pt1 | contig 11277 bp, 5 predicted proteins | sample 5559201 | NCBI WGS metagenome assembly JAABUP01 (sample SAMN10711887, study PRJNA513373) | rock metagenome | isolation source: Antarctica rocks | place: Antarctica | reverse complement strand
AAGGTGGCCGTGCGCGCGGGCACGACCGTGCACGACCTGCGCGAGCTGCAGGCCGTGGAGCTGGAGGAGCCGGCGGGCTGGGTGGACATCCCGCTCCGGCTGCCCGGCGGCACGTGCGCGCCCGGCCGCACCGCGTGCCCCAGCCTCACGCCACCTGCGCTGACGCCGCCGCTGCTGGCGCGCAGGCGGAGCCTCAAGGCCTACTTTGTGCAGCTGGCCATCCTGGCCAACCACCAGAACGGGCGCGACACGCACATCCGCCAGGTCAAGGTGTTTGGGCCGCGCCTGGACGCCGCGCACGCGGCCGGCCGCGCGGTTGGCTTCACGACCGACGAGTTTGCGGCCTACGCGACGCTGCGCTAGCGGCGCCTCTCTGGGCGCCGGCCGGCGCTGCAGGCCTGGCAGGGCGCACGCGGGCTTGCCATCGCTGTAACAGGCTGGAACACGGCCGGGCACGCTGTGCTGTCACTGTGCAATGCTCCATAGCAGCCCAGGCGCACTGGGCAGACAAAGCGAGCTCCAGGGTCGAAACCGGTGTACAGGTCTGTTTACAGGCGTGCGCGATCAGAGGATTCACAGGATACAGGCCGGTATTGAGCTACCAAAAAAGCACCGACATCCACGGCTGCAACTGATCAGGCAAAGCCTGCTGCAAAATCACGACTACTTTTTCCGGCGCACCACCGCTGAACACGCAGACAAGCCGACCCACAGCGCACGCACCGCTCCTGCGCCCCGCAACGGACGTCCAAAACTGGCCGTGCCGGCGCGCCAATAGGCGCCGCCTCTCGAACCTACAGGGCAAAACTTTACACGCGGGGCGCCGCCCTACAGCTCCTCCTCAAACAGCAGCTCGTTCGCGACCTGCGCGCGTGCCGGCGCGGCGTCAGAGGCCCTGCCTGGCACAGGCAGCATACACATTAATTGGCAGCGGCGTTGAACAGCCTTCCACACCGCACGACGGCCACAAGTGTGCCAGGAAAGGCACCAGGCCAGCGTCCCTGAGCCAGCGGCCCGCCTGCTGGCCTGCTCAACCAGGAATCCGGGCCACGAGCGCGGCGGCCGCACCAGGGCGGTCACGGTGGCGGCCGCGGTGATCGACAGAGCCGTCCACGGGTCCTGGCCGTTGGCGACAAAGACCATGGTGCACGCCAGCGCGCCCGTGCCGGCCGACAGCACGTCGTACCTCTGCGCGGGCGCGGCGCGCTCAGGCCGCGGCCGGCATGCCGGGCGGCAGCCGCACGCGCGGCACCGCGCAGCTGCGCACCTGGAAGAAGTTGTCCAGCGCCTCGCCCGCCGTGGGCTTGCCGGGCTTGGGGAGGCCATGGCGCGCACAGGCCGGGCGGCCCGCGCGGGCCTGGGCCTGGCGCTGGGCGCACGGCTCGGCAGAGCCGGCGGGCTGCCCAGAGCGGCGCCGCGCAGTGCCATGGTGCGCCCCCACCGGCCGGGCGTGCGGCACCTGCCTGCGCCTGCTGGTCGGCTCACGCTTGGCAGCCCCTGCGGCAACACCAGCTGAGCTCTGAAGAGAGGGAAGCCGTGGTGAATATCTCGTCGCAGATCGCGCTATCCACTGCACCTGGCTCCAGGCCCTTACCCTGGCAAAAGCAAAGCACAGCACGGCATTGCCGGTAAAAGGTTAGGTCAGTGTTGAACAGCAATCGTGAATGAAAGCGCTGCGCTGTCTGAGAGCTGCTGCACGCCAGTGAAGCAAGCGAGCCTCTTGCGCCGGGCGCTTTGGTCAAGCACCGTTCCACCATCCACGAGACGCTGAGCAGCCCAGCAAAGGGGCACGCACGCCTCACAGGTGTGTCAGCAGCGTGCACCAATTGGCCGTGAAGCTGCTGGGGAGGCTGGTCGCGCACAACTGGCCCGCTGCAGCCCCGGGCAGCCTGACTTGGCGCGCGCGCCACTGCTGCAAGCCAGCGTTTGTCACAGTGCTGGCAGCGGCGTCACGGCACTGGGCCTTGCCGCCACGCTCGCAGCGGTGAATGCGCCCACTCACCTCCGGCGCCGACCCCCTCACGCGCGGCCGTGTGCTGCGCCCAGGCGAGGGGCGGTGGTGGAGCCGCGCCGCCGTTGTTGTCCGAGCCACGCGCAGCCATGCGCCGCTGCCTTCGCTGAGGACGGGCGCGTCGGAGCGCTGGCGGAGCGGCGAGCAGCCAGAAGAGGCGCAGCGGCCCGTCGCGAGGCGCGCGGAAGAGCGCTCACCAGCGGATGAGCGGCGGCCCGGCGGCCGCGCGGCAGCGCCGCTCGCCAGCTGATCAGGATGCGGTCGGCCAGGATGGCGGTGCGCTGGCCCCACCCCGCGGCGCTCCAGCCTCACTGCAGGCCACAGACGGGCGGCAGAGAGGACTTGCATACAGCGCCATGCCCAAGCGCGCGTGGCAAGAAACCGATGCTGAGTGGCAGCGGCGGGCCGGGGCGTGCCCCATGGCGCCCTGACTGCGCGCCTCACAACTTAATATATCGGGGGCAGGCCGCACAGCCGCGGCGGCAAAGGCCGCCAGGCCTGACGCGCGCCCCGCGGCCGCAGGCCCCGCTGCGGACGGCGCGCCGGACGTCTGGCGGCTCGTGGCGCAGCACATGGGGCCGCGCGCCTGGGCGCGCGCGTGCGGCGCGGCGCGCGTCCTGTACGACGCGCGCGCGCGCATCGCGCGCGCGCGCCCCTCCAGCACGGAGCGCCTGCACGGCTGGGCGCTGGAGCAGTGGCCGGCCGCGCACTCGCTCTTCCTCGACCTGCGCGCCGTGGCCGACCTGCCGCGCCTGCCCAAGCTGGTCCGCGTGGACGCCAAGACGTTCGAGGAGGACCTGTCGCGCTCCGCGCTGCTGCGCCGGCGCCGGACGCTGCCGGCGCTCGAGTGCCTGCACATCATCGGCCAGGGCGAGCTGCGGCATGAGTGGGAGGCGCGCGTCGAGGCGGCCACGGCCGACGCACGTGCCAGGCACGCCAGGCGGGACGCTGAGCGGGACGCCATGAGCCGGGACGGGTTGGAATGGAGGAAGCCGAGGGTCCTTAACCCGGGCCACGCGGATGGCTGGGACACGGAGGGCGAGGTGGCGTGGGTGCTGGGGCAGCACGAGGGAGACAGCGAGACGGAGGAGGAGGAGGAGTGGTTTTGGGACCAAGCGATCCGGGACGCCGCCACCGCGCTGACCCTGCTGCTGGGGCAACATGAACCTGCTCGCGCTGCGCGTGCTCAGCCTGGACGCGCCGGCGCTGGCCTGGCGGCTGCCGCTGACGCTGGCGGGCCTGCAGCACCTGGTGCTGCGCGTGGCGGACGACGAGGAGCGCAGCGACGGGGGCGATCCCTGCGGCAACAACGATGGCATGCTTGACGTCGTCGCCTGCAGCCTGCCCGCGCTGCAAACGCTGTACGTGGAGGCGGGCGCGTTCTGCTTCATCGAGGGAGGCGCGCAGCTGCTGCGGTGCAGGCGGCTGGAGGCGCTCGCGCTGGTGAACGTGCGCGTCGAGCCGGAGGTGGCGGCGCCGGCGGGGTGCCGCGTGGCGGCGGCGGTGCCGGTGGACGCCCTGGACAGCCTGCGCGCGCGGGCCGGCGTGGGCAGCCTGGGCGGCTGCCTGAACGCGCTGGCCCTGCGCGGCTTCCACGGCGGCTTCAAGAAAACACTGGAGCGCCTGCGCCACAGCGTACTGGACATCATGGCCCGGGGCCTGGAGCGCGCGCGGCTGCCCGCGCTGCGAGAGCTGCGCATCGTGCTGGACGCGGACAGCCTCCCGGGCGGCTGCCAGGACCGCCTGGTGGCCCTGGACCTGGGGCCCGCCCGCCTGCCCGCGCTGCGCGTGCTGGAGGTCGACGTGCCCTGCACGCTCCGGCTGCGCCTGGCGCGCGCGCTTGAGCTGAGGACGCTGGTGCTCGTCGTGCACGCGGTCGCCGGCTTTGCGTGGGAGCCAAGCGTGCCCGCCGCGCACCCCTGGGCGGCCATCTTTGTGCGCACCGCTGCCGCGCCGCCGGGCGCGGTCCGCAGCGCGCTGCGCGCCGTGTTCAGGCGGTCCTTCCGGTCCGGCGCGGCGGCCTTTGGCGAGGCGGAGGGCGGCGCCTGGCAGTGCGCGGCGCCGGCGGGCTTCCGCCCCGGCGACCTGCGCGCGTGCGCCTGCCGCGCGTGCCTGGACTGCCTGGGCCGCGCCGGCGTGCCGCTCGCGGCGCCGCGGGCCTGGCGGCGCGAGGGCTTTGGCAGGCTGCTCGCGCCGCTGTGCTGGTGCGCGCGCCCGGTGCGGCAAACCGGTTGCGCTGGTCGGGGCGTGCTGCCGAAGGGGTTTCTTTTATACTGAAAAGTATGCGTGGCTGCAGTGATCAGCCTGCGGAACGCGGCGGCCCCGGCGGACAAGCGGGCCGCGGACTGCACGCTGCGTACGCAAGCGACCTGAGCGACGAGGAGACGAGCGGGATGAGCTGACCGCCGAGCGGCGCGCGCGCCTGGACGTCGTGCGCGGCGGGGCGCCCGAGGCTCGCTGGGCTCGCTGCGCGGCCAGCCCTGCGGCGGGGACTCGCTCTGCCGCGGCGGCACCGCCTGCCCCCTGCGTGGCCGGCCCGGCGCCCGCGCACGTCGCCATGCGGCGAGCGCGTAATCTGGCGCGTTGAGCGCACTGAGCTCCCTGGTGTTGTTGTCACGTGCGAGCAGCAAGAGCGCGTGCGCCGCACAGCCTCTCCGGCGGCTGCTCCGACCGTTGCCGCGCTGTGTTGTCGCTGCGGGGAGCCGTGTGTTTCTGCGTAAATGAGGCCTGTGTTGCCTGGAAGGTAGGCTGCAAGAGGAGCTCTGACGCCACGCCGCCCACTGGCCGGGCACGGGGTGCTCCTGCGAGGCGCTGCCCGCCGCGCTCGGGAAGTGGCACCCCAGGCTTGCAGACTTTTTAAAAAAACAAGTTCCATGCAGCAGTGGGAAGGCGCAGGGGCACGGCGCGGCCTGATTCAGCAGAGCTGCTGTTGCTTTACAAGACTGTTGACCGCGCTTGAGTGCGGCCTGGCAAACGTGGGGCCGCCGAAGTTGTTAAGGCTGGTGTAACGCGCTTGCAGCACAGCGCTGACCGGAGCAACAGGATGCAGCCGCTGAAGCCTGTGCCGCGTCTGCTGTGCCACTTCATCTCACCTTGCTGCCTGTCCCCAGGCTCGTGGGCGGCGCGCGAGCGTGCACCCGCCGGTACCATGTCGCAGCGGAGTGCAGGTGCTGGGTGGCGTACAGAGCGCAGCGCTTGCGCCGCCCGCTCTCTCACGCCCGAGCCTCCAGCTGTTTGAGCTCAACAAGAGCTGCTCATCAGTTGAATGGGCACAGTTAGTTACTAGGTAACGATGAATCAATTAGAAGCCTCGCCCCTTCCAGCAGAGAAGCGGCACTGCAGGCGTGAGAAATAATAGCCTCACAGGGAGGAGAGCCGTGACAGCGCTGCTCGAAGGCTGCCGGCAGTCAACTGCAGCGTGGCGGCCAAGGCTGCTGAGCTAAAGGTGCGGGGCAAGCAGTGTCGCAACGCGCGCATGGCCTGCTGGTTGGCATGCCTGGAAGGCTGGGCGTGTAGAGTTATGCAGCAGGGCTGCCTTTCTGCGTGTCCAAGGCCTTTGGCGCCGCGCAGGACCACGGCGCTCCCGCACCCAGCCCGCGCGCTTTTACGAGACAACACAAAGCCGCAAGGTGCGGCCTTTGGCGCAGGCGCTTGCTTGAGAAAGGGCCCCGGTGAGGCCTGTGCCTGTCCAAGGCACGGCAGCCCGCGCAGCAGTCCGGCAGTGGCCACACGCCACGGTTTCAGCGCCGGCATCAGCTGTCTGCTTCCAGCGACTGTGCGCTGCAGCTGTCCGCTTGCAGACTCTCCACCAGGCGCACACCTCGCTGAGCACGCCGGGCAGCCTGATTGGCGCGCCCCGTGTGTGACCGGTGCAGGGGCGCCTGCACGATGGCGGAAGGCAGTGCGCGTGCCCGCGTCGCTGCACTGGTCGGGCGCCTGGCGCCCGGCGCGCCTGCCGCACAGCAAGGCGAGGCCGCGCTCGCGCTGGCGCACCTGGGCAATGACGACCCCCAGAACAGGGACCGCGTGCGGGAGTGCGGGGGCTTCGCGGCGCTGGTCGGCCTGCTCGCGCCCGGCCGCCCTCCTGCTGTGCAGTTTGAGGCTGCCAGGGCGCTTACGTGCCTGACCTTTGAGAACGCTCCAAACAAGGTCAGCGTGCGCGAGTGCGGCGGCGTCGCGGCGCTGGTCGCGCTGCTCGCGCCCGGCGGGTTTGTGGACGTGCACGAGCAGGCAGCCGGGGCGCTGGCAAACCTGTGCGGCGACCCCCGGAACAGGGAGTGCGTGAGGGCGTGCGGGGGCATCGCGCCGCTCGTGGGCCTGCTCGCGCCTGGCGGCCCGCCCTCTCTGTATGAAGAGGTCGCCATGGCACTGCGGAGCGCGTGCTTGCTGCACGTCCAAAACCAGGACAGCGTGCGGGCGTGCGGGGGCATCGCGCCGCTGGTCGGGCTGCTCGCGCCTGGCAACCCCGCCACCGTGCAGGAGCCGGCTGCTGCCGCGCTGGGCAACCTGTGCGCCAAAAACCCCCTGAACCGGGACAGCCTGCGGGAGTGCGGGGCCGTCGCGGCGCTGGTCGGGCTGCTGGCGCCCGGCCACTCTGCTGGCGTGCAGAGGCAGGCCGCTGCGGCGCTGGGAAACCTGGTCATCAAGAACGCCCGGAGCCAAGCTAGCGTGCGCGCGTGCGGGGGCGTCGCGGCGCTTGTGGGGCTGCTCGCGCCCGGCCGCCCCGCCGGCGTGCAGAGCAAGGCTGCGGGCGCGCTGGCAAACATGTGCCTCAACAATACCAGGAACCTGGACCGCGTGCGGGAGTGCGGGGGCGTCGCAGCGCTGGTCGCGCTGCTGGCGCCCGGCGCCTCTGCCCCTGTGTGTGTTGGGGTGGCATGCGCGCTGGGCACCCTGTGCATGGACAACCCCCGCAACCTGGACAGCGTGCGGGAGTGCGGGGGCGTCGCGGCGCTGGTCGCGCTGCTGGCGCCCGGCCGCTCTGCCGCTGTGCATGGGCGGGCGGCGAGCGCGCTGCAGAGCCTGTGCGGGAGCAAAGAGAACAGGGACGCCGTGGGGGCGTGCGGGGGCGGCGCGGCGCTCGTCGCGCTGCTGGTGCCCGGCGGCCCTGCCGCAGTGCACTCGAGGGCTGCTGCGGCGCTGCGGTTTCTGAGCATTGAGAATGTCCGCAACCAGGACAGCGTGCGGGAGTGCGGGGGCATCGCGGCGCTGGTCGCGCTGCTGGCGCCCGGCGCCTCTGCCAATGTGCCCGTGCACGCGGCCGGGGCGCTGCAGAACGTGTGCTCTGCCCACACCCAGAACAAGGACAGCGTGCGGGAGTGCGGAGGCATCGCCGCGCTGGTCGGGCTGCTTGCGCCCGGCCGCCCTGCGGCTGCGCACGAGATGGCCGCTGCGGCGCTGGGGAACCTGTGCGCCGTGAGCCCCCGGAACAAGGACAGCCTGCGCGAGTGCGGGGGCATCGCAGCGCTGGTGGCGCTGCTGGCGCCCGGCAATGCTGCTGCTGTGCATAAGAACGTCGCGGGAGCGCTCGTAAACCTGACCAGCAAGAGCGGGCGGAGCCGGGAGGCGGTCAGGGCATGCGGGGCAGGTGCAGCCCTGGCGGGCGTGCTCGCATGCGCCAGCTCGGCGGCGGCGCACGACTGGGCGGAGATTGCGCTGCGCAACCTGGAGCGTGTCTGGCGGGGTGTTTGCGTTTCACGCCGGCGCGGACGCGCTGTGCGGTCAAGGCGGGCCGGCGGTGCTGGCGGCAGGCGTGGCTAGTGCTGTCGCGCCTGGCGCGCGGTGCTTGGAGCAGCGGGCTGGGCTGGGCGTTTGAATGTTTTACATTTGCGCAGTGCTGAAGCCTTTTCGTCAGAGGCATGCATCGCCAGAGTTTGCGGCGTGCGCGGGCGTGCCTGTCGTGTTGTGAGCTTTTGTACGTATGCCAAGGCTGGTGAAGCATGACCGCAAGGATGCTGCTGCTTTGGATGGGGGCTGTCTGTTTTCAAAGCGGGGGTGCGAGCGCATGTGAGTCTGTATGTTGCAGCACATGCATGTGCTCTTTTCAACTGCATGAGTTTGCAGTGCTGTGGGTAACCTCCCGGGCCTGAGCATGGCGTCCTGCAACCTCCGCAAGCAGGTCCCTATAGCCGCACCCAGCTCCATGCGCAGGGCGGTGGACATACTAGAATAAATAAGGAGCGTCGCTGTGGAGCGCCGGTGCCTCCTGCCAAACACGCAGCAGCCACTCCCCACACGCGCTGCTCGCATGGCGGCGCGCCGTCATGGCCAACACAGTTTGAGAGATTAGTGACCCAAGTGCGGCCATAAGAGGCAACCCTTTTGGCGTCCGTGGAGCAGGGAGAAATGGCTGCGCCTGGCGGAGTGCAGTCGCAGCAGGCTCCTGCCAGGCGTTTGCGAGTGCGGCTAGTGCGCTCTGCCTCAGGGCGTGCCGCTCGCGGCCGCGCGGACGTCGCGGCGCAGGGGGCGTGACGCTGAGGTTGTGATACGGTGGTGCTTAAACCGGAGTCGGCCTGCGGTCTTGTACGATGCTGAGTGACTAACTGCACGTTCTTCCGTAGCCACTTTCATCCACCGTGCTGTGCTCGCGGCGCTGGCAACTGTTCTTGGAGGCCAGGAGGCAAAGCGTAGCCGGCTGCTGTTTGTTGCCTGAGCGCTGCCGAGTGCTTGCCACTGATCCTTCTCTGCGTGCAAGGCAATTTGAGAAGTCGCTTCCCTTGTCTCAGCCTGCAGTGCGCATCAAACGCACGCGACAGGCCACTCGCGCCATGCGCCAGCAGCTGTTGATGATGCGGTGTGAGCAGCGGGCACCTTGTGCAAGAGTTTTGCAAATTTTTGGCCATACCGATTGGCACGTAACTCTGGTCTAGGGTCATTTTGAAGTGCCAGAGGAGCTCAGGCAAAGCTCGGTTTACACACTCCAGACTTTCACCTCTGCGCAGCGGCGGCAGTCCCACTGTGAAGGCTGGCCGCCTGAGCAGCCTGAACCTGGCTGATCAAGGCTTCTACATTGTCCACCAACACTCGCTGTTTCATCGCAGCCACAGGCGGCACGTTTGTCCCCTGCGCCATGTGCAGAAGTGCCTAGTACTGTGCACCACAGCGCAGTATGGGCGCGCGCAAGTCCGACGCGGACGGAGCAGCTGAGCCTTCAGCCATACGCCTGGACCAGCTCCCCACAGAGGCAAGTGCAGGGGAGCCTGTGCTCTGCCTGATGACGCAGGCGTCACGCGCAAAGGGGTCTTGCCGCGCCTCCAACAAGTGGGGCCTGGTCTCTGCAGGTCGTGCAGGCGTGCGCGGTCCACCTTGCCAAGATCTTACAAGGCAAGCCTCCAGGCCTGACACAAGCCTTCATGCTGCCGACAGTCTGCAGGCGCGCACCGCAGCTTTCAACAGCCGTGATAAGCAGGCACGAGCCTGCAGCTGTGCTTACGACCCCGTGCATGTGTGACAGGCGGTTCAAGGAAGCGCTCGAGCAGCCGTTCTGGAGCACGCTGGAGTGGGAGCTCGCAGCCAGGCTGTGGCAGGCGCTTGGACGGCCTGGTGCGCCACGTCCTTTGCACGTCTGCAAAGTGTCACTGTGCGAGTGGCTGCGCAAAAGTTCCTGGATGTTGGGCACCCCACCTGCTCTGTTGACGGGGCGCATAAGTATCGTGTGTGCGTTGCGCGCTCAGGCAGGCCCTCTCTTGTGCACTTGAGCACTACTCAATGCGTGGCGGCCGCAGGTGCGCCCGAGGAAGCCAGCGCCCGGCGGTGGCTCCAGGTGCACGGCGGCGCTGTCAAGTGCGTGCGCGGCTTGGCCGTCGATGTGGAAAGTGGAGAGGGTGTGCCCGGCTGCGACCTGGCCGCTGGGCGGCTGTCGGCCCTGCTGGCCGGCCTGCCTGCTCTGACATCCATCAAGTGGATGGACCTGCGCGCCGACATGCACCGCAGACCTGCTGCGGCTATCCGGGCCTTCCTGGCCGGGGCGGCGCGCGCCATAGCGCGCTGCTCGAGCCTGCACGCCCTGTGTCTGCATATCGTTCTGCTTGGCGGGCTGGCAGACCAGCTCCCCGGGGCGCTGGTGCGGGAGCTGGCCAGTGTGCGCTCACTGGAAGATTTGTTCATGAGCATTTATACTAATGAGGCCAACAGGCTCGACTGGCCGGCCATCCCGAGCGTGGCTCACCTGACGGCCGACTTGGCTGCCCTGCCGCGGCTGCGCGCGCTGACGCTGGTGATTGGGAACGTGCGCATGGAGGCCACGCTGCCCGCCAGCATGTCGCGCCTGGCGCAGCTGACCATGTTGAGCCTGCGCGGGTTTGACGGCCTCCGCTGCGAACTCGGCTGGGCGCGCCTGCCGGCGCTCGAGTGTCTGGATTTTTGCGAGTGCGTGTTTGCATGTGACGGCGAGGATGCGCTGCCGCGCATGGACACGCTGGTGAATTTGAGCAGCTATCATTTGTGGAACTGCCCCAGCCTGCGGGTGCTCCCCGCGTCCCTGTGGCGGCTGCCGCAGCTGCGCGGCCTTCACCACCACACTGACAAGGGGGTGGTGACCGGCGCGGCGCGCAGCGAGCTGCCGGTCGCGGGCCTGCCCCTGAGCGCGCCCTGTTTTGCTTCCATGCATGGCTTGAGCCTGTCGGGGCACAACTTGCCGGCCTTTCCTCTGGGGATCTTGTCCATGGCGTGCTTGGTGTACCTCAACCTGTCCCACAGCTGCTTTGAGCAGCTGCCCGAGGGCGTCAGCGTGCTCACAGCACTCGAAGAGCTGCGCCTCGGGCGGCACTCCGCCGGCGCAGTGCAGGTTGGGGGCGCTCTGGACGCCCGCGCCCTGGGCGGCCTGGCCGGATTGCCGAACCTGCGCGAGCTGGGGTTTGCCAACTGCAGCGTGCTGCTGTGTTCCAGCTTCCAGGCCGCGGCCGCGCACCCCCGACTGGAGCGGGTGCAGCTGGACACCTCGCACCCCGCCCCTGGCCTGTCGTGCACGGCATTCCTGGGCTTTGTGTCTGCCCTGCTGCAGCGTGGGCGCCCGACAGTGCTCGAGCTGACTGACAGCGTCGTCCAGGGCGCGGGGCGGCGGGACAGCCGCGACTTCCGGGGCGCCCTGCGGGCTGTGGGGTACCCGCTGAGCGATTCAGACTCCGCCGATCTGGTGTAGGCTGCGGGTGGTGTAGGCTGTGGCGGGGCCCAGGCGCATGCTGCTGTCCAAGTCTGTTAGGGTTAGGGGTATAGGGGCAGGGTAGGGCAGGTATATGTAGGGCATAGGGCTAGGTTTTTAGGGCTAT
>JAABUP010010094.1_pt1 | contig 11279 bp, 15 predicted proteins | sample 5559201 | NCBI WGS metagenome assembly JAABUP01 (sample SAMN10711887, study PRJNA513373) | rock metagenome | isolation source: Antarctica rocks | place: Antarctica | reverse complement strand
TCCCCTCTCCCCCCCCCTCCCCCCTCCCCCCTCCCCAAAAGAGATAACTCTCGCAACCAGCCCACACATTGGTCCTGCCCTCTCACCCTAATCACCTGTGCACAACTCTCCAAACTTTTCAGCATGTGGTGCCTACTTCTGTTTTCAGGCCTGGATTAATGAATGCTCACCAACAGTGCTTTGCTCCATGGCGTTTGCTTTGCTTTGCATAATTGCTTTGCTCTGCATGTGTCAGTCTTGCGCGTATGTTGCAGGATACACACGACAGCCCGGGAGCTGCCCAACAAGCGCATGGCCATCCAGCTGACTGTCACATCCAACCTCCCCTGGGCCGCCACCCTGACAGCCCTCACACTCACCCCCCAGCATGGTTTCCGATTGGACCCTCTTGATGGGCCAATGGGCAACTTGTGCCCAGTTGTGCTGACGCCAGGCGCCACTGCCTCTGCTATCATGTTTGTGACCAGCAAGATGGGGGGGCGGTCGGCCTCGCGCAGCAATATGCTCCGTGGGGGGGCTGGTCAAGGTACCTTCCTGCTTGCAGAGTTGTCATTGTGACCTGATGCTTCCATGCACCCTAGCAGCCCCCTTCCAGCATTGTCTGTCACAAGACAAACAGGCGCTTAGTCCGCAGGGGCATGCATGCTGCTGCTGTGTGTCCATGGCATCTGTGTGTCTAGGTTTCATGGGAGTGGCTGCATCCTCCCTGCCTGACACTGCCAACCTTGTGCTACACGTACGCTGGCATAGCAGGACAATTCAAGCTTCAGTCACCAGATTGAGCAGTTTATGCATGGAGTCACATGGAGATACATCTGGAGACTCTGAGCTCACAAATGTGGCAGCCTGTGAGCTGTTGTGGATGACAGCGTACTCAATGTGTGTTTAGCTCTATGAAACTAGAGCTGCAGCTGCCTTCTGTAGACTTACAGCATGTGGCAATTTTGGGTGTATGTTGTGTGCAGTGTGTAGTGTAGAGGTGCAATACAAGGTTGGTGACCAGTCTTCGCCGGCAGCGTCTGTATCCGAGGTGGTGCCTGAGTGGGGCAAGCGCTTGCTTGATGAAACTGCCGTTCCTCTTCCACCCAGAGGGCCCCCAGTTCAAAGGTGCCGGCCTGATGTTTGCAGCAAACTACAACAAAAGTTCTGGAAGTTGTTTATAGTCAATGCCTAGAATGCACTCTGGGATGATTTGGACCACTCAGGTGTTGCATGAGGTGCCTTGAGACTGCATGAACGGTGATGTAAGTCAGGGCCACCACATGTTGGATGCACCTTTGCCATGTCATATAGTATGTTTCCATGTCATATGCGGCCATTGACCTCACAAGCATCTGCATGCTGTGTGAATGATGCCAGTCTGGCTGTGCAAATGTCCTTCACACAAGAGCCTGCTGAACCCTACTGCTGCCCATTTCATGGAGGCATGTATGTCACAATGCAAGCAGGGGCCCTACGCTTGCTGCCACATCAGCATCTACTGTGCTTCCTGAAGGTGAATCTAATGCTGTGCTGTGTGTCACAGGGGCGAAGATGAGACAGCAGACTTGAGTGTACGGCATACGTTCAGCCTAGTCATGGCACCTGTAGAGGGAACACCACGCAGCACAGTCTGCATTAGGCTGCTCGGACCCTTCTCAGCTAGGCAAGTGAATGCCTTCAGGCTATGCCACTCCATACACTGAGTAAATGTGTTTAGGCTATGCCATTCCACGCACTGAGTGAATTGACCACCATGCTCACTCAAGACACTGCACGGATTGTGCAGAGCGCATCCGGCGCAGCCACACTCACCTCAGCCAACAGCAAGCATAAGGTTGCCTTGACTAGAGTAACTGTCAATGCTTTACATAATTGCTCGCTGTGTACCTTGGCTCTTGACATGCTGGCGCATCACATGTTTGCCAGACAAGCACCAAAACCTACAGCTGAAACAGAACTTGAAGAGCGAAACTGATCTGCATATGGCCTGATGACTGTGTTTATATACAGGTTGGGAGAGCCTGTGACATTGTGCTGGCGACTGGAACGCAGCCAAGCTGATTCCGTTTCTCAGGATTCCAACACCATCCAGTATGATGTTCATGCAGCGGTGAGATATGCCACCTCAGCCTGTCATCAAATAATGACCTTGTGCATTTGAGAATACACTTCATCTACCAAGTTCTGGTATGAAGTTGTCAGATGTGCCTTCATCACATGGTGCCTGCATGGTCAAGCAGGAAGTCGCAGATCAGGCAGTGTGCTGCTCCGCACTGTAAGGCAACGGATTGTACTCTTTGTGCTGGAACAGCAGAAGGGCCATGCCAGTCTTGTACATGCTTGCAGCCCGAGTCATGACCATTGTGCACAGGCAAAGCTTTGTTGCGGCATTTGGGTTGCAGACAAATCAATCTGCTGTGCACAGGTTGAAGGCTGGCGGCCCATGGGAATGCGTGCAGGCTGTGTCAGCCTGTCTGCTGAGGGTGGCACTGCCACAGTTGAGGCCTCCTGGGTTCCCATTGTTGCTGGAACACTACCTGCCCCTGAGCTCCATCTCAGGGATGTGTCGCATCAGGAGGCTTTTGATACTGGCGCCAATACAGATTTTATCAATGTGTTGCCACTGTAGCGTGGCATTGAGGGCCTATAGCATGTAAAGCAAGGGAGTCTGTCAGAGTGTGTATATGTACAATTTGCTTACTAAGCAATAAAACAAACTTGCTTAGAAACATGATACAAGCCTTAAGCATGAATTGTGCTGGGCAGCGTATGCACACACTTGGATTTCTCTGCTTCTTGGTATACATAGACACACTCTTGCCACAATGTTCCTGAGCATGTAGAATTTGTCGCAAGCGAGTCCATGCCGCATGCCGATTACGAAATCCCAGTGCATGTTTGTGCAATGCATGCTGCACGTGCTGGCACGAGAGTGAAAATTATTTTTTCAAGTCCGCAGTCACCCTTCCGTCGCGACCTAAGAACACAGACTTAGTTGCAAGATGGGAAAGAATTTAGCTGACGTTGTCCCTGACTTTAAGGCAGAGACATCTCAGGGAGACATCCAATGGCATGACTACATTGACGGATCTTGGGCCATTTTGTTTTCTCACCCGGGCGACTTCACTCCGGTGTGCACAACTGAGTTGGGTACGCAATCTATTCTGCATCGTTTGCCCGTTCAGCAAATCTGCTTGCAATAGTGAGGTTTACAGCTGAGTAAGCGTTTCACTTTAGGTCAAGTTGGAAAGCTTCAGAAGGAGTTTGCACAACGAGGTATCAAGCTAGCAGCCTTGAGTTGCAATGACACAGAGTCTCACAAAGCGTGAGTATATCCGAGCTGGTCCAGTCCCCTTCAGTGAAGGACTTGTGCTTTAGCCTGAAATGTCCTTTGAGAAGCAAAGTCTTCTTCATGGTTCAGGTGGATTAAGGACATTGAGGCATATACACCTGGCAGCAAGGTGGACTATCCAATCATATCTGATCCTAAACGGGAAATAGCTGTCTTGTGAGTCAAATGGCACCATTTGCTTTGGTGAATGTGCTTGCATACTCATGCAACATCGCATTCTGCATGTCACCTGCTGAACTTCATCACTTGTGCAGCTGGATACATAGCCTTGCCAGCGCTTGGATGCATCAATCATCAAGGCCACAGGCTTGTCATGCCTATGTCACAGGTCAACTGGGCTTGTCAAGGTTCTCAGCATACATACACAAGCCATGTTTCTGTCTGGTTTAGGTACGGTATGCTGGATCCTGATGAGATAGATAAGGCTGGCATTCCTCTGACAGCACGTGCTGTCTTCATTGTTGGACCTGACAAGAAGCTGAAGCTGTCCATTCTGTACCCCGCCACTACAGGCAGGAACTTCAGTGAGGTCTGTAGTCTGTCAGTGCATGCATCCATGCAAGTATTACCTGCTGATACTCAAAGATTACAAGTCTTGAGTACTTACATGCTTGCGGCACAATGTACATTACTGTGGGGAACTTAAACTTGAAATGAAACATGTTTGCAGGTGCTGCGAGTCATTGACAGCCTTCAGCTGACTGCTAAATACTCTGTTGCCACCCCTGTTAATTGGCAACATGGTGACAAGGTGATGGTCACTCCCAACCTGTCAGATGAGCAAGCTACAGAAAAGGTAGAATTTCTGCCTGCCAAGCTGTCATTTGGTACCACCATTGCTTCTTGTTTTCAACAACTTGGAGGAGGTCTGCACAATGCAGAACATATAGCAAATGTAGTCTGCTGTTGGCGTATACATCATGATGCCTGCTGGGCTAAGACTAATGAATGTTCTGTTGCAGTTCTCCAAGGGATTTGAGAAAAAGGAAGTCCCTTCTGGCAAGGGTTACATCCGCTTGACTCCTCAGCCAAATGCATAGGCGCTGTCCATTGCGTTACCGCACTGCCAGTGCGGCGAGTGTTTTGCATGACAGGCAGACCGCCTTGATGAGGGGCAGACATGCGCTTAATTCTTCGGTCATCCAGAGCTGCTATTCATAGCACTTCAGCTGCTACAGGCTGAAAGGTTTTTTGGGAGGAAATACACAGCAGGCAACTGTGCAAATTTTCAGCTTTGTTGCCATCTGGTTTCAGGATGCTATTCGTGTGAGCTGCAAATGTGTCATTTGCTCTAGTCATTGTATGTGCCGGTGACCAGCAAGCAACTAAGTTTTGGCTGACATTTGCCATGGCTGCAATAACGTGTCGACTGCAGGATGTGTGGTTAATGAATGAGCTGACTCAGCAGCTTAAAAGCCTATTTATAAAGCCTAACTTGTGAGTCTTGCATCATATCTGTAGCACATGCACTTACTTCTTTTGGTAGATTGGATCTTAGATACATGTTCTCAAGAGTACACTGATTTGCAGAGCTTCGTAAAGTGCCTGGATCATAGAGGTGCAGTTACTTTGAATTACCTCCCTGACCCAGTTCCCAACATCAGTGATGTTAGATCACCCACTTGCTGGCATGCTGCCGCCTGGCACGCGAATTTGCGGCTTGGAGCCTGCTTGTGAGGCATTCACCAGCTGTCACCATGTGCTGTGACCAAACTCCCTGGGCAGTGCCAGGGGGCAAGATGCATGAGAAGCAGCTCACCTGTCCATTTAGTCATCAGCTGTGCACATGGCGGGACATGGTAGTACGGTCACAGCTGACAACAGATTGCGCAAGTGACAAAGCGTCGTCACAGTATACTGTTCTATCTCGACACCGTCTGCAGGTGTTCAACGACTTAAGCGCCAGCTAGTAAAGTGCTGTCTGACCTATCAGCACCTGGCATCTGCAGCGTTCAACCCAGCTGCGCAGACCGTCCTTAGGCGACTTGCGTTACGGTCGCATCTCTTTGCGCATAATTGAACGTTGTAGCGCCGTGTGTGCATCGCCGCAGCATCGCCGCAGCATTGCCTTGCGCGGGTGGTTTCGAGCCGAGTTGTGTGCAAGGAAAATCTGTTTACACCGGCAGCGCAGCTGTGAAGCGTGATCTCGCCTGCAACAGGCCTGGGCACACTTGTGGCTTGGATGTGCTATGCGTCGCAACCTGACAAGCGCAACAATCCTTCTCCTCGCCCTGCACTGCACTCAGGTCCTGAGTGCACCAGGAACCAGGCATCTACCTACAGCTTCGGCCAGTCCCAAAGCTGCCAAAAAAGGCATACAAGCTGAACTGGATGGCATTGTGGCAGTCATTCCTGCAGGTGGCCCTCACAATGAAATGGCCATGAGGGCCTCCAGACATTGGCGAAAGGTAAAGACCTAACTAGACCCACCCAGCTCAGCCTGTCACAGCATGCTATGGCAGATCAACACAACAGACAGACAAGTCCACAGGCATCTCCAATGCCACTTTTGCAGGGCATCAAAGCAGTGTATGTGGCGGAGCTGCCAGCTACAAATGAGCGCATAGCAGAGGGCAGGCAGCATAATGAGTTCTGGGGGGACTATCCAGACATCTGGGATGAGCCCTGGGGCCGGGTCCACCGGCCCTTTGACAGTAGAGCAGCCATGGCTCCTTTTGTTGCCCATCAGCTGTTGAAGCGCGAGGGTGTTGATTATAAGTGGCTGTTGTATGGGGATGATGACACCATGTGGTTTCTTAGTGCTGTAGCAGACTTGCTCAGGGACTACGATTCAGACCTGCCTTACTTTATATCAGGTATGACTGCACAGCATCCAATCGTTTTGGTTGTGCTGTCACTTCTGAAGCAAGCCTGCATTGCATGCATGGGTATTCAAAGCATGTGCTGGTTTGAACTTGTCTTTGTAGCACTTTTGCTGTGTAATGCAAGATGATGAGCAAATGCTGTGTAATGCAAGATGATGAGCAAATGGAAGCTATTGGGCAGTACCTTCCTGTCTAAAGCAACATGCCTGGTTGTCTGATTCCATCTGCTGTCATGCTGTGCAGATTTGTGCTATTTCTCTATTGTCATGCTGTGCAGATATTTACCATTTCTCTGCTGTCATGCTGTGCAGATATGTACTATTTCCCTGCTGTCATGCTGTGCAGATATGTACTATTTCTCAGCCCCGCCAGATCAGATGAATTGGAGAAATGGGATGCTATTAGAGGGTGCAACCAGATGCCTCCCTTGTAATGTCACCATCCCAGGTATCCCTTACCTCTGCTCACTTACTCATGCGCCCTGATCTGCAAATTTGTGGTGCTCCCAATCACATCACAAGGCATCTGGGTATACATGGCTAGAGGCTACAGGCAGGAAGTTGCAAAATCAGATGTGTAAGTCAGACCTGCATCATATGAGCCTGTCCAGCACCTTCAAGCAGTTGATTCTCTGGCACAGCAGGAAGTGCAATATACAGTCTTTGAGCAGCCAACACATAGCATAGAGCCTGACCAATGAGTTGGTATCAAAACACATGTGTTGGCTGCTCAAACTCATTTGTCAGGCTCATATTTTTGCACAATTTTGGCTGCTCAAGAATGAGTTGGGACCAGGTAGACAAACAAGCAAGCAAGCACATGTGTTCAGCAGACCTAAGGTCACACAAGTGCTGCTCTTTTGTCAAGCACCTTCAGAGCTCAGCATATGTTGACATCATAGTCATTGGCTCCCTGTAGACTCCCCTGATGCATAGCCAAAGCACAAAATGTATATACATTGACTGATGTGCTACTCAGAACAGAATAGACACTCAGCAAACCACTGCTATCAAACAGATGGCCAAACTGCGTCTGGTTTTCATCTGGGGCTTCTCTGCGGTGCTCCCAATCGCTACAACAAGAGGTGGGCGCCCCCTGTGGCCTGCCAGGGCTAATGCTGGGGGTGCTGCATGCCTTGTCAAGTATTGACTTGTCTGCCCTCTTTGCTCTGTCACAGTGCTTGACTTTGTGGGTGGTGTTGCAGACGAGCCCTGGCCCCTAGGGCACAACTGGGTGCCCCCTGTGGGCTGCCCCTGCACCAAGGAGCTGCTGTGTGACAAGGACTATCGGATGTGGGAGTTTGTACGAGAGCCTGTGGGTGAGTGGTCCAAGCACAACTGCACTGCACCTTGGGAAGATGACGAGGGGGACTACTACAAGAAATGGATGTACAGTATAGATGGGGGCTCAGGGGCCATTCTGAGCAAGGGCCTCATGGAGGCCATTGACCATCAGGAGATGGAGCGTTGTATACGCAACCAGTAGGTTCTGCTGACTCTGGTGCTAATGCCAGGATGTGATGCTTTACTTTGTTGTGAGGATTTTGCAAGGTGCCCAAGGACATGCTGTGGTGCAATAGAGCAGGCAGCATGCTGCTTCACTGGTATTCTTATATTTGCTTGCTTTGCTTTGTCTTTAGCATACAGTCACAGAAGTAATAACTTGCGCCTGCGCTTGCGCTTGCATCGCTGAACTGTTTGCCCTATCCCAGCATAAATCCAGTGATGCAAGTGCAAAAGCAGGTCATTACTTCGGCTGCATCATTGCCAAAAGCAGGCAAACACTGCTGGCTGTTCTGAATCCACTTTGCACTCTTGCTGATGCCATGGAAAATTGGCTCCCTGAGAATGGACAGACGGCCATCAGCAGTGTTGCTGCCCTAGACCAATTGGCACCCACCCTGGAGCTGCTCGACATACTCTGGTGAAGGCTCCTTGTCTTGTCCACAATATGCATGAGTGTTGACAATGCTGCTTCTGGCTGCAGTTTTGTGGTGTACGGCGGGGATGCTCTCATATCACACTGCATCTGGTCGGCTGGGTATGGCATGACTCAGCCCATCCAGTCCTACTTCAAGCCCCATGTGCAGATGTTTGACCTGGGGCGGTGGGAGAGGCGGCCCCTCATGAACCTTCTTGTGGACGCCACAGAAGGCAATTGCAACGAGCTGTGCCAAGCACAGGTGGGATTGCACATTATTGTGCAGCAAGTCTTCATCCACTGGATTCACCAACCAGCATTCATCCACTGCATTCACCAACAAGCGCTCACCCACTGCATTCATCAATTGCTTTTGGTTGTGCCTTTGCATGTTTCCATGTTGGTGACGTAGGAACAGCTTGTGTGCTTATTGGCTGTGGGTGTGGAGACAACGTGTGATCCGATGCTATTCCTTGCACTTGGAAGTATTTGCCAACCAGAGTTTGCATAGTGCACCACTGTTTGTTTTAGTAACGTGAGCCTGAAGTGGACATATGTCTGCTTTATCACAATCATACGCAGCAGCCAAATTGTAGCTACCAATTGTGCCGGAGGCAGTCCTAAGCTTGCTGCCTCATTACATGCAAGTGACTTGCGCGCTGCCATGCATATGTTTGAACCTCTACCCATGCTATCACATGGTCACTACAAGTGCCCTGTACTAGCCAGCTGCTGTGAGGGTATATATATATATGTGTTGTGACAAAAGCTTGGACTGCGGCATCAGGTGGTGCATCAGGTGTTGCAATGTGCAAGACAGAGCAATGCTGTCTTGCATGTCTGTCTATACCAGCATGCAGACTATCGGTGACTGATCTTGACAATGATGTGCTGCTTGCAGGCCAAGTGGCAGGTGTCCAAGCATATTCGCTCCCGTTATTTCAACAACCTGGATGCAACTGAGGCATACATCAAGGGAATATCTCATCTTCACGATACCTACCTTATAAGGGTTGGGCACCCTCTCTGTGCTGAGAGCAAACAGCCTCCCTGCGGGCTGTATAGTTAGTCATACATCAGTCAGGCAACAACAAGGCGATGTGTTTGTTGAGTCACATGTACCCGATGTTTGTCAAGTCACATGTACCCAGCGCTCCCAGTACTGATGCATTTCAGCACCCGAGACAAAACAGAGACTGCTGACAAACCTGCACCAGAGTCAGAAGCAGCACACAACATGAATGAGCCATGTGCAGGCTTGCATGACTCCTCTTTACCCTCTAGTGTATGTCTGCAGGTGTATATCTTAGATTTGTTGTGTTGTTGGATGTCATGTAGATGAGCAGCCTCATTTCAGCTTAGCACTCCATTGTGGGTCACAATGAAATTCACAAAATACAATGGTGCATCCTGGGGGGCATGTATCTGAGATCCAAACTATCAAGGAAAATACGATGGTGCATCTTCTGCTGCGCTTGTTATGACAATAGCTTTGATTTGGTTGGTATGTGAGAAGCTAGCCAGTAGGAGTTTGTTGCACAGACTGTGAATGTCAGCTGAGCTGGGGCAGACTCCGCGCGTGTTGAGCCAAAGGATCCCGGAAACTGCTGTTATTCTTATTTTGGTCTCGGCTTTGGTATGTACATTGTGTGGTGTGACACGTAGAAACTGCCCTTCCCGCCCAAGTAGCTTGTTTGTGGTATGCTGCTATGGTTAGAGTTTGTACGTATATAACATCGACTGAAACCAACATTCATCATCGCATCATCCTCTGAAGGATTTGATAAGCACCTGACTGACACTCTGCGCCATGTTGATGTTTCACATGAATGCATAGACAGGTTTGCAGCATACTCACTTGCAGTATTCATATCGTTGTCACATTTGATGTACACAAAAGACCTCAGAGTCTGCGTCTATCTGGGTTGATACAGCTTGATTGGATAGCATTGGCAGTTCGTTTGCGTGAACAAGCAGTGTGCGGGCACATATATTATATAGTTTCCTTGATATTATAAAGATTGTATATATACATTGTTGCCTAAGTATCCCTGTTGTGTCACCGTTGATTTACACCGCTATGTATGCAGCTCAGCACATCCATTGTTCAAAAAACTGGACTGAGCACACCCACTTGTGATGCAGCTACCACTACTGATACCTCACTGCAAGGCAGCAGACTGTCACCTAAAGCATATAAAATTGCTAGATCTACAATATCTATGCACATGCCTGTGGGCATACAATCAATGAATAATTTAGTTTTCACATGTTGAAAACAACACAGTACCGCATCAATCGTTGAGACAGTCAGACAGACCTACACTCACTCACACCTGGCCTGAGCATAACAGATAAAGCACAGACTAGGCAGACGCGCAACATGCACAAATTTGCCGCTGCTTGTAGCCGATCAGACTGACAGAACATCAGACGTTGAAAACTGAAATACAGCTAAACTAAGGACCCCAACTGTGGGTCCAATAAGTGATTGCATAAGCATCAGGAAATTGCTGTTTGCACCTATCTGCATCAAAATCAGGGTGGTTTCCTACACATTGGTTGATAGCAGCCATGGTGTCATTGTCAGCATTGAGCCATGTCTTGTGCCAATCAAAGGGGTATATGGTTTCTGAGGGCAAAATTTGGATGTCGTCTCTGCATTTGGTCCGGTAATCAATCAACGCCTCCTTCAGCATAGCCGGCCCGGTTGTAGCCTCAATGTAGTCCCACCTATCATCTTCTACATGTGACAGCATCACACGGCTGATGCAGTACCACCAAAAAGGGTGGTTGGGAACAGATGCCATGAAAGCATTAGGTATGTTGTGTTCCCAGTCTTCATCTTTGCCCATATAGGCCAGCAGAACTGAAGCATTTCCAGTCAAAGGATCTATGGGTCGCAGACTCTCAAAATCTAGGTCCACATACAGGCCGCCATACTTCAGCAGATAAAAATACCGGATGACATCTGCCTGCATGATTGCTTTAGGCAGTGAGTCATAGATGTCAAGGAACCAAGGGTAGTCATTCTTGATGAGGTCCCGGTTGTCAGAGTCTGTCCACAGCCTGTACTCCCATTCAGGGTGCAAAAGCTGCCATGATTCCTGCCACGCCTTGTACTGCTGGGGTATGCTGTCATCCTTCCAAGATTGGTGTATGATCTTGGGGATAGTGCCAGAAGCTGGTGCATTGGCGCA
>JAABUP010010091.1_pt1 | contig 11280 bp, 15 predicted proteins | sample 5559201 | NCBI WGS metagenome assembly JAABUP01 (sample SAMN10711887, study PRJNA513373) | rock metagenome | isolation source: Antarctica rocks | place: Antarctica | reverse complement strand
TCTTACCATGGAGCCACTCTTCGAATTCCGCTCTATCGAGCTTAGGACCGGAGATGGCTTTCGGGACGATATGTAGACCACGAACGTAGTGTCTGTAGGTTGGATGGTCGGAAACTGCTGCCATGTTGTTGAAACTCTCTTCCGAGAAATGCAGAATGACCTCTTTGTAAAGGTATGGCGCTGTCATGTTCGCAAGCCTCCGGTTACACAGCCGTAAGGCTTTGATAAACGGTATTAGGACCTGGCTTTCTCCTTCCTTCCAAAGTCTCCAAGGCCACGCCTTGTGCGAGTAGTCGACGTCGGAAGCACACCTGACGATCATGTCCATCACTTCTTGTGGTATGCGGTCCATCTTGGAGGACACGTGTGGTTGCTGAATGTCCAAGGATTTGGTGATCAGAACCACCGTATCGAGAGTCTTATGTTGCAGGGTGATTGAAAGAGAGCGGAAACAAAAGTAGCTGGGTTGCGCCTGACTCTGTAGATTCTGGAGCACAAATGAGAGAATCCCGGAGGACAGTGGTGTTGAGAAAGAATGTCAAGGACTTTATAGCAGTGTCAACAATTACCTCGGAGTCAACCTCACCATCAAAGAAAGTAAGCAGTGTATAGTCAAAAGGGTCGCCATCTTACCTCTTCCCTAAGCTGCTCCAAATCCGAGGTGAGCCCGGTGTATAATTTGTGGACAACATTTAGACTCTTTCGTGTGAGAGAGGAGATACTGTGGTGATCTCTCTTCAGATTTCAGAGACTCATGCAGCCCATAGCGGTGTGTTATGGCTTTCCGGACTCCAGAGCCCTTATTCTTGGGCCTATAATCTTCAAAACTTACTCTGTTCAAGGCCAAGATAGCTTGCGGCTCTTCGTCCGCTTCATCATTGGCAGGCGGGGGATCTATCCCATTTGTCTCGAGGCCTCCAAATCTTTTCTCCAAATCCGCTATTCTATCTTCGACAAGACGTGCGTAGTCAATCTGTTGCAAGACCCGTTTGGGAGCTTTCTTGATACGGTCCTGGTGAGTGTTTGATTCAAAAGAGAAGACTATATCCGCTTGTATGCTTTGCTTTAGATCAAATATGTCTTCATCGTCGCTGACGGTAGATTTAGCTTCATCGTTATTATCGTCTTTGCGTCGTGACTCTTCTGGTATAGTTCCAGCATTGCACAGGTCATGCAAGGCTTGACTACGATATCTGACCAAAGGTGTTGCAAGTGATGCTATTTGCCAGCCTTGTTCCTGAATCCCTTTGGGTTGCATTTGTAGTCCTCTAGCTGCAGGATTACTAGCCAATCGATAACAAAGATGTTGAGAGAGACAGGACTGGAACGCGCGCCGAAGTCAATGGTCGGGACTACTCGATTAATCCTACCGCCTCGTTTTGCCTTGTGTGCGTGCTGATGGAGGGGTTGGAAGTCGACTATCACTGTAGGTAGTATCTATCCCCGGAGATTGCGGTCCGTCTTCTGAGCTTTCCCCAATGTGTTACTTGTCCCTTAGATCATCTTGTATACATCGCCCGACGGCCGCCGACTCCATCGAACGTATTTTGAATTAAAGTACGGGCGAAATCTGCATAATGTTAAAAGGTAAACAGTGGAAGGTACTTGCTGGTCATCGCAAAAGAGATGCGCTGAATTTACCAGTAGCGTTCATGCAAGACCAGATTGGAAGCGAGCTGGGTCCAAGTATCACCTCACCACCACTGATTTATACTCCTGAAATCAGTGTGTTCGCAAAACCCGGAAAGAAGCAAGAAATGGAGAGGTAAAAGCCCAATTAGTCTACTAGGTGGCTTCGGATGCTAAAATTGCGAAGCCAGCAAGAGTCTTTATTTGACGGTGCGAAAGTCGAATTGAAGGAGCTGAAGGACTCCATATTACAGTATCAACTCAAACCGAAGCAGGTGCCCCTGACAGCTGTCGAATTTGTTGCTGGTGAATGTACTTGGTACAAGGTCAAGGAAGCAGTCCAAGCGGCAGCTCGAGAGGAGGGCTCAGATGATGAAAGCTGGAGGGCGAAGAAGTCTTGCTCCACTATCATGGAAAACATACCAGCGTTCGAAACTTGGCTAAAGTTGCTACCGGCTGGAGATTATGGCGCCACGATATGCGGTTTGTTCCAGATAGTAGTGGCGGTATCAAACCTTTTATCCTTTTTGTGCACAGTAGCTTATGGATTTAGGGGGCGAAGCGTGCAAATGACGTCCGACTTCTGATATTCCAGGCCTTGGCAGAGATACCAGAACAGATTGCTAGGGCAGAGGAATACCGAGGACTATATGCGGAGTCAAAATCTTTCGGATTGATGCAGAAAACCGCTCATCTTTGCAGTGCTGTGCTGGTAGCTTTCCGCCATGTGATGGTGTACTTTACGGAAGGAACTTTGCGTAGGTGACGGACTCAAAGCACTGCGAACTTTGATTAACAAAAAGGCAGAAGGAGGCTTTAAAGCTGTGATTCAGGGGCCCACTTACAAGAAGACCTTGCAGACCCACTTGGAGCGAATCAAGGATCTCACGAGAACAATCGACCAAGGAGCTATTGTACGCTACCAACATCGACTAAAGGACAACGAGAGACATCTCATCCACATCTCGAAATGCATAGAGGAGTTAAAAGCTAGTCAAGACTCCATTTCAGAAGCCCTCAGGCAGGAAGTAATCGCCCAAGCTGGAGACTATTTCGTGGACCGTGTTGTAAACAGCATTCTAAGCCATTAATCGAGCAACTCTTGTATTAATGGGGCTTTGACGTGGAGTGAATGCTAAAGAATTAGTGTATGATCCGGTGCGAGCTGACAGATATGCAGGTACACACGCTCCACGCCTCATCGAATCTCACGGAATGGCTTCTGGGTCTCAGCCTCTACAGGGAATGGCGAGTGAGTATCACCAACTCCATGCACACGTACAATGCTGACCTCCGTTCCAGCTTTAGAAAAAGAAAGTCTACTCTCGCTGTTGGGCGTCTCGCCGGACATGCATGTGAAGGATCTGCAGCATTGCCTTGCTCAAGGAAATTTGCTCGAAGTAACCGGTCAAGACCGTGTCAAATGGATCATGGAATCCCAGAAACTCCGTGAATGGCTGGGCTTCTCCCGGGCCAGAGTGGTTTTAGTCAACGGCAATGAAGATGTGGGAGATGCGGACTTCGCGGCCACACCATTCCTTTCCGCGAAATTGGTGGAGAGTCTGACCGAAATCGAGCCGATCATCACTCTTCACTTCTTCTGTTCGGCACATGCCAAGAAGAAATACAGCATCCCAGACGATGCTCGGGGTTTACTGAGTAGCCTCTTGGCCAATTAGTTCTTATGAGCCCCGGTTCAAGTCAGGCGTTCCTCAGCCATGTAGACATCGCAAGACTCAAAGAAAATGACTTGGAAATCCTCTGCAAAGTCTTCCGTGGACTCATCGAACAGCTTCCGCTAACGATACTGCTGTTTATGATGATTGACAGCGTCACCTTGTACGAACGTACCCAAAGGCGGCAAAACTTCTTGAAGGCGATCAAGGAGATGATGGAAGCAATGAAGGACTCTCAAAATATAGTGTTCAAGCTTTTGTTGACTTGTCAAGGACGAAGCATGTTCTTGAAGAGGCTTATCGATGGTCCAGATATATTGACAGCGCCGCCTGACATCGACGGAGACCGCCAAGGGTAGAGTGAGCGCTCTTGGAAGAAAGCCATACAGAGAGATACTCGGGATGTCCGGGCTGATGGTTGATGCAAGATGCGACTTGGACAGCAGCAGCGGTCTCTGCTTGTAAATCCGATTTTCATATTGCTCCAGTAATCGAATGGCGGCTGGGTAGAATAATTTTGATTACTTAAGTATCAAAGTCTGTAGGGCTAGACATGAGTAGCGTCTCCTACGATTGCTTTCATATGCAAAATACCAAATGAGCGCCATTAGAATGCCGTTTGGAGATCATGCTTCCACCAACAATCGTTTCATCGTCTCTCATCATGCCCATATCTAGTCATCTTCCATATACAATCATGCCTTTCATATCTCAAACCCTGATCACACTAACGGAGCTTGCTCCCCATCTCAATTTTCTCAAGCCCCTGCCCACCTCCTTGCCACACACAATGCCATCTTTCCCGTTTATAGTGCCAGTCTCTAATCGCCCCACCTCTTTCCCGATGGCATATCCGGCCGAGAAGCTTATTACGCTGAACAACACAACCACGCCAGCACTGACCACCCAAGTCATGAGCGTGGGCGCTACATGCGCTGAACTTAGATCTCTGCCAGGACTATTCGCACGCTGTTTTTTGCTACGCGAGTCTCTGTGTCGCTCTTTCGAAGCAGAAGCTTTTCGCTTGCCTTTGTCGGTGCTGGAGATGGAGATGGCAGAGGGACGGTGGCGGATCGAAGGCCGTGGAGGGAGTGCTGGTGGTGATGGATCGCTTATCATAGCAGACTCGGGAATAAGGCGAAGGCTAGATGGTTCAACACGGTTGGGTTGCCTACTCGAACTTTGTTGCGTGGAGGGATTTTCTCGCTTAGGGAGACCTCGAGCTGCTGCGGCGCAGGAGAGGAGGGTAGAGAGGCTTGCACGTAGAGCAGCATCATGATTCGCGGTATGCGACGGTGCAATCATGTTGTAGGGCGTATGGCTTGTCCTTGATCGACTAGGATAAGAATTCGTTGCAGGTCGCCGATGAGGAGAAGTCCTGTGTGGCGGGAAGTATGATGTCCGCGTTTCGAGTGATCGGGCAGCCCTGGGGTTGTAGGACTGTGGAGGGTGGGAGAAGGCATTCGGCTGTGGAGTAAAGACTGAGTCGTTTGTCAATACCCCAAGCGCAGTAACGTTCTCGTCGTCGTCATCCTCCTCCGCGTTGTTGGAAGATGCCTCCTCCGAGGTTAACAGAATGGGTATCTGTGGGCTGATGTCTTCGGAGTTGTTGTGTTCAAGGGCTTCGTTCGAGCTAGTCATGATCCGATCTGACTCGCTCTCACTCTCCTCATACTCTTCTTGGCTGCTCCCTGCAGCACTCAGTGTGCGCACAGGCACCCCGGGGGGAAGAGGCTCGTTCCTGTTCAATCTTCGTCTCCGGCGCCCGCGCTGGTCGTAGTATACTCTCAGGCCATGAGAACCTGCGTCATCCGTAGCAGCAGAGGAGAGGGAGGAAGAGGAGGGCCGTGAAGATATTTCGATCCAAGATTCTGTGAAATAGTTGAATGAGTATATTGTATCCATGGTTGCAGGGAAGTATGCGCCTCTGATGCAATGATGCTGGGGTAGGAAGGAGGGAGATCGATCGAGAATGTGAGATATGAGACTCACCATCTGATCGCAATCTTCTGACACCCGAGAGTGATCGATACACACGTGAGGGTTGGTCCATTTGGCCTGCTGGGCGGGGGCTAGAGGCCTCCCGTGCGAGCTCAGCTTGAGTCAGGAGAGGGTGCATGCTTGAGGGCATTCCACGGGGTTCGTATCAAGAGGTGAACATAAGTGATGCGCCTAATGTCGTCCTCAAGCCTGTTACTGTTTCTGAAGCCTTGGTGGGGGTTGATAGAGAAGAGGTGCTGGGCTACCCGCTTTCACACATTTCTCTTTGTCTTTCGACCCATGGATGAAAGGGCAAGATGCGCCAATTGTGAGCCGTTGGAGCAATCACTCAAGACCGTAATCGTGCCTGAATGTGGTTGCGCAGCAGGTGAGGTTGGACGCGGTGATGTTCGCAAATGACGCCCAGACAAGATCGTCGGCAGTGCTGCGCTGTCACCTGAGCGAGACGGCTGAGGCTTGGTCCCTGCAGCTGGCATAAATCCGAATACGGAAGTCGACGAAACAACTAAAGAAACAACAACAGAGTAAGATCTTGAGATGTCAAATCAATGAAATACTCGAAGGCCCGTTTTCCAAAACGCGTTCTGGTGTGTGAGTAGCAATTGTATTAATCTATCTAAGTCGATAAGGAATCAACCAGCACGCACATGGCCTTCTGACATCCTAGCCATGCTTCTGACAAGCATTGTGTACACGAGGTCCTATACCAGTAGCCAAGCATCATTGATCGAGCACTAAGGAAAAGGGAACTTTTGTAGAGCCGTGGTGTAACAAAAGAAAAGATGATGCCAAGCTTGGCAGTCGAAGACGCCAGCCACGTTTGACAGTGAGTAGCACTTACCTTGTCAAAGACCTCAGAAGGTCTTCTTTTGACCCTTGAAGTCACCAAAGCCGCCACGATTGGTGGAACCACCGCGTCCACCACGGCCTCCACCACGATCGAAACCCCCACGGCCACGTCCGCCTCCACGTCCGCCACGGTCGAATCCTCCACGGCCTCCACGACCTCCACCACGGCCACCACGTCCACCAGACTCGTCACGAGGTGGGCGAGGACTAGAGTAGTCAAGACGAATCGGGCGGCCCATGATGACAGCGCCAGTCATCTTGCCAAACACCTCCTGGGATTCTTCGACCGTACCAAACTGCACATAGCCGAAACCTTTGGGTCTGCCATCATCCTTATCGGTCGGCAGTCGAACGCCGAGGACGTTCCCATGCTTTTGGAATGCTTCGGCAACAACGTCTTCGGTGGCCTCGAAAGCAAGGTTTGCGACAAAGATAGTATCGCTAGGATCGCTGGTGTTGTCGCCGTAGGTTTTCTGACGGTCTTGACGAGGTGCCCCAGCGTCTGCGCGAGGCTTTGAGAAATCGACATTGACAACGCGTCCATCAATTTCCTTTTCATGCATTGCTGTTTGCGCTTTCACGCCATCCGCAGGATTGACGTACTCAACGTAACCAAATCTGCGATGTTGTTAGTCGCTTATCTGCGTTTTTCAGAGATTCTTATTCACCCTCGAGATTGGCCGGACTCCCTATCAGTCATGACCTTGACACGCGAAAGCTCTCCATACGTCTCAAACTCCCTGGTAAGCCATTCCTCATCGATGTTGTAGGAAAGATGTCCAACGAAAAGATTCTTCTTCGCAGAATCATCATTGCCAGGATCCGTCTTGGCCTTCTTTGACACAGCCGATGCTTCGGCCTCTGCCTTGCGCTTCCCACGTGCAGGCATCGCGTCTTCCACGCTCCCCGCGTCAGATGACGATCCCTCGGAATTACCAGATGAGGAGTCATCGTCGTCAGAGCCCTCTTCGTCGGATGAAGCCTGTTAATGTTAGTTCCTTATATCTATGGTTCATACAGGGAGGGCATACATCATTGGGAGCGACCGCCGCAAGCTTGCCATTCAAAGCTTTTGCATCAACGGCTCCGTCGACTGCATCTTCCTCATCACTGGAGCCCTCGCTGCTGTCTTCACTATCTTCATCGCTCTCGGGTTCTTTCTTCGCGCCTGTACTGGCTTTTAGGACGGACTTTGGCTTGCCGTCCTCGTCCTCAGAAGAAGCTGAAGAATCGGAAGAATCAGATTCCTCGTCGGCTGCAGCAGCAGCTTTGGCGGCGCCAATGGTCTTAATGCCATTGGAAGTCGTAGCTTTCTTTGGAATAGGAGCTTCGACTTCAGACTCTTCGTCACTAGTCACAGAACCCGCGCTGTCGTCCTCGTCGTTCTCGCTGTCACTCCCATCGCTTGACACGGGAGTAGGCTCCTTCTTAGCCTTCTTGGATTTCTTGTCCACTTTGTCAGCCTTCATGGCAACTTGCTTAGCCACCTCCTTGCTCTTAGACTTGGGTGTCTGAGATGGTTTAGTGACTGCGCCTTGCTTAACTGATGAAAGCGATTTGACCTGTGAGTCCTTGCTGGACTTTACGGCCTTATTAGGCTGAGCGGACTTGTTCTTTGCCATTGTAATAATTTTTTCTGTGAATGGTCAGCAATAATCACCGGACTGCATGATAGGGAATTCGGAGACGATGTTGCGTTCAAAGGTGTGTAGTGCACTTACATGATACTTGAATTGTTCAAGATTTCCCTCGGTGCAAGACCCTCGGATGGAAGTTCAGATTCTAAATCTGAGTATGTGCGGCGACCCTCTGGTATGCTCAAAAGCCCACAGTGAAAGCCCTCTAGTCAAATGCGGGATGCAGATGATTTGATACTATCTTTGCGTGTGTATGCTCAAGCCCACAATATCGACGGGAATCGATATGCCCACAGACGTTCAACCCTCAGTCACAGTCAAGAAGAACCCACGAGCCCTCTGATTGATCCCTCTGATTGTTGTGCGATTGTATTGATGGTTGTTCCAGAGTACGTCGGGAGGTGTGAAGAGATTTAAAAGGTGGGAGCACTGAGCAAGCTTTAAATTCGATTTTTTTTTGTGGCGGGGAAGCTCTTCTAGTGTGAGGCTACTGCAGCCGAGAGCGCTAGTAGCCTTATCGGATTCGCGACTTCAACTTTTCGAACGCGTTTGGGTGATTCGGTGACTTCACAAATGTTCCGCTGAGAGTCATTCCATGTGCATTTCAGTATGGTGGCTCCCTCCTCATCAAACAAAGCGAGAAATAAGAAAAAGACTCCGCAATCACCATCAGCCAATAGCGAAATAGCTTTACCAGACCTAAAAGCCAGCGCCCAAAGTCCTGCCTTTCCTTTGGTGGCTTTTTTCTGGCCTGCAAGAACGAATACCTCACAATGGGTAATCCTACCGCTGGCACTCATGATTGTGGGTCTTTACAGATGGTGTGCTGGACTATGGGGGTACTCGGGCTTTCAAACACCACCCATGCACGGTGACTACGAAGCGCAGAGACATTGGATGGAGATCACGACGCAACTGCCGATATCACAATGGTATTTCTACGATCTAGAATACTGGGGTTTGGATTACCCTCCCTTGACGGCCTATCACAGCTGGGTTCTAGGGAAAGTTGGAGCGATTTTCAACCCATCATGGTTCGCCCTATATTCGTCTCGAGGCATTGAGGATCAGCTTCTAAAAGTCTACATGCGTGCGACTGTGATGGTCTCCGAATATATCACATATATACCGGCAACCATCATACTCAACCGCAAATTTGCTCAGCTGCGAGGCGTCAATAAATGGGAAAGCTCGATAGCTCTGGTAGCAATACTGATGCAACCTTCTACCATCTTGATTGATCATGCACACTTTCAATATAATACTGTCATGTTGGGCTTCGTACTAGCTAGTATGTCGAGTCTGTTCTCAGATCGATATATGTGGGCTTGCGTCTTCTTCGTTGCTGCATTGTGCTTCAAACAGATGGCATTATATTACGCGCCTGCAATGTTCGCCTATCTCATCGGTGCATGCCTCCTCCCTCAGATCCGAATCAGTCGATTTCTCGGTATAGCTGTCGTTACAATCCTTTCCTTCGCCTTGTCGTTCGCCCCTCTCCTTCTCGGCTCTCTGTACGACAACTATCGTGGTATATCAGCTCCTCTCTCGACCACGGACCGCAACGTCAACCCCCTATTCTCTCTCATCCTACCATACATCAACACCGAATCTTTCCTATATCCACCACTTCTCCAACTCACCCAAGCCGTCCACCGCATCTTCCCCTTCGCCCGTGGACTTTTCGAAGACAAAGTCGCAAACATCTGGTGCGCCATCCACACCGCTCACAAACTCCACACCTATCCAATCCCGCTCTTACAACGTGTCTCGCTCTCCGCCACAATAATTGCTATCCTACCAGCTTGCATGACAATCTCGCTTTTCCCTCGGAAAGAACTATTACCCTGGGCGCTGGCCAGCTCTGCCTGGGGGTTTTTCCTGTGCAGCTTTCAAGTTCATGAGAAGAGCGTGCTACTTCCTCTACTACCCCTGACAATCCTTCTAGGCGGCGACGGCGGCCTTGGGATCGAAATGCGAGCATGGATCGGATGGGCAAATATGCTGGGGGTATGGACCCTGTTCCCACTGCTGAAGCGAGATGAACTAAGAATGCCATACGGTATCCTTTCCCTCTTATGGGCATATCTGCTGGGCCTACCGCCCACAAGCCTGGATCTCTATATCGGAAACCAGGCGAAGAAGAGCGGCGTGCGCACTTCAACTACCCTGATGCATCTAGGCTTTTACACCTTTATGGTCCTATGGCACGCAGCAGAAGCATTCCTAGATCCGCCAAAAACCAAACCAGACCTGTGGGTCGTATTGAACGTGCTCATCGGCGCCGCGGGCTTTGGAATCTGCTATCTTTGGTGTACATGGCAGCTCATTTCCAGAAGCGGTGTTCTGGAGGAGTGGCTTGGCTTCAGAGCACACATGCAGGAGAAAGAGAAGCCCAAAGAGGCAAAGAAAAGTTCGTTGCCTTCGAGCGGCGAGAAAGCGACTAGGCCAACTCCGCCACGGCAGGCGAAGGAGGTGAAGAGCCCTTCTCCTGGCAGTCAGAAAGGGACGAGAGCGACGCCGCCGCGAGAGGCGAAGAAGTCGGGAAATGGGAAAGGGCAGAAGAAATCTTGAAACGCTGTTTGCTTCTTGTTTGGGTGCTGAAGGATAGAAGCCTTTCGAAGAAACCCTGATCTCTTACTAGATAATCCTCTGTATCAAAACATGTAGCATAGCATTTCTATCTCTTTGAGATCCAAACAGTATCAGAGTGGCGTAAAACCCCCTACCATTAGCCATCCACGTAAATGCATCAAAACGCCAGCATGCAGTACCTCTATTCAATACCATATCATACATTTCCCCCTAACCCTCTGCTCACCCCAATTCTCCCCTTTATCCCCTCAATCCACCCCCCTACGGCAAACTGAACCCAAACCCCCGCATACAACTCCGATACCTCTCCACGGTCCCCCGACACGCCTCCTGCGGATCGTTCGCCGTGCTAAACAGCATGCATTCGTCTCTTGATGCCTTCTCATCTTTACATACACAACAAGGCTGTTATCACATCAACATACACACACCCTTCTTAGGCGCCGGGGTCAAGAGGAAAGAATTGGGGAGGGGGGGATGGGTGGACGTACTTTTACTTTTGCGGCGGCGGACCCGGGGGGGTGGAGGTCGGAGGAGAGGTTTGCTGATGTTGGGGTGGCTGAGGGGGGTGTTAGTTGTGGTGATGGGTGGGTAGGGCGGGTTGGGGGGTGGGGGAAGGAGGTACGGAACGTACTGTTTGATGGGGGGGTGAGCGCTGTTTGGGACATTTTGGGTGGTGGGGTGGGGGTTGGAGGTGGGAGCGTGGTTGGTTGATGGATGAGCAGTAGTTTGGAAGTATGGGTGGTATGAGTTGGGAAGGTGTCAGGCAATGAGGAGGCGAGTTTTGGGGATGATGTTTTCTAAGCAGGCAGACGGAGATACTGAGGATTTAAGGAAAGAGTTTTTTGTGGAAGATCATGGGGGACTTCATCATTTGGTAGATTCGGCATAAT